>Ga0247666_1000136_pt1 | contig 32886 bp, 37 predicted proteins | sample CNK07_metaG_FD_183025 | JGI IMG/M metagenome (GOLD analysis project Ga0247666, IMG submission 183025) | Soil microbial communities from Purdue University Martell Research Forest, Indiana, United States - CNK07 | ecosystem: Environmental > Terrestrial > Soil > Temperate forest > Bulk soil...
GCTTTACATCGGCATGACAAACAATCTTGTCCGCCGGTTCTGGGAGCATCAGAACAAGATGGGCGGCGTCTTCACCTCGCGCTATCACTTCGATCGGGTGGTCTACTTCGAGCAGACCACCGACGTGTTGGGTGCGATCGCGCGTGAAAAGCAACTGAAGGGTTGGAGTCGGGAACGCAAGATCGAGTTGGTGAAGCGCATGAATCCCAAGTGGATCGACCTCACCGCGGAGTGGTCAGAAGAACCAGCGACGTGATCCATATCATTAGACGTCATCCTGAGCCGCCGATGTGGCTGTGTCATCCTGAGCCGGCGATGTGGTTGTGTCATCCTGAGCCGCCGAAGCCGCCGCGAGATTTCGTACGCTCGCTACCGGCAGACATCGGCGGCGCAGGACGGTCGAAGGATCTCAAACTTCGCGAATCGTGTTCGTCCAGCGCGAGCGATCGTGATCAAAGACCGCCCGAACACGATCTTCGTATTTTGAGATCCTTCGACCGTCCTCCGCCGCGATGCCTGCCGGGGGTTCGTGCAGCGTAGAGTCGCGGCTGCGGCGGCTCAGGATGACACGATTTGCGTGAGCGCGAGGGTGTTTGTACTCGGGCGCCACTCGACACGATGTGTTGGGAGAACGTAGGAAACGTACGCGCCAAGTTCAACTTGCCCGGATACAACCCGTAGAGTGATCTCTCCCGAAGCCGCGCACTCCTGAGAGCAATTGGCACTCCTTGCTGCGCAACCAGGCAAACCTTGACACTCCGAGGGAAAATCGTCCGATGCGATCGGGCTGGACACCGTACGGCGAGCGCCGTTTCTACTACACATACATCCTGTCGAACACGTCGATGAGGCTTTACATCGGCATGACAAACAATCTTGTCCGCCGGTTCTGGGAGCATCAGAACAAGATGGGCGGCGTCTTCACCTCGCGCTATCACTTCGATCGGGTGGTCTACTTCGAGCAGACCACCGACGTGGTCGGTGCGATCGCGCCTGAAAAGCAACTGAAGGGTTGGAGTCGGGAACGCAAGATCGAGCTGGTGAAGCGCATGAATCCCAAGTGGATCGACCTCACCGCGGAGTGGTCAGAAGAACCGGCGACGTGATCCATGTCATTCGACGTCATCCTGAGCCGCCGATGTGGCTGTGTCATCCTGAGCCGGCGATGTGGCTGTGTCATCCTGAGCCGCCGAAGCCGCCGCAAGTTTCGCTGCGCTGGCACCCGGCAGGCATCGGCGGCGTAGGACGGTCGAAGGATCTCAAAATTCGCTGATCGTGTTTGTGCGGTTTCATCAATGGCTCACTCGCGATGGACGAGATCTTCGCATTTTGAGATCCTTCGACCGTCCTCCGCCGCGATGCCTGCCGGGGGTTCGTACAGCGTAGAGTCGCGGCTGCGGCGGCTCAGGATGACACGATTTGCGTGAGCGCGAGGGTGTTCGTGCTCGGGCGCCATGCAACATCCCACCACGCGCCCCGCTATGATTCGCACCCATGCGCAAACGCGTCTACATCGCTTACACGGGCGGCACCATCGGCATGAAGAGGACTCCAAAAGGGTACGTGCCGGCCTCGGGGTATCTGCAGGCGCAGATGGAGGCGATGCCGGAGTTGACGCATCCTTCCATGCCGCTCTTCCGCATTCATGAGTACGCGCCGCTGCTCGACTCTTCGAACATGACGCCGCGCGAGTGGGTGGCGATCGCGCGGGACATCGGCGATCACTACGACGACTACGATGGCTTCGTCGTCCTGCACGGGACAGACACGATGGCGTACACCAGCTCGGCGCTCCCATTCATGCTGCCCGGGCTGGGCAAGCCGGTGGTCGTGACCGGATCGCAGATTCCGCTGTGCGAAGTTCGCAACGACGCGCGGGAGAACCTCATCACCTCGCTGCTCATCGCGGCGAACTATGACGTCCCCGAGGTTTGCCTTTACTTCGGGGGGCGCCTGCTGCGCGGTTGCAGGGCCGTGAAAGTCAGCGCGGATGGATTCGCCGCATTCGCCTCGCCGAACATCGCGCCGCTCGGCACCGTCGGCATCGACATCGAGATCAACTGGGATCTTGTCCGCAAGCCGCGGCCGCGGCAGACCATGCGTGTCGAAGAGATCGCCGCACCCGTCGTCAGTGCGCTGCGACTCTTCCCCGGGATCTCTCCCGAGCTCGTGCGCAACGTGCTTCGTCCGCCGCTGCAGGGACTCGTGCTCGAGACGTTCGGCGTCGGCAACGGTCCCGATCAGAACGAAGCGTTCCTCGCCGCGCTTGCGGACGCCACAGCGCGCGGCGTGGTGATCGTCGACTGCACGCAGTGCCTCGAGGGAACGGTCGATCTCACCGAATATGCCGCGGGAACCGCGCTCGCCCGCGCCGGCGTGATCAGCGGATTCGATATGACGGCCGAGGCCGCGCTGGCGAAGTTGTACTACCTGTTCAGCCGCGGATATGGAGCCGGAAAGGTGAAGCGCGAAGTGCAGCGCGATCTTCGCGGCGAAATGACGGTGGCCAAGGGTCAGGTCTAAAGTCTAAAGTGCCGAGGACGAGCGTCGCTAATGCGATCAGCCACTTCGGCACTTTAGACTTTAGACCTGACCCACAGGAGCCCCTGACCATGAAACGTTTCCTTTGCTGCACATCTCTGCTGCTTTTTGCGGTGACTTTGTTCGCCGCGGACCTTCCGCTTCCCGAGCTTTTCAAACGAGCGAAGGACGAATTCGCTGCGGGACGCTACAAAGAATCGCTCGCCGACTTCGAGTTGCTCGATACGAACAGCGCGCGGCCTGGCTTCGAAAACGACCGCGCCAAGCTGATTCCGGTCGTCACGTTCTATCGCGGCGCGAACCTCGCTGCCCTCGGCCGCAAGGACGACGCGAAAGCGGCCTTCGCCATGTACCTCGGCCTTGCGCCGAACGCCTCGATCGCATCGCCGCCATTCCCCAAAGCGACGGTCGATCTCTTCGAGCAGGCCCGCAAGGAGTCGCGCGGCCGGTCGACCACCATGGCAACGTCCTACGCATCGTTTGCGTCGCCCGCGGGCTGGACCCTCCCCGCCGACGAGCATTGGATCGAGTCTCCTGTCCGTTATCTCCTCACCCCGGCAGAGAAGAAGGAGTACGCGACCTTCACCACAAACGCCGAGCGCGCCGCATTTGTCGAGGCTTTCTGGAAGCAGCTCGATCCGACGCCGGGCACTGCCGTCAATGAATTCCGTGCCGAGGTCGAGCGCCGCGTGGCATTCGCGGACGCGATGTTTTCCGCCGGCAAACAGGCCGGCCGGTACAACGATCGAGCGTTGATATTCACGTTTCTTGGCCCGCCGACCTACGCGGCCATGTCCAGGATTGGCGCATCCGAAGACGCCCTCGGTTCGTTGCGTGCGAACGGTAACGACGACATGGGCCGCGCCGCCCGCTCCAGCAACTCCTCGAATCCCACGGGCCTTTCGACGCTTTCCGGGCAGCAGACCGACGGAAACCTCGATCAGACGCTGAACCGTGGCACGAAGGAATCGTGGATCTATCGTCAAGGCCGGATTCCGCAAGGGATCGCGTTCCAGGAAGTGCGTTTTCAGTTCCTGTCGAAGGAGGGTTACGGTTCGGGCGTTCTGCAGAAGGATTCCGACGCGATGCAGACTCTCAGCCTGGCCGCGGAGATCGCTCGGCGGGACAAGAAACTCAATTGACGAAATAGGGTCAGGTCTAAAGTCTAAAGTGCCGAAGTGGCTGATCGCATTAGCGACGATCGTCTTCGGCACTTTAGACTTTAGACCTGACCCAGTCTACGTTTCGTAGAACGCCGGGGACGCCGCTGAGAGGGAATCGGCGGAGTTGACAGGGCGAACGCACCGCTTCGCTACAATCGCTTCACGTGGCAAAAAAACAACAGGCGGTCTTCTCGTGCAGCGAATGCGGCGGTCAATCGCCCAAGTGGCTCGGCCGATGTCCCGAGTGCAACGCCTGGAACTCGTACGGCGAAGAACAGATCGCACCGTTGATCCTGAGCTCCGGTACCGAGCCGGTCGCGATCGGTGCCCTCGACATCGACAACGCGCCTCGAACCTCGACCGACATCGCCGCGCTCGACCGCGTTCTCGGCGGCGGACTCGTGGCCGGTGCGGTCACGCTCGTCGGCGGCGAGCCGGGGATCGGCAAGTCGACGCTTCTGTTGCAAGCCGCGGAGAAGCTCGCACGCGACGGCGTCGTGCTCTATGTCTCCGGCGAGGAGTCGCCGCGGCAGATCGCCATCCGCGCCCGACGGCTCGGCGCGACCAACGACAACATCCGTCTCTTCGCCGAAACCTCGGTCGAGCGCATCGTGGCCGTGGCGGAGTCGTTGAAGCCGGTCGCCGTCATCATCGATTCCATCCAGACCGTACACACCATCACGAATGCGTCCACACCCGGCTCCGTCGGGCAGGTGCGCGACTCCGCCGGCCGTCTGATGACCGCAGCGAAGCGGCTTTCGATCCCGTTCTTCCTCATCGGCCACATCACCAAAGAAGGGACGATCGCCGGCCCGAAAGCGCTCGAGCACATCGTCGACACCGTTCTCTACTTCGAAGGCGAGAAGTTTCAGAACTACCGCGTCGTGCGCGCGTGCAAGAACCGTTTCGGACCCGCCAACGAGGTGGCGATATTCGAGATGCACGACAGCGGCCTCGAGGAAGTTGCCAATCCCTCGGCTGCGCTGATCTCGCAGAGAAGCACGGCGGCCGGCTCCGCGATCGTCGCTGCTGTCGAAGGAACGCGCCCTCTGCTCATCGAGGTACAGGCGCTCGTTTCGGCGACGCACTTCCCATCCCCTCGCAGAATGGCCATCGGCATGGACGTCAACCGCGTCTCCCTGTTGCTGGCCGTGCTCGAGAAAAAGAACGGCGGCAACTTCCTGGCCAGCGACGTCTACGCGAATCTCGCCGGCGGTCTGCAGATCGACGAGCCTGCCATCGACCTCGGCGTCATCGCCGCGCTCATCTCCTCGCAGCGCAATCTTCCCATCGCGCACGACGTCGTCGTCTTCGGCGAAGTCGGCCTGCTCGGCGAGATTCGCAGCGTCTCCCAAGCCGACCTCCGCGCCCGCGAAGCCGCCGCCCTCGGCTTCCGCCGCATCATCATTCCGCAGTCGAACGCCGGTGAGATTCGCGCCGACGTCGAAGTCCTGGGAGTCCGTCGCGTGGATGAGTTCGCCGCGCTGCTTTTCGGATGACGCTTTACTTGGCTCTTCGAATTATTTACACTTCAGCCCGTCGTTCCCAAGACCTCTACTCCTATGACTCCGGTTCTCGCGCGCAGTGGGTGGGCAGGCACGTTCGTCGTGCTCAGCAGCCTCATGCTCATCACTACTCTCACCGGCTGCGCGTCGGTGCCCGCCGAGCCTGCGCCGACTCCAAGCCCCGTCAGCAGGATCACTCTCCCGTCCGACGAGGATGACTGGAGCCAGTTGAAGGCGCAGATGCGCGTCGATCTCAACCGGTACAACAGCCGCGAGATCGCTCGTACGCCGACCGGTCCGACGCCAACCGTGACCACGCAAACGCGAGACCGCGAGTTCGCCGCCAAGGCAACGGCGATGTTCGCGCCGCTATCGCGCATGCCGCTTCGGCTCCCTGTCGTCGGCGTCCGAACCTCAATGCTCGAGGATAGCTGGCACGCCCCTCGGGATGGCGGGAACCGCGTTCACAAGGGCATCGATATCTTCGCCGCCAAGGGCACGGAAGTCGTCGCAGTGGTCGACGGCGTGATCAGTTTCATCGGCGATCAGAAACTCGGCGGCCATTGCATCTGGCTGACGACCGAGAACGGCGCATCGTTCTACTACGCGCATCTCGACCGCTGGGCCGCCGGCCTCTACGAAGGGATGGAAGTTCAGTCTGGCGATCTCCTCGGCTACGTCGGCAACACCGGCAACGCGAAGTACACCCCCTCGCACCTCCACTTCGGCGTCGACCAGAATGACGAGATGGTCAACCCCTACCCTCTCCTGACCCAGGCCACACCGACGCTCCACGCACATGTCCATACGACATTGAGCGGCGGGCCTGTCGCGACGCGGTAGTCACGCGAAGTCGCGAAGCCGCGAAGAAAAGGCCGAAGCTACCTTCGCGTCTTCGCGTCTTCGCGTGAAAGAATCGTCCCCGTCACCGGATCTCTCCACGATAGCCGCAACGTCCGCAACGGCTCGCGCACGAACCCACGCCCGAGGTACCGTGGATGAGGCAATATCAGCCCGCGCGTCCGAACAAGATGCGCGCTGTGCAGGATGAGATCGATGTCGATCACGCGCGGCGCATTGCGTATGGTGCGACGCCGCCCGAGGCGCGTTTCGATCGCCAGTAATGCGGCGAGAAGCGACCGCGGATCGAGATCGGTATAGCCCGCAACGACTGCGTTCAGAAATCGCGGCGATTCCGGCGGCGCATCGACGGGATCAGTATCAACGAACGGACTGACACGAACGACGCGGATCACACCACGAAGCGCATCAATCGCTCGTCGAAGCGACAGCGCGCGGTCGCCGAGGTTCGAGCCGAGGGCGACGAGGACCGAGAAAGGCATCAGTCGCTGACGTCGATCTCGTCCGACAGCTCGTTCACGTCATCATCGGCGCGAGGGAAGTATGCCTTGAGCTGGTGACCGGCAGCGGTGACCGCTTCGATGATCCCCTCGGTGAGCTCGCCATTGCCGAATCGGAGCGTCAGCTTCGCGGCGATCTCATCCCAGAAACCGGCCGGCACCTTCTCGTCGATTCCCTTGTCGCCGATGATCGCGAAGACGCGCTCTTCGGACGCGATGAAGAGCAGCACGCCGTTGCGAAGCGCCGTCTTCGTCATGCCGAGTCGCTCGAACGTGCGCTCGGCAACGTAGCGGGCATCGCCACCGGTTGCTTTCGGCTGAATGTGAATGCGAATCTCGCCTGACGTCTCGCGCTCTGCGGCGACGACCGCGGCGACGATGCGCGGCTGATCGAGCGCAGCCAGAAACTCTTTCTGGTTCACCATCCACCTCCAGAGCCGCCGCCACCGAACGAACTGCCGCCGCCACCCCACGAGCCGCCGGTGCTCCATCCACCTCCGCCACCACCACCGCCACCGAACGTCGTTCCGCCGCCACCACCGCCGAGGAACATCATCGGCCAGAAGCAGCCGCCACATCCGCTGCGCCGGCCGCGGCGTGTGATTGCCGGCAGGACGACGAAGAAGACGAAGAGGATGAGGTAGAAGATCAGCCTGATGGGAATGCCCACGCCGTTTGACCGTCTGGTGCGTGGTGCAGTGGGCGCGCTACCGGCCGGCACCGCGTTCGGATCGATCTTCTTCCAGATCTGATCGATCGCGGCGTTGAATCCTCCCGCGTAATCGCCGGCGCGGAAGAATGGAGGAACCGTCTCGTGGAGAACATCCGACGAAAACGCATCCGTGATGACCGGCTCCATGCTGTAGCCGACCTGGATGCGCGTCTTGTGTTCCTTGATGAAGACGAAAAGCATCAGCGCCTTGTCGTCCTTGACCTTCCAGACGTTCGCGACCTTGTTCGTGTATCCGAGGTCGTCTTCACCTTCGAGCGAAGGGAAGATCATCACCAGGAACTGCACGCCGGTTTTCTTGTAAAAACCTTCGAGCTTCTCGTTGAGCTGCTGCGTATCGGAGGCGCTGAGAATGTTCGCGCCGTAGTCGTTGACCCACTGCGTGGGCTTCGGCGGGATGTCGAGCGCGAGCGCAGCGGAGGCGATCAGCGCGATCGCGACGAACGCGATCGCACTGCGGCGGACGTTCATCGAGTGCCTGTGGCCGGCGCCGGGGCCGTCGAAGTGTTGCCGAAGTTGAAGTTCACTTCAGGGGCCTGTTGCGAGCCTGCCGCACCTTTGAAGTATGCCTTCGGCTTGAACCCGCTCATGTTGGCGACGAGGTTCGCGGGGAACACCAGCACGGCGGTATTGAACTGCTGCGCGACGTCGTTGTAGCGCTTGCGCTCCACGGCGATGCGGTTCTCGGTTCCTTCGAGCTGCGACTGCAGCTCGAGAAAGTTCTGGTTCGACTTCAGATCCGGATAGCGCTCGACGACTACGAGCAGGCGGGAAAGAGCGCCGGTGAGGTTCTCCTGCGCTCCTGCGAACTGCGCCATGGCATTCGGATCGTTCGGCAGATTGGACTGCGCGCCCGGCGCGCCTGTGGGAGCAGCGACCTGACCGACGCGCGACCGCGCATTGATCACGGCTTCCAGCGTCGACTTCTCGAAGTTCGCGGCGCCCTGCACGGTTCGCACGAGATTCGGGATCAGGTCGAAGCGGCGCTGATAGTCGTTCTCGACCTGCGCCCACTGCGCCTGCACCTGCTGGTCGAGCTCGACGAGGTGGTTGCGCACGCCGATGAACCACGCGCCGAAAATCACGACCACGAGGATCAACACTCCCACACACCCCAGCAGACCGACTTTACCCATGTGTTCCGTCCTTCTCGACGGAGACCGAAACTCCGGCCTTCGTTCGATGCACTAGTACTCTTCGTCTTCTTCGTCGTCGGCCGCGGGCTCGTCGCCGCGGTCGGCCTCGGGAATGATGTCCTCATCCTCGTCGCCGGTCGGCGGTGTGGCGACCTCACCATCCGCGCCGAAATCTTCATCGGCCGGCTCTTCAACGACTACCACAGCGGCCGCACGTGCGCGGCTGCGCGACGCGGGAACCGAAGGTGCTTCATCGGCATCGCGCTGGTCCGCGCCGCACTTCGGGCACGTCGGCACAGGCTTACCGAGATCGTAAAACTTCGTGTGGCAGCTGTAACACGTGTACTTCTTTCCGAGATCAGGCATAACTCGAGAATCTCCCCCAGTGTCAAAAGCGGCGACACGTTAGCACCGCGACTCATGTGTAGCAAGTAGCGGTCAAAGATGAAAAAAGGTTGCGAGTGACGCGGTTGCGAGGCCGCGCGGCACTCCTGCCGCACTTCCTCGCGACCGCGCACCTCGCAACCTCGGTGCGGTGTTTTCTATCGATCGATTTATGGTCCGTGCGGCAGCGCCTGCGCAGCGCGCGTGCCGGCGTCCGTTGAATTCGCTCCCGGCGCAGCATGAAGAGCGGCCGCTTTCTCCGCCAGCTTCTGCGACTCCGGCAGCACTTCGATGGCTTTCGCGATCTGGTTGTCGCCCTGCAGACGGTATGGATACGACGCGTCGAAGCCGAACTTCGCGGCGATGATCTCCGCCTTCAGAGCGCGCTCGATAAAGGAGCGGTCGTTCGGCTTCGTCAGCGCTTCGCGAATGTCCGCCAGCGGCGCGATGTCCTTGTCCGCGGCGAAACGGACGAAGTCTTCCATCACCTGCGGCGTGATCGTGACGTCCTGCGTCACGTCGGGATGCTTCGCGTAATAGTCGACGCCGTAGTTGAAGATCGCGCTACGCACTTCGAGAAGCTGCGTCGTGCGCGAAAGCGGCGCCGGCTTGACGAAGATGTCTGGCGTGATTCCGCCGCCGCCGTAGACGATGCGTCCGGTGGCCGTCGTGAACTTCTTGCGATCCTTCAGAGGCACTTCGCTGCCGCTGCCATCTTCGCTATCGTCGGCGACGTAGTAGTCGTAGAACGAGGTGTAGTCGCGCTGGATGTTGCGGCCCGAGGGCGTGTAGTACTTCGACGTCGTGAGCGCAAGGCCGGCGCCGTACTGAAGCGTGTAAACGCTCTGCACGAGACCTTTGCCCCAGCTCGTCTCGCCGATGATGATGGCGCGGTCGTGGTCCTGCAATGCGCCGGCAACGATCTCCGAGGCGGAGGCGCTGCCGCGGTTGACGACGACGACCATCGGCATGTCGAGCTTCTGGTGTTTGCCCGGCGCGAGGTAGTTCTGCTCGGAGTCGGGCGTACGTCCCTTCGTGAAGACGATCATCTGTCCCTTGTCGAGGAAGTGATCGGAGACACCCACGGCCGCGTCGAGCAACCCGCCCGGATTCTGGCGCAAATCGAGAACGAGCTTCTGCATCCCCTCGCCTTTGAGCTTGTCGATAGCTTCATCGAGCTCGCGGACGGTGGTGGCGGTGAAGTCTTTGATGCGGATGTAGCCGATGCCCGGCTTGAGCATCAGCACGTTGGAGATGGAGTTCGTGGGAATGGCCGCGCGGACGATCGAGAGCGGAATGGGCTCCTTCATCCCGACGCGGACAATTTTGATGTGAACGGTGGTTCCCTTCGGACCCTTGAGCCGTTTGACGACGTCATCGAGCGGAAGGTCGTCCGTCGACACGCCCTCGACTTCGGAGATCACATCGCCGGCGCGGATGCCGAGGCGGGCGGCAGGAGTACCTTCGAGCGGCGTGATCACGGTGACCTGATCGTTCCGCTTCGTCACCAGGATGCCGAGGCCGTAGAAGGAACCCTTCTGGCGATCCTGCATGTCGGAGTACTCTTTCGGTTCCAGGAAGGAGGTGTGCGGATCGAGCGTACGGAGCATCCCATCGATCGACGAGTAGACGAACTTGTCGGCTCCGACGTCATCGGGCGCCCACATCGTCACCGCGTTCAGGAGATCCGTGTATTCTCGAAACCGCTTCTGATCGACCTGAACAGGCGAACCGAAGAGGCGATTGCCGTAGAATCCACCAAAGAGTGTCGCGGCGATCAGCGCGACGGCCAGCGTCAACGAAAAGGTCCACTTGTGTGTCTTTAGTATCTTTGCCATATCGTCGTTTGCCTGATTTTCAGGGAGCAGAACTCATTATAGGCGCGGAGTATTCGACAGCCCGGCGATGTTCACGCGGCCGTATCAAACTAAGGAGAAGTTCTTCATGTTCGGTTCGCTCGGCATCCCGGAGTTGATCCTCATTTTCATCGTAGCCCTGATCGTTTTCGGACCCAAGCGCCTCCCCGAGATCGGCCGCACCCTCGGCAAGGCGATGGGCGAGTTCAAGAAAGCGACGGATGACTTCAAAAACACCATCGAACGTGAAGTCCAGGTCGAAGAGCTGAAGCAGTTGGCGTCCACGACCATACCCGTGCACGAGGCTGTATCAAGGACCGAGCCAGCGCCAGCGCCACCGCCTCCTCAGGTCGCTGACGTCACACCCGAAGCCGTTGCCGCGGTTCCTCACTCCGAGCTTCACACTGCCACCGGCGAGCGGACCGAATAGCCGATGTCCGATACGGCACAGGCCTCGCCGGCCCTGGACGGCGCTCCCGACTCTCCCGAGGTCGAGCTTCCGAAGATGTCGTTCCTCGATCACCTCGAGGAGCTGCGGAAACGGCTGATCGTCTCCATCATCGCCATCGGCGTCGCCTTTCTGGCCTGCTGGAACTTCGCCGACAAGATCTACGCGTGGGTTGAGGCGCCGCTGACCAAGCTCCTTCCGCTGGGAGACCGGAAGCTCGCCTACACGCACCTGACCGAGCCGTTCATGCTCTACATGAAGGTGGCGTTCTTCGCGGCCATCTTCGTCTCCTCGCCCATCATCATGTGGCAGGTGTGGCGCTTCATCTCCCCCGGCCTGTACAAGCGCGAGCGCCGGATGGCCGCGCCGTTCATCATCTTCGCCACCGCCTTTTTCCTCATCGGCGGCTACTTCGGCTACCGCGTCATCCTCCCCGGTGCCTGCGCCTTCTTCGTCGAGACCGGCCGTCAGTTCAAGCAGATGATCAAGATCGACGAGTACTTCGGCTTCGCCAGCTCGATCATGCTCGCGTCAGGAGCGATCTTCGAGACGCCGATCCTGATCTTCTTCCTGGCCCGCCTCGGCATCGTGACGCCGGCCTTCCTGCTGCAGAAGGCCAAGTGGGCAATCGTGCTGTCGTTCATCATCGCCGCCATCCTGACCCCGTCACCAGACATGGTGAACCAGACGATGCTCGCACTGCCGATGATCGCCCTCTACTTCCTGGGCGTCGGAGTGGCGTTCGTCTTCGGGAAAAGGCATAACTAGGAGTGCAGGCGTCTCGCCTGCGGCCGGAGGGCGTCTCGCCTGACGGTGGTTCTGCGATCCTGCCGAATAACGGCTATCGAACGACTGCCCGCGATAAAACTTACGCCCTCCCCTCCATCACGCCGAGGCGAGGACGCCTCGGCGCCGCGGGCGGAGACGCCCGCACTCCTTCGTTGACTCCAACTCGCGCGCAACCTACCCTTACGCGCAATGGAAATTCCTTCGAAAGTCTCGATCTTCAGCCGCAGCCTCGAGTTGAAGGGCAAGCCAGGCACTCTCATCGCCATCAATGACAACGGCTTCTACGAGATCGTCATGGATTTTCAGGGCCGCAACCATGTCGTGCTCTTTCCGATTGCCGAGACAGCCGTCATCTTCAACGAAGCGCTTCCCACCATCGGCGCTGATTTCGAAGTCGAGCGCTGAAACGAAAACGCCGCTGGAGACCCAGCGGCGTTTCGGTTTGATTCGGATGAATGTGCCTTACGGCTTCTTCTTCGGAGTCACTGCGTCCTTCTTCGCGTCGCTCTTCGGAGCGGGAGGCGGGACGGGCACGGCGGCCGGAGCTTCGGGGGCCGGAGGCGGCGCGAAATACTTCTCGTCATACACCGGATGGGCGCTCTCCTTCATCGCGTCGAGCGCGGCGTGGAGCTTGACCTGCTTGAGATTCTTCTCGATTTCCGGACGAACCTCGGCCAGCGGCTTCGAGTCGTGCGCATCAACTTTGATGATGTGATAGCCGAACTGCGTCTTCACGACCGGCGTGACCTCACCGACCTTCGCGGCAAACGCGGCCGCTTCGAACTCCGGAACCATCTGGCCGTGGCCGAATGCTCCGAGGTCGCCGCCGCGGGCACCGGAGCCAGCGTCGTCCGATTCCTTCTTCGCGAGCTCCTCGAAGTTCGCACCGGCGACGATCTGCTTGCGGAGATCCTCGGCCTTTGCTTTCGCTTCGTCGTCGGTCAGCTCTTTCTTGCCCGTTTGTGCGGCCGGGCTTCCCTTCGGCGCGATGAGGATGTGCCGCGCCTTGACCTGCTCGTACTGTTTCGCGTTGTCGGCGTACGCCTTCTGAACGTCGGCGTCGCTGACCGCGATACCGCTGTCGATCTTCTTCAACTCCGCGCTGGCGACGAGATTCTCGCGCATCAGCGTGAGCTGATTCTGGACGTCGGGATCGTTCTCCAGCCCGCTCTTCATGCCCTCATTGGCGAGCAGACGCATGCGCAGGTAATCGTCAGCAAACTGCTTCTTGCCGGGTCCCTGCGCGTAGCTCTGGTATTCGGCGGGAAGCGTCTTGAGCGCCGCCTCGAACTCCGATTTGTGAATCGTGACACCGCTCGCCGAGACCACCACTGGATCTCCGGCCTGAGCCGAAGCCGCAGGAGTCGCCGGAGCCGGCGGCGTCGGTGCGGCCGCTTTGTTCTGCGCGAACACTGCCGGAGCAGCGAGCACCAGAATCATCAGAATCGTTGCTTTCTTCACAGAATCTCCTTTGTTGCCTTATTGCGCGATCATTTGGACAGCGAATCGTAACGGGAGGGTGTGAGGCTTGATTCCAGCGGCGGCAGAGCCTGGATTCGCGTATCAGCGCAGCTTGGTCAACGCCGAGGCAATCCTTCCCACGCCTTCCTTCAGCCGCTCCATCGACGTCGCGTAACTGATGCGGACGTGGTCGTCACTGCCAAACGCAGAGCCCGGAATCACAGCAACGCGCGCTTCGTCGAGCAGATAGTCGGCGAAGCTCTGCGAGTCGCGAATGCGGCCGCCAAAGAAACTGCTGACGTCGGGGAAGATGTAGAACGCGCCGTCCGTGTTGTCGCATCGGAGTCCGTCGATCGCATTGATGGCCGGAATCAGCCACGCGCGCCGCTCGTGATAGGCCTCCCACATGCGTTGCACTTCGTCCTCCCCGCCGCCCAATGCTTCGAGCGCCGCAGCCTGCGAGATCGAGCTCGGATTCGACGTCGAGTGACTCTGGATCTTCCCCGCCGCAGCGATCACGTCGCGATGCGCAACGGCGTAGCCCAATCGCCAGCCGGTCATGGCGAAGGTTTTCGACATCGAGTTCACGCCGATGATCGTCGACGGATACTCTTCGAACCAGCGCACCGCCGAGACGTGCTTCGATCCTTCGTAGACGAAGAACTCGTACGTCTCGTCGAACATGAGGAACGCGTCGCGCGAGGCGCACCACTCGACGATCCGGCGCAACTCCTGCTCCGTGATGACCGCGCCGGTCGGATTGTTGGGCGAGTTGATGATGACGCCGCGGGTTCGGTCGCTGGCCACCGCTTCGATGTCTTCCAGCGTCGGACGGAAGCCGTTGCGCGCATCGGTCTTTGCGAAGACCGGTTTTCCGCCCGCGAACAGAACCTGGTCCGGGAAGCTCACCCAATACGGCGAAGGAATGATGACTTCATCACCTTCGTCGACCAATGCCAGCGTGATGTTGAACAGTTCCTGTTTCCCGCCCGTGCCTGCGATGACATTCTCTGCCGCCAGCGACGTGCCGTAACGCCGGTTGTAGCGAGCTGCCAGCGCATCGCGCAGCGCCTTCGTTCCGTTGCCGCTCGTGTACTTGGTCAGTCCCTGATCGATGGCACGCTTGCCGGCGGCGCAGACCGACTCCGGCGTCGGAAAGTCGGGCTCGCCGGGCCCGAGGTCGACGACGTCGACTCCCTGCGCGGTCAACTCGATGGCACGGTTCATCACCGCGAGCGTCGGCGAGATCTGCATCTCGCGCACGCGGCGCGTGAAACGGATATCAGGTCGTGTGATCACGTTCATTTCCATCACGAGAATCGCGCTGCGAGAGTCGTACGCAACCCTCGCCACGCCGGCGGAGCCTGGCCGCTGACGGCCAGGCGCACCAGCTCGACGGCGCACCACGCAAGATACACATAAATCATCGGTCCGCGCCATGACGGCATCGCGAATTGCGCCAACCACAGGACGAAGAGAATGAGCGCTTCATGCATCTTCAACTGCAGGTTCATCAGAAGAAGAAACCCGATGAAGCTCTGCAGAATCGTGAGGAGAATCTCGGCGCGCTGGTGCACATCGAACGTCAGCGGCCGCAACTCGCCGGCACTGAACACGAAGATGATCGGGATCATCGCCGAGAGAATGCTCCACTGATTGATGTTGGACGAGACCATGTTCATCAGCGCGATGTTGGCCGTTCGAACCTTGCGCGCCCAGTAGAACGCGCTCAGTTTTTCCGGGAACTCGGAGAGGAACGGCGCAACCCACTGCACGAAAACGAACGTTGAGACGCCGAGTGACGTGGCGATGGCCAGCATCGAGTCGAGGAACGGGTGCGCGGCGAAGAAAAGAATCCCGCCACCGGCGAAGAAGAGCGTCAGGATCGCAGCGTTGCGCATCCTCGGCGGCATCATCAGTACGCGCCGCGGAACGAATCCGAGGTCCTCGAGTGCCTCGCCCTCGTCATCGCGCGGCGGGATCTTCCACAGAATCCAGAGATAGAGAACGTACGAAACGATGAGCGGTAGCGCGTCCCAAATCGTCAGCGATCCCTTCCACCAGATGAATGTGAAGTAGGCGATCGGCAGAAAAAGGCCGAAGACCTCGATGGAATGCTCGGCGTCCAGCTCCACGGTGATGAAGCGATGCTCGCGCTTCCAGCCAAACGCTGCGGCGACGAAGTAGATCATCGGCCAGCCCAGTCCGACCAGCAGCCGCAGACTGCCGGTGAAGTTCGCGATCACCAGGTGCGTCTTCGACGGGTCCTTCCCGGCCTGCCAGGCGATGACCGCTTCGACGGCGAACTCCGGCAACGTCTGCAACCACGCCAGAATCGCCAGCGCCAATCCCTGCGCCATCAGAAACTGCGCCGCCTCGGCAGCCCAGGCAATGATGAACGACGAAAGAAGGATGGCCGGGAACGTCCAGAGCGCCGACCACGCCGCGGCGGAGGCAGCGGTCGACGTCTTGATGAGTTTCAGTATCATCGCGGAGCCAGGAGCGCGCATTCTAGTTGATGACCATCAGCAGCAGGCAGAACGTATGGTTCAAGCGGATACGCGAAGCCATTCATGATCACGACGATGAGATCGTGATCGAAGGACCGAAAGCCGTGGCCGACGCGGTCGCGGCGGGATGGGTACCGATCAAGACGTTCGGGCGCGGCGTGGATTTTACGGACGGGCTTTTTGATGCGCTGGCGGAAACGAAATCGCCGCAGAACGTCATCGGCCTCTTTCATCGCCCACAATCGAGCCTCGATCAAGTTTTCGCCCGCGACGCCTCGGTCGTCATCGCGCTGGACGGTGTTCAGGATCCAGGCAATGTCGGAACAATCGTGCGATTGGCTGCCGCGTTCGACGCGAACGGGATCGTGTTGTTGCCCTGCTGCGCCGATCCATACAGTCCGAAGGCGATCCGCTCGTCGGCCGGCGCGATCCTCAGTGTGCCTGTTGTCAACGCCTCGGTCGAGGAACTGCTGACGCGCGGATGGCCGATCGTTGCGGCCGATGCGCGCGGTGAAGCTGGCGATCCGCCAGCGCGGCGTGCGGTACTGGCGTTTGGGAGCGAAGGTGCGGGCCTCTCCCCTGCCCTGGCTAAGAACGCGCGAACGATCGCCATTCGGACGTCGGGGCGTATCGAGTCGTTGAATGTGGCCACCTCGGCGGCGATTCTGCTGGCTAGGAGTTACGAGCTGCGGGCGTAGGTCTTGTTCGACGTCGCCGCCGGGCCGGCGGCGGTACAGCCGGCGAGCCGCCGGCGCTACGCCTTTCGCTGCGTCCAGCCTTGGCGCTACCGCGCGCGATACACTCGCGCTTCATGCCGGGCAAACTTCTCATCGTCGGCACGCCGCTCGGCAACCTCGGCGATTTTCCGCCGCGCGCGATCGAGGCGCTCAAGTCCGCGGACCTCATCCTCTGCGAAGACACGCGGCACACACGCAAGTTGCTGACGCACTTCGGCATCAATCAGCCGTCCGAGCGGTACGACGATCACACCGAAGAGGCCAAGTCCGGCGCGTTCGCTGATCGGATCGCCGCCGGAGAAACAATCGCGCTGGTCTCCGACGCCGGCATGCCGGTCGTCAGCGATCCCGGCTTCCGCCTCGTGCGCCTCGCGCGCGAGCGCGGACTGACGATCGAGCCGATTCCCGGCCCGTTCGCAGGCGTGCTCGCGCTCGTCGCCAGCGGCATCGCGCCTCTTCCCTTCACATTCCTCGGCTTCGCCCCGCACCGCACCGGCGAGCGCACCGATTTCTACCGCGACATGGCGAAGCTCGGCCACACCGCGATCGTCTACGAATCGCCGGAACGTGTTGTCGGCTCGCTCGAGGACGCACTCGCAGTTCTCGGCGACGTCGAAGTCACCGTCGCCCGCGAGATGACCAAACTACATGAGGAAATCCTCAGCGGCACGATCAGCGAAATGCTCACCGAGCTCCGCACACGCCAGTCGATCTACGGCGAGATCACGATCGTCTTCGCTGCCGCGATGCAAGCCGCCGCCAGCGCATCACCCGAAGAGGTCGCGGCCGAGTTCGAGCGCCTGCGGGCTGGCGGGATGCGGCGCAACGATGCGGTCAAAGCGGTAGCGGAGAAGTTCGGGATGCGGAAGAACGATGTTTACAGGATGCTGATTTAGGTTTGCCAAAGCGAAGGCGACCACAGAGACACAGAGAACACAAAGACAACTCTGTGACCTCTGTGTCTCTGTGGTGAACCGTTTTTCAAATTGATCGGCCACCGCTCATCCAATTCTACCTACACCTCTCTCCCTGCTATCATCCCTGCTTCCGCATGTGCGGCGCGTGAAAGCCTGCGCGCCCCCGCGACAATCAGATTTCCCCAGGAGCCCGAATGGATTTCCGCCTCACCGATGAGCAGACGCAGATTCAAGAGATGGTGCGCGATTTTGCGCTCGCCGAGATCAAGCCGCACCTTCCGGAGTGGGATGAGGCACAGCATTTCCCCGTTGACACCTTCAAGCGCGCCGGCGGCCTCGGCATGCTCGGCGTCACCATCCCCGAGGAGTATGGCGGCGCCGGTCTTTCGTACATCGATTACATCCACGTCGTCGAAGAGCTCGCCGTTATCGACAGCGGCTTCGCTCTCAGCGTGGCCGCGCACAACTCGCTTTGCACGGGACATATCTACCTCGCCGGCAACGACGAGCAGAAAAAGAAGTGGCTTCCCAAACTGACCTCGGGTGAATGGATCGGCGCATGGGGACTCACCGAGCCGAGCTCCGGCAGCGACGCCTCGGGCATGCATACGACTGCTGTCAAAGACGGTGACGATTGGGTGCTGAACGGCACGAAGAACTTCATCACCAACGCCACCTACGCCGACATTTCCGTCGTGCTCGCCGTCACCGATCGCAACGACTCGAAACGCGGCGTGACCGCATTCGCTGTCGAGATGGAGCGGCCCGGCATCCGTGCGGGCAAGAAGGAAAACAAACTCGGCATGCGCGTTTCCGACACCGCCGAACTGGTGATGGAAGACTGCCGCGTCCCCGCTTCCAACATCCTCGGCGAGATCGGCCACGGATTCATCGGCGCCATGAAAGTGCTCGACGGCGGCCGCATCTCGATCGGCGCCCTCGCCGTTGGCATCGCCCGCGGCGCGTACGAAGCAGCCCGCGACTACGCCAAGCAGCGCCACGCCTTCGGCAAGTCGATCGCTGAGTTCCAGGCCATCCAGTTCATGCTCGCCGACATGGCCACCGAGATCGATGCCGCACGCCTGCTTTGTTATCGCGCCGCGACGATGAAAGATGCCGGCGAGAAAGTGACGCAGGCATCCGCGATGGCCAAGCTGTACGCATCGGAAGTCGCCGTCCGCGCCACCGAGAAAGGCGTCCAAATCTTCGGCGGCTACGGCTTCATCAAAGAGTTCCCCGCCGAAAAGTTCTACCGCGACGTGAAGCTCTGCACTATCGGCGAAGGCACGAGTGAGATCCAGCGGATGGTCATCGCACGGGGTCTGCTGGCGGAGAGTTCGTGAGTTCTTACCGGGTGTCGGTTGTCGGGGGTCGGGAGTCGGAGCTGTCAACGCTCACGCTTCGCGTTTCAATCTTCAGACGCCTGGCCTCGGCGTAAAGGTCTCCGATGGCCGATCACTCCGACTCCCAACACCCGACAAGTGACTCCCTCGCGCACGCGCTCACCTCCGGCAAATACCGCGCGCTGGCGCAGGCTGTATCGCTTGTTGAGCGTGACGACGGCCGCGCGGAGCGATTGCTGGCGGACATCTATCCAGCGACCGGCCGTGCGTGCATCATTGGCATCACCGGCTCTCCCGGCGCGGGCAAATCGACACTCGTCGCAGCGCTGACCAAGCATTACCGCAAGCACGACAAGAAGGTCGGCATCATCGCCGTCGATCCCACATCCCCATTCACCGGCGGCGCGATCCTCGGCGACCGCATCCGCATGGCCGACCTCTACACCGATCGCGGCGTCTTCATCCGCTCGATGGCCACACGCGGCTTTCTCGGCGGCGTTGCTCGTGCGACCAACGACGTCGTCGACCTCCTCGATGCTGCCGGCTTCGACATTGTCCTCGTCGAGACGGTCGGCGTCGGGCAGGATGAAGTCGAGATCATCCGCACCGTGCAAACCAACGTCGTCGTCCTCGTGCCCGGCATGGGCGACGACATCCAGGCCATCAAAGCCGGCATCATGGAGATCGGCGACGTCTTCGTCGTCAACAAAGCCGACCGTCCCGGCGCGGACCGCACCGTCACCGAGATCACGATGATGATGTCGCTCGTCGACGAGCACGGCGACTGGATTCCGCCGATCGTGAAAACGGTAGCTTCGACGAATCAGGGCATCGAAGACCTCGACGCCGCGATCGGCACGCATTTCGAGCATTTGAAAGCTTCCGGCGAGCTCGATCGCCGCAATCGCGAGCGGGTTCGTATCCGCATCGAGACCATGCTTAAGGAAAAGTTCATGGACAGGCTGATCGGCAACACGATTCCGCGCGCCGAGTACGAGCAGCTCCTCGACGACGTCCTGCGAAAACACAACAACCCGCACGATGCAGCCGAGGGCGTGCTCAAACGCGTTCGATTCGGGAAATGAGCCTTCTTCTCGGCAGCCTCGCGCTGATTGGCATCGTCGTTCTGGTCATCCTGCTCGGCGCCGGTGCCATCGCGATGATCGCGCGCAGCCGCGGCAGACACGGAACATCCGGCTCGCTCAGCTCCGCCGCGCTCGAGATCCAATCGCTCCTCGAACCGGAGAAGAAGCGTGTCGTTGAGACCATGCGCGTCGCCTCGGAAGCCGAGGACGAAGATGCGATCAACGGCAAGAAATAACGCTTCGCCGACGATTCCAATCAGCGCAATCGGCCGTTCCCGTCGGTTACAATCCCGCCCCCGATGAAGTTCTCCCGCCAATGGCTCAACGATTACGTCGATCTCTCCGATCTCAGCGATGACGAAATAGGCACGCGCCTGACCGAAATCGGCCACGCCATCGAAGCCGTCGAGAAACACGGCGACGACACCGTCTTCGATCTCGAGATCACCACCAACCGCGTCGACGCCATGTCCCACCTCGGCATGGCAAGAGAGCTTGCCGCGGCGATCGGAAGAGAAGCGAACGTAGGTCGGACTCTCCAGTCCGACTCGGAACGTGCCAGTCGGACTAGAGAGTCCGACCTACGTCAAACCGGGCAAGACGCCGACACAGTCATCATCCGGATCGAAGCGCCCGACATGTGCGCCCGCTACACCGCCAAAGTCATCCGCAACATCACCGTCAAGCCGTCGTCTCCCGAAATCCAGCGTCGCCTCGAAGAAGTCGGCCTCCGCCCCATCAACAACATCGTCGACGCCACCAACTACGTGATGGTCGCCCTCGGCCATCCGCTTCACGCCTTTGATCTCGATCGTTTGAATGGCAACACCATCATCGTGCGCCAAGGCAAGGCCGGCGAAGCGATGAAGAGCCTTGACGGCGAGATGCGCAGGATCGATTCCGACACCGTCGTCATCGCCGACGCGCAACGTGCCGTCGGCCTCGGCGGCATCATCGGCGGCTTCGAATCCGAGATCACGCAAGCGACGCGCAACGTGCTGCTCGAATGCGCATGGTTCGAGCCCTCTGCGATTCGCCGCACCGCGCGCCGCCTCGGGCTCAAGACCGATGCGTCGTACCGTTTCGAGCGCCGCGTCGATCCGAACGACACACTCGCCGTGATCGAAGAAGCAGCGCGTTTGATCGTCGAGAGCGGCGGCGGCATCGCCGAAGCGCCGATCGACGCCGTCGCACGCGAAGTGCAGCCGAAGACGATCCGCCTTCGCACCGAGCGCCTTCACGAAGCATCAGCAAACAGCGTCGGCGCAGGCTACGCGCTCGACCTCTTCCGCCGGCTCGGATTTTCTGCCGAGCAGGCGCACGACGGACTTCTTGTCACCGTCCCAACCTATCGCGGCGACATCTTCGAAGAGGCAGACCTCATCGAAGAAGTGCTCCGCTTCTTCGGCCTGAACAACGTTCCCGCTTCCCTGCCGCGCGTCACGACCGGCGATGTTCGCCGCGAGGCGGCTGATGTGGCCGAGGATGCGATTCGCGATGTGCTGGTTGGCTGCGGGCTTTCGGAAGCGGTCAACTACTCGTTCATCCGCCCCGAGTGGAACGCGCTCATCACCGACGAAACGCCGATCGCAATCACCAACGCGCTTTCGGAAAACATCGAAGCGATGCGCCTCTCGCTCATCCCCGGCCTCCTCGAGACCGTCGTTTTCAACCGCTCGTATGGAACGCGCGACGGAATGCTGTTCGAGGTGGGGCGCACGTACCATCGGGCGGGTGTGGGGAGTGGGGTGTGGGGAGTGGGAGAAAAGACAAACACCTCCGCGCCCACCAGCGATGCGGCCTCCGTTGCAAGAAACAAAACGACGACCAACGCACCAAACACGATCTCCCACACCCCACCCCCCACTCCCCACACCCCAGTCAAGGAACACCACCGCGTCGCCGTCGTGCTGTACGGCTCCATCGGAACGTTCTGGGGTGATGCGAAGCGGGCGGTCGATTTCTTCGACATCAAAGGGATCGTCGAGCAGATCGCGAAGAAGCTTCATGTCGAGGTGACATTTGCGGCGTCCGATCAGCCGTGGCTGCGCGGCGGGAAGCGCGCCATCGCCTGGCACGGAGACCGACAGATCGCCAGCCTCGGATTCCTCTCCGCCGACCTTCTGCAGAAATTCGGGATCAAAGGCGATGTGGCGGCCGCGGAGATCGACGTCGAGGCGTTGATCGCGTCATCGAATACCGAATGGAAGATGGCGCCGGTGGCGCGCTTCCCCGGCGTGCCGATGATCCTCGCGCTCACGCACGGACGCGACCTCGAGTATCAGCGCATCATCGATACGATCAACTCATTCAACGTTCCCCACCTTCACGAAGTCGGTCTTCGCGACCGCTTCGTCCCCGAAGGCGACGACGTGATCAAGACCACGCTGGGCATGTGGTACCAGGCGTTCGACCGCTCTCTGACGCAGGAAGAGATTGCCGGCTTCCAGCAACAGCTCGCAACGCGCCTCGCCGCAACCCTGCCGGTAAAATTACTCTGAGAGAGATGACCAACGTGAAAAAGAAGAGCGACGATCAACTGAGCATTGCCGGAACCGAAGAGGCTGAGATCCTCGGCCGCCTGAACGACCGCGTAGAGAAAGCGATCACCACCATTCAAGCGCTGCGGAAGGAACGCGACACGCTCCGCCGCGAGCTGGACGAAGCGAACGCGCGCATTCAGGAGCAGGGCGACAGCGCCGAACGCGCCTCGACGCTCGAAGAGGACAACGAGCGATTCAAGCGCGAGCGCTCCGAGATCCGCGACCGCATCGAGTCGATCCTCGGCAATCTGGAAGCGCTCGAGGAGTAGTCAAGGAGTGCAGGCGTCTCGCCTGCGGACCAACGGGCGTCCTCGCCCGGTGGTAATTCCGTGACATGGTCGTCGACGCCGCAGTGCGTATCTCCGACACTCGCGTATTGACCCACTCCGTACCGAAAGCGTTGCGTCCGCGCTCGAACTCTGCCGAGAATCGTGACGACCCTCCCCGCACGGTGAGGCGAGGACGCCTCACCGCCGCAGGCGAGACGCCTGCACTCCTTGTCTCCGCGTGAAACCGTTATCCCCTCAACACGCCGCGCGAGAACTTGATGAAGTAATCGACGCCGGAGACGAGCGCGAAGAGCATCACCACCCAGAGCGCCAGCTCGCCGATGAAGCGGAATTCGCCCAGCTCGTAGCCGATGATCAGCAGGGCGATGGCGACGACCTGCGCGACCATCTTCGTCTTGCCGAGCGGCGACGCGGCGATGGTCACACCGTGCTGTGCGGCGATCGAACGAAGGCCTGAGACCGCGAACTCGCGGCCGATGATGATCACGATCATCCACGCACGGGCGAGGCCGAGCTCGATCAGCGAAATGAACGCCGCCGACATCAGGAGCTTGTCGGCGATCGGATCGAGGAGCGCGCCGAGACGCGTCATCTTGTTGTACTTGCGCGCGAAGTAGCCGTCGAAATAGTCGGTGATGGCGGCGACGCCGAAGATGGCCAGGCCGAGGTAGTTCGAGTACTTGGTCAGGAGAACGACGACCAGGAAGGGAACGAGAAAAATGCGCAGCAGCGTCAGCGAGTTCGGGAGGTTCCAGATCTCGGTGGCGACGTCATCCGGCGGGGGAACGACGGTAGGTTTTGCGCGCTCCGCCAGCGGAGGAGCGGCTTCGATCGGTTGCATGGAAGGTTCTCGACAGATATCCGGCATGATCAGAATAACCGGTTTGCCCAGTAGTGGGAAGACTGCGCCGAAAGCCGCCCAGCCGCTCCTCGGAATTACAAAACTCCGGGTTGACATTGAAACGGCAATCACCCGTTTGATTCAGAAAACATCCACGGCGCGAAGCGCAGATGGGAGCCAACCATGAAAGTAGATGTAACCGCAGCGGCGCGAGACTTCGGGTTTGGAATGACAGTCGTGATTTCAGCGGTCAGAGCGTCCACCGGTAAGCCGATCGTTGGGCTGGGAAAGTCCAACTTCAAGGTTGTTGTCATTCAGGGTCCATCAGGTTGGTCCGTCGGCGACGATCTGACGATCGATGGCGGACCTTTCGCTCCGACAGACGGTGTCTACGCCGTCTCAGTTACCAAAGGAGGCGACAAGCTTGCGGCCGGACAGTACACGTTCGCAGTGATCGTCAAGGGAACCAAAGACAAGGTGGCACTGGCAGGCCAGACGCTGACCTCCGCAGGGATGAAGTAGTTGTCGCTGGGCCGCGGATGTCGGGAGTCGGGGGTCGGAGAGAAACTCTTCTTAACCTTCCCTACGACCTCTTCGCCTTGCCCGACCTCCGAAACCTGACGACCGAAATTCGCAACCAATCCTCATCACCTTCTCCGACCCCCGACCCCCGACTCCCGACTCCCGACTCCCGGACTCGGAATACAAAACCGCCGATTGACATTCCGACGCCTGCAACCGAGAATCTCGGTCCCGCTCAGAATGCGAAAGTGGCGGAATTGGTAGACGCGCAGGTCTCAGAAGCCTGTGGTCATTAGACCATGGGGGTTCGATTCCCCCCTTTCGCACCAAGAGCTCCCTCCCGAGAGTCACTGCCCGTGACTCCCAACTCCGCTACGAGCTCAGGGAAGTTTCGCTGCGCGATGCCGGAGCGGCGCTTCGATTTCTGCCGTGAAGAGCAGCCGGTTCGGCGTTCCAACTCCGAGGTCAGCAACCTTGTTCAGCGACGCGCTAGCAATCAGCGCAGACGCGACCGTTGCCGGCGATGCCGTGGGATGATCCTGTACATAGAGCGCTGCCGCACCGGTAGCGAATGCGGTCGCCATTGAGGTGCCGGTGTCGAGAGCGACTGCCGTATTGCCGCTGAACCAGGTCGACTCGATTTGAGCTCCGGGCGCAAAGAGATCCACACAACTCCCGAAATTCGCTATCGACAATCTTTTGTCGTTCATGCTCGTGGCACTGACGGTGATTGCACTGGTGACCCTGGCCGGCGAAATCGAGCACGCGTCCGTGGCCACGCCGTTGTTTGCCGTGCCGTTCCCCGCAAGAACACAAACAGTGATGCCGTCGCTGACTGCCGCGGCGATCGCCGCATCGAAACTGGCTGACGGCGAATCGGTATAGATCGATACGTTCATCACCGCGGGCTGTCCACTCTGATGATCGGCGGGTAGTGTCCTAATTTGACCGGCTCAGTTCGTTGCGGCATCGAGGGTGCTCCTGATCCATTCGGAAACGTTCTGCCCGTTCCGCTTTGCGGCGCTTTCGACTCGCCGGAGCAAGTCAGGATTGAACCGCACCGGCACGATGTGCGCCTTCGCGTGACCCTTCGCCAGTTTCGGGCGACCGGGTTTTCTCTTAGCTGGCTGGCTCAAGGCTTCTCAACTCCTGCACGATCGCAGCTTGCACCGCTTGGCGCGCTGACTCGATTGGATGGCTGTGCAGCACCGTGACGTGCCGCCGTGGCGCGTCAGGGTTGTCGGTATCGTGCGCCCATGCGTAGACGCGGCTGGCCGTGGGATGGCCGTGCAGCTCGAATACCTCCACGACTCCCTCCCACACCGTTTTACCTCTGAATGTCTCCTTCACCGGCACGCTCTCCACATGCGCCGCGTCCGCGCCGTGAAGGCGTCGGATCACCTCGCGCAGTTCTTCCAGGTACGTCATGCTGTCGCTACCTCTACCAGTTGGCGGACAGTCCACGGCGACGATACAACCTCGGCAGCCATGGCAGGCGTGCAGCGGAGGGTCGCATGGTTCTTCACCAGATTGTAGTAGGCGAAGTGCAGCGCGACTGCCGCTTCAAAGTTCTCCAGCTTCTTGCTGAAGGCGTGCGTTAGGCGAGTCAGACGGCGCATGTGCTGCCGGGTCGTGGCGTTCAGGCGTTCAACGTAGCTGGTGTTCGCCGCTTTCATGTCGGGATCGCCCTGCACGACGCGCTTCTCCGTGGTCAGGATGCGCGCGGCGCTGTAGCGGCGCTCCGGCGTTTTCGACTGATCTTCCGCGTAGGTTTTGATGACTTGCGCGTAATCAACCTCGGCACCGAACGCCAGTTCTACGGCTTCAGGGTACGCGGCGAGTCCGTCAGTGGAAAGCTGCACCCGGTTGCGCATGCGTGAGGCCACGTCCGCGACGAAGGCGTTAGCGGTCTCGCTGTCGCGCTTCCCGACCTTGAACGCCGGAACGAGTTTGGTTTCGGAATCGATCGCGCAGAACGTCCACGCATCGCCCATCGACGCGTCATCAGACGGCGCGACGTGGCGCTGCTTTTTGCCGATGTATCCCCAAATCTCATCCATCTGGAGATGCGTGCAAGTCAGGTCGCGCATGATGGCGTCCTGAACCTTCGCGCATCCCTGTCCGACCTTCACGCCGAGACGCATGATGGTGTCGCGGTGGACGCCGGTCATGCGTTCGATGGAGCGGATGCTTGACCCTTCGGCGAGTGAGCCGATGATGCTTACTTGCTTGTCGAAGCCGAGTACGTTTGCCATGGGGATAATGTAATACATGAATGGCTTGGCGTCAATGGTTTTCTGTGTTACAGTTTCATGAGTGATGGCAATCTTCGCGGTTTGGCTGCTCATTTTACTGACTCCGGGGCAGCAACAACTGGAAGCCTCCCCCAAAAACGACACAGGCCACCAGCAGGCAGGGAAGGCCAGTAACGGCGTCGTGTTCGTGAAGGACAATGCTCCATCCCACGGCGATACCGCCGAAGCCGCCCAGCATCAACAAGCTACTGGCAAGAAGCCGCAGCCAGCCTTGCTGCCACGCACCCGCACGGAGCGCTTTTGCTTGTGGCTGGACTCTCTGAATACCGCTGACTGGACTCTGATTGTCACTGCGGCCTACCTCGTAGCGACTGTGCTGATTTGGATTGCTATGCTGGCGTCCAACAAGCACGCCGAGAAGACATATGCAGAGAGCAAGAGTGCCGCAGAAGAGGACCGTAAGCTGCTTCGCAGACAGTTGGAGGTGTACGAGCGACCATGGCTGATGGTATCGCTTTTGACTGGTGACAGAAACGAAATCGGCAGCACTAGTTTCGGTTTCTACAGCGATGGTAGAGCGTATGTCCTCGGCTTGCGACCCGTTGTCAGAAACATAGGAAAGTCGCTGGCAACCGATATTTCTATTGCGACGCGACTGGTAACAGTACCGCGCCATAGCGAGGCGCTCTCTCTGCCGCGGCTCCTTCTTTTGCGTTTCGGGAAGCCTGATGCCGAGAAGTTCACATTGTTTCCTGGAGAGGAAAATAACCGACTGAACGTCAACTTGGTGGTTTCGAAACAAGACATTGACGATGCAAGTTTCGCCGAAATTGATGACAGCGGCAAGGAGAGACAGCACGTCGCTATTGCTGTAATCGGCGTAGTCCTTTACGGCTTCGCTAATTCCGACGACCCTCACCAAACCCAGTTCGCGTTCCTCCTCGGCCACAAGGATGCATACGGAACGTATGGCGTAAGTGAGTCCGTTCGCGTTGGCTCTACTTTCTACGGCGACGATATCGCTTGGATTAAGTTGCCCGGCGACCACGCGAACTAGGGCCGTCGCTGCAATGATCGCCAGCGCCAGCCCGAACGTCACAAAACCAGCCTGTGACTGACGCCCTACAACTTCATGCGCTTCAACGTCGGCAGCGTGAACTCGCTCAACAGTTCCGAGGCATCGACGCTGAGCGCCTTCGCCAGTTTGAGCAGGACGGTCAGCGTCGGCACGTTCTCTCCGCGCTCGATGAACCCGATGTAATCCGCCGTCAGGTTCGCAGCTTCCGCGAGTCGTTCCTGACTCAGGCCGCGCTCGTTCCGAAGTCGGCGCAAAGTGTCGCCGAGCCGCTGCCCTTCCGGGCTCAGTACCTTCCGTCGTGACATCAGGCTTTACCCTAACCATAGATCGGTGTAACCTCCATCCCACTATGGTTAGGTGGGAGGCTTCGATGGAAAAGTGTCAGCACGTCCGCTCGCTCTTTCTGAACCCGGCAGACTCGTATTCGTTGCGTGAGGTTGCGACGCTCACGGATACGCCCGTCCGCGCGCTGAGGCGCGAGGTCGCGCGCGGAGGTCACGATGCGACGAAGGTACACGGGCAGTGGCGCTTCGCGTGGCGTCAGGCCGCCTGCATCGCGATGCAGCGATGGACGCTCGCCGAGATACAGGATGCGCTCGGGAGTGACGCTGCCGCCGTCCTGCCGCCCCTGCTTGCCCTTCGCGCCGTCACCGTCAGGCTCCCGGAGTACATCATCCGGGCGCTGGAATCGATCGCGGAAAAGGAGCGAACAACGCTCGATGCCGCGCTGCACGGCGAACTGATTGAACTCGCCGGAACGCACCTGACGCGGCTGGAGGGATCGATCCCGGGCTACCGAGAGGCTTACTTCTTTCCCGGCCAGCCACAACCCTAAAACCGAGAGCAACGCCAAGGCCGTCCAAATTAGGACACTACCGATCGGCGATTGCCCAGTCGATTCCTGCAACCATGTCGGTCACGAATCCGCGGTTGGCGCAGTCGAGGACTCGTACCGAAACGAGATTCACGGACTTTGCAACTCCGTGCAGCGAGCTGCCGACAATTCCGGCGACGTGCGTGCCATGACCATTACAGTCATCGGGTGGCAGTGTCGCACTGAAGTTGTAACCCGTCCGCACGCGGCCGCCAAATTCGACATGGGAAGCATTGATCCCGCTGTCCGTAATGTAGGCAGTCACCCCGGCGCCGGTGGAGTTGTACGTGTAGCGCTGATCCAGCGGCAGATCACGTTGATCGATCCGGTCCAGTCCCCATGGAGGTGCGTTTTGTGTCGCGAGCGATACCGGCTGCATCGCCGACGATCCTCCGGATGTCGTCGAGTCCTGCTCGACATACTTGACTCGCGGATCATTGACGATTCCCAGAGCCGCCGACTCGGACGCTTCAACGACAAAACCATGAAGCGATCTCCGGAAGAGATGGCTCACGTGTCCGCCATGCCGCGTCGTCAGTTCATCCGCAACAGAAGCGACTGTTTCATCGTCATTGAGCACGACGAGGTATCTCGCCGGACTAGTCGCGCTGGGATTTAGGATAACTCGCGGCGCCGCAGCCTCAGCGACCGGGACAACGAGAGTCGATAGGATACCCAAGGCCACGTACCAGCAAGAGTTCAATCTGGTCGCTCCGCAACGAAGCAACGAGTGTTGCATCACATGCGCCATTTAGTCTAGTCGGTGGCCAGCAGCCCCGACCCGGTTTGAGCGAGGAGGAGGAGAGAAGGGAATAGTGGTTACGCTGCCGCCCCAAGCCGCAAAACGGCCGTTCCGATTCAGAAGGAGATCATCGTTGCAAACTGGCCTGACGTCCCGTGGGCGCTTATAATCAAATGATGACTGCTTCGCCATCTGCTCTCCTCGCGGAAGCCAGAAAGCTCAGTCCAAGCGATCGCCTTGAGCTCATCGGCGAAATCTGGGACACGCTTGCGGACACAGATTTGCCCGTTAGTTCCGAAAAGCGAACGATCCTGGAATCCCGAATGGTCGATCTCGAGGCAAATCCCTCGGCTCAGGAGCCGTGGACGGACGCCAAGGCCTGGTTGGAGTCGCGCCGCCGTTGAGTTACGTGGTTTCCGTCCGCGTCTCGGCAAAGCTGGTACGAGGAGCGCGAGCTGGGGTTGGGTATTCAGTTCCGTGCGGAAGTGTATGACGCCATCGCTAGGATTTCGGATAACCCTTTCTTCTATCCGGAGATTCTTTACGGCAACCGCCGCTTTGTGCTGAGGCGATTTCCATACAACATCTGGTTCCGAGTGATCGGCTCAGAAGTACTCGTCATGGCCATCATCCACGGGAAGAGGGGAAGCAAGCACGTGCGCACCAGACTCACAGGCGCCTGATGACGTGAAGGTGAGCAGAAAACGGTTCTAACCCTCCAACCGCCCGCGCCGCCCTTCGATCAGCGGCACGAGCAGCGCGATCGCGACGAAGCCGAGCGGCAGCGTGATCTGGCTGACGATCCGCTCCCAGCTCCAGCGGACGTGCCAGGTCACGTCATGCGGCGTGACGAGGTAGGCGGCGAGGAAGAAGCCGGTCTGCACGAGTAGAGCAACAAGCAGGAACCGCTCGCGCGTGACAGCGGCGCGCAACGCCAGCAACAGGGCGAGGCCAATACCGATCCAGAACAGCGGCTTTCCTCTCGTGTACGTGGCCAGCGCGGAGAGCATCGGCTGCAGGTTGGCGAGATGGCCCGTGATGCGATCGAGGATCGGGCCCGTCGTAAGGTCGGTCTGCAGATGATGGAGGCGTTTAAGCACAAACCACGGCGTCACGATCGCAATCGCCGGCCATAAGCGCGCAACAAACCGCGGCGCCGTCAGCAGGAGGCCCGCGGCGGCCGCAGCGATCAGCGCGACTCCTTCGTTCTTGAAGGAGCCGGCGATGCCGAGGAACAGGGCACCGCGCAGAATGTCGGCGGAGCTCGAGGCAAGCACTCCGCGGCGCACATACAACAGCCCCACTGTTCCGCTTGCAACCAGCGGCCCGTCAGCCAATCCGACCCATGGCGAAAACGAGATGCCCGCGAGCGCCAGTGTGGCCGCGGCGGCAAGCACCGAGTCATCGGTCTCTTCCTCGAGGAACGCCCGAACCGCGAGTAACGCGGCAAGTCCGAATGCCACATACAGCGCTCCGAGCCAGCGCGCATCCCACGAACCGCGAATGACCGTCTGCACGTCGAAGATCAGCGGCAGCAGGATCGGATAGTCGACGTGCGCGAACTCGTTGAATGGATTCTCGAGAAAGCGCCAGTCGATTCCGCCTGCGATCCAGAACTCTCTCGCTTTGACTCCCCAGATACTGACGAAATCGTATTCTGGAGTCGTCCCAACGGTGGCAAATAGTCCATAACCGGCAGCGAGAACAGCAGTCATCAGGTCGATGCCCGCGGCGAGAAACCCTTTCCACCGCGGTGCCAAGGGGTGCGTATTGCGTGCGCTACCGATGGGCTCGCGTCCTCGCGCAAGTGCGAGCGCGATCACGGCGATGAGCAGCATCCCGCCGAGCAGCGTCATGCGCGACCAACGAAGTTGCACGCTGGAGAGGACGAACAGCAGAACTCCGCCGAGCGCGCCGCCGATGAGAAACGCGGTGCTGATTCGGAGCGGCAACCTGGCGTTGCGGTCGAGCAGTTTCGACAACGGCCATCCCGCGGCAACACAGATCGCGATCGTGAGGAGTGCCGCAACCATCGTCACCTCGGTGTCGCGGGCGGCACAACTGGTGGTGACGCCTTCAACAACATTCCGTGCTCATCCTGCCAGCAGCTCTCGAATCCCGGCGCGACGATCGGCTCTCCTAACGATGCCAGATAATCCGCCTTCGCCAGGTTGGAAAACACGACGCGATCCTCATGCGGCGCGAGAAGCGGCACCACCTGCTTGCCCGGCAGCAGATAGCTGGCGCGGTAGTACGCATAGCCATAGCCGCCCTCCCACTGGCGAAACGGAACCCAGATGGCGATGCGCGCGCGCGGCGGCGTGTGCGCGTCGACACCCTCGAGGAAGCTCTTCAGCCCGCGGATCTTCTGGAAAGGCAATTCTGCGAAGGCCGCTCCCTCACGTGCGCGATCGATCGCGAAGATCCGCAGATAGAACGGCTCGAACCCGCCGATCAGGATCAACGCGAACGCCACCGCTGCCGCGAAGCGCATCGCGGTTCGGGAGGATGGAAGCTCGTTCGCGGATTGCACGGCATCAGGATAGAACCGTTTTCACGCGGAGGAGCGGAGATGCGGAGGATTCGCCTCCGCGACTCCGCGTCTCCGCGTGAAACGGTTTTATGCTCGCGCAATGGACATCGAGCTTGTCGCGTACCGTCCCGAGTTTCGCCCCGACTTCGAACGTCTGAATCGGATCTGGCTGGAGCAACACGCACTCCTCGAGCCGGTCGATCTCGAATATCTGCGCGAGCCCGAGCGGCTGATCCTCGCCCACGGCGGTCAGGTCTTCTTCGCCATGCAGGGGCAAGCAGTCGTCGGAACGTGCGCCGCAATCCCGATCTCTGCGACAACCTGGGAACTTGCCAAACTCGCCGTCGACCCATCTGCCCGCGGCCTCGGCATCGGCCGACGCCTTTGCGATGCCGTGCTGACGTACGCGCGTGCCGCAGGCGCAACCGAAATCGTCCTGACGTCGCACACGGCGCTCGTCGAAGCCATCCATCTTTACGAGACGCTGGGATTCCGCCACGCTCCCCTGCCGGCAGACGTTCGCTACGAGACCGCGAACGTGTACATGGAGCTTTCGTGCGGTGGTATTGTTCTGCCAGGATGATCGCGCGCGACACGACACCCGACGCGGCTGCCGTCCAGGAAACGGCGTACCGAAATGCCGGCCCGGCCGGACGACTGCGGATCGCAATGGAGTTGAGCGATCTCGTTCGGGCTCTCGCTGCGGCCGGCGTGCGAAAGCAACATCCTGAATATACGGAAGCAGAAGTTACCGAAGCGTTGATCTGGCAGATCTACAAGATTCGCCGTCCCAAGCCGGAATCAGAGTGATCATCGGGCGCTGGTTGCGGCGCCGAGCCAGCGCCACCGGCGTCTGCAACGAGGGCGACCGTAATGGGTCAATTTGAAAAACCGGTCACCACAGAGGCACAGAGGTCACAGAGATCCCCTCTGTGTTCTCTGTGTCTCTGTGGTTGCCTTTTGCGCCGGGACCACGATAAGCCGTCCCAATTGACCCATCACGAGGGCGAAGAGCTCGCGGCGTGAACTAAGTACGTTGTGGTAGGTTTGCCGTCGCGAGGATTCATCGATCACCGCGTCGCGATCACAAACCATGACAGACACCCATCCCACCTACGATTTCGATTTCGCTGTTGCCGGCGGCGGTCCCGCCGGCTCTTCGGCGGCCATCTCGCTGGCGCAACGAGGGCACTCCGTCGTTCTCTTCGAGCGCGAGACCTTTCCCCGTTTTCACATCGTCGA
>Ga0247666_1000137_pt1 | contig 32465 bp, 33 predicted proteins | sample CNK07_metaG_FD_183025 | JGI IMG/M metagenome (GOLD analysis project Ga0247666, IMG submission 183025) | Soil microbial communities from Purdue University Martell Research Forest, Indiana, United States - CNK07 | ecosystem: Environmental > Terrestrial > Soil > Temperate forest > Bulk soil...
GTCCCAACGAAACAGCTAGAGCTCATCTGCAAAGAATGGATGGCTCGGCAGAACCAGCCAAGCTGGTTCGCCTCACCAGAAAACTTTTTACGAGTTACCTTTGTTCCGCGTTAGTTGACTGAGCCCATTAAGCGGTGGACATTACTCCGCCACTATGGCAGCTCTTAGGAGCGCCGCGAGCGTTCTCTTGTCATGGCCCGCTTTCACCTCACTAGGGTCTAGGCCAAGATATCTGACAATCTTGTCGCGGGCTCGCTTGGTTCCGCTTTGGACCGTACCCAGAGGTATGCCCGCATCCCTTGCGTACTCCTCAAAAGGAATTCCGTTTATGTAGGTTGCGATTACGGCTTCGGTCTGGCCTTGATGGTCTATTATTCTTTCGAGCAGTTCAAGCAATCCGAAGCGTACATCACTAAGCGCCTCACTCTCTGCAGAAGGTCCATAGTTTAGCCCAACGATTGGCGTTCCGGCCGCAAAAATCCCTTCTCTTTCACTTGTCGTGTCCCACGGCACTTCCTTCCTTGTTACCGATAGACGTAAGCGGCTAATAGCCGTATTTTGAGCGATTCTAGCAAGCCAAGGCGTTCTTCCTTTTCCCATGTCTGAAAAGGAGTTCCAATGCTGCCAGGCTTTTGTAAATACCTCTTGCGTAAGCTCTTCGGCGAGTTGGTAGTCACGAATATGCTTGAGGACTATACTAAATACGAGGCGCATATTCTCTTTATATGCTACGTTGAATTCGGCCTCTTGTTCAGGAGTTGGTACGGCTGGGGTTGTATTTAAATCTTCATAATCTTGTTTTGTGGCTATGTCAGCTTGTTCGAAGTTCGTTGATTCATCACTCGTAATGATTGATTCTTCTTCTATTCTAACAACATCAGGAAAGTTGTATTCAGTCACTGGAATGATTTCTAAGGGCTTCATTTATATGATAATAGAATCACTAGGATATTATTACAATAATAGTGTGAAATATATCACACATCTTAGAAGGAGGCCTGCGTCAAGCCTATTATTGACTTTTAGGCCCCACGGACTTAAAATTATATCGATGAAAACAACCACTTGCATGACAGGATTTATGATGAACTCGTAAGAGCTCGGTTGCTTACAGATATTATCAAGACGTACAAAAAAGCAATCGAGCTCAGTGGAGCTCGTTTTTTTATTGAGGAAGAAAATGCCGTGGAAGAAGTATTACGTAAATTAGTGAGCTTTCCGACCAAAAGTGGTGATCATATAGTAGCACTTTCCGCAATGCGCTATATCGCCGCATTTGTACAGGAGCGAGGGATGTACGTTGACTGGTTTGAGAGCAACAAATTTCCTTCATTCGTTGCGACCACGAGGCCACACGATCTGACGCCGCAGGTTTTGCTGGTGGCGCACGTTGATGTGGTGCCGGCGCCGCAGTCGATGTTTGTCATGCGAACTGAGGGCGACAAATATGTTGGTCGTGGCGTCTATGATATGAAATTCGGCATAGCCTCGTTTATGCAGCTTATAGATGACCTAAAAGATGATCTTGCTACATATGACTTCGGTCTGATGATTACCTCTGATGAGGAAGTCGGTGGACGTAATGGCGTGAAGTATCTCGTTGAACATGAGGGGTATAAACCTAAGGTTTGTATTATTCCTGATGCTGGCGATAATTGGCATATCGAAACCTTCGAAAAAGGTGTGCAGTGGATAAAACTGGAAGCAACAGGCACGGCAGCGCACGCCTCACGTCCTTGGGAGGGCGAACATGCCGTTCATAAGCTGCTGGCTGCTCTGGCTGATATTAGGAACGTCTTTCCCGTGCATATTGATAAAAAAGGCACAGTCCTGTCGGTGGGCACTATTAAAGGTGGCGAAACAGCGAATCAGATAGCGGATTATGCTGAAGCAATGCTTGATATTCGCACCGGTAGTCGAGCAGAGCATACTCAAATTTTCCCCGTCATTGAGCAAATTTGTCGTACGCATAGCATCCAGGCCACACTTCTTGTCGATGATGTGCCCTGCGTGAATGATTTGACAAATCCGTTTATCGCTTGCTTTAAGGATATCCTCGTTGACGCCATTGGTGAGTGGCCAGGTACTACGTATAGTTACGCGGTAACAGATGGAAGATTCTTTAGCGCTCTCGGCATTCCTTGTATTATTACGATGCCACCAGGTGGCGGTTGGCACGGGGAAGCTGAATGGGTGTCAGTTGAAGGCTGCAGGCAGTATTGCAGTATGCTTCGGCAATATCTGGAGGCGGTAGCCCGGAAATCAGTCGAGTCAGTTACTCACGAATTGACCGTGACTGCCTGAGTGCTGATATCTTCGTGCTTGTATGACTGTGGAGCGGTTGTATCATGAACGGGACGTGTGCTTAGGCCCACCACTTTAGGTACGTTTGCGAGAAATGCTTCCAGGGTTTTACGATATGGAGCGATAGCGCCAACCTCGATATATTCTTCGTCGCTATGCGGTCCGCTTCCAGTGATACCGTACTCTACGACGTCGTTATCCACTGTAGCGTAATGGCGACCGTCGCTACCGGCTGGCCGACTCTCAAACACTGGTGCCTTTTTAATAGTTTTTTCGAGGGCTGCCGCAAGTGTTTGCAGGTAGGGATTACGCTCGCTCACGTGTACGGCTTGCTCCATTGTTACGAAGTCGACAATTTCAGCACTAGGATCGATAGCGTGCACAAACGCAGCTACTGCTTCTCGGCTATGGAAAGTTGGATCTTCTGCAGTAAAGCGAAAGTCGATTTTTAAAATAGCATTGTCTGGAATGCGGTTGTAGGCAGTATTGTCGGTATGAATACCCGCAATGTTGGCAGTCGTGCCCCACATTTCTTCTTTGGGGGCGGGATAACGTCGAAGTACTTCCTGAGCGAAATCACTGGCCCTCATCACGGCATTACTGCCCTTCCATACGTACGCACCGTGCGCCGTCTTGCCCGTGAAAGCGATTTCAGTCCAGCAAATACCGCGCGATGCATTGTAGAGAGCGTTTTCTTTAAAGTTGTGCTCGCCAGTAATAACAAACTCGGCACGTACACTCCCGTCCTGGATTTGGTGGTAGACACCATCATAGCCTCCCACTTCCTCGTCGCACACTATCTGCAGCCCAAACGTATATGGCACAGAAGGAGCCATGCGACGAAATACATCGGTCATGACGACGGCGGCTGTTTTCATGTCGTGAGAACCACGTCCATATAACCGTCCTTTTTCGATACGCGGAATCAGTTGATCGGAGCTGCCTGGTACTACATCGACATGTGCGTGGAATAGTACGGCGAATTTGTCAGGTCTTTGCACCCCCTTGTAGGCTAAAAAGCTTGGCTTGCCATTGCTTTCGAAATGTTCGATGGTGATATCGGGATAGTCCCGTAGCATGGCCGCCATAAACTCTACCGCCTCGTGCAAGGCGGATAGTTTATCGCTGGTTGAGGGAATGGCAATCAGCTTCTTCGCCTGTTCGATAGTTTTTTCGTCTGTCATATGGATTCCTTATTAAAAAACCGAGCTCATTTTTTGGAGCTCGGTTTGTTCTGTGGTTACTTTCCGCAAACTATCCGCGCTCCATCGAGCCGACGAGAAGGACGCTGATAATCACGCGGTTACTCATAATTTGTCCATTGTATGAGATATTAGTCATAGTGTCAAATAATCCTTGTGTTTATGAGTACTTATGCAGCCTGCCGCGCACTTACAAGGTGTAACGCCTTCGCCGCACCTAATTCGGTCTCGCGGGTTGCCGCTTCTTGAGTATAGCCTCTTTGAATAAGCATTTCATGGTGCGCCTGTAGGTAGACTGAAGCACTGCCTATCGATAAGTCAAAGTATGCTTGTGCAGTGGGTGTGTCTGTATGATTATCCGCGCACCATTGAGCTATGGCATTTTTTGTTTCGCTACGAGTTGCATACATGCCGCGTAGTCGCTGTTTATGGACCGCTGTAAGCCGGGTATGTGGCGCATCATCGGCAATTTCTAATAAGAATGGCAACCACTCTCCGGGATGCTTGTTGCGATATAGTCTGGCGTCATTACCATAGCGAGCCGATTCCCTCAGATTTAGTCTATGGGCTAGGTCAAGACGTGCCTGTCTGTTCATTGAAGCAGTACCAAGTAAGCTTGCTACGGCGAGCCGGGGATCTCTGCCCTGCATAGCCATGGCCTCGAATGTGGTAGTGAGCCCGCTCCTCAATAGGTAAAGTGGCACATTTGTGTCTGGATTGCCAAGCGCTGTATCACCTGCGCAGTCTTCGATGGTATTAGCACGACCTTTATTGTCTAAAACGGACCGAAAACGGCTGGCGTGCCAACCATTGAGCCGATCGATATTGTTGATTTTTTTGTTTTCTAGTAGTTCATGACCCTTCTCTATGTACCCCTCTATAGTATCTGGAGGAGGGGCTAGCCAGATGCCAGCTGACGGGGATCCCAAAATTCGCAGAAGTGGACGCATACTTTGGTATGGACCACTGAGATCATCTCTTACCAGCCTTGCCCGATTCATATGTGCTTGTTGCGTAGGAGTTGGCTGTAACCCAGAGAGATCTGCGGCTAGGCCGCCATTTATATGAGTTCCAGCCAGTGTGGGTGGCGTGAGGATTGGCGCAAGATATTCCATTGCTTCAGCTGCCTGTATACCAGCTCGCGTGTTGCTAATGCCCGTGTGGCCTTGGCCACTGCCGATTCGAAATACTCTGTATGCTTGAAAGCCAGTAATCATAGTCATGGCCTCCTCGACATCTATTACATAGATGCTTGAATTTACTTGTTCAAGTGAAGGTTCTTCTTGCCCATAAGTGGCAAGGGCTGCTGCAAGCTGACCAGCTTCTTCTGCGCTGCCCACCATACCTTCGATCATGTCCCAGTAATGCCGTTCAAATTCCGCCGGACTGTCAGTTACTGGGGTGCCGGATTCGTCCATAAAGGTATAGAGCTCATTGACTTCATGTTGCTCCTTGACCGATAGGTCAGCATAGCTTCCGTCAAGATGCAGACGTGCAACCTCAAGTTCTGCGCCATAAGTCGTGACAATGCTTGTTGTATGCTCCAAAATGGTGATGCGACCGGCTCGATTGGCTGGCACCTCTAAGCCTGCTTCAGTTGTTCTTACTGGTTGACCCCCGGGGACCATGCTTCTATCTGCAATGGTGTAGTACTGATTATCTGCTAAAACAACACCGCCAGCCTCCGCCGTGACGGGTGACCCATCTATAAACGTCGCATCCTCGGAAAGTACTAGGGGCGGGCTATCAAGACGTTGTGCTACGGGATTGGCTTTTTGATGTTCGCTCATAATATTCCTTAATAAAAAAGAGCTCCTTATTTGGAGCTCGGTGCTTGTTGCTTTGATTATTATTTCTGTTGGCAATAGCTATCCGCGCTCCATCGAGCCGAGTATGACGAGGCTAAGAATGATGCGATTGCTTACCATATAAGCTATATCATAACAATAGAAATATACGTCGTCAATTGTTTCTAGTCATTTTTGGTTGATCTATTCTGTGGGTGTGAGCTATATAGGGTAGATGGCCATCATGTTAAGGGGCTATTGGGCTGGTTCTCTAACGACCAAAGCCTCGGCTTTTGTGCTCGTAAATTGCATAGACTCTGCTAGTAAAGGGTGTACCTCTGCTAGTTTTTCATGCATCTGTATGAGTAGTTTCTGCACCTCTGGTTTTGTTGTGTTGAGCTCATGAAGCCGAAAAGCTTCATGAGCCGTGTGGGTAAGGGTCCAACGCATTTTATGGCCTAAAAGTGTGGCGTATTGTGCTTCACGTTTATAACCGGCTTGTTGAAGATTGCTGTATAGTTGCAGACTGATATCGAAACAATGTTCAAATAACTCTGCCGTGCCAGAGTCTTCGATAAGCTGCGGCATAGCATAGCCATAACGAGGGGTAAGTGGTTGCCATGCGGTTGTTCCTATAATGCGATGCCGCTGTAGCTCGCGGAATGTTCCATATTCACCCACCAGATCCCAAGTATATTGTGCTTTTTTCAATGCGGTACCAGGACGTTCTTGAGGTGTTCTTCTGTTGCCAATGTATGCCCGGAATACTTCTAGCTTGCGACTGTACGGCCAGTCTGCTATCTCGTTACGCAAGGTCGAAAGTGGCAGGCTGCTGTGCTGGTAGAGCATGTCAGGGATGAGTTCCATCTCGTTGCGTGGCAAGGCGTTTGTGAGTTGCACGGGTGTGACCTCGGCAGCATGATTATCGGGTAAGTATGCCTCGGCGAGCTTCTTGAGCATTGCATAGGTCGTCGCTCGATATGTGATAATCGCACTGGTACGTGCGGCAAAGTCCGCAGCTTCTAGCAAGTGCGGTGCTTTCGCGCGTAGTTCACCAAGCAGCAGTTCTCCGGTCATTCGAGCTTCCGGCAACTCATCGGTAAGCAAGCGGACAATGAGTGTGCTTAATGCTTTGCCCTCGATGGGTATGGTGATAGGCGCTTGGATTGCCGCAGGCAGTACTGGCTGAAGGGCTTCGCAGGCTTTGGTTTGGATGGCATATTTCCAAGCATCGTCACGTCGTTCTTTCGGTACAGGTGAGTTTTGGGCGAGATAGATAGTTAGCTTTTGCAGCATTTCGGTATATATGGCAAACAGCTGATCCATGGCAGTGCGGTATTGCTGCGTTGCCTGTGCGCTTAGTTCCGCTGGGACGTAATATTTATAGTTTCCTGCCGCGTTTTTTTGATCATATCGCAGTGAGGTGAAGGACTGTTCTTTGTAATCGACGAACCATGTTTGTTGCAGACGCTGGGCGAGCAGCGAGCTGGCGTGTTCAATCGGTAGTTGTAGTTCGGCTGTGGCTGTGACGGGAATCCCTGACTCTTTTGATTCCTCCGGCACGCTTGGTGTAGGGTCAGTTGAACCCTTTGTTGTTTCTGCTTTGTCCCTCATAGCCATCTCAAGCTGAGGTGGCGGTGGGAGAAGCGGCGCGATCTTTTCCCACAGCATATTTTGAACAGTATTAATATCGAGTAGTTTATTATTACGCACGCAATCTATACGTTGGAAATCCTTGGGGAATAGTTGCGTAAGGTCGTCGTATACCTCTAAGGCTTTTTGTAGGTGGTCTAAGTCGGCTTCGTGGATGTCACGTTTCTGATCGGTATAGCTGCGTGGCGTTTTTTTGTCCACGAGCTGTTGGGCAGTTTCAGCTGGCACTCGCAGCACGAAGCTAATATCCGGGCGTGGAATTCGTAGCAGCTCGAACTCTATATTATCGAGCCATATAAAGTAGCCGCGACGTTCCTCTGGACTACGGAATTTTGTCCCCTGGTGTCCCATGCTTGAACCGGTAAAGCGGTTGCTCACAACGATTTTACCCTGATTGAGGGCCTCCTTAATCTTAGGTGCCGCCTCATAACGATCGAGTGCATAAAATAGCGAGGCAGTGTACGGTCCTACTTCTGCTGCAGTGCCATATATCCCATTAAGGTATTGGGTAACAAAGTAACTGGAAGGCTCATCATACTGAGGGAAATCGAATGCGGCGATCTCGTAGCCTGCTTGTCGCAAGCGTTCGCATAACAGTTCAAATTGTGTTCCCTTGCCTGAGCCATCAGTTCCCTCAAGAACGATGAATGTACCCGGTCTTCCCTGCATACCTTACTGTCTCTCCCTGGGCTCACCCTTATTCACTCTCATTTAGCCACACCTTGGCGTATTATGCAATAATAGCGTTAGGATATTAATATACTTGATTAATCAACCTACAACCTTCATCGAAGCAACTGCTATTTTTCCAATCCTGATGTCTGTATCGAACACGTTGCAGCTATCGGCTATTTCGAAGTCCAAAAAGCTGGCAATGTAGATCACATCATGCTAAAAAGCAACTCTCTGTAAATCTCGGCACCAGCTTTGAAGCTAGTCCGCTCGGTTTAGATAAAGTCAAGGAAAGCGACGATGAGAATTGATGCAGTCCTACACGAACCTTCGTTAGGCCCCAGAAGTCGAGCGGCAGCTAATTAGTTTGGTAGGGCCTTTCGCGTAGAGGAGTAATTCCCCTTTTTACAATAACCACTCAGTATTTCAGCTATACTTAAGGCTAGCAGCTATGCTGAAAGGATAAAGCATATGGGAGCTAAACCAATCCCAGACAACTATCGCCGTGTCACGCCCTCCCTTGTTGTCAAGAGCGGAGAGGAGGCTCTCAGATTTTACGCAGAAGTGTTCGTAGCAACTGAACGCGCGCGTTTTCCTGGTCCCGGCAGGACAATTGCCCATGCCAAAATCGAGCTCGATGATTCAATGCTCATCGTCGAGGACGAGTTCTCCGATCGGGGCACCAAGGCACCGGCGCCCAGTGGCGTTGAAGGCACCTCGTTCCCCCCTCTGTATGTTAAAGCTGTCGATGCAGTTATCGAAAAAGCCGTGAAACTGGCTGCCAAATTTAAGCGTCCAGCTGAGAATCAGTTTTATGGCGACCGTGGCGGCTACATCGTCGACCCGTTGGGTATTGCTGGGATCACATCGCATATTGAGATGTATCACTAGAGGAAATGATAAAGCGCATTGATGAGATGATGAAGCAAAGGCTAGTAGCCTCGCCGGGCTGGAAAAAAGTCTATGACTAAAAGACTCCAAATTCTGTTGTATGTTATCGCAATGTACTTAGGAGCTTTTGGGCTGTTGTTTCTGTTTGCCCCGGGTGCTGCCCAGAAGTTTACCAAAACGACGCATGACCCCACACTGAGTCTACTGTACGGCCAATATACTTTAACATTTGCTTTTGTGGCATTTATGGCCGCCAGGGAAAATAAGACTGCAAGTAAACTGTCGTTGGCTATTTTACTTCTGTTGGTCGGGCATATAGTTATGTTTAGCTATTTGCTTATAACTGGGACGCAAGGCTTTGCACAGGCAGGGCCGCCGGTGATTGTTAATGCAATATTTGCGGTGTTGTTGTATTTGTTCAGGAAGCGGTGAAGCCTATTACTACCAGGTGCTCAGCCTCAAGCCGCACCATACAGTACTAGCAGTTCTGTATACTAGAGCCATGGATAACAACTGGCAGGTCGGCGCGAAAAAACCGAAAAACCTAGAGCAGTAGTAGATCATCGACGCCCTAAACCTATTGCGTAGCCGAAACATATTGGCCCAATGGATAGGCTCAATATCACGACGCGAAAGATATAGCTGTTCCTAAAAAGACCTCAAGGCTAAATAGCCTTACGCTTCTCCTATTGTTTTCGACAGCGTTGATTAGTCAAGCATATAATGCCAGCGTTAGAATATTTACATAAGGCTCGCTGAAAATTGCCTTACCGGCTGTATAATCATTGTCACATGGAAATACCTCTTGCAAGCACTGCAGTAGAGCGATATGGCGCCAGACCTGGTTTTGAACCGGACATAGGGGAATTACATCCAAGCATCCTAGACGAGATTCCATTGGATCAGCGAACAGTATTTCGACAATTTGAGGTTGGTAGACACGCAGACGGCTCTCCTAGACTCATTACTGCTTTTGGTGGTGATCACACATATGATCCATCCTCATTGCTTCTACACCAAACAAAGGATATGTGCAGCACGGTAATTAAAAGCGTGCCGGAGCTTGATAACCTGACTGCATTTTACGAGGGCCGCATTCGTGATCCGGACCTGACACTCACGGATGAAGTCATATTAGCTCTGCATGGGGAGCTTGGACTTTCTGAAGCCGAGTTTCGTCGGGCGGGAGTAAGCGACCACCGCTCCCCCGAGCCTTATAATGAAGTACTGCTAGCCATCGCTAAGAGCATCGGCTTTGAGGCAGTCAATGATTATCTTGCTGCGCGGATGTTGCCGCAATGGGGCTTGATGTCTGATGCGCATCGTCCATCACTTGTTAATTACCTTATACATACGCTCCACGAACGATATCCTGAGATAGTATTGGATTATAGAAATAATCAAGGTCAAGGAGCTATTATTGGCTTTCAAAGACGCTTAACAGAGTTTGGATTTCCGCTGCTCGGTGAAATGGTCCCAAGTAATGAGCTAAGCAGTTTTATGCGCGAGCAGACTACTTTGCTTCCTGCCTTGCGGGTACCAAGGTTTAAGCGTACGCCTATACAGCACGTGGCCGTAGCATTTAATATGTATCGAGTAGCTAGCTTCATCAACCAGGCGCTTGATACGGCAACCGCTGGGCGGGATGTTGTCATTGTCTGTTCGCATGTTCATGTTCGATCAATGACACCAGCTTTTGAGCATTTTGCCCATCAGATGAGTGCAAATTCTTAGCTCGTCGATTGGGCTACTTTGTAGTGCAGTAATATGGTGTTATTGTCTAGTTCTCTGGACGCAAGTAATGTAAGTTTGCAATCCAGTGACTGGGAAAATAGGTGGATGCCCGTGCCGAAGAGTACTGGCGCTATGGTAAGGTATAGCTCGTTTACCACCTTAGCTTCTACGAATTGACTGTATATGCTGGCCCCGCCACAGATAGCTAGGCCAGCCGCGCCTTCTTTTTGAAGTCGGGCGATGAGCTCGGCTGGTGGTTCTCTGGTTGTTTCGACGCCCTCTGCGGTGATCTGCTCTGGGTGATTCGTATAGACAATGGTCCGTCTACCTGGCAGCGCACGACCGATGGTCGCAAAGGTGCGAGCGCCCATTACCATGGTACCGACTTCCTTGGTAACTTGAACGAATAGTTTTTTGTCGGCGCTACCCGTCCAGTCTGCGAGATGTTCAGCTGTGCGTCCAATGAAGCCATCAGCGGTAATGGCGGCTATTAATACAGTCTTCATAACACAATTCTCCTCACTTTTTTTCCTGCTGCTTCGAGCATTTTTATGGCATAGCCTTCAGAGTGATCTATGCTGTAGACAAATTCTGCGATATCAGTTTCAGCAAGCATGCGAGCACATGATGGACATGGCAGTAGATTTATGAAGAGCGTTGTACCTTTCAAAGGAATGTGCTCACGTCCTGCTTTGATGATCAGCTCCGTTTCGGCATGCACGGTATCGTAGTGATTGAGGTCATGCGGCGGCGAGAAATATTTTTCACGAGAGGCACCGTGCAGTAAGGCGTAGGTTTGGAATGGGACGACAGCGTTAAAGGCGGCGCACTTTAGGTCATAGGTATCTTTCTTGCCGTTCGCTTTCTTGCCAAGCGCGACACCTGTCTGGAAGTTGTAATCGAATGATAGTTTGGAGGTTTCCCTGGCTATTGCTAGCATCTCTTGTTCGGTGTATTTGCCGACTTTAACTTCGTAGAGCTCTTTTAGTTCGGGCATGACACGTTTTTCATAGGCCAAGGCTTCAGCTTCATCTAAAAAGGCAGGTATGAGCTGGTAGGTCGTGTGCCTCTTGATCAGGGCGTAGAAAGGTTCAATAGTGTGGAAAGAGTACTTCCACGATCCGTTTACAAATAGAACGCGGAAAAAATCAAACTCGTTCAGTATATGTTTGAGGTCGCGTTGGTCATAGCGTAACGTATAGATTTTATGTTCTTGTGGGTTGGCGTTAATTTTAGCAATCACATCTTCAAACTGCTCAGCTGCTAGCATTCTAAACTGTGGTTGCCCCTCAAAGCCATCCACGTACTGTTCATTTGCTAGGCCCAAGATTATGTTAGCCTTAGGCAAGTATTGCCTGATGATTTGTATGAAGCGCTTGTGCGAAATCTCGCGTGGTGCGGCGATAAAAATAGCTTGTAGTTCTCGCAGTGGCTTTTTGCTGCCAAATGCAACCTCAGACCAGTCAAAAGCAGTGCTATCGTTCACCACTTTAGGCCTTGTATCGTTTCACGTACTTCTGACGAGACACGTGGGTGCTGCATGGCTTCATCATACGTAAGCCAGAGGAGTTCTTTACAGTCATCACCAGGAGTAAGCTCGGTAGCGGCCGGTATGTCTTTGAGGAGGTAGGTATTCCACATAAAGCGAGTATTAACTGCGTATCTAGCTTTAAGGTGAACTGACTGTCGAACGACTTTCAGAGAACCGATACGTGAGGCAAGTAAGCTAAGCTTTTTACCAGTTAATTGCATTCCCGTCTCTTCAAGTACTTCCCGAGCCAGCTCCGTTTCTAGGCTAACATCAAAGTTTTCGAGTCCGCCGCCGGGAAGCGTGAGATAGTTAGGGGAAAGCCTTACATGATCGGCACGTTCTTGGAAAAGAATTTGTTTTTTGTCGTTGACGATAACCACGTCAGCCACGATACGTAATCCAGATGGGTGCTTATACTTCTCTTCAAACTTTAGATCGTGAGTAATGAGCTTTTTACCTGCTCGGCGATACAGTTCAGCATTTTCCAGTGGCGTAAACGCGAGCTTGCGGTAATTCCACTCGCACAAATCTGGTGCATCAAACGGAATACAGTGAAAGTGAAGGTGCTGATCGACGGTGCTTTGAGCATCTGATCCATCTTTTTGTACAAGCTGCAATCCTTTAATACTATGGACTTCTCGGATTAGTTTTTTAGCGATGTAAAAGAATTTACGAATAGTATCCCACTCAAGTTGAGAGAGCTCCTTTGGGGAGCGTATGTGTCGTCGTGGCACAATCATAAAGTGGCCGTCGATATAGGCATACAAGCTGACTGTCATGACAATGTCGTTTTCTTCAAAGAAGATATACTTTTCGCGCAGATCACAAAAGACACACTTGCCTACCGACTTCCAGATACTATCGTATTGTTCAGTAAATCTGGCGTCGCGATAATATGCTTGTTTTTTTTGATCTTCACTGCTCAATTTCATGCACTACTTCTCTTTGAGTGGGTCCTTACGAAGCTCCATGAATTCCTTGAACACGGCGCTTAAATGTCCGCCGATAGCGCGTTGGATAATCTTGGTCGTTGATATAGCGGTCGATTGACGATCAACGACCTTCACTTCTCCGCCGTACTTGGTGACCGTCATATACTCTTTTGAATTTTTGTACTCTTCAGTCCAGTCTTCCTTGACGGTTATGTAGACATCGGGCTTCAAAAGGCCCAACGAGGGCTGACAGCTTGGTTCGGGCAGAATCGTTACAAAGTCGACGGGGCGTAGATAAGTGAGCATTTCAGCTCGAATTTTTTCATCCAGGATGGGCTTGTTTGGCCCTTTTACTTTTCTGATGGCATCATTACTGCTAACACCTACAACAAGCACGTCACCATTAGCCTTGGCCTCTTCTAGATAGCGACATTGGCCGACGTGTAGCAAATCCCACGATCCTGCCGTAAAGACGACTTTTTTACCCTTTTCTTCTAAGCTCTCATGTAGCGTCATTAGATCGCTTTGTGAAATAAGCCGTTTTTTCCATGCAGCTGCCATTACCTTGCCATCTCCCCTTACACTCTTGTATATATTCTATCAAAAGAGGCTAAGGAATGACGACTTATTAATATATTTTTCGTTCTGACAAAATGTTCGTTCTGTTCTAGGGACTCGTAAGGGTTATGACGAAGAAATTTATAAAAATCGTAAAGCAAGAATAAAGTTACAAGCCTTTCAAAGAATGATTCCGTGTCTCCTGGAAGGATAATGTCACCATAGGTAGACTTCCCTCGTTTTATATAACCAGACTGCAAGAAGTATTTTCTTATCTTTTCTTCTGTTTTATATTTACAATCTACCAGAAGGAAAGCGAGTGTCCGAGCAATGTCGAAGTAAGGATGACCATAGGAGGTTTTTTCAAAATCCAGTATGCCACTGATGCTGAGCTCAGAATTATTACTAAATAAAATATTTCCTCTTACGAAGTCCATGTGAAGCACTTGTTGGCCTGTGAGCTGTTTCGTGTTTCGGACCATGGCGCGAAGTCGCGGAATACTGCGTAGGTTGATTTGAAGTCCTAGCTTAGCTCCTATCGCCTCGAGTACGGTACGCTGGGCAAAGTAGCGCTGCATGTGATCGATAATTTGTTCGTACTCGTCGGCCACTAAAGGTACACCCGTCTTAGGGAGTTGTTTGAGGGTATCGTGCATATCGCTCATTGTTTTGCCGAGCAGCTTGATATGCGCCATTGTATAGGCTTCCCACGGAATGGTCTCACCAGGCAAATAGGAGTAAAGTGCACCATATTTCACGGTACTTTTCGATCGCAATCGTATGATACGCTCATCGATCATCTGGCGTGTGGGGAAGCCTTGGGCGAATAGATAATTCGACACCTTATTTGCGGCTTTAATGCGTGGCAGGATCCCGGGCTCACTTTTATAGAGGATGAGATTCAGTTTTTTACCGCTGGAAAGCGCTAGAGGATGAGATTCATTGCGATATCCCTTTTGTATGCCGAATAGCTGTGTATATTTCACACCATATTCTCTCAGTAGCTTGTCGATGAAGTCTGCTCCCATATCTGTTTGTATTCTGGCATGTCCCATTGCCCAGATTCAAGCACTATGGCTATAATTGAGCTACGATGAGGCACTCGGAGTATGAATATCTGAAATTGATGGTGGACATTCTAAAGAATGGCAAAAGCAAACCCACTCGAGGGGTGCATGGCATTAAATCGATTTTTGGTGCCCAGCTTCGCTTTGATATGCGCCAAGGCTTCCCGCTACTGACAACAAAGAAGATGCCTTTTTCTCTGTTGTTGCATGAGCTATTTTGGTTTATCTCTGGAACTTCAAGTGTTGAATACTTGCATGAGCACAAGATACATTATTGGGATGGGTTCTTGGATGAGAAGAATGATCTTGGACGAGTCTATGGAGTGCAATGGCGACACTGGCGGCGGCCTGACGGCACAGAGCATGATCAGCTGCAATGGGCCATCGACGAGATAAAGCACAACCCTCATTCTAAAGCGATTCTCGTTAGTGCTTGGAACGCTGGTGAGCTGAAAGAAATGCGTTTACCTCCTTGCCACACCATGTTCCAGTTTGACGTGACCAAAGGCAAGTTGCGCCTAGAGCTTTATCAGCGATCTTCGGATGTATTCTTAGGTCTGCCGTTCAATATTGCCCAGTATGCAATGCTACTCATGATGGTGGCGCATCTGACTGGCTTAGAAGCTCGTGAGTTAATTATCTCTATTGGTAATGCACACCTGTACAACAATCACCTGGATCAAGCGAAAGAACAGATCCAGCGTAAGCCATATCCTTTTCCGAAGCTGCAGCTTGTAGGTGACGTAGCAAGTATCGATGATTTCAAAGAAGAGAATTTTGCCCTTGAAAACTATCAGTATCATCCGCACATCAAAGCGCCACTAGTTATTTTGTAGCCATACCTTAAAAAAGGTGTTGCGTGTAGTTATATTGAAGTCATAAAATGTACGTATCATGGCAGGAGATCCTGAGCATATACAGGTCGGCGGTGAGTTGTCTATCAATCAACTGTTTGACTTTCTCGAATTTACGCAACCACCAGAGCACCGTCCGGAAACCATAGCGCTATTAGCGGAAATGATTGCAGTTAATACAATCCAGCTTAGTGAATGCTCTCCTGAAAGTCATCACGCAGATCTTGGTCATATGATACTCGAAGCTGCTCGTGCGGCTGATAATGATCGCCCAGCGAATACGTATCTCCAGCCAAGACGATCCACGGAGCCTGAGTATAGTACGAACACCGGTGAGGTTGCTGTATTGCGGCCGGAGATGGAGGGCCAGCGGGACATGGGTTATACATTCGTAAGTCGTCGTACGGGTGCTAGCCTTAGGCTACTGCGAAGAGCGCTCCCCTTCATTAGATTTGGGGTGTATGCCAGTAGCTCGCCCGACGAAGTATGTGAAGTCTTTGGTCTATCTAGTGCCATCCCTGAGGATGATCCAGTCCGCGAGCTCATGGCGAGCAGTGGAGGGTCGGCGACAGTTATTCTACGAACAGCTGATCAATTTCAGCGATTTCACATGCTTCAGTTCGCAGGACAGGCATTGGATACGCGACGGTTATTGCGCCCGCTAACTTTAGACGATGCAACTTCTCTCGTCATGTTGTCGGATAGTGGCCCAATAGAGGTCGGTCAAGTAGAGCTTAGTGATATGCCTGATGAGCTCATTAGCCCTGGTTTTGATCCGGATTTGCTAGCCGGGTTTTTGGACCAGCATGAAACGGCATGGCAGTGGGTGGTAGATCACCTGCCGGATAACTTTGGCTTTAGCGCGGAGGATGGAAAGGCACGGCATGTAAGAGGCTTGCTCAGAAAAAGGCTTGTAGTGTTACGCAATGAGGGGCAGGAGTCAGGGTCGAATGACGCTCGCGAAGAAGCATACAGAAGAGCTGCAACCATCGAAGACCTACTCGAACGATTTTATGCATCTACCTAGACTAACCTTGCGCTGCGAGACGGCAAGATCAACTAGCTAACTTGCCGTAAAATAGTCTCCATCATGCTTATTTGGCTTACAATAAAAGCATAAGTAAGGTGGAGGATACCAAGATATGAAAAAATCTAACATGATTATAGGGCTAGTAGTCTTAGCCATTGCAGTTGGCGGGGTCTTTTTGCTGATGAGCAAAAAGTCTGGTACTGGTCCCACGAGCCCTTCAACAGCGAGTTCAAATGCTTCAGCGGTCGCCGCAACAATTACTTATTCCAAGAGTGGCTTTAGCCCTGCGACTGTCACGGTTAAGTCTGGTGATACAGTAGCTATCAAGAACGCTACTACTGAGGATATGCAGCTTGCCTCCAATCCTCACCCGGTACACACTGATGATACGGACCTAAACGTAGGTTCAGTGGCTCCTGGACAGACCAAAACCTTTACGGTGACGAAAAAAGGATCCTTTGGCTATCACAATCATGTAGATCCCAGCGATACTGGTAAAATAGTTATTGAGTAGGTGCCATTATGCTACAAAAAATACTTTCTAAAAATACAAATCCGCAGCTTGTTGCCTTGCTTTTGCGTTTGGGGCTGGCCTTTGTGTTTGCTTATGCGGCCATTGACTCATTAATTCATCCCAATGACTGGATTGGCTATATGCCGCATATGCTGACAGGCTTTATTAAAGCCGACCTCCTATTGAAGATAGTATCAATCTATCAATTGATACTTGTCGGCTGGCTGCTTACAGGCAGGTACATTCGTTATGCGGCCATTCTATGTGCACTGACGTTGGCCGGCATTACGGCTACCAATCTAGGCGTATTTGCTATAACTTTTCGAGATGTAGGACTGTTGGCTGCCGCACTGGCATTAGTGTTTTCAGTAAAAGAATAGATGCGTGACAGCTGTGACCAGGCATAATTAGCGGTATAGAGTAGTTGAGATGCGTTTGGTCGCTACGTGCAAGCAGGCCAGCTATCGGGCTTCCTGCTCCACGAATAGACGTATGATTTCTGAAAATTGCTCCAAGCCTGCTGCGTCAAGCCATTCGCCGCTCGCATGGTTATTGCCGCCTGGTCCTTCGAATAAGAGCACAGGCATGCCTCGGGCTGCATAGAAACTGGCCTCTGATCCTCCATGGGCGAGATGGGGCTTGTTCGTATTGCCAGTCACTTTGGTGATAATAGCTTGCAGCTGTTTCACGTAGGGCAAGTTAAGATCAAGTACTACCGGATCGCTCGCGATCAGGCGATTCAGTTTAATCCCTGGATGCTTGCTTCTTAATTGCTCAATGCGTCGAGTCATCTCTTCAAAAGTAAGCCCTGGTGTAATCCGTACGTCAATTTCTGCATAAGCATTCTCTGCTATTTGGTTAACTATTTGGCCGCCATGTATGAGACCGATATTGAGCGTGTCATGCGCATGCTCTTCATCACCACAGGGCTCTTTTGGGAATTGGGCGCGCAAGTCGTGAAGATAGTCCATGATCCCAATGATGGCGTTTTTATGCATCCATGTCCGTGATCCGTGGCCTGACTCGCCCTCACAAGTTACGCTATAGCGTATGAGGCCCTTTCCTGCTCGCTGAATCGTCCAGCTGGGTGTAACTGCGTCAGGATTAATAATGACCCCGCCACCCCAGCCAGCTTCCACTAGAGGGCCAGCCCCTTCGGCCCCTGCGGTTACCTCTTCATCAGTAGTGAATACAACGCCTAAATCATATTGGGGTAGCTTATCTCCTAGTTTAAGTAGGAGATCTAGATACGTAGCAGCTGCAAACTTCATATCAAAAGTGCCGCGCCCGTAGTAACGCCCGTTTTCTTCGCGAAACACAAACTCTCTAGGGTCTGCCGGAATGACATCGATATGAGCACTAAGCAATACTTTTGGTCGTTTTGTTTGTCGGGTAGTCAGAATGAGCGCTTCGTAATCCTTATATTTGAAGTCGGAGACAAGGAGAGGCAGCGCATGCACCAGCTGTTTTATCCATGCGATCGCAGCGCGGTTAGCCACTCTATCCGTGGTGATAGTAGGCATCTCTACAAGAGCTTTCAATAGAGTGATTAAGCTTTCAGAACGATCTACAGCTAGTGTCCGAGCGTGTTGATGAGTGAGGGTTTGCATAGTGCCCTTGATTAAATCCAAAGATGGGATATTTGTTGTTTATTGCAGAACATTATAGCAGAAGAATTGTTTTAGGCAGCGGCCGCCCTTCTATAGGCTCGTAGGTGTGCTTCGCACATGCGTTTGGTTGTGAATCTTTGTTCGAATGCGGTTCGGCAGGCATGTCGATCAATTATTTCGACTCTCTGTAGAGCTTTCGCAAGCTGTCCGGCTGTGTTTTCGTCGTCAGCCTGTTGTTTGACTAGATGGCCAATGGTAGCGCTTGTTATAATTTCTGGGATGGCCCCAGACGCAAGCCCAATGACCGGTGTCGCGCAAGCCAGCGCCTCTATAAGAACCATACCAAATGGCTCATCAAAGACCGACGGCACTAATAAGGCTTTTGCATTGCCGAGGAATGCTTGTTTCTCTGCATCAGTCCGTAAAAAACCGATATATTCAACTGTCTGTTTGTCAATGTAGGGTTGTATATACTCTTGCCAGTACGTGTCTTTTTCGCCTGCATAATGTTTACCAGCTATTTTAAGCTTTAGTGGTTGCGTGGCTGTTTTGTTGTATTGCTGTACGGCTTCGATCGCAAGGTGCACGCCTTTAGGCTTAATGATGCGACCTAAGTAGGCCACGTAGTCCCCACTTGGCGCATAGTTAGGCTGGAATTTAGTGTCGTCCACCCCGTGATAAATATTTGCGAGCCAGTTTGTATCTTGAGGCATGCTGCTTCGCTGTGCAAGTGACACAGAAATCCAATGTAGTTGTTTGTATTTTGGAAATAGGGTCTTGTACTTAATAAGGAAATTGAAAGGGTCGTGATGTGTAAACACTACAGGCTTTGTGCAGAGTTGCGCAAACGGCAATGCAATATCCTCCTCATTCGTATAGATGTGTACCAGATCAAACTCACCCTCGTTAGCGGCTGTAAATGCCTTGGCGATAAGCTCAGCCTGTACCTGGCGTGCCAGTGCAATAAAGGTGGCGGGATGTTTCTTGAGCAGTTCGATATAGCCGTAACCACGGCCTTCAAGCTCAGTTTCAAAAAGACTCAAGTCAGCAATTTGGTTACGGGTGTTGGCATCAACTGGTCCTGGCGAAAATAAAGTGACTTCAACCCCGAGTTGCTCCAAGCCCTCGGCCAGCTCGATGGCGAGCGCTGCTGGTGAAAAAATTACCTGTGGCAAAATATTCCGATGCATAAACACATGCGGGACAACCAATGCTACCTTCATGTTGGCTCAGCTAAACAGCAAGGCTGCCTATTTTTTCTTCTCATCCACGGTATCGTCCTTGTCTTCGTCTAAGAAACTAAGGTCGAGTTCATCGTTACCCATATCGTCCTCGGCATAATAGCCATCAGCCTGTGCGTCATCTTGCACCATACTAGTTACTCCCCATTGATCAATATTGTCTCAGCATTATGCGTCCTGATAATAGTTTTTGTAAAGTGCTGCAACCTGCGATCAAGCTTGCTACAATAGAAGAAATGACGGTACATCGATCACGCTTTGAGGCGATAGCGTTCCCTGTGTTGACATATGGGGTGGCAATCCATGGCTTGATCATGATTGCGAGTACACTGGAGGAGCAACTGCATGTGCATTTTTCTCGCCATATATTGCATATAAGCGGGTTCGTTTTTGATGTACCGATTTTATTTGGTCTTACCCTGTTGTATCTGAGTACGTTGCTGCGACGGCAAAAGCGTACGGCATGGTTTCTCACAACACTTTTGTATGCTTTAATTGTGGGATTTGGCATTGTGCAGTTCGCAGTTGTGTACGATGAGGTCCATCATCCACTTATCGTTTTCGGTAGAGCCGTGCTGCTACCAACTTTAGTAGTAGTAGGTTTACTGGTGACTCGCAAACGTTTTATGGTGAAGAGTGATCTGCGTACGTTTGCATTTAGTATGCGCTTTATTGCACTCATGATGGCTGTTGCACTCATATATGGAGTGAGCGGTTTTCTTCTGATGGATAAGCGAGACTTTCATCAGGATATAAGTGTCCCGGGAGCGGTGCAGCGCACCATTGACCAGTTTAATATTACGACTATTAACTCCCTGCATCCGTACACCAGGCGCGCAAAATTGTTTTTGGATTCACTCAGCGTGGTGAGCACTGGTGCGGTAGTCTACGCAGCAATTTCTTTGTTCCAGCCTATTAGGGCTCGCTTTCAAACGGAGACGCGGCAACATGAACTTGCGCAAGAGCTCCTGGAACGACATCATGGCAGTAGTGAAGACTTTTTCAAGCTTTGGCCACACGATAAGCAGTTTTTTTTCAATTTAGGGCATAGCGCTGGTCTCGCCTATGGTGTTTCGCGCGGTGTCGCATTGGTTGTGGGTGATGCTTTTGGAAACAGCCATGCCTTTCCTGCCCTCCTCGCTGACTTTGAAGAAGTCTGCAATATTAATGATTGGACAGTAGCGTTTATACATACGGAACCAAAACATACCAGTCTGTATAAGCAGGCTGATTTTAGCCTGCAAAAGATTGGCGAAGAAGCGATAGTGGATCTTGCCCATTTTGAAGCAGAGGTACTGGGGAGCAAGTATTTCCGTCAGATTCGTAACAAATTTGTTAAACAAGGCTATACAAGTGAAATGCTGCAGCCTCCACATAATGAGGCGGTGCTTCAACGATTGCAGGTTATTTCAAAAGACTGGTTGCGTCAGCCGGGACGTGCTGAGCGTGGTTTCCTTATGGGATACTTTAGCCCTGCGTATATGCAGCAATGCCCAGTTATGGTTTTGCGGGATGCCGCTGGCACGATTCAGACGTTTATAAACCAAATACCTTCCTACGACTCTGAAGAGGCTAATTTTGATCTCCTTCGTCACACGAAGGAAGCACTCGGCAATTCCAATGATTTTCTTTTGACAGAGTTCATAGCCTATGTGCACGCTAAGGGCTATAAACGATTGAATTTAGGACTTTGTCCTCTGGCGGGATTGGACGCGCGTGATCAGGAGCGCTCGGTCGTAGATAGTGCGCTGCGGTTTGTATATGCTAACGGCGATCGTCTATATTCATTTAGCGGCTTACATCGTTTTAAGGCGAAGTATGACCCTCAGTGGAGTAGTCGCTATATTGCTTATCGTGGTGGTCTGCGTGGATTTACTCGTGTATTGAATGGGCTTAACCGCGCAATGAAGGTAAGGTCTACGTGACCCGCAATACAGACATTTAACTAGTACAACGAACACGTCGATGATGAAAATCGTGGAAGCTTGGGTCTGAACCGCAAGGCTCATGGCGCCTCGGGTTTTGCGGAAATACTAAGCTCCTTACACTAGCGGAGCTAACCCATCGCATATATTAACAGGTTAGCCTGAACTGGTTCAGACGGAGTGTCGATTATACGGAGAAACTGGTACAACTCCGGCGATTTGTAGTCCCTGTAATGCCGTAGCCACCTCAGTAGGTGCCAAACCATCGTAGCCTGGAGGGTCCTCCTTAGCGCATGAGAGTAGGAATTCGGTGTCGAGTTGCGGAGGCTGCGGACGAGTAAGCTCCAACCTGGGCGAGTCCAGGCGCGCTAGGTGAGCAGCATTGGCTATACGTTGTCGCATGTCGGTAATATCTACTCGATACTCATCCACAACTGAGACATCTCCATGGATAGCTACAAACTGTCCAGGTATGGCACGATAGGGCTTAAACCCTGTCGGTCTTGCACGATATACACTTCCTTCCACGCCTTGCTGCTGTGCTAGCACAGCTCTCCCCAGACATCGCGGTGCTGCAAAAAATTCATATAGCTCACCACTTCCATCGGATTCGCTATATGAATACCAGCCAGACCATCCATCTCTGCTATAGACTGTCGCACAAAAGATTGCAACTTCCACGCTCCTAGTAGCAAAGACAGCAGTTGGAGAGACTAAGGGTTTCGCTTTATGCGTATCCATCGCTAACGTCTGAGGTTGACGTCGCTCTAAATATTCAAGGCCATTTGTCGTAGCGCCCACAAGCAAATCATTGGGATTGGCTTTGATGTCTTGTTCTAGTCTAAGCCGTTCACGTTCGCTCATCTTAAGTTTTGTACTGGACCTGGTCCAATGATATCTTACAAAATATAAAAGTTGCAAGATAGGTATATGTCGCTACCGAGAGTTCACCCTCGTAGCTTGGATGCTAGAGTTCACTGTTGTCAACAGTGATTGAAGGACCCATGGTAGTTGCTAGATGAATAGCTTTTACGTAAGTGCCTTTGACGCTCGCGGGTTTATTACCTTTGATGCTCTGAAGCACAGCGCGAACGTTTTCCTCTAGTTTTTTCGCGCCAAAGCTTACCTTTCCGGCAGCAACATGCACAATACCGGTAGTATCTACGCGATATTCGACACGGCCCGCCTTCGCTTCACGGACTGCTTTTGCAACATCGTTTGTGACCGTGCCGCTTTTGGGGTTTGGCATCAGTCCTCGTGGACCAAGTACGCGAGCGTACTTGCCAAGCTTAGGCATTTGAGCTGGAGTCGAGATAAGGATGTCAAAGTTAATTTCGCCTTTTTCCAAGGCCTTTAAGATGGTCTCAACACCGCTAATGTCAGCGTCCTCGGTCTTGGCGTCGTCCATAACAGCGACGCGAATGGTTTTTCCGGTACCGGCTGGCAGTACAAGATTGTCGCGGATATTTTGATCTGCATGGCGTGGGTCAACATTCAGATTGACATGCAATTCTACGCTAGCGTCGAACTTCACTGGACTTGTCTTGGTGGCCAGCTCGATCGCTTCGCTCAGGCTGTAGGTTTTTGACTTGTCGATTTGTTCAGCAGCTTTTCTAAAATTTTTACCGCGGCGCTCAAGGCGGCTGCGGATAGGATTGGCATGCTGCTTCGGCTTGCCTTCGTCCTCTGCTTCAGTTTCTGCTTTTGTAGCTTTGCGCTCTTCTTTAGCTACTTTTTCTTCAATTTCCTTGATGGCTTTGGTGCTGCGCTTGCCAGCTTTAGCCGTGGACACTTTGGCTGAAGTATTGGCTTCAGGCTGTTCGGCTACTGCTTCCGTAGTCGTAACTATTTCTTCGGCTGGTTTTGTGGCTTCTTTTGCCATTGTAGTATCTCCTGTATGTGGTGCGTAACGGCAAACTTTGCCTCCCACAAGTTAGTATTCTATATAGCTTGAATCCTAGATTAAGAGTTTTAACTCTCTACTTCGACGCCCATGCTACGTGCGGTACCGGCTACCATCTTTTTGACGGCAGTAATGTCATCGGTATTCATGTCATGTGCTTTTTCTTCGGCAATCTTCGTCAGCATTGCGTCGGTCAGCTTTTTACTGACTTTCTCAGTGTTTGGTCGGCCTGAGCCCTTCTTGATATCCAATGCGGTGCGAATACGATCGTCGGTAGGCATGCCCACAAAACGCCATTTCATCGTACGGTCATCATAGACCGTGATATGAACAGTAAGTAGTTGACCATTGAGATCCTTGGTCTGATCGTTGAATGGATTGATAAAATCCATCATGTTTACGCCATGCTGACCAAGGCTGCTACCAACAGGCGGCGCAGCACTGGCGCGACCGGCTGGAATTTTCATCTTTAAGTTTGCTTTAATGGCTTTTGCCATAAGAGTATATCTCCTTTCGAGCGCCGTGAATTAAAATTTTCAGGCTGCTCTCCTTCCATTAAGAAGTGCGTAACAGATATATTTTACGCTATTTCATGATTATTGTCCAGGCAATTGACCCAAGGTATGAGGCTCGTTAGCGGCCAAGCCTGTAGCTCCGAGATGCCGTTCGAGAGGCCCTTCGCTTGAAGGCCTTTGTATGCTTTCTGTGCCATCCGGATGAATAATACGCCCGCCAGATAAGTACCGATTGCTCATACAGCCTCCATGGTTACATTCTGCTACAGCAAGCCCGACACCAAAGCGAGATTCGCCTTTTGGCATACTTTCCATGGCATTTTGCTATACGCGTTTTACTTGGAGGCTATCAAGTTCAACTGGCGTTTCGCGACCGAACATGTTGACGAGCACCTTAAGCTTCCCCTTGGCAGCGTCGATCTCATTAATTGAGCCATCAAAGCCCTTAAAAGGACCATCCGTAATACTGACGACTTCGCCCAAACGGTAATCGATTTTGTGTTTCGGCTGCTCTAATCCCATGCGCTTTTGGATTTTTTCGATTTCTTCTTCGCTTACAGGAGTTGGTTCACTGCCGGAACCTACGAAACCGGTCACCGATGGTGTGTTTCGTACGATGTACCATGCATCTTCACTCATTTTCATCTGTACCAGGACATAGCCTTGGAAGATACGCTTTTCCACAACGCGACGTTTACCGTTCTTAATTTCGATCATTTTTTCTTTAGGCACGAGAATTTGGAAAATCTTGTCCTTCATATCTAATGAATCTGCTCGTTGGCGAATACTTTCGGCTACTTTTTCTTCATAGCCACTGTAGGTGTGGATGGCGTACCATTGTTTTGTAGTGTCGTAACGTTTACTCATAGTTTTACTTTAGTAATACCTGCTTAAATAATTTATCTAATCCGAAATCCACGATAGCGATTAATATACCGAAGATAGTGGCAAAAATGATCACAGCGCTGGTTAGTTGCCACGATTCGCGACGACTTGGCCAGGTAACCTGCCGTAGTTCTTTCCAACTGTTACGAAAGTAAGCGAGCCATAGCATGTGGCCAATGAATCGGAAGGGCTGCTTGTGCCCTACCTTTGCAAGTACTTTGCCTACTATCTGAAATGGCCTCGCAAGGTAGCTTAGCGTAAGACGAGTAACGCCGGGTTCCTTTTGCGCCAATTCCTTGGTGCTCTTTTCGGTTTGTTCCCGCACCGTTTCGGCCTTTTTGACCAAGCGATGTTTTGGTTCGGCTGATTTTTCGGCCACAACACTCCCCTTCATCTAAAAAGAACCTACCACTATGGTAAGTTCCAACACGTCAAGCATAGCTGGTTCCGCTCCCGATGTCAACGCCTTACAAGGACAAGATTATTCGTTATATTAGGCTTCGTACATAGTGCTCAGGTTGCGCTATAGTATGGTCATGATGAGTATGTTCTGGGCTTTTGATGGTGCGCTTTTGCTGGAACTGCTGTTGGTTTATACCCCCATGGGGTGGCGTGTTCGAAAATTTTTAGCTCCAATGGCGCTCCTAATGACGGCATTCGCCTCCGGAGGTATAGCATTATGGCGTCCCAACGTAGCAAGCTTTCTTTTTTTACTCTTGAGTCTGTACCGTGTCTTTAATATGGTTCGCATTATTGAGAATCGCATGCATGAACACTATCTACGTCGTGCAACTCGTCGTACGAGCTTCATGTTATTGGCTATGCAAGCCCTGTTAGTCGTCATTTGGTACATCTGGGAACGATGGCACATGAGTAATATGCATGTTTATTGGAGCGTGCTCGCTGGTAGCCAGTTGTTGGTGGCGATACTCCTTTTAGCCTCGACGCTGCGGAGATTACGAAAAACGGCATGGCATAGCAAGGTTGCTCCGATGAGTGACGTCGAACTGCCGACGGTTTCTGTAGCTATTCCGGCGCGTAACGAGACGAAAGACCTGGAGGAATGTCTACGCAGTATAATTGCCTCGGATTACCCTAAGCTAGAAGTTTTAGTGCTGGATGATTGCTCTCAGACAAAGCGTACGGCAGAAATTATTCGTGGCTTTGCCCATGATGGCGTGCGCTTTGTTCAGGGCGAAGAACCTGAACAGACGTGGCTTCCTAAAAATCAGGCATACAATCGCTTGGCGAAGGAGGCCAGTGGCGAATATATTCTGTTCTGTGGCGTCGATGTACGCTTTGATGCGGAGAGCATTCGAGATCTACTAACTCTGATGGCCACCAAGCAAAAAGAAATGGTAAGCATCTTGCCCTGGCGTTCACAGGAGGCTGGTGCAGCACTCACGCAGTCGATGCGCTATTGGTGGGAACTCGTACTGCCTCGACGTTTATTCCGAAGGCCGCCAGTCTTGAGTACTTGCTGGATCATCAGCCGTCGCGTGCTCGAACGTAGCGGCGGCTTCGCTGCGGTTGCACGTTCTATTACGCCAGAAGCGTACTTTGCACACCGCGCCTTACGAGATGATGCGTATAGCTTTATGCGTGCTAGCATAGCAAGCGGTATAGTGAGTGTGAAAACTGCTCGTGAACAACGGGAAACAATGGTACGAACTCGTTACCCCCAATTGCATCGTCGGCCAGAAAATGTCTGTGTAACCAGCACCGCAGAGTTACTATTTTTTGTCGCGCCATTTGGCCTGGCTATTCTCGGCTTTTGGCTCTCTGTGGGGTGGGCAGCACAGGGGCTAGCCATACTTACGGTACTATTGCTGACTACTACGTACGAGCTACTAACGATCTCGACGCGTACTGGCAAGTGGCCGTTTGGGCTGATTGGGCTGCCCATAGGCATTAGCTATGACCTAGGTCTACTGTACTACTCGATGTGGCGGTATGAATTTTCGACCGTTGATTGGAAAGGGCGTAATATCTGCGTTCCGGCCATGCATGTTACCCCGCACTTGCCGCCAATGCAGTAATTACTCACCTAGATGGGGTACAAAAATAGAGAATTTTGATCCTTTATTGAGCGTGCTCTGCACATCAATATCAGCATGAATGAGCCTTGCTAGCTTTAACGTTACATATAGCCCTAGGCCAGTACCATTCGTTTTGCGAGTACGGTAATCTTCGCTGCGGAAGAATTTATCGAATAATTTTTGTTGATCTAGCTTACTGATGCCAATCCCTGTGTCCTCAACAGTAAAGCGAATGCCTAAGTCGACGGCCTCAGCACTAATCGTAATTGTACCTTTTTCGGTATACTTCAAAGCATTTGTGACGAAATTCTGTAGTATTTCTCGAACATATAACTGGCTGGACTGTAAGAACTTTGCATTTGATGCTACCCGAATCTTGAGCTGTAAGCCCTTGGCTGTTGCATCGGGACTATAGCTGGCTGAAAGGTCGGCAATGAGTTGAGGCACATCGATTTTCACTATTTCGAGATCCAGCTTGCTACGCTGAGCACGCGATAATGTAGCAAGATCATTAATGAGGTCGGCTAAGAATAAGATTTGGTCGTGTGCCTGCTTGAGGGCAACTTTAACCATGTGGATGTCACTGGTTTTGTCGATCATAAACTGGGCATTACTGATGTTGCCTTCGGCAATGGCGATAGGGGTGCGTAGTTCGTGGCTTGCGACGCTAATAAACTCATCGCGTTCTTCTTCCAATGATTTTTCATGCGTGATGTCGCGCATGAGCAGCACATAGCCTTGTTGGCCTCGTTTGCCATAACTTAAATGAACTGGAGCGACGCTTAAATAAAGGTTCATAGCGCTGCCATCTTCATATTTAAGGAGCATGTCACGGGAACTAGTTGGCGTACTTGTTTTATGCACCAAGTCCTCGATAGCTACCGGCTGCTTATTATTGTCTACGAGGGTTATGACATCTTTTAGGCGTTTGCCTCGGAGAGAATTATTTATGTCAAGGATATTCAAGGCCGCACCGTTACTCATCACAATATGCATCGTTTTATCTACGGCAAGCACACCATCAGCCATGCTATTCACGAGGCTATTTAGTCGTTCATGATCTAGCTTTGCTTGTTCATACTCAGCCCTTTTGCCAAGAATACCTTTTACCATAACCATATTATGTCACACGACGTATGTTTTTGGTCTAGCGCGCCATAAGTATTGGGTGGTAGTTGCTCATCTCTTTACGAAGCTGTTTAGCACCTGGAACATGGCGTTCTAGCTCCGCCCAGAATGGTGCTCCATGTTGCATTACTTTCGTGTGCGTTAATTCATGTAAGAGTACATAGTCAATGAGTTGCCAAGGTAATTGCATCAAAAATAGATTGAGGATAATTTCTTGTTGCATACTGCAGCTACCCCACCGGCTTTTAAGTTGTTTGACTGCAACGCTGCGAAAGCCGAAGCCATGTTGCTGGGCTAGTTGGCGTAAACGAATAGGCAGGAGCTGCTGAGCCTCCTTGCGTAGAGCACGAATGGCCGCACTGTGTGCTGCCTTTTGTACGCCCGGATCCAGCATGTTATAGGCGATCGGGTGGCTGATCTCGATCTCATTTTGCTTTAGGCGAGTAGTAATTTTTGCTGATTGAGCAGATGGAGTGAAGTAGAGGCGATGCGCTTTTCCTATTGCCTGTCCGTGCGTGAGGCCTGCAGGCTTTGGTAGGCGATGTGCTGTGATCCAGGCTGCCTTGCTGAGTGCAAACTGTTCACCAGCCTTGTATGGCAGCCAGTACGGCATGGATACACGAATTTCGCCTGCGCTGCCGATGCTGAGGCGTAGACTCCGATTGCCTCGACGCCTATAGAGCGTTATCGTACCGAGAGTGGGGAGTTCGACTTGTTTGGTCGCCACGAGCGGCGCTCCTTTTATCTGATCACAATATTGCGGCGAGCGAGGTCAAAACGGCCGCCGGTAGCACTTGGCACAAGATTCACCAAGCCTGGCTTGACTACCTTGCTGCTCACCTCGCCCACATCAGGCACAAGACCTAGTTCACGAAGGCGTTTGATAAAGGCGCTCAGCTGTGTGTCAAAAGTGTGCTTGCCACTTACTACAATGTAATCTTCATTTTGTGGATTCTGCATAGCCCCTGCGGTGCGTTCGAAAGTGGCGCGGTCATTCGGTCCGGCAAATTTATCATCTGCACGACGACGGTCGCGTGTTTGTGTCCGTGCGAACGCACTGTCCGTGTCTATTTGTAACCAGACGAGCACTGGCTGAGCATGATGCTTGCGGGCCAGTTCACGTAGCATACGACGCTGGCTGGTGCGCATGGTGCTACCGTCATACACAACACTTAAGCCTGCACCAAGAAACTCACCTGTCATATAGTCCATGAGCTGGCCAATGACGTCACTTTCTTCTTTGTCATAATGAGGGTGTTCAAATAGCTCACCGCGAATACGCTCACCATGAATATGAGCGGTTTGGAATTGTTCGCTTAGTTGTCTCGCAAAGAACGTCTTGCCTGCGCCAGGGTATCCGTATAAGAGGATGAGTAGTGGTTTGGTGGGTGCTACCTTTAACATCGTAGTAATAGGTATATCAGATTACGCACAATTAGTGAACCCTGTGCAACTCCGAAACATATGCTACGCCAGGCTTAACCTATTCCGCGTGCGGTAGTATTTATGATGCTTTGAGTATGGGTGCTCGCCTACCAATTATTGGGCTTTTTTGTTATTATCTCTTTGCCATAGGAGAGTAGCTCAGTTGGTAGAGCACCGGTCTCCAAAACCGGGTGTCGCAGGTTCGATCCCTGTCTCTCCTGCCAAGTTGTTATTTTTGGAAAGTACCTCTGTAAAATGAGGTACTTTTTAGTTTGATCATGGGTATGAAAAACAGGATGATCAAACTCTTGAAGCTCTGTACTGGCGCTCGACCGTATTTAATGGTTTTATAGTATGTAATGAAGCGCGTGAAAATAAATCTTAAGTATATCTCAGAAGATATTGAGGGTCTTAGTATTGCGAGCCTGAAAAAGGCTTATCAACGTTATCGTAGAACTACATCTACTTTTCGCCACCTAAATGTACGTGATCCATTAGACTATCTAGATTTCGAAGTGAATCTGCATGCCGAGCTTGCAGCTATAGAAGAGAATATAAAGCGAGGGAACTATTTCCCTAAAAGACCACAGGTTCATTTTGCGCCAAAGAAAAATGGCATTAGCCGCCCTACTGTTACGCTCGCTATTGAGGATGCGATTGTTTATCGCTTCTGCCTAGAGCAGATGGACGCGGAACTCATAGAAATTACACGGCAAAAGAACATTCACGGTGGTGTTATGGCTTCTCCGGTGCCGGAACCTGAGGATGGGGAATATTATGAGAAATGGTTCGATGATTGGATGGAGTATAACAAAGCTGTACATGAAGCGTTAAGCACAAAAAGTCACATTGCCACCACCGATATATCTTCGTATTTTGACAATGTCAACCTTCAGTCTCTTATTGAACTCCTAAGGAGGTATGTACCCAAAAAACCAAATCTAGTTGATTTCTTATCCTTCTTTGTCAGTAACGTAAAGCTTCGGTATGGATACAGTACGACTTTAGATACTGGTCTTGTTCAAGACGACACAGACTGCTCTCGCATTCTGGCGTACTTTTATCTTCACACTCATGACACTCGTATGATTGATCATGCTCGTAAAATTAATGCAGATTATTTTCGCTATGTTGACGATATGAATATCGTGGTCTGTTCCGAAACGGATGCTAAGCTTTCGCTGAAAACCTTAACTGATAGCCTTCGTAAGCTTGGCTTAACTGCAAGCATCGAAAAAACGCAAATCTACACTGCTTCAGATGCAGTTAAACTTATGAAGAAAACCGAGAATGAACAGCTAACGACCCTCGATAACAAAATAACTTACGCCCTGAACTATAATGAGGATCTCGATAGTCTAAGAGAAGCGCTAGAGAGCTGTTATAAAGAAATAGTTAAGGACGGCTGCTCGATAGAAAATAGTTGGATTAAACTCCTTCGAAGATTTTACACTTTAGCAAGTCGTCTACAACTTGATTTTCTGATGGATGACATTGAGGAGCATATTTCGCATTTCCCAGATCTTATTGCCACGGGTAAGCTGCAGAGATACATCCTTGTCAATATGGCGAGCAATAAGGTGCCTCTTGTCATCGATGCAATCATTGAGTATTTAAACTCTGAGGAGAATCTGTACCCTCAAGCAGAAACAATGCTTATAGAGTTACTGGCTTCTTTGGATCTCGATGTCATTCCAGCTGAGTCAAAGAAAAAGATTATCGAATGGTCTGAAGGAAGGTTCGACAACGAGGGGTTGCTACTATCTGACTATGCGAAAGGGGTAAATGCACTACTCCTTTATAAAGCTGACAAAAGCAAAAACGAGCGTATAGCACAGGTGTACTTGTCAAATCAGGACTTCTCTGAATACCAAAGGAAGTGCCTGGCACTAGTAAGCCTAACTGTGAACAATGAGACTCTGCTTAAGAAGATCAAAAGAAAGACTAGAATGAACGTAAATACTAGTATGAAACGTTTGATTAGTTTCGTTGATGGCCTGCCTGAGTATAAAAACGCTAAGCCTATCAAGAATTACCTTAAAAACAATTTTACGACTGTATACTATGGCGAGTTTGAGAATGAAAAAGGCGAAGAGGATAAAAAACGAATCACTGTAGAAAGCAAATTACTGAGAGTCGAGATACTTAATGATTTAATCGCAAAGTATGGATAGCCTGCCTGCGGGGCATTACCGTTTTTCTTCCTTTGCTGTTGTGTATATAGGTTCTAGCGTATCGAAGAGTGATTGAATAAGCGGCTCTAGCGATATATCAATCTCGTTGAGGCGTTTTTCAATTTTCTGACGATATTTACGAACGTACCACGACAAGTCTTCTTTTATTTCATCGTTGTTCTCCCAAGTCATTTGTCGGACATGGAATTCTAAAACAGCAATATACCACAGGTCCCTCTCGTGGAAGCGCTGGGCGTGTGCAATCTCGTTTCTCATAGTTTTTACATTTTCAGTTGCTACTTTCGTGTCTTCAAAGAGCTTCGCTAGTTCACCATAGTTTGCTTTTTTCAAAGCCTTAATGACGGGAGTCATTTTGGCGCTTTTATCTTGGATATTTAACTCACAAACCCAGTTAACTAAAATCAATAAGCGATCAATAAGTCCAGCAACACCTAAATAGTATGCTTCGGCATTATATTGAAAGAATTCAAATTGTCCGAAGTATTCACGCCATTTCTTTATATAAGGATAGGATCGCAAAAGTATCCTCGCCTGCTCAATACGCTCTAATTGATTTAGTGCTTGTCCCGCTCGAAAGCCCACTTCATAAAAGTACTTCTGCAGCTCAGTTAGTGAAGAGAATTCTGCTCCTTGTCGCTCAAGTTTTATAACTGGTAAGTAGTCTTGGGCTATGACCTGCATTAAATTGTGGTCAGACCAATGACCATAAAACTTGGAATTATCCATATCTCAATAGTAACCCGAATTTCGTTAGGCCACCCTCTCCGTAAGTAGTACCTGCTTCGCTCGTTGCTCCAATTGCCCCAGTCGTCTGAGCTGGTACGCTAGCAGACACCACACATAGTGTGCAAAGAAGCCCATGACAGAACG
>Ga0247666_1000140_pt1 | contig 31872 bp, 55 predicted proteins | sample CNK07_metaG_FD_183025 | JGI IMG/M metagenome (GOLD analysis project Ga0247666, IMG submission 183025) | Soil microbial communities from Purdue University Martell Research Forest, Indiana, United States - CNK07 | ecosystem: Environmental > Terrestrial > Soil > Temperate forest > Bulk soil...
GCAGTAGAAACAGATAATCAAATTACCAATCCGCAATTTGCAATCGTAAACTTTGCAACACCACTTACTATATCGACTGCTACGACAACAGAAATAGCCCCTGGTTGGCAGATAGTTACAACGGGTGCTGGCACATTGGTTTTGACTCAAGTTCCTCAGGCCGGCAATGTATGGACGTCTACGAATGCATCAAATGCGCCCTATCTATTATCAATGCAAAATAATGGCTTTGATACGGTAACATTGAGGCAGCGTTTCAATGGGAATGGTGCATTGTGGACAGCAAAAGCTGTCGCAATGAGCTTTACAGCGAGCTCATTAAATGCCACGACATTAACAGGAACCATCGCGTATTCAGGCGGAACTCCTGCGAGTGTCCCAATATTAAGTGCAACGTTAACTACTGCGGAGAAAGATTACAAAGATTCTGAAGTTATTCCTCAATCCACAAGCGTTACATTGCCTGCTTCTGGATGGACAGATGTCGACATTTCATTTGATACGAATACAACGGTATTTATCACAAGTGTTCAAGTAGTTGGGCAAGATAATCCTATCGCATTAAACTATATTCAAACCACTCCACAAAGACAGGTTGACGAAGAATTCAACTATTATAATTTCCCATTACAATATAAACAGATTCCTAGTTATTTAGTAGGCTGGGATTTTCCATTAAATCCAGTTCAAGAATTAGGAGCTACAGTAGCAGCTTCTGCTATTGGGGCTAATAAATCCAAATATGTATGGGATCAGACAATCATATTTCAATCGGCAAATAGTGGTGTTGGAGTTACCAGAGGAACCGCAGGAGAGCTAGTATTAACAGCCGCAGCTACAGGCCAAATGGCAATCGTTCAATATCTTGAGCAAACAATATCTCGAAAAATATTGAATTCGCCAATCTGCGTTAATGTTTCAGCAAAAGCTTCTGTAGCTACAACTGCATCTGTATCGCTGTGGTATACAACGGATGCGACACTACCAACAATAACAGCTGGAAATAATAATTCAATTGTTGCCACCTTGGATGCCAATGGATTGCCCGCAACTCAAAATGGCACTTGGCTACAAGTTCCAAGAGCATTAGGCAATGCAAAAATAACTATTGGAACTAATGCCACTACAAATTTTAATGATTATCAGGTGATAGGCTGGGATATGGCCGGTATTGCAGCATGCAACACAGCAACTTTTTTTGCTATTGTTATCGGTACAGCTTCAGTTACTACGCCAGGAACAATAAGTTTCAATTCTGTTTCATTGCAAGCCGGTTCCGTAGCGACAAGGCCAGCACCAAAAACATTCAATGAAACATTGCTCGCATGCTCATATTATTATCAAAAATCATTTTCACCTGGAACAATTCCCGCTTCTAATCTTCCAGATACAGGTGAAACTATAACGTATCAAATAAAGGTTGCTGGTACAGCCAGTACACTTGGTCCGATAATTAGATATTTAACGCCCTTATTAACAACCCCATCCATTACCACTTATAATCCAAGTGCTGCTGGTGCTCAAATAAGAGATTTAACAGTTAGTGCAGACTGGACAAATACGACTGTTTCTAATTCTAATCCAATGGGATTTTATTTATTAGGACAAACACCTGGCGGTAGTGCGATTGGTGATGTGACAGCCATTAATTGGACAGCTGATTCAAGACTGGGAACATTTTAACCGGAGAAATTATTGTGTCAATTCGCTATACGAGCTCGTTTGATGAAACCATCGCATTCAGCGATACAGATGCACAATTTTCCTTAGCAGCTAATGCTGCTCAATCATGGACTGTGCCCGGAACATCAAATCAGAAGTTTAATCTGTTATTTGGCATGAGTTCAAACGCCAATGTATTCGTTGGTTACAATGTAATTGCAACCGTTGCAGGCGCAGGAACACATACAACTACACAGGGCATTGAATTCATCACGCCTGATAGCAAACGATATGCTATTGGCGGCGATGTTCTTTCATTAGTCACGCCTGATACAACAGCTTATGTTGGCATATCAGTTCGCAGTATTCCAAATTAAAGGAGACCACCATGGTGTCAACGATTAAATTTTCCGAGATGACTGATGGTGGAGACTTAACCAATTCAGATACAACAGTCGGTCTTCGCGCAGGTGGCAATGCAAAATTCAATAATCCTTGGACATTCCTGCCTCCAGGAACAACTGGTGATAGACCAACTCCATCAGCTGCCATTTATTATCGATTACGATTAAATACAACACTTCAAGTTTATGAATATTTCGATCCCATTACTGTTGATTGGATCGAAATGTCAGGAAGTGGGACTGGGACGGTCAATCCAGGCGTTACAAATTCAATTCCATTTTATCCTGCAAATGGAACAACATTGTCGCCTTTGACGCCATTGGCGAGCGCTGTATTAGTAACCAGTGTAGGATCGGTTCCATCCCTAAGCACGACATTACCAATTGGATTATCAATACCTGGCGCAATCATTACAGCTTCAACAGCTGCTTTATTATCTGGTTCAGTGGTTGCGGCTCCAGTGTCTGGAAATGATTTAGTTAACAAGACATATGTTGATGCTGCTGTAGGTGGAGATGTAACTTCAATTACAGGTACAACAAACCAGGTTATAGCTTCTTCACCAACAGGCGCTGTTACTTTGAGTCTTCCGCAAGATATCGCAACAGGAAGCTCGCCAACGTTTTCGACGATGACATTATCTTCTACTTCTGCTCATGGTGTATTAATAGGCGAAGCAGGTAGTCCATTAACATCTATTGTTTTAACGACAGGCCATATTTTAATTGGAACCACCGCAGGTGATCCCGCTTCTGCTGCCGTAACTTCAGGTCAAAATATTTTAGTAGGACTTGGATCAGGAACAATGAATATTGCGTTTACTGGGAACTTACCAGTAACAAATTTGAATTCAGGAACATCAGCTGGAGCTACAACTTTTTGGCGCGGCGACGGTACATGGTCGGTACCTGCTGGAACTGGGGTGACTTCTGTAACAGGAACAGCAAATCGCATTACGTCTACTGGCGGCAATACACCAGTCATTGATATTTCTGCGGCATATGTAGGTCAGACATCAATAACTACGTTAGGAACTATTGCCACGGGTGTTTGGCAAGGAAGTGTGATCGGCTCAACTTATGGCGGAACAGGTGTAAATAATGGTGCAAGCACATTAACTTTAGGTGGAAATCTAACAACTTCTGGAGCATTTGCTACAACATTTACAATGACCGCAGGAACCAGTGTTACATTCCCCACTTCAGGAACCTTGGCAACTGTTGCAGGAACAGTTTCTTCCATTACAGGTACAGCCAATCAAATTGCTGCGTCTGCATCAACTGGTGCTGTGACACTCTCTATTGTTAGCAATCCTATTTTGCCAGGAACCGCTGGCGTTACTTTGCCATCTGGAAACACAGCCGCACGAGCTGGCTCGGCGGGAACAATGCGATTTAACTCGCAAACCACAGTATTTGAAGCCACCGTTGATGGTTCTACATGGCAAACCATTGAAACTGCTGCTACAGGCGTTACCAGCGTTTCGGGAACTGCTAATAGGATTACATCAACAGGTGGTACTACGCCTGTCATTGATATCAGTGCTAGTTATGTTGGTCAATCTTCGATTACAACTCTTGGCACGATTGGAACAGGGGTTTGGCAAGGTACTGTCATCGGCGGCACATATGGTGGTACAGGAGTTAATAATGGAGCATCAACTTTTACAATGGGTGGAAGTCATACATTAAGTGGCGCTTTTGCAAGTACGTTTACATTTACCGCCGCAACTAATGTGACTTTTCCAACTTCAGGTACTTTGCTTACTAGCGCTACTGCTATTACGCAAATTGCTGTTCAATCATTTGTCGCCAATGGAACATATACGCCTACAGCCGGCATGAAATATTGTATTGTTGAGGGTGTTGGTGGAGGAGGAGGCGGTGGTGGTTGCAATACTCAAACAACTGCATATGTTGGAGCTGGTGGTGGTGGCGCAAGTGGCTATCAGAAAGTTTTGTTTACTGCTGCACAAATTGGGGCATCAAAAGCTGTTGTAATTGGTGCTGCGGGTACCGGAGGAACAGCCGGAGAAACTGTTGGTGTGACGGGCGGCAATACAACTTTTGGATCAACTCTTATTATTTGTAATGGCGGATTAGGAGGGGCAGGAGGAGCGACTGGATCTTCGAGTCCGTCTTCCGGTGGCGTAGGTGGTACTTCAAGCTTTACAGTAGGAACATCAATAGCCGGATTTCCTGGCGCCGCAGGATTTAATGGTATTGGTGGTGGCACCGTAATTGTAGGTATGAGTGGAAATGGAGCTAGTGGGCCTTTAGGTGGAGGCGGTTTAGGTGTTGCCGCTGGATCGCCAACAGCTGGACTTCCTGGAAAAGGAGGCGGAACTGGCGGCTCAGGCGGCGCGAGTCATTCTACTGCTGTAGCTGGTGGTGATGGAACAGGTGGCTATCTAGTCGTAACAGAATATATTTAAATATAGGAGCCAAATCATGGCAGAAAAATTCATAAAAAATGCAATTAAACACCCTGGAAAACTTCATCGTGAACTAGGTGTTAAACAAGGCGAAAAGATTCCAGCAAAGAAATTAGCAAAAGCTGAACACTCAAAGAATCCAACCATCAAAAAAGAAGCCGTTTTAGCTAAAACATTAAAATCATTTCATAGGGGATAATCATGGCAAAAGATATGAAAAAGAAACCAACACCTAAAAATATAAAGAATGATGATAAGAAGCAAGATATGGCTATGTTGAAATCAAAAGTTAAAAAATCATGCTTGAAATAAGGAGTCTAAAATGCCATTAGTTAAAGGTAAATCAAAAAAAACAATATCAAAAAATATTGGCACAGAAATAAAAGCGGGCAAAAAACCTTCTCAAGCTGCTGCGATTGCTTACAGCGTTGCAGGGGAATATAAGAAAAAGAAGAAGTAGTCTATACTAAACATGAGGCTCTACAATTAGGAGAGTTATCGTGGATAGCAAGAAAGAAATGCCAATTGAACATAGAACTGAAAATACTACGGTTGGTGTTGAAGCAAGAATTCCGGGATACCAATTAAAGTTTTTTGTATCTCATGAAACTGTCACTGATACAGTACAACCCAAACTAAATGAGAGAGCCGAAGATGGACAGAATAATCAAGACAGACAAGGGAATCGGCACGATTAACACAGATTATCTTGGCGATACACCTTATCAAAAAAATCCTGAAAATGTTCAGAAATATAATCCTTTAACTTATGCTAATATTCCTGGCGTTCGAAATACAGATAAAATCTGCATGAATAAATCTGATTTTAGACCGGTAACTAAATCAGAAAGGGGTTGAAATGCCTATTACTAGCATCAAGAGAGACTGGGGCATAGCGCCCTCAATGGTTAGAATCATGACTACTGATTCTATTGCAACGGTAAAAACTACTGGATATCTCACTGCTCAAGAGCCAATTACAACCGAATTAAACAGCGGTGTATTTGGCTTTGTAGTTGGTGATACAGTTTTAGTTTCCGCAGCTGATGCTAGTGAAGTATTTAACTTTGCTGGTGATGATTTTGCAACGCTTGTTCCAAGCCCTGGCGCGGGAGAAACTTTACCTCCTCTTCCATTTATTGTTGGATCGCCAGGGGCTTACCCTACTATCCAATCTGCTATCAATGCAGCTTCATTGGTTGCAACAGCTATAACTCCTGCGATTGTTCTCATTAATGCCGGAACTTATCCTGAAGATTTGACTTTGAAATCTTATGTCAGCATTGCAGTTTTCGGTGGTGGAACTCCAAATACAGTTTATATAGTTGGGAATGCAATTTATAATTCCGTGGCTTCGAATGGTATATTTTCTGGAAGTGGCATAAATTTTGTAACACCTTCAGGCGGAGGAGCAGCTTTAAATATAGCGGGCTCGAATTCATGCGTTGTCTCACTCATTAATTGTGAGATTGATGCATCATTTGGCACAGGCATTTTAAATACTAATGCTAATGTCACGATGGATATTACTAGCACTGACATTAATGTATCGGCAGGTTTCAAATCTTTTGATTTAACTGGCGGTATATTTTCATTGATTGCAGTTACAGTGATATCCAATGACACGCCTGCAACTATAACTGATGCGCTTACTTTTAGAGCCGTAGGTTGTTTTCTTCAGGATTCTTTTATAGTATCAAATTCAACTATAGGCATCAGTAATAGCGCCGTAATATCGCAAGGCACAACATCATCATTCAGTTTAGACGCAACATCCGTTTTAATTTTTGTTTCATCAACAAATTTATGTAATGCAGCCTCTGGATTTTGGGCCACTGGAACAGGTGCAATTGCATCAACAGCAATCTCAATTTTATTGAGTACTGCGACATTGATTGATCCTTCTTTAAATGAAGTATCGCAACCAACATTGGTCGGCGACTTATTGTTCGGAGATGGAAGCATTCATTTGAATCCGACCGCCATTCAACAATCAGCCTATAATAAATCTGATGATTCAGGCGTAATTGATGCTTATGTTGGCGTTTTTTTACCAGCGATATCTGGATATACAAATGGAATGCTTGTTATGTTGACAAGCACTCTAAATAGTAATGATGGCGCCTCTACACTTGATATCGGTCTTGGTGGCGTTACAATAATTACACCGCAAGGTGATTCCCTTAGTGGCGGAGAAATTATAAGCGGCAACAATTATTTTTTTCTATTAGACATAAATTCTGGATGGGTATTGTTGAATTCATCGTTAACTCCAGCGCCTGGTCCAACATCAACTCAGATACAACAATCCGCATTTAATCATGGAACAGATATAGGCGTAGCCGATGCTTATGTAGTGAATTTAACGCCAGCTGTGGCCGCATTTTCTTATCCAGATGGATTACTAGTAACATTTACACCTACGAATACAAATATAACAACTGCGCCAACTTTAGCGTTAAATGCAATGGCACCTGCAAATATAGTGTTAAGTAATGGCGCTGTTGCCGCCGGAGATTTAGCTACAAATATGCTCGCAGTTTGTTATTATTCATTTGCAGCAAGTGCATTTATTTTATTAACTCCAAAAGTGACTTAAACCACCAACCAACAAGAGGGATTTTAAAATGTCTATTACATCACTTACACGCGATTGGGGTTTTCAACCTTCAATTGTTAGAATGACGGCAACAAATACTTTAGCAGAAATCACAACTACAGGTTATGTATTGGCTCAATTAGCAAATATCGAAGCTGTAAATTTCGGGCCATTCGATTGGAATGCAACCGATTATGTATTGGTAAATTATGTAGACAGCGGCCCACAATATGGCTTCTTTGTTTATGATGACGCGACTCAATCTTTGACAGCAGCAGCCGTAGTTCCTGGTTCTTTGTCAGATACATTGCCAAGTGCTGATTTATTTGTAGGAAGTGCCGGAAACGTTGCAACTGCTAGAGCATTATCAGGTGATGCAACTATTACAAATACTGGCGTACTAACGATTGCTAACTTAGCTGTTACAACCGCAAAACTTGCAGCTAATGCCGTGACTAGCGCTAAACTAGCCGCTAATACATTACAATATGCAGCAGTAGCAATGACAGCTGCCGAATTTAACGGCATGTATGCAGCTCCTAAGCTTTTAATCGCTGCTGGCGGTGCAAACACATTAATCGTAATTGAACGTGCAGTATTGGCGATGACATTCGTATCTGCGGCTTATGCAGCTGGTGGCGTTGTTGGTTTGCAATACGACGCAACCGTTCATGGTGCTGGCGTTGCTGCAACTAATACAGAAGCTGCCGCAGATTTCTTTGCCGCCGCAAGCACTTCGTTTGCATTTAATGGCGTAGCAGGAGATACAGTGGCAATTGCACCTTTCACTACTACCGTCAATAAAGGCATTTACGCTTCGAACTTAACCCAAGCGTTCACGACCGGGGACGGCACATGGGTTGTTCATTTATGGTACAAAGTAATTCCGACCGTATAATATTTAATGCCCCTTCGGGGGCTTTTTTTGGAGTAAAAAATGTTAGAAAAATTAAAAGCTAGAGTTGATGAGCTAAAGATCCAATTAGAACAAAGCGTAGCAAATCATCATGTAATGTTAGGCGCTTTCCATGAAGCTACTAATTTGTACGAAAGCATGAAAGCTGCTGCACCCGCTGTAGAAGAAGCTATAGCCGAAGTGGCACCAATTGTTGAAGAAATCGCACAAGAGTTCTAAATGCTCATCGCTAGTGTTAATATCAAGGGGCGAGCAGGTTTTGCCGGTTCCTCCTTGTTCATCCGGCGCCCGTTTCCTGCTCGCTCATTGACAGGAGTCTTTAATGCATAAAATTCGTATCGCCATTATTGCCACATTATTCATTGCTGGGACATGTTGTTTCTTTGTTACATCTTGCTATCCACCAATTCAATCAGAAGAAGCACAAGAGCAGCGTGTAGAATATATTCCACCAACTTTTGATTATTTTGATGAAGCAATGAAAGTTGTGTTACTTCATGAAGGCGGTTACTCGAATGATCAATTCGACAAAGGGGGTGCTACAAAATTTGGCGTATCATTAGCTTTCTTAAAGTCGGATCATCTTGATATCGATGGTGATGGAGATGTTGATATTGATGATGTCAAAGCTTTAACTCTTGCTCGTAGCGATGAAATTTACAAGCAATTTTTCTGGATTCCTAATCATTACGAAAATATCGAAAATAAAGATTTAGCTATTAAGATATTTGATACATGCGTTAATGCTGGCGCGAATAGAACTCATAAAATCTTAAAGAGCTCTATCAATGCAATAATCAAAGGAAAGATTGCGGTAAATGGCCAGATGGATGAAGACACAATTGATATCATTAATTTGATTGATCATGACATGCTATTAAAAGAATTCAGAAAAGAGCAAGCAAACTTCTATCGAGCCATTGTGAAAAAAACACCTAAATATAAGAAATTCCTTAATGGTTGGCTGGCAAGGTCTAAAGAATGAAAATTGGCGCAGAAGACTTTATGCAAATCTTAGTAATGGATTGGGTGAGATTCATGCAATTTGATGGGTTCATATTTCACGTAGCAAATGAACGCAGCTGCTCACCTCATTCTGGAGCAATGCTTAAGCGCAAAGGCGTCAAAAGTGGCGTTTCTGACATTGCCATCATGAGAGCTTCAAAAGGGCATAACGGAGCTTGGATAGAGCTTAAATCAGCAATGGGGAAGCTGTCACCCAATCAAAAGAAATTCCTGGATGACATGCATAATGAAAATTATTTCACGGCATGTTGCTATAGCGCAGAATCTGCCATAGCAACTATAAAGGATTATCTGAATATAACTTGAATTTTACCGAGTGATTCAACGTCATGTGCCCTAAAACCACCGCATTCATGAAAATAGATGGCTGATCGCGTTATGGCATCAAGTCCAGAATAAATAAATTGCATAGAAACTACAGAATTTGTTTCTCCAATAGGTGAATTTGAAACTAGTCTATATTTAACTTTTTGCCATGAGCAGTGCAAATATTGGTCGGCGCAAACTTCCTTTATTACCGTGCAATCTACTGGTGGCCCATTCCATGTATCTACCACTGAATAAGTAAAAATTCCAGCCACTGTAGTGAGCTTGTTGGCTATTGCCACTCCATTAGGGGCAATGGCAGCACCGTTAAAATGCTTGCCCATAAACGGCATTACATCGCCTTCTACAGGATTATAAGCACCTTCATGATTTTCAACACTTAGCATCATTGACATACCTAATAAAATACTCATTTTGACACCATCATTCTGCCAAGGTCTTTTTTGGTGTTTGAGTTATCACTACAAACTTCAAAAAATATTGTAGCTGAAGTATATTTTTGACCCCAGCCCAAGTATTTCCAAGTTTGATAAACTCGTGATCCTCTATCACGAACACCATCATGCTTTGGAATTAAAATGGTTTCTTGCACATTTATACATTGGAAGCTTTCAAGGCATACCATTCTGGTAACGATACAAGTAACAGGGGCATTGTTCTGGTTTACGATCTCATACTCGAACGCACCGTAAGCAGTGGTTTCAATATATTGTTTTGTAGCGCCGCTAGGAGCCTTTGTGGTCGCTCGAATAACTACACCTCCGTTTGTATATTGGCGCTCTGGAATATAGTTTCCTGCAAATTCATAGTGATTTGTATAAATTGGATGTTCTATTTCTGGATGCTGTAGTCCTTGCATCGTTTGAGGCTGAAATACACCCGTATAAATATTTGTTTTCAACACCTGCGCATGTAAAATTACAGGCAATAGCAATCCAACCATGATTGGCTTTTTCATTGTTCTCTCCTTGTTTTAATAAAATTTACTTGCCCATCTCGTCAAGATAAACATGTCCTGTTACCCGCATATCAGGAACGTGCCTTGTTGGTTTTTGACGCTGGACGACGATAATTGTGTTTTCTTCTTCGTGCATGCATCCGGTTATAAACAAAATACTACATAGTATTAATGCTCTCATGGAATATCCTTTTAGAAATCTTGTATCGATTTTTTTCGAACCTACATCCTAATTCATGTGGTGTTTTAATGTCACCTGATTGAATCATATTTCTTAAATGAATGAGACTAGTTAATACTGGATAATATGATGATGCGTTATTGACCTGATGGCGAACGAAACAACCATAGAATATATTCTTCATTCGTTCATCGCGAATATTAAATGACTCATATATTACTAGGCCATTTGTTAGGTTATACATGCAATTGAATTGAGGATACTCATAGTTTTCAGTTACCCAATATTTTCCTAACGCCACTGTAAACATTTCCAAATCAGGCTTTGCAGCTTTAAGACTTAGCTTCGCATTTGGGTCAATAAGTTCATGTCCACAGGTACGGCATTGGCGTGATGTGGAATCATTTTTTGTTGAACAGGAATCGCAATCTTTCCAAGTGAAATAATTTTCGCAGCGCCTAGAGTCATTAATACCAATACAACGCCTTGCATGAATGGTATTCGCCACCCCACAGGCACAGCACGGGATAATGTAATCTTTTTCATTTTCTTCTCTTGGTTGAATGGCTCCATTAATCATTGGGTCGTCTATATCACCATGACGCTGAAGATTTCCCGCATAATCCAGGATTAAAGCCTCTGTTTTTTTTGGGTGAAGCCGCAGTACTCTACCGATTCCTTGCGTATATAACACGAGCGATTCTGTGGGACGTAACCAAGCACAACAGTCGAATAAGGGGACGTCAACGCCCACGTTGAGACAATTGACTGAGACAAGGTATTTAAGCTTGCCCATTTTTGCTGATTCAATGATTCGTTTGCGTTCATCATGTGGAGTTTCTCCTGTAATTATAGCCCATTCTCCTATAGGCAATGATTTAGCGCATTCTTCACAGTGCTTTCTAGTCGACGCAAAAATAAATGCACCTTTGCGATCTTGCATTATTTTTTGCAACTCTTGCATTATAGACCCCGTCAAACGCTCATTTGCGGATACTACAGCCTGTAATTCGCTGCCTGAAAATTTACCCATAGCATTGACGCGAATATTCGAGAAATCGTAACTATCAACTTCTGTGAGGCCAAAGATAGGCTTCGTTAGATAGCCTTGGGAAATTAACCAACTAGAATCTATATTGCAAACTTCCTCGCGAAAGAACTGATCGTCTCCTATAATTGAATTACCCTTCCCACGATATGGCGTTCCAGTTAATCCTATTGTTCTAAAGCCGTATTGTTCTGCCTGAGAAAGGAGGCCAAAATGATTTATGATGCGCTGATACATCGTATTAGAGTCATGTGGGTCGATGTTGTGACATTCATCGATAACAATAAGATTAAACCTGCACTTGCTGATATCTTTCTGGTCACGGATGCCGTTACACACGGATTGTGGACTGCCGAATATCACCAATGGCTTGATCTCATAGGCATTCAAGCTTCCTACATAGATACCACAATGACCGCCTTGGCTTGTGTACGCCTGTGCATTCTGCTGAATGAGCGTACTGTTAAGCGTTAAACATAGGGCGCGATAGCCTGATTTCTCCATCCATAAGAGAATTTCAGCTATGATTAAACTCTTGCCTGCTCCTACTGAAGCAGTTACTAGTAATGGATGCTTGACCGCCTTCAGCCTATCTTTAAGCTTATTAACAGTTTCTGCTTGGTAAGGTCTTAAAACTTTTTGCATAAAATTTAATTCCAATATCCATAGATATAACTAAAATAATATGAAACAATTTCAACCGGCATAAATAAAATATGCCAATCCAACCTCAATCCAACTGGAGATAAATCATGGCAGAAGTACATCAAGATCATTGTGAAGATGGTTGTAAAATTGTTATCAATTGTGGCGGCGGTCATCATCACAAGCCCTGTCATTGCCCTAAGATCGAATTTGCAAATGTATATTCACAAAACAGCCAAGAACTTGTCGCATCCCCTGGACAAAATTTGCCTGGTGGAATGACAATTCTTGAAAATACTGTATTTGCAACAGCTGGAATAGATGCATCTCAAGCCGCTGTCAATGGCATGTTAACCATCAACAAAGCAGGATGGTATTCAGTAGCAGCTGGTATCTGTGGCTCATTGAATCCCGTTTCTAGCCCTCTATTAGTCTGGACAGCTTCATTGTTCAGAAATGGCGTACTAATTCCAGGGGCAACTGCTGCAAACATGACTCTTTCGCCAGAACAAAAAGCAAATGAAATTCTCATGGACATTGATGTTCATTTCAATGTAGGCGATACCCTTTTCTTTGCTAACACCAGCACATCCCCATTATTGGCTTCAGCACCTGTTTTAGGAAGTTTCGCCACTCCAAGCAGCGCTTTTTTAAAATTATTTTTACTGCAAGCTGATTAATTTTTATAGCCGCGCTTATGACATAGGCGCGGCTTTTTAGTTACAATCCACATGCTTCAGCAACTTCAAGAAGTCCGCCTTGAAGCATTGCAACCTGATGAGCTAGAACTTTATTCATTTCAAATAATGCATCAAGTTGTTTCTCCGCGAGACCTAATCTTTCATTTGTTAGTTTTGCCAATTCATAGATTTCAGAATGTTCATTCATTTACAATATACCCCGCATTCAATTCAGCTCTTAATGAGATTAATTGCATCTGAAATGCTTGTAGCTTCTCATCATATGCATATTTCATTTGAGCCAGAACAATGCATGCAACACAAAAAGCAGCTGCGGAGCCTCCAACGGCTCCGGCAATTAGCGCATCAATTTCATTCATCTTTCACCAATAAAGCTTGAATATCATTAGAAAGATGCTCGGTTATTTCTTCAATTTGATAAACAAGCAATCCGTAAGAAACCAGGTTGCTTTTTATAGTCTGCTTCAGCTTCTCTATGTCCATATATCATCCTTGTTGGTGAATATTAAAATGGTATATCGCTTCCATCATTCGGCAATCCTGCCACAGCATTTCGTGTTAAGGCAGAACTTATAGCAGTAGGCGGGACTTCAAGCTTGCTGCCAACAACTACTTCGAAATCTTTATCAAATTTGTTAACTTCCGACACATAGTTGCCATTTGAAGGTGTGCCATCCTGTTTCGTTCCAATGAACTCACGAATCTTGATGCCAACAATGCGGCCAACCATAGGTCTTAAATCTGCTGTTGACGGCGCTTCAACATGAGCAGGTTTGTGACTCGTTAAATCATAAACACGCTTGAGCATATTTAAGCTTCTGTCCGCAATATTAGGCTTAGCATCGAAGCATTTAATCTTTTGGCGAACTTCTCGACCTTTGAATTGGCCATCAGTTACCTTGTAAGTAATCTCATAGAATGCTGAAGGATAACTTTGATTTGAGTCTTCTAATTTGAATTCTTTAATTTGTGCGGGGGCTGTTGTTCCATCTGGTATAATAGAAAAGTCTGATACAAAACTTGCTTCTGCTGTTCCTGTTGGCGCTTCGCCTGTAGATAGTGACCAAAAACTCATGCTTGTTCTCCTTTAATAATAACGTCATCTAAAAATGTATTTGTTTCTCCGCGAGCACACCCAGTAATGGCTTCAGTATGGTATTTTATAATAACTTCTTTTTGATTCTCAAAAGCTGATTCAATTTTTTCCGCCAATAATGGATTTTCAATAGTAAAATGGAATGATTTTCCATTAACTCCACTTCCCGAAGAAAGTCCGCCCCTAATTAATTCCGCTTCGAACGTTTTATTAAACGCACCTTCTCTAGCTAATTTAACAATAATTCCGGCTTTTTGGCCTTCACCTGTAACCCAGCAACCTGTTATTGACATTACTAATATACTAAGAGCTAATGCTTTCTTATAATTCACTGTCAGATTCCTCGTAATTATCATATTCTGACATCTGACGAATTACAGATACCAAATCATTATCTATTAACTTTTCATTAAACATAGTCATTGGACTTTTTGCCATGTGACTGCCATCATTTTGCGTTAAAAACTTATACTGATCATCAACAACCATGCTGTGAAGTATAACGGTGAACATGCCTTCTAGCGCAATTTTATCATCCAGCATCTTTCCTATAGTCTTGATCTTGCTTTTGCCCTGGGCATCCAAGTCACTATGTGTCAATACGAAACATCGCAAGTCAGCCCGTGTTTCAGTTAATGCCATAATTATTTGCCAAGCATGAGCAGCTATTTCTGTGAATTTATCAAATCCTCTTTCGCTTGATCGCCCCATGAATTCATTCGCCATGAGATATTGAAAATCATCTAAAATAAGCACATTAATTTCTGGTCTGCGTTCATTAATAGCCAGAATATAATTTAATATCGAACGATAATCATCTGATGCATGATAGTTTTTAGATTCAATATTATACTTTGATTTATACCCCCGAAAGGGAAGAGGTTTATCAAGAACATTAAGAATAAATGTTGATTTTGGATCTAGATTCCTTGTGCTGGTTGATTTACCAGAACCACTTTCACCTAGAATTAGAGTTGCTGACATAATCAAACACCCGCAGTGATAGAAACGTTAAGTTTAGCCGGTTTCTTGGTGATTATCTCGGCCAAAATTTCACGCTCTTTGTCCGATGCATATTGATATGATTCACGCAAAATCTTCTTATTGATCTCATATTTGGTAACGCGATTTATGGGATCAATAGAACTGCTTAAATGGCGAGATAACATCTCGTATTTCTCTTTGTCGAGTGTGTAGTTGTAGCCAGTTTTGACTGTGATTTTCCATTTATCCTGAATGTAAGTGCGTTGACCTTCGTCTCCATGCTCTAATAAAGCAGCCATTCTTTTTTCAAGTTCTTCTTTTATACGAAGCAATTCTGCAACCTGATAAGCGATCGTTTCTAAAGTTTGCGCAGTTTCTTTTATATCATTTTCTCGTAACATTTTTATTCTCCTAAGCATCAAAATTGATGAACTGCTATAATATCTCATTCGCTTTACAGGCGCAAGCGATTTCGCTATAATAAATCCCAGGAGGATAAATCAATGACCGTTGAAGAATTGAAAGACTATTACAAAACAGGATATAGATTTGAGAAGAGCACAAAAATGACCGGAAACAGTTTTCTGAATTGGATGAAATGGGGATACATACCTATAGAGTCACAGTTCAAGATAGAAAATTATACTGATGGGCAATTACGGGCGGATATTAAGCATGCAAGGAGCGATAGTGATAGATGAAAAGGAATTGGCGGATTTTAAGGAATGGCAAAGGTCAAAGCATCAGACGCAATTAGATGCGGCATTCTACGACTTGGCCGACATGATGGATAACATGAAAGGTTACACGATAACAATGCCAGCAAACGCATTTAAAACAATTGCTAGGGCTTTGATATTGTTGCATGAGGAAGTTATGAAATGAGTCTATTTACAAATATAGTTTTTACGGCTTATGGGGCAATGATTGTTTCATTCCCATTTGTTTGGTTACATTTTCTTATTAAATTTTGGTGACATATGAAAGCAAACGAAAAAGTATTTGATTCTCCGATATTCGCACAAGCAGTAGCATCGGTTCCGATTGAGCCTGAATCACCAGCACGAGAAGTTAACTTCAGCGCCGTCAGACCTCCATTAAACAGGATGGTTAAAGGCGGCAAAATTATGATGATTGATGTTCAAGCGCATAGTCCGAGACTTGGATTATGAGCGGTTACGAAAGACCAATAATAAAACAGTATTACTTAACCGTTGAAACTGATGATTTGATAATCGCAATCCGGCCTGAATGGATTGATTTTCAGCATGTGAAAGGCGCCAGGGGCGGATATCCAACGTTGAATGCTGCCATTGACGCCATGATTAAACATTTGGAAGGATTGCGTGATGAATGATTTTACGAAAGACGAGCTGCAAATTATTCATCTTGATATGACTGCATACATTCATAGAACGACTATATTGGCAGAATCACCGAGTCATCGCGCCTTAAGAGATAAAGTTCAATCCATGATTGACGATTATTGCGAGTATGAAGATTGGGAAATGATTGAAGGTGATTGCGAGAGAATAGGATAATGATTGACTACGAAATGAAGAAATTCGACTTAGATTACAACTATCAAATCACAACAGAAATGATTTTAAAACTGATGCAGGGTAAAAGGTTGCATTTTCAAATGAATGAAAACTCACCTAGATTTACATTTCATCCACCGGAAAGCGGCGTGTTTATTTCTGATAAGCAGTATCACGCTTTAAGAGCTTACACCAGTAACGGACAGGAATATATTTTTCATCAGATTGAAAATGATTGATTACGAAAAAAAGATGGATGAACGCACCGCATACATTGCAGAAAAACTTCAATCGATTAAGCGAATTAATTGGTTTGGATATGGGTTTGTTGTCGGGGTCATGCTTGTTTCAGCAACGCTTTCTATTATTTATTATTTTATTGGATGAAAAATGATTGACTACGAAAAACTAAAAAAAGAAATCGAAATAATGAAATCTGAATTTGACGATATGAGATGGCGCATGAATGAAGTCTGTAATGCATTGTCGTTGCGTGAAGATAGGCCTAAACCTAAATACAAGCTCGGCGATATTTGCTTCGTGAAATATAATGATTTTGATTCCACAACAAAAATAAGCGGCGTTGAAATAACATCATCTCCGCAAGATGATTACTATGATGCAAAATGGGTGGATACCGGCAATCATGTGAATATTAAAGAGGAACATTTATTCCCAACACGCCAAGCCCTAATCGAGCATCAAATCGAACACTGGGTAGAGCAATTAAATGCGGAATGCATTCAAGATAAGGATGGTGAAATCCGCCCTCTTCCAAAAGGCAATAATCATTGTACTATGCAAAGAGAACACAATTTTGTTAGAGGAACTTGTTTTGATTGTGGCTACATAAAGCCTGTATGGAGTGAAGATACTATATTCATCGCAGATGGACCGAGTTTTAAAAATGAATGCCAGCATGAATGTACCCATGACATATATCATGGTCAATCAGGAGTCTGTGATAAATGTGGGATTACGTTTAAAAAAGAATGCCAGCATGTTTCAGTTTGTGGTGAACTCGCCCCTCCTTCTGAAACATTAAACCCACGATCGAAATGCATCAAATGCGGAGAATTCTATAAATGAATCTATTCCCCTATAAATACAAGGTAACTAAAGATATCGATGGTTATTACAATATTTATAGAAAGCGGTTTATATTTTGGACTCTAATTGCATGCGCTATTAGTCATGAAAGAGCAAAGAAAAAGATAGAGGACGCTACATTTTGCGAATATTTTTAGGAGAATTCTACAAATGAGCATTAAAAAGAAAACTGTAATAGCGTTCGTTATATTTATTACTAGCTGCATACTTTGTATGAACGTTTTATTTCTTCATGACTTTGAATTATTTATATCACACGTGATTCATTGTATAGCTGAAGGGATAATAATTTTAATGTTTTCTAGAGAATTGCGCGGAGATTCTTACAGATGAGCCACGATGATATTCTAGTGATTTGCAAAGCTGCCGAATGGTGCTTTTTTTTGGATTGCCGTTGGCATGGCCTGTTTATAGGAGAATTCTACAAATGAAACATAAGCTTCTTTTAGCAGCCCTGTTATTAGCCACATCCATGCAAATACACGCAAGTTTTGCAGCAGGGTATGTTGTTGGTTCTGCGGCGGGTAGCTCATCATCTGAAAGTAATGATGTTTTTATTTCACAAAAATATGATTATGCCATAGCTTGCAAAGTGGAGTATGAGCGATTATCAGAATCATCATTTAAATATTATTGCAGCCATCCACCAAAAAGAGATTCTATTTTATTTATGAATATGGTTTTTAATAGTGAGCATTGGCCTTCAAGAATTGTTTATTACATGAAGGCCAATAAAGATGATTAAACCTGAAGAAATTAAGGAAATTGAATGACACCCTTAGAAAAAGAACTAATAGAAAGATGCAATAAATCTGCTTTACTACTAGGCATGGCATGGGGCTTATTAAATGAATCAACACATAAAGATCATGAGATGTTCATTAATCTAAAAAGATGTATTGAGGAGCTATACTACAAATGACAGACGAACTAAGACACAAAATGCACTTCCTTTCAGGCCAAATATCAGCAGCCGGGTTCTTTTGCGAAAGCAGTACATATGCCGATTTATGGGAAAGCATCCAAGACCAATACGAATATATTCTTACCCAATTATTCCCTAATGACACTAAATCCAGTAAATAGTACCAGTATATCTTAACTAAATGAGGCAACCATGAATCAACAAGACCTACTGCAAAGACTTTCTGAGCTTTCTGGCATGACAAGAGCAATCTATTGCGTATCCGAAGACCAAGGCATTGATACGATTGCCGTCAACCTAGAACAGGCATTAGATGACCTGGTTGAAAGATTGCAATCGGAAGAGCACCTAGAGTTAAACAACCGATTCCGCCTAGAACCCGATTGCAACCATTATTGGGTGAAACTCCAAGACTCGCATGAAAGCTTCTGCCCTAGATGCGGAATTCGCAATGATCCCTCATTCTAAGCTTAAAGAATTGCTCAAGCTACCGCCAAACTTATTCCCATGCTCTACTGGTCGTAGCTTTCATCGTGACCATATATGGCGCCCTGGAAGGTCTATATTTCTTCGAAAAGGCATGCGTTGTCAGCGGTGCAATCTGTTCAAATTGGATGGCAATTAAATCATAAATTAGATAAGATGATAGCTCGCGGTGCTGAAACACCACGGGCTATCTGCGCAATAGCGCGGTGGCATTGCAACCCTGGTTCAGAGGGCTACATATGCTTACAAGTTTACCATATTCGATAGACCAAACAACACTTTATTTTAATTTCGTATCGTCGGAAGGATTCGTCACATGCAAAATTTATTACTTGATATGTCTAAGCAGTTCGCCCCTAAAATGGGGATTCAATACCACAATGAGTTTGTAAGGATAGCCATGGATTTTATACGCATATCGGAAGAAAAAAGAAAAGCCCGTCTAATCCACGGGCTAAATGTGCACACTAACAAGGAAACGCAGCAATGAGTATAACACAATCTTCAAGTTTTGAGCAATTATTTAAAATAGTTGAAGGAATAGCGGCAAAAGATGGCCAGCGCTTTGATGGAAAGTATTGGGAATATAAAGATTTTAATGGCAATTTTTTGGGCTTAATCGTAAGAACTGAAAAAATACCAACCGGGAAAGATGTTCGACCGTGGTGTTTAATAGATGGAAAATGGAAGTCAAAAGGCTTCTGGGGTGACTCAAAACCTATTTATGGAATAGAGAAATTAAAACAGCACCCAAAAAGAAAAATAATGTTTGTTGAAGGCGAAAAAACTACAGATGCAGCACAAAAATTATTTCCAGAAATGAACGTTGTTTGCTGGCAAGGAGGATCAGCTGCTGCAAAGAAGGCTGATTTATCAAAATTTCAAAACGCACATATCTATCTTGTTCCTGACAATGATGACGCCGGTTATAGAGCTATGGATATCATTGCAGAACGACTCTTTGAGCAATCCAATACTTTATTCATGGTAGATATTAGAAAGATTGGCGTTGAGGATAAGTGGGATATTGCAGATTTAGATAATGAGTCTGGAGAAGTTGAGCCCGATCATGTTCGGGGATTTATTTTAGCGACTAAAAAATATCTCCCTATTTTTCCAGAAATGGATCACTCAACCTACCCCGACCTATCCGAAGGAAAGAACCCAAGACCACTCGACACAACAGACAATGTTATCGCCTTATTAAATCATTTTAAAATAAAAGTTGCTTGGAACATGATGAAAAGAATAAGAGATGTATACGTTCCTTCAATAATATTCTATGACGAAGAATCGGAAAATGCATCGCTAACATATATCACCAATCTAGCCATTAAAAATGGGTTAAAGCCAAATAGAATTGATAAACATCTCGACTCAATAGCTTGGTCGAATACCTATCACCCAATCCGAGACTGGATACTAAAAGAACCCCTACAAGATAAATCAATTTTTAATAAATTCTTGCAGTGCATCCAAACAACGAATAATGACCTTTCATATATTTTAATTAAACGCTGGATGATTTCAGCAATTGCAGCTCTTTTTAATGATTCTGATTTCTGCACACAAGGTGTATTAGTGATTCAAGGCGAACCAGGAACACACAAATCTAGTTTTATTATGTCTCTAGTGCCAAATGAATTAAGCGCAATAAAAGGCGGAACATCATTAGATCCAACAAAAAAAGATGACATTTTAACACTAGCCGCTTATTGGATAGCCGAGCTCGGTGAACTAGATGCAACTTTTAGAAAAGCTGATATTGCTAGATTAAAATCTCATATTACAAATGACGTTGACGATGTTAGACGCGCATACGCATCAAGAAATAGCCGAATGATAAGACGCACAGTTTATGCAGCAACAGTGAATGATGACAAATTTCTAGTGGATACAACAGGGAATAGAAGATGGTGGACGATTTCTATTACTGAACCAATAAATACACGTCACCGCCTAAATATGCAGCAAGTTTGGCGGTGCATGTATGACATGTGGACAAATGGCGAATCACCTAATCTGCTTGAAAATGAAATGAAACTCCTTAATCAATCAAATAAAGAATTTGAATACATTGATCCCATGCTTGAAAAACTGGAAGTCGAATTCAACTGGGAATGGAAAGACAGAATATGGATGAACTCAACCCAAGTTTTAGAACGAATTGGCTATACCAATATCAATACTAGTCAATCAACAAAAATGGGAAGAATCTTATCAAAGAAACAACTGGTCAAAAAAATATTAAGAGGCATAAGTTATTATCATATGCCTATCTTTAAGCTAGACGATGGTGGGCATTGATGGTGGGCGTTGGTGGACTAGATTTTTTTATGCCCACCACAAAAACATCAAGCCAGTAGCGGGTTTAGTGGACATGGTGGACATGGTGGACTTATATTTATATAAGTTATATATATTATTAATATTACTAATATACGCTATAGGGTTTACGCTCTATGCACTTTTGTGTCCACCATCCCCCACATGCCCACCAATCCCGCGCCAGTACTGGGCTAAACGTGGTGGTCTGTGTTTTTAGCATCCCCACCACCCCACCACATCACCCCCACCACAATATGGATATAAATGACATTTCAATCACATTGTATAAAAAATGGAATAGAACTCCTGCGAGATGACATAATATTCATAAAAAAACAGTTGGCAGGTATTCCTGAGCATTTGCAAAAGCCAGTCTTAACTGAATATTGTGAAATCTGGTTGAAAGGTATGAAGGAAACCGATATTGTTTATCGGCAACAAAATATCGGAAGACGCAAGGCTAATTTATATTTATTGGAGCAGGTACATGGATAAGCTGGGAACGGTTAAGTGGTTTAATGGGGCAAAAGGCTTTGGATTTATTGAATGTGATGGTGAAGATTATTTTGCACATTTTCGGTCAATAGCGGGCGCAGATGGCTTTAAGACGCTGGAAGACGGTGCAAAAGTAAAGTTCACAGCATTCGCAGGCAAGAAAGGGGCTGAGGCTCATGATATAACGGTTTTACGGTGACTTCTCTTTGAGATGGTACGTTTTGATAGGGTGAATTTTGCGTTGAATGTAGGCGCTTTAAAATCGGTTTTACGTGATATACCAATTTGGTAATCATTGGTAGGTTTTTGGTAAGCGGCCAGTTAACGCGCTGGCCTCGCGACTTTATCCCTACTTTGGAGAAGGGGTACATTTCGCATCTACTGGCGTGCCAGGGCGTGAAATGACGTGGGGTATGCTATCATAAACCGAACCTTTTACAAAAAAGTGTGAATGAATCGGTTCTTTTTTCTCTCTCGGCTGTATTGGTAGGTTCTCCGTTCTTTTCATTGTTACTCCTAATTTTAAAATATAATGTGTTTAATTGCTTGCTGACTACATCCCAATCTGGATCGCAAAATCTGTAGCTTTTTACATCATTCACGATGAGAATCTTGGGCGCGGCTTTTTGCAATAGCGGCTGCATTTCGAACTTAACAATGCAACCTAAAGGCTCGAAGGATTTGCATTGCTGTTTCACAATTTCATATTGCGTTGCAGTAGGCATGAGCTATTCCTCAATGCTTTTATATTTTATGATATTGGCATTTTTCCTGCGTGCGTGGTAAATCTCTTCGCGGTCGATAATGCAGTCTTTAGGCGCGTCGAAACCGATTTTTATTTTTCCGTATTCATTAATTTCACAAAAAGTAATTACAATATCATCGTTGATTCGTATTTTTTCACCGGCTTTTCTCCATAAGATGAGCATATTTGTTACTCCTGGTTATATTTCCAATCATCCGCGTGCTCTTCATTATACTTCCGTTGACGTTCATATTCTTCATTTGCTAGTTCGTCTTCATCGCCATGGAATTCCATATTCATATCTCCTGTGTTGATTCAATCATTTTTCTAATTTGTTTTAAAGCGATGCTGATGTCGGCCAGCGCTTTTTCCATGTCTTCTATTAGGTCACATACTTTTATTGCTATTTGTTTTTCTTCTGTCATTTACCCAAGCTCCGTAATTTTTCTACCATGTCGATGTCAGCATCCCGCGATCCTTCAATGTATGACCAGTACAACAGTATTTGTATTGTTTTATTTGCTTCGCCTGTGTAAACCATTTTCTCTAGGCGTTCGTTTGTTATTTCGTTATATTCAATTTCTGTTTTCATATTATTTACCAAAAGTATTTTTTAAAGATGAAACCATGTCTTCAATATAGCTCACTAATGTTGATGGCCAGATTGACTCAACTCCTTCCCATATCGTGATTGCATCATCATCAGCATTCAATCCTTCCAATATTTCTGGATAGCTCCAGTCCTCAGGATAATTGCTCAAAAAGTGATTTATTGCGAATCTTTCGAATTTAGTCATGATTTTTTATTCCATTGGATGTTCACCTTAGCCCATCGCTTCGGTATGTTTGCCATTATACATGATTATTTATTTAGCGCAAGCGATTTATGTAAAATAGTTTATTAGTTATAAAGTGAGCGAGTTGTTTTCGGTAGCATTGGGCTTATGATTGCAGTGGTGGCGCTATATATAGTATGATTTGCACAATTCTACCCACAGATTCTGTGGATAACTCGGATTTTTATAATATGACTTACAACGGCTCACTTGACGATTTACAGGCTATCAATGCATACTTGCAGCAAGTACAAGATTTTATCGATGAAATCAAAATCAAACACGGAGTGTAATCATGAGTAACGAAAATGCAAAAGTTATCCAGAACGAACATTATAGTATGAAGACTGAATATGCTCGTAATGTTGACGATATGAATCGTATGTCAATGTATCCATCTTGGAATGCTAAAGCAGACCATCAAGCCAAGTATCCTGATGCTAGTATGCAGGCTGCGAAGGTTCGTAAACAGGTTATGTTGTAATTATGGCTGGTGGAAGACCGACCACATATAATCCTGAAATCGCTGCTTTGATTTGCGAAAGAGTGGCGACAACTTGCATGGGATTGAAGAAAATGTGCGATATGTCGCCCGACCTTCCTGACCAAAGTACGGTAAACCTTTGGCGCTACAAGCATCCAGAATTTTCCGATCAATACGCAGTCGCAAAGCTCAAACAAGCAGATTTGTTAGCAGAAGAATGCCTTGATATAAGCGATGACGCCTCAAAAGATGTTAAATACGACAAAGATGGCAACGAAACATGCAATACTGAATTTGTTCAACGTTCACGTTTACGCATTGACACAAGAAAATGGCTTGCTTCAAAGTTGTTGCCAAAAGCTTATGGTGATAGAAAGCAAGACGATGACACCCCTGCAAATACACTCATTGAAAAGCTATTAGAGAAATTATGATTTTAGACGCAATTGATACCGACAAGCTAGAACTCACAGAGCAAGAGCAACAAATTGTCGCTGTAATCAACCATCAGATGATATTGCAAGACCAATTTAATCAACTAACCAAGCATTGCGAACTACTCTATACGCGAGTAATTGCGCTTGAGAAGTCACTGGCGAACAAGGTGCTGTCATAGACTTATCACGCCTCAAAGACTTCAAGTTCTTCTCATCAGAATTTTTCAAGATACGCACTAAGAATGGATCGGTAGAACCATTTCTATTAAATCGCGCACAGCTATATATACACGATAGACTAGAGGCTCAATACAAAGAAACGGGCAAAGTTAGAGCAATCATTGTTAAAGGCAGGCAACAAGGATGCTCAACTTATGTGCAAGCACGCTACTTCCATAAGACCATAACTAATCGTGGTATTAAGACATTCATTCTTACGCATGAAGGACAGGCGACCAAAAACCTATTTGAGATGACCAAGAGATATTATGAATACTTGCCCGCTGGGTTATGTCCACGTGCTAACAGAGACAGCCAGAAAGAACTTAAATTTGAAACCATTGATAGCGGGTATGCAATCGGAACAGCAGGCGCAAAAGGAACTGGGCGATCTCAAACTGTCCAGCTACTACACGGGTCAGAGGTCGCTCATTGGCCAAATGCAGCCGAGCACGCCCAAGGATTGTTTCAAGCCGTAGGTGACCAGACAGGTACTGAGATCATATTGGAGTCTACGGCCAACGGCATTGGTAATTTCTTCCATCAATCATGGGTCGCAGCCGAACAAAATCTATCAGACTTCCAAGCCATCTTTGTTCCTTGGTATTGGCAACCAGAATACAAAGCTTTTTATACACAAACGAAAGATGAAATCTATCTAAGCGATGAAGAGCAAGCACTGTTTGATAACTATCATGACAATGGCATGACGCGAGAGCATATTTATTGGCGTCGATTTAAGATAGGTCAATTCTCAAGTGACCATGAATTAGGCGTAAAGCTATTCAACCAAGAATATCCAACATGCGCGACTGATGCATTCCTTAATCCAGTCGACGATACATTTATTAACTCATCTCATGTTACGCGCGCACGTAAAGCAAAGGTTGATGTTTCACCAACAGCACCATTAATCATTGGTGTTGATCCAGCCATCGGTGACAATGATAGATGCGCCATCATCAAGCGAAAAGGTCGCGTAGCTTATGACATTGAATCATTGCGTAACTACAATACAATGGAACTCGCCGGAAAACTAAAGGGAATGATCGAGCGCGAAAAGCCGGCCAAAGTTTTTATTGATTGCATTGGTATTGGTGCTGGCGTCGTGGATAGATTGCAAGAAATGGGATTCAGTTGTGTTGAAGGCGTGAATGTTGCTCGCACAGCTGGCGACAAAGAGAAGTTTGCTAATCAGCGCGCGGAATTATGGTGGGAAATGCGGGAATGGTTTACTGGTGAATTACCTGTACAGATACCTGATCAAGATGAATTACATGCAGATTTATGCTCATTAGGATATAAGCATCGAAGCAATGGGCAATTGCTGATTGAGTCTAAGCTTGATTTAAAAGCAAGAGGAATGCCAAGTTGTGACCTTGCTGATTCATTAATGTTAACATTTGCCATGGGTCAGCATGCAGGCGCAACACAATATCAGCCAAACTTCATGCCTAAACAACATGGTTCTATGTTCACCTGATTTAATGATAGACTAATTGCATTATATAACTCAAGGACATGCAGTTATGGCACGCAAAAACCCAGAGAAAGCACAAGACGTACAGCAAAAAATTGAGTATTGGGATAATTATTGGAAAGATAACAAAGATACATACAATGAATTCAATCAATTCGTCTGGGGCAATCAGTGGCTTGATGACGAAGCACGCGTGTTCGAAACATACAAGAAAATCCCATTAACCATGAATAAAATTGCGCCTCTCATTAACCACATGGTCGGTGAGCAACGACAAAACACCCCTTCACTTGAATGCATACCTGATGATAGCGTGCCACCTGAAGTAGTTGATGTGCGAGAAGCATTAATCAAAGAAATCGTATTTGAATCTTGTGCGAAAATAGTCTATCAAACGGCGTTTCAGTGTGCGGCATCTGGTGGTTATGGTGCCTATTATATCGATACAGAATATGAAGGCGATAATAGTTTTCTCAAAGTTATTCGATTGCGTGAGGCAAAGATTCCTACTAGATTCTTTTGGGATTCATCCGCGATATCGCCATGTAAAACTGATGGCATGTATGCAGGATATAGAACAAGAATGTCGCGCAGGAAATTTGGTGCTATCTATGGCAAAAAGCTAGAGCGTGATATACCGCCAAGCAATATAGAGAATGGCAGTGTGTTCAATGATGATGAGTCAGTAACACTCGTTAACTTCTACGAACGAAAATATTCAACGGCCAATATTTATAAGCTATCTAACCAGCGTGTAGTCGATAACGAAGAGTTCAAAGCATTGCAGCGCGTCATGGTTGATGAAGATGAGATGCTTATTGATAATGGTGAAATTGTAACAGTGCTTGAAGAACGAAGAGCGCCAAGATACAAAGTTATTCATTATTTAATGGCTGGCGATTACATCCTTGAAGAAGAAGAATTCCCGAGTCAACAATTGCCAGTTATTTATGTTGACCAGAATTCATTTTACAACAAGGAAGGCTCGCAGATTGTTAGGCCATTCATTAAAGACACAAAAGATGCCCAAAGATACATCAACTACATTGCTACTCAATCAGCTTATTTATTGAAGATAGGTAGATATGATCAGTTCTTAATAGAAGCGGGAAATGCGAGAAGTAATGACACGGCTCAAATATGGCGTGATCCCTCAAATACTCAAGGTGGATTGAAATTCGATGCTGTACAGTCTGGATTTATTCCGCAACAATTAAGACCGCCGGAGTTATCGCAATCACTTGTGCAGCAATATGAACGCGCATTGATGGATATTCAAAGCTGTACCGGAATGTATAATTCACAGCTTGGCGAGCAAGGCAATGAGGTTTCAGGCGCTGCTGTTGATGCTCGTACTAAGCGTGGCGCATATTCCACATATACGCCTTATGATAGTTTGAATCGTGCAATTGCATGTGGCGCCTCCATTATCGATGAGATGATCCCAAGAGTTTATGACACTGAAAGAACAATGATGTTATCGATGAAAGATAGCGGCATGAGACAAGTTACATTGAATCAGCAGCAAGATGAATATGGCGGACAGATTCAAAATGACATGACAAAGGGCAAATATAAGATTCGACTTGTTCCTGGCCCAAGCTGGGAAGGACAGAAGCAAGAGACACTTGAATCTTTAAACATGATATTGCAAGCAAATCCTGAGCTTTTTAATATGATAGCGGATTTATATGTCGAGAACTTACCATTGGCCAATAGTAACGAGTTGCGCAATCGTTTACGCACCATTGTACCGCCCGAGATTATTGAAGCTGGAAAGACAGGACAGCCAATACCGCCTAAACCACCACAACCCGATCCCATGGTCATGGTTAAGATGCAAGAATTGCAACTCAAACAGCAACAATTAGAGTTAGAGAAGCAAAAAGTTCAATCTGATACAGAGTTATCTCAAGGTGAGTTGCAAATTAAACTTGAAGAGCTTGAAACGAAAAAATCAATTGCAGCGGCACAACTCCAAGAGATGGAGTTAAGATTTATGAGTGAGTCTGAACGCACGCAATCAAATGAACAAATAGCTCATGCTGATAATCTAGTAAGAATATTAACGCATGGCGCTACGTTACATCAAAAACAAAACGAGGTAAAAAATGTCCCTGACAAACATAGATGATTTATTGAATGCTGTGCCGATGGAACCAGAACCTATCGCAACAAGCGATACATCAGATGCGACTGAATTTGAGCCAGAAATAAAGCCGATTGAAAAGATACCTGAGCCAGAAAGTTCAGTAACTGAAGCGGAAGTTGAAACTGATGACTATGGTTCTCCAGTAGAAAAGAAAGAGAAAACATATACTGAAGCTGAAGTTCAGGAAATGATTCGCCGAAGAGTCAAAGAGAAGCACGAGCAGCCGATTGTTCAGCCTCAAGAAATGCCAGCGAATACAGATGGTGATAACTGGGAATCACAATTAGAGTCATTTGTTGAACAGACCCTGACGAAGCGTGAGCAAAAGATGCAAGAGCAGTCTTGGCAGCAACAACAAGCACAACAACAAGCCGAGTTTGAGATTAAATTCAATTCTGGTGCTGCTAAATATCCAGATTTTGAATCAGTAGTCATGGGGAAAAGCTTGACGCCTCAAATGGTCATTGCAACTCGCGGAATGGATAACCCAGCAGCATTTATTTATGCAGCTGCTAAGACGCAATCAGGTGAACTAGATAGAATTGCTAAGATTTCAGACCCATATTCACAGGCGGTAGAACTAGGAAAACTTGAAGAGCGTATGAAGAAAGGAAAAACATCGGTAAGCAATGCACCAAGACCTATTGAAACACCACGCGGAGATGTTGTTGAGAAAAAGAACAAGAATCAAAACATTGATGACAAATTGCTTCAAGTTGAGCGTGACATGAAGAAAGCGAGAAGGTAAATTGTTGGCGCACTATTGGTGCGCCTTTAGATATCTGATTGCAGATTCTAATCGTTCGATTGAATCTTTCATGTGTCCAAGTGCTTGATTGCACATTTGACATAATAATCCTCTAATTATTTTTGTTTTATGGCAGTGATCAATTGCGAGTCTTTTTATTCCTTTTTTATCTGCTCTAATCATCGTTTCTGGATTGCCACAGATGGCACATGATCCATCTTGTTTTTGAAGTAGTTCTTCATAATATTCTTTAGTTACTTTCACTTTATTTTTTCCTTTCCCTATATACCAGTTTTTCTTAAGTATATTTGTATCGCGATTTGGATTCTTTTCATCGAACTTTTTCATAGCATTCTTTTTGCATTCATAGCATTGATATGAAGAATAATTGTCATTTTTATAGGCTTCATCAGGTGTCAGTTCACCGTGAATCTTACAAATATGAACAATGCCTTCCGGCAGCGTTTTAATGGGCAAGTCATGCGATTTAAAGCGGCTCCAACGAACTCTATGCATAATGCACATACTTGAACCTTGTGATTTGTCTCTTGGTTTTTCGCAATCTTCTACTTTACAAAAATCAGATTTAATAGCCATTGTTTCACTTCTCTAGTGTTCTCATTGAAGGACAAAGCCAAATCGGTGAGATTCCAATCTTTCACGCTGCAGGCGCTAGGCTTTGAGGCACATATTGTATCATATTAATTCTAGGAGCATAATAACTCTTGACGTAGCGATGGTTCGTCATTCGCAATAGACGTGTTTAAACTTACTGTCCGTCCGGTAATGAAGAAGTGAGCGCCCTAATGGGTATTTATTTGTTAATTATTGGAGCAATTAGATCATGTCTAATACATTTAGCACAACACAATACATACTTGATGAAGTTTTCATCAGATTTATAAATTATTTGTCTTTCACGAAGGTCGCTAACAGAAACCTTGAAGCTGATTTCAAAGACCTAAAATACGCAACTGGCCAAACGATCAATTATCGTCTTGAAGAAAGATTCCTAGGCGGCGAAGGCGCAACAGCAACTGAAGAAGCTTTAGTTCAAGTTGTTCGACCTTTAACAATTAACAAGCAGTTCAACTCTCTTGTTTCATTTAACGGCATGGAATTAACATTTGATCGCGCTCGCGACCAACCATATTTAGATATGATGTTGAAGCCACGTTGTAAAACATTGGCCAACAAAGTTGAGAAGTTCGTCTGTACAGACAGTCTTCAACCAGCTGTTTATCAAACAGTCGGAACACCTGGCGTTCCTGTAGACATCCAAACGATTCTAAATACTGATGCTTACATGACTGAACTAGGTATCCCAGAAGACGGTAATCGTTATTGCGCAAATGCTCCTGGCGTATCAGCTGCATTATCTGGAAGCTTGTTTAACGTGTTCAATGCTTCAGTTAACACTGGCGTATTGATGGATGGTTTCATCGGTCACTTATCTGGCTTTGACTTCTTCAAATCTAACTTTTTGAAACGTCAAATCGCGGGTGTTGGTGAAGTTGGTGCTTCAGGCGTAGCTGGGTTCAAACTTGCCGGAACAATCACCAATGGTCCAATCTCTAGTGGTAACACTTTTGTATTAACCGGTTTGGTTGCAGGCCAAGCTAATCCATTCAACGTAGGCGATAAGATTCAATTTGCTGAAGCTGCTGACGTGTTCATGGTTAACCCATTAACTTATGAATCTTTAAGTCAAACCGCACAGTTCGTTGTATTAACATCTACTGCGTCTGATGGTGGTGGTAACGCTACAATAACAGTTAGCCCAACAATCGTTGTTTCTGGTGCGCGTCAAAACATCAGTACTGCAATTCCTAACGGCGCTCAATTGTTGTTAGCGAATGATCATAACGAATCTGTAGCTTTCCATAACCAAGCTATTGTGTTTGCTGCTCCTCCTATCACTGAACTTAAAGGTGGTGTTGAAGCTATAACTACATATAGTGACCTTTACAAAATGGCAATCACTTACACTCTAGGTGCTGATATCCGTAACTATGTTCAGTTAGATCGTTTGGACATTATTGCAGGTGTTGCGATTAACCCTGAGTTTGCTGTCACGATAATGAGTTAATGACAATTGCGGGGCTATGTAAAAGTAGCCCTGCATCATTTGGTGAAAACTATGAACTATGATAATGACGCTTACATCAATGATAAAAAAGAAAGAGAAGTTAAAGAAGGAAATCCACAGCCTACAAATGAATTGCCTAGTCCATTTAAAGAATCCAAGCACGTTCAAGATATGCTCATAGAGCGAAAGGAAATGAGAGATAAAATGAGAGATCGGGGGCACGCTGGCAGCAAACATCATCCAAGAGGTTAAAAATGCTCGACACACAAGTTTTATATAAAGGTCGATGGGTATCCCGCGATCATTTCTGCGCATTCGTTTATAACAAAGATGGTCAGAAACTTGCAAAATCCTATCAAGAATTCACAGATTTAATTAATAGCCGATTGTGGAATGTAGAAAAGACAGTGCCTATTGAAGAAGAACAAAGCAATATTGTTGACATCAAACCCAAGAGAGGCCGTAAATGTCAGAGCCAACCCAATCAGTAAGATCGTTCGTAACAGACTCTTATCAAATTGTCAGTGCATCAACGCCAACAGTCCCATTGCATGGCGATGACTTATCAAAAGGCATAGCTATATTAAATAGATTACTTGGCCAATACAGTGCAAACGGCTTAATGATTACAGTATCCAAGAAAGTCAATTTTGCAGTGGGGATTGGCGTAGGTGAAATAACATTCGGCCCATCTGATTTTGTTCCAACGCCTGATGTTACAACTGAAGGACGACTAGTTAACCTTCTAAATGCCTGGGTTTCATTGAACGGCATTACATACCCATTAATTGACGAATCTCGCACAGAATTCTTTT
>Ga0247666_1000143_pt1 | contig 31286 bp, 24 predicted proteins | sample CNK07_metaG_FD_183025 | JGI IMG/M metagenome (GOLD analysis project Ga0247666, IMG submission 183025) | Soil microbial communities from Purdue University Martell Research Forest, Indiana, United States - CNK07 | ecosystem: Environmental > Terrestrial > Soil > Temperate forest > Bulk soil...
CCAAACCCTCTTACTTACTGCTCCGCTTTCGCAACCGTCTACCTCGCATGTACCATCGAACCCGCGTCGGCACTCACCATCGCCGACGCCCAACTACTAACCCGTCCACGAAACCGGGGCAGGCTCAATTCGACGAACTTTCGGGTTATGGCGCCGGACTTCAGTTTGGTGGCGTGGAGCAGCTGGCCGCTTTGGATCTCTACGGCTGCGTGGCCGGCGGGTTTGAGGTCTTCGAAGAGGAGGTATTCGTAGTCGCTCTTCGTTTCGACGGCGACCACGACTTCGATGCGCACGCCACTGGCTATGATCTTCCCATCGCAGAGGGGAACGCGAGGAAGAGGGGACCTGCCCCCAACCCTTACGCGGCATGGGCTACAATTCCGATCGTGTCTCTCGAATGGGACGAGGCCAAACGTGAATCGAACATCCAACGCCATGGTTTGGACTTCGTCGACGCATGGGAGGTGTTTCTCGCTCCTATGCTCACCGCGCCGGATACCCGAGCTGACTATGGTGAGGACAGAACCGTGGGTATCGGCTTCCTGCGCGACTTTGTTGTCGTGATCGTTTTTACTGAGCGTGATCCAGATGTCATTCGTGTGATTTCCCTGAGAAAGGCTACCACCCATGAGCGACAGCGCCTTGACACCTACCTCCAGAACCGACTGGGCTAAGGTCGCAGCACTCTCGGATGCCGAGATCGACACTTCCGAAAGCCCCCTCCTCGGCGATGCTTTCTTCGTTCAAGCAACCGTGCGTATGCCGAATCGGCCTCTCGCTGAGGTGACGCTCCATATCGATCCGCTGCTTCTTCGTTGGTTTCAGGATCAAAGCGCAGAGTACGAGCGGCTCATCAACGCAGCGCTGCGGATCTATGTGGAGGCCCATTCTTCCTACGAACCGCCCGGCAAGGGTGCGTAGCCCGATTCTGTTACATGGCTAAAGATCAGGCGAACGGCGGCGGGACGCCGCCGGGCCAGCCGCCGAGACGGCGGCGTTCCGCCGCGCTTGAACTTTGGGCAGGTCGCCAGGGCCACACGATCTCCCCTCACTTCACCCCCACCCTCACCTCCTCGCTATTCGCACGAATCTCCGGCACGTACATCGCCTGGCCCATGAGGGGTAGCGCGTGGAAGAATCCGGGGACCTCGGCGCGGAGGGTGTAACGGATTTCCCAGACTCCTTGCGGGAGTTGGGAGGCGAAGATCGCTACTTTGCGGTCGCGAAGTTCCTGGTAGAGCCACTCGGAGCGGCCGGTGGTGTCGGCGTTGGGGTTGCGTTGGATAACCGAGGGCTTTTCCATCGCCGGGCGTTTGGCTTCGACGAACTTTCGGGTTACGGCGCCGGATTTCAGTTCGGTGGCGTAGAGGGGCTGGCCGCTTTGGATCTCTACCGCTTCCAGGCCGGCGGGCTTGAGGTCTTCGAAGAGGAGGTATTCGTAGTCGTTCTTCGTTTCGACGGTGACGACGACTTCGACGCGCTCGCCGCTGTTGATCGTCTCGCCATCGCGGAGGGGGACCTTGTCGTAGACCTGTCCCTTCAGCAGCGTGGGGTGGCCGACGAGGTGGTAGTAGTCGCGGCGGACGAAGATCTCGTTGCCAGCGGCTTTGATCGGTTCTTCGAGCGAGAAGAATCTCGCCTCGGCGGCAAAGTAGAGGGATCCGGTGCCCTTGGTTCTGTGAATGTGGATCTCGTTGATGGTGTCGCGGATCGACGGAGCGGGGATCGTCCAGCGGCTGGGCGCGCGCAGGATCTCGGAGGGCTTCACGGTTTGGGTAGCGATGGGGACGCCGTTGGCGCTGATCTCGTAGCTGGCTTCGCTGGTCAGCTCGCCGCTGGCGTGGAGGTACTCGTCGAGGGCCAGGATGGTGATGGCGGTGTCTCGGGTGTTGTTCCACTGCGCGCCGCGGCGGTTCTTGATCAGCCAGTTCGTCACCGGCTCGACGAGTTTGTTCTGGGGATCGATCTCGACGAGGGCCATCAGGGCGAATGACGTCGATTCGACGGGGCCGTCAGACCAGTGCCACCACATTCCGTCCTCGCCCCAGTGCGCGGTGGCCATCGTCTCGGCACTGCCTGCGGTGCGGCCGTTCTCGCCGTGAATGAGTACCGAGGCGTCGGGGGCGCGGTCGATGCGGACGCCGTTCTCGAGATTTCTGATGAGGACGTTCGCGCGCTCGGCGCTGCCGAAATCATGCTCGGCGAGGGCGAAGAGGGCGCGGGCGTAGGCAGAGAGTTTTTCGCGATGCTCCCAGACGTTATCGAGCGCTTTGGACTCGAGCTTGTTCGACGCGGCGGCAGCCTTGGAGGTTCGCCGCCATGCGCCGAGGGCGTGGAGGAGCCAGGCTTGTTCTTCGCGGTTCGTTTCGTAGTTCACGAGTTTTGTGTCGAGCCAGTTGGCGGCGTTCTCGACTGCCTGGGTGTGAATCGTGAGACCGCCTTCGCGGGCGACGGCGAAGCCCCATATGACGTAGGCCGTCATGTATGGATCGCTGCTCCCTTCCTTCCACCAACCCCAGCCACCGTCGTCGTGCTGGAAGTCGTAGAGGCGCTTCATGCCGGCGGCCGTGATGCGATCGAGCTCGCCGAGGTCGTGTCTGCCTTTCGGGTGGGTCTCGGAGGCGGTGCTGGCTTCGATGCCGCCGAACATGCGGCCGGCGATGTCGGCGGGATCGGCGCCGATGCCGCGTAGCGTGCGCGCGACGATCGCCGCGGGGAGGAAGCGGCTCATCGTCTGCTCCGTGCAGCCGTAGGGATAGTCGATAAGGTACGGCAGCGCGTCGAGCATCGTCACGGCCAGGCTCGGCGTGACTTGAATCGTGACGTTGGTCGATCCGACGCGGCGCTCAGCCGGGAGATCGAGCTTGATCACCGCGTCGTCGCCGCGCATACGGCCGGACTTCGCGATCAGCTTGTCGATGCCGTGGTCGTAGATCGGGAAGGTCTTCTCCATGGCGTCGGAGAACTTGTCGCCGCGCGCGCTGACCTGCAGACTGGCGGTCCCAGGCGCTTCAACGCTCATGACCCAGTCGACGCGCGTCTCGCCGTTGGCGGGGACGTCGACGGGCTGGTCTTCGTGCAGCGACCGCTGGCCGGTGGCCAACGGATCGATCCGCGTAAGCCCGCCGTGATACAGCGACGGCCGCACTTGCATCGGCGCGTCGGTATTGTTGTCGATGACCGCGGAGATGGTGACCTTGTCCCCGACGACGAAGAAGCGCGGACCTTCGAGCCGGACGATGAGCGGCTTCTTCGTACGCGCCGTGCTCGTGGCCATGCCGAACTGGTTCGTTGCGGACGCCGCACGCGCGGTGGCTCGCCAGGTGGTCAGCGAGTCGGGATAGGTGATCTTGATCGTAGCGACGCCGTTCGCGTCGGTCTTCACATCGGGCTGCCAGATGATCGTGGAGCGGAAGTCGTTGCGGACCTGGACCGCTGGCTCGGCCGTTGCGCCTTGACTCACGACCGGCTTCGGTGCTGACGGTGGAGGCGGTGGCGCCATCACGGGCGACGCCATCGATTTGCTCGCCATTACCTCCGGTGCTGCCGCGGTGACTGTGATCGCCTCGGCCACCGCACCGCCGGCAACTCCCCCGACCACGCCATCGAGCTCCTGACGCCCCAGGTCATCACGGTCTTTCTTCAAACGCTCGTCCGCGGGCTGTTCCACCATCCGCTCGTCGACGACTCTCCCGTCGTCGAGGATGAATTTCGCGTAACGCCCCTGCTGCACGCTGGCCGAGGTTTGAACATTCGCGCTGCGCTTGTTGCCGAAGAAGAATTGGCGCGGATCGCCGGCGAAGTCGCTCTGAATGGCGTAGATGGAGTCGTCGACGAATCCGAGTCCGACCTCGGCAGACAACGGCTTGCCATCGGCGTCCTTCGTCGTGACCGTGAGCGTGCCTTCTTCCCGCGGCTGGTATTGCTCGCGGTCGGGTTTCACGGAGACATCGACGACATTCCGCAGCGGCGGAACGACGATCTCCTTCTGATCGACGGAGAGCGCCAGATCAGCGACGCTGGCCGCGTTCAGGTACGCGTTCGGCACATGCTTCTCTTCAATGGGGAGCTCGATCAGCTTCACGGTCCCCTCGACGTGCACGAGGCGATAGTCGAGGATCGATTCGGCATCGACGCTGAAGAGCACCCAGCGGTTGCTCGTGGGCGTCACGATCATCACCGGCGCGGTCTGGCCGGCGCGGAAAGCGGCATCGTCGACGATGATCTCGACGCCGTCGTGGCGATAGCCGATGTCGCGAACGTCGTGCGAGACGACCCATACCGTGGTCTCGGTGGTGACGACATCGCGCTGCGCCAGCGGTGCGTTGGGTTTCGACGGATCGCGATCGGGACTCGACCAGCTAACGCGGTAGTAGCCGTCGCGGCTCGGCGTGAAGGTAACCTTGGCCTCGCCGTTCGCGTCGGTCTCGCTCTTCGTCGTCAGTACCTCTTCGTGCTTGTATCCGCGCGACTTGAGCTGCCAGCCGCAGGGATCGTGCGGCTTCGGCGGGAAGATGCGCATCGTGCCGCGCACGCGATCGAGCTCCGCGCCGCTGACTTCGTGGCCCTGCGGATCGATCCACGACTCGTCCCACCAGTCGCGCGTGATCGTCACGGTACCGCTGGCGTGGACGGGATTGTCATTGGCGTCGATAGCCTTGAACGCAATCGTGGCCTTCTGGTTCGGCTGGTAGACGTAGTGATCCGGATCAGCGTGAACCAGGTAGCGCTGGCGCGTGACGCGCACACTGCCGCTGCCGGTGATCTCGCGCCGCGAGGCGTCGGTGACGCGCGCTTCGATCTGGTACTGCACTTCGTTGCCGTCGCGCTGCGTCGGGATATGGATGACCGCGTGTCCGTTGGCGTCGGTCGTCAGCGTCTCCCGCTTAATGACCTGGCCGTTGCCGTAATAGTTCATCGGCTCCGTGGAGTTTGCGTAGAGCCAGGCGTAGTCGCGCGGCCTCCACCACCAGCGCGTATACGGACGCGAGTAGACGACTGCTTCGACCTTCGCGTTCGCAACCGGACCGCCGTAGTAATAGCTGGCGTCGATGCTTGCTTCGATGGTGTCGCCGAGGCGGAAGAGTTTCTTCTTTCCGTTCTCCTCGGGAGTGTGAACTTCGACCTTGAACTCGGGGAGCTTGTACTCCTCCAGGCGGAAGAGCTGCGTGCCTCCGACGTCATTCTGCCCGTCGCGGAAGAAGATTTCGTAGACGCCGAGGGGCATGGTGGTGGTGAGAGGGAGCGAGCCCCAGGCGCTGCCGAACGCGTTCAACTTCGCCGATCCGTCGGCGACCTTTGTTCCGCGCGGGTCCGTGATCGTGTAGTGAAGCGTGGCGCCAGAGGGATTCCTTGGCGTCTCCCCATCGAACCTCCGCGCCGTGAATTTCCACTGCACGGTTTCCTCGGGACGATACGCGGGTCGATCGGTGTAGGCGTAGATGCGCCACTGACCCTGATCGCCGTATCGTCCTCCCTTCGAAGCCGTGGCAAACGCTTGCCGGCCGTTGCCCTGCGCGATGGCTGCGAAGAGGTTCATGTACTGCGTCTGCTTGAGGCCCACCTCGGCAAGACCATCAGTGTTGGTCATGGCGTCGAATGAATTCGCCACATCATGCCCATCTTCGCCGTGGCGCTCCCAGATTCTGAGGCGAGCGTTGGCGATCGGCGCACCGGTCAACGCACTGCACGCGAACACGACCACCTTCGACATATCCGTTCGCATGACGATCGAAGCGTCGGTGATCAGGACGAGCGCGCGCTCGTGCGTGCCGCCGCCGTTGGCCTCCAGCAGGTACGCGCCGGCCGGCAATTTGGGATCGATGCGGATGTGATCGGAGCCGGGCTCGTGATCGCCCTTGTCTTCGGTTTCCTTCTTCCAGTTGCGGATCTGCGCGCCAGGCGTCGGGGTGATCGCTGCCAGCCAGCTCGGTGAGGCGTTGAGGTTGACGTCTTTGGTGAGGTCGATGGAGGAGAGCGTGAGATCGATCGATTTCACGTTCCTCCACGACAGCGCAAACTCAACCTCGGAGTCGGGAAGGAAGACGTTGGAGACCTGGACCGAGACTGTGGGACTGGTGATGCGCTCGACGGCGTTCTTCGCCTCGTCACGGAAGCGGCTCTCACCTTCCGCGAACTCGGAGAGGATGCGGCGATATGCGATCAACGCTTTCGTGTAGTCCGGCCGGCGTTCGGCTCGTCCATCGTCAACGATGACCACGCGTCCCTGCCGCTCCAGCCAGCGGCCATACATGATCAAGGCGTTGTCGTAATGCTTGCTGACGTTGCCTTCGCGGATGGCCGCCTCGAGCTCTTCGCCGACGCGGTCCTGATCGCCCGAGTTGAAAAGACGAACGCCGAGGATGTAGTGAAACGTCTGGCGGTCGGCAGGAGTGATGGCGATCTTCGCGGCATTCTCGAAGACATCGATCGAGATCCGTTGCGGGACACCGTAGAGATAGTCGTCATCACCCAATGTGAAACTACGCACGATGCCGAGGTAGTGCGTTCGCGCGTGATCGATGTCGTCGCTGCCGGCCCACCAATCGAGCGCGGCTTCGTAGTAGGGCATCGCGGAGAGCCCGGAGTTGACCGGCGAGCTCGCAAAGTCGCCCAGCGATTCGTTGACCTCCGACCAGAGCTTGTCGTGATCGTCGCCGGCCTCGCGAAGGAGCGCGAGCAGCTCATCGCGCGCTTTGGCGACGTCGGTGTCGTCGCTCTTCGGATCGTTCGCTTCGGCGCGCCAGAAGGTGTCGGCGAGACGGAATCGCACCCAGCGCTTCTCCTCGGGCGGCAGCGACTCCTGCTTCACCTTCGTGTACAGCTCATGCGCCCGCGCGTACGACCGCTCCCCAATCGCGACCTCGGCGTCACGCCGCAGCGTTTGGTAGCTCGATGCGCCAGCCGTTGCGACGGGCACCGCTGTGCCGAAGAAGATGTTGCCGGGGATCGGAAGGAACGAGAGTGTGGAGAAGACCAGCGCAGCGAGATTCACGGTTACCCCCAAGGTGCTACACGGCTGATTAGATGAGGGATTGGAAGAAAAGGAAACCGAGGGAAGGGGTCAGACCCAAAGTGAAAGTGACGAAAATTGTCTGTGCTTCCTGCCAACGCCATCTTCCGTCACTTTCACTTTGGGTCTGACCCCTTCCACGCGTGGTAGGATCACCGCGGGTCCGGAATGAATGTTCTGACGTCGATTTTCAGCGTTCGCTCGCTCGCTGCGGGGATGCTTCTCGCCTTCGCGGCGGTGCTGCTGATCATCCTGGTCATCTCGTTCCGCTCGCGCGCCGTCGTCTTCTGCCAGTACCTGCAGGCAATGACGGGGGTCAAGCTGAAGCCGTATCAGGTGGCGAAGGTCTATCGCGAGCGCGGCCCCGACGGCGTGCGCGAGTTCTTCCTCGATCTCATCATCAAAGAAGACCTCAAGCAGGGGCCGCTGGTGATCCCATCCGATGAAGCCAGCGGACATTAAGCCGGAGATTCCGTTCGCGACGCTCGCCTCGGTCGACCTGCGCGTCGGCACGATCCAGTCCGTTCATGACGTCGCTGGCTCGTCGAAACTGATTCGCATGGTCGTCGACTTCGGCGATCACACGCGGAACATCCTGGCCGGCATGAAGAAGGAACGGAGCGATGTCCAAGCCATCGTCGGCAGGCAGGCCCTATTCGTCGTGAACCTTGCGCCGCGAACGATGGCGGGTGAAGTCTCCGAGGGGATGCTGTTCGATGTGGGATTCGCGGATGGCATCGAGCCGGCGCTTCTGAGTCCGGAGCGGCCGGTTCCGAACGGAACGCGAGCGGGATAGCTCGCGATGGTTCCACGCGCCGCGGAGCTAATCGAGACGCTGGATCTCGAACCTCATCCCGAGGGAGGGTTCTATCGTCAGGTCTACAAGTCGCCGCATATCGTGCAACCGGACGACGGCCGCGATGCGCGCAGCGCGTTGACGGCGATCTACTTCCTTTTGCCTGCAGGCGAGAAGAGCCGCTGGCACCGCGTACGGTCAGACGAGATCTGGACGCACCTCGAAGGCTCGCCCGTCACGCTGCATCTGTTCGACGGAACGAGCGCATCGAGGATCGTTGTCGATCGGATGCACGTTGTCCCAGCCGATGTCTGGCAAGCAGCGGAGCCAAGCGGCGACTATGCGCTCGTGGCCTGCTTTGTCGCTCCGGGGTTCGAGTTCGAGGACTTCGCGATGATGAGCGATGCGCCAGATTTGATTGCGCAGTTGCCTCAGGAATTGCGGCGACTCATTTGACTCGACTGACGGCTGCGTCAGGCTTCGCAAAGCCGCGTATCATTTCCGTGTGTCCTTACAAAAGACGCTTCCCCTCGCCGGACTCTTGGCCTTCTCACTCCTCTGGCCGAGCTTGATCGCCGCGCAACCGCATCTCGTCAAAGACATTGACTTCTTGCCGTCGCCGGTGAGCTCCGTGCCCGGCGGACTCGCGACGATCGGCAACGTCACGTACTTCTTCGCTAACGATCCGGCAACCGGGAATGAGCTGTGGAAGACTGACGGCACGACGGCGGGCACGGTGCTGGTGCGCGACATCTACCCCGGGCCGGAGTCCGGCATTCCCAACGACGCCGTTGCTGCGTCTGTCGTCGGGAATCGAATGCTCTTCGTCGCTGACGACGGCGTTCATGGACAAGAGGTCTGGTCCACTGACGGTACCTCGAACGGAACGGTGATGCTGGCCGACGCCGCTCCGGGAGCGGCGTCGTCAAATCCTGTCCTGGGTCCGGTGACCGGATCGGCGGCCTACTTCACGGCCTATACGCCTGCTGGGAAACTGTTTCGAACGGACGGGACCATCGGCGGCACGCGTATGGTTCAGGATCTTAAACCCGGCGCGATCGGTTCAGCGATGCTGGGAGCCTTCGGCCCCTCGCTCGTCTACTACACGTTGTTTGAGGGAAGCATCGTCACTCTCTACATGACGGATGGCACCGTTGAGGGAACGAAGGCACTCGGCCCCTTTGCCGGCCGGTCAGGTATCTCCGTCGGCACGTCATTTCTATTTGCGGTGAGCGCCGGATCCGGCAAATGGGACTTGATGAAGACGGACGGGAGCCCCAGCGGGACCGGCGTAGTTCGCTCGGCCTTCTCCGGAACCCAGCCGGCATCGTTTACGGTTGCAAAAGGCGTCGCGTACTTTGTCGCCGATGATGGAATCAGCGGCAGCGAGGTGTGGGCCTGTGACGGCAGCGCCGCAGGAACGCACCTTCTAGCAGACCTCAATCCAGGCGCGGCGAGCCTGAACGTCAGGCAGATTTCCGTGATCGGCGACCGTCTTCTCATCATGACGGGACCTGCTAACGGGCAGTTGTGGTCCTCCGACGGCACCGCCGCAGGCACAACGTTGGTGAAGAGCATCCCGGGCGCAACAGCCGGGATCGTGTCCGGAGCCAACCTGTACTTCGGCTGGAACGACGGCGTTCACGGCTCCGAGCTCTGGAAGAGCGACGGCTCGGCTGAGGGGACGAAGCTCGTGACAGACATCGCTGCCGGCTCGAAGGATTCGATCTTCACCGCCTTCTTCGTGTCGCGGCCTGACGGTGTCTTCCTCCCGGCCGCCGACCTCTCCCACGGCCTCGAGCCGTGGATCAGCGACGGTACGCCGGCTGGCACTCGGATGCTCAAAAACATCGCCACAGACGACACAGAAGGATCGTATCCAACCGGCTTTGCAAGCCTCGGCGGAAAGCTCTTCTTCATTGCATCCGACGGTGTGACTTCTTCGGTCTGGACCACTGACGGCACGGAAAGCGGGACACTGCCTCTGGCTGCTTCCACTGCGGGAGGATCGCGGCCATATGGAATGGGCATCGTCAGCGGCGGTCTCTACTACTACCCTGCGGCCTCGCCTCCCATACTCGTGCCCGGGACCGGGTTTCCCATGCTCGAGCTCTGGCGCACCGACGGAACCGGCGCAGGAACTTTCCGTCTCATGCAGCAACCCAACTACGGGAACTTGGACGCCCTGATTCCATTCAAGGGCGGTTTAGTCTTTGGGAGGATGGACTCTGCCCATGGATACGAGCCGTGGTTCACAGATGGCACAATCGCGGGAACCCGGTGGATTGTCGACAGTTCCCCAGGAGAATGGAACACAATCAATTTCCTGGCGGACGCGGCCGTCGCCGGCGATCATGTGTATTTCTCCGGAACAAGCAGCGGACGGGCAGACCAGCAGCCTTGGCGAACGGACGGAACCGCAGTGGGCACACAGGAGCTCAGCGCGCCGGACCGCGGAGACTCGCAATCGCCGTATTACTTCACGAGCGTCGGTGATTCGGTCTTCTACATTGCCCACAATTCCGAACTCTCCCACGGGTCCAATCTGATGAAAGCGAACACCTCCTCAGGCGAGAGCGTCCTGGTCCACCGGTTTGTCAATACGGGTTCACCCAACAGCATGTGGAACGTCGGCGGTACCCTGCTGTTCACGATTAACCAGGAGCTGTGGCGCAGTGACGGCACCGACGCCGGAACGAAGAAGGTCAGCGACTTGGACAGGGACCCTTCTTGCGGAGGTAGCCGCGACCCGATCGTTGTCGACGGCGTTCTTTTCTGGTTCGGGGAGGACACAATCTACCGCTTAGGCATCCCCGAGCGCAGCCCCGAGCTTTGGCGCAGCGATGGAACCACGGCAGGCACGTTCCGTCTGGCCACGTTCGAAGACCCCTACGAAGGGGCGGTCGCCGACTCGATACGAGCGTGTAGTCATCCGCTTCTCTATCATAACGGCCACATCTACTTCACTGGCGACGACCCTATCCACGGCGCTGAGCTGTGGGTCACTGACGGCACGGCCGCCGGCACCCACCTGCTATACGACATCAACCCCGGGGTCGCCTCGTCCGATCCTGGCCAGTACATGATCGTCGGCGGAACGCTCTTCTTCACCGCCACGGCAGCAAACAGCGGACGCGAGTTGTGGGCTATGTGTGTCGATGATTGTCCCGGAGGACGGCGTCGTGCAGCGGGAAAATAGCGGCGCGTGAGCCCTCGGATCGGATCGGCGCCAAACAAAGGGTTGCACAGAACATGAAACAGATCATTCACGCGGTTCACATTCATGCGACGCCGGCCTCCGTCTTCGAAGCGCTCACAACCGGCAAGGGCTTGCGGGGATGGTGGACGACGAAGGTTGATGCCGAGGAGAGGGAGGGTGGCGTCATCCGATTCACGTTTGCCGGAGACTTCAATCCGCAGATGGAGCAGGTCTCGATCGAGAAGGATCATGCGGTTCGGTGGCGATGCGTTGGCGGTCATGCGAACTGGCAGGACAACACGTTCACGTTCTCCCTCGCGGAGCGCAATGGCGAAACGATGTTGATCTTCGAGCAGGGCTACGCGCGCGAGCTGTCGGACGAGGTGTACGGAATCTACAACTTCAACTGGGGTTACTACCTCAACAGCCTGAAGTTGCTGTGCGAGAAAGGCGCTGGGGTTCCGTTTAGTCCGGATTGAGCGGAAGGCAGAACCGTTTCACGCGGAGACGCGGGGGACGCGGAGAAAAACCTTCGCGACTCCGCGACTCCGCGTGAAATCGACTCAGCGGAAACGCTCTTCGGCAGTTCCATCGCCTATAATTCTCCCATCCATCTAGCACCAGCAGGCAACGTTCTACCTGGGGTGGAACAAGGGGGCTCCTTTGCCGCTTCGCACGTCGTTGTTGACGGTCTTTCTCTTTGTTCTCGCCCTCCCACTTCTGGGAGCCGATCCGGCGCGCGCTCGTGCGGACTACGACCAATTGCAGAGGTGGCAATTCACGGTCGAGCCGATCGCAATCACCGAGCCGCTCACCATCGGCCGCGATGTGGCCATGATCAAGCTCCTCTCCGGCAAGGTGCACCTCATGCAGCCGGTATCGGGACGAACGACCGGACTGGTATTCGAAGGCGAGGGGCGTTTCACGATGGCTGTGCCCGATCCGATCGAGCGCGCGCAGTTGCGCCGCTTCTCCCGGCATGACATCTCCTCGGTCGACGTCCGCTTCACCCAGCTCGTTCTGCGAGTTTCCGACGACACGATCGACAAGCTCTTTCCCGGACCGCAGGCTCAGTGGGCGAAGAATGCCCTGGCCGAAAACCGCGAAAACCACTGGTTGATCGACCTCGGGCGCGACATCGACGCCAAAGTCATCGCCGCAATGCTGAATCCGGGAGCGCAGCAGATGACGGCGGCGATCAAAACGCCCGACTACGACTGGCTCACCTTCGACTACGACTCGACCCGCCGCGAAGAGATCCAGTTGATCCGCTTCGACCGACAAACTGAAGAAGTGTGGATCAGCCTCGACCGGGCCAAGGATCGTGATGCGAACGGTGGTCACGGCGAGTCCGACATTCGTCCCGCTACCATCAGTAGTCTCGACATCAAAGCCGATCTCTCGAAAGGCAAATGGAACTCGCGCCGCGTCGGCGAGACCGATCAAGCCATGCTCAACGGTCACTACACGATCGCCGAAGTGATCACGCCGAACATCGACGGCATCGGCGCGGTGGCGATGGAGCTCTACCCGACCCCGAAGAATGTCACCGCGATCGACGACAAGGGGCAGCCGCTGACGATCCTTCGAGACAACATTGGCGCACGCAGCTCGGGCATCAGCAACGACGTGTCCGACAGCACCATGACCGTGATCTTCCCCGCGCCGCTGCGAGCAAACGCTTCCCGCGTCGTCACGTTCCAATACGACCTCGAAACGCCAAACTACGCACCCGGAAACGCCTGGTATCCGACGATTCCCGATGCCTTCGACGCTACGACCGCGCATATCGAGTTGAAGGTCAGCAAGCGCAATGAAGTGCGCTCGATGGGTAAGCGAGTCAGCGAGACGGAAGCGCCGGACGGAACGAAGACATCGGTTTGGCTCGTCGAGAAGCCCGCGAAGATGGTCACGTTCTCGACCGCGGAGCGCTTCGTCGAAGTTCCACTCGACCTTCCCGGAGCTCCCAAGGTTATCTCGTTCGGAACGGTCACTGGTCTGGACCCAGGCAACCGGATCCGCAACGCCGGAGCGGACGTCATCAACTCGCTTCGCTTCTATCAATTGCTCTTCGACGACAAGCTCGACACGCCCCAGATCTATGCAACCGCCATCGCCGCGGGGCATGGTCAGGCGTTCGACGGCTTCCTCCACTTATCCGAGTTTTCGTACGAAGAACATCCCGGCGCGACGGAGCTCTTCCGCACGCATGAAGTGGCGCACGAGTGGTGGGGTCACAAGGTCGGCTGGAAGACATATCGCGATCAGTGGCTCAGCGAGTCGTTCGCCGAGTACTCCGCGATGATGTTCGTGCAGGCGACCGTGAAGGGCGGCGACAAGTACTACGACGAGATCGTCAGCGTGTACGACAGCATCGTGCAGGGCAACATGGGCGGCGGATTCAGCAAGTTCAACCGGCCGTGGCTGGTCGAGTTCAATCCCAGTGCGCGCGCTCGCATCGGACCGATCGGCGTCGGCTATCGCGCTGCTACAGCCGAGGTGCCGGCGGGGTACGAGATCCAGGCGTATTTCAAAGGGCCGCTCGTCCTGCACATGCTGCGAACGATGTTGCGGTTCAAGACAGGTCACGACGATGTGTTCTTCAAGATCCTGCGCGACTTCATCAAGGACTACAGCGGCAAAGACGCCAGCACCGCCGACTTCCAGAAAGAGGTCGAGAAGAACGCGCCGGGTGACTGGAGCTTCTTCTTCAATTCCTGGATCTACGACTCCGCCATTCCCACGATCCGCTGGAGTTACAAACTCGAGCCGACAGCAACCGGAGGATCAAAGATCAGCGTCACCGTGAAGCGTAGCGGCGTAGGCGACGACTTCGTGATGGTGGCGCCGGTGCGCATCGAATTCGACGGCAACCGCGCCGGCATGTTCTACGTACTCATCAACAAGAACGAGCAGACCGTGACCCATGAGCTCTCGTCCACCCCTCGGAATGTCGTCTTCGCGCCGGATCATTCGTTGCTCGCGAACATCCGGCGGGAGTAATCTGTTGTCACTGCTCGCCCAGGAGAGACCCTCAAACATGCGCCTTACCTCGATCGTGGCAATGGCCATCATCGCAGCCTCACCGCTGGCCGCCGCTGTGCGCAGCGCCCGCGCGCCGCACGAGACGCGCCAGACGACGCCACCAGCGATTCCGAAGAGCGGCGTCCGCGCCGAGTTGCTCCACGATCTCGATGACATGCAGAAGAAGATCCTCTCGCTGGCGACCGCGGTTCCGGCTTCGAAGTACGACTGGCGTCCGGCGCACGGAGTCCGTTCGGTGAGCGAGGTCTACATGCACATAGCCGGCGGCAACTACACGCTGGTCAGTTTCGTCGGCGACCATCCGATGCTCGACACACGTTCCTTCGAGCGGATCACGGAGAAGCCTCGCATCATCGAGGAGCTCCGCAAATCGTTCGACTACCTGCGCGGCGCGATCATCAATACCTCGGACGCCGATCTCGACAAATCGATTCACATGTTCGGCAACGACAGCACCGAGCGCGCCGCCTTCATGCTGGCCCTCAACCACCTCCACGAGCACCTCGGCCAATCCGTCGCCTACGCACGGATGAACGGCATCGTGCCGCCGTGGAGCACGGAATAGCTTCAATCTCTCGAAAAGCATTTCACGCGGAGACGCGGAGCACGCGAAGAAGAACCTCCGCATCTCCGCGCCTCCGCGTGACCGGTTTTGAAGTGAGGCATGGGAAGTTGAACATCTGCCAAAGCGGTTCTACGATGAGAGTATGCGCATAGAAATCGAAATCGCCGACTTCGGGCCAAAGTTCAAAGAGGTTATGGACGAGCTCGCACAGAACGGCGGCGAGGCCTGTCTTACGCACGAAGGCAAGGGGGTGGGGAAGTTGAGCGTCGAGAGCGCTCCCGAGCCCAACAACGCGTCTCGAAAAGACCTCGTGCTCTACAACGGGCGATGGATGATCCCCGCGGCAGCGGAGCGTGAGCGATCGATCGAGCACCTTCGCGGAAAGATCAAGATTTTGGGGGACATTGAATCGCCTATCGATGACGTCGAGTGGGATGCGTTGAAGTGATCGTTGTTGATACGCATGTCCTCATTTGGTGGACAAACGCGCCGCACAAACTCGCGCCTTCCGCTCGTGAGGCTCTCGAAAAGACCGAGGTCGTTGCAGTTTCGGTGATCACCGGGTGGGAAATTGGCGTCCTCGCCCGTCGGAAGCGTATTGAAATCGAAGGCGATGCTCTGTCCTGGATGCGCAATCTCGAGGGCGGACGGAATCTTCTTATTCTCCCCGTCACGCTGGAGATCAGCGCCCAGGCAGCGGAATGGCACGAAACCCTTCGCGACCCCATCGACTGCCTCATCGCCGCCACCGCCCTCGCCCACAACGCGTCCCTCATCACCAAGGACGATCGCATCCGAACCAGCGGCGTCGTCGAAACGATCTGGTAGCTACGCCTCCACCAGCTCCTTCGCGAACATCCCTGGCGTGTAGGCGGTAACGTGTCCGGTGAACGCTGAGGCAGCGACGGTCAGAGGCGAGGCAAGCCACAACTTGCCGGGGCCGGAACGTCCTTTGTAGTTGCGGTTGATCGCGCTGATCGTGACTTGATCGGAGTCCTCGGACACTCCCGGACCGCAGCCGATGCAGGCGCCGCAGCCGGGGTTTAGGACGATGGCGCCGGCGCGCTCGAACGTATCGAGCAGACCGTTGTCTCGCGCGAATGTCTCGACTGCCTGCGAGCCGAACTGGATGTAGAACTTCACACCGTCGGCTACTTTCAGTCCGGCGTCGACCGCCTCCTTCGCCACCTGGTGGTAGAAGAGGAAGTCGTCCACCTTCCCCGCTGTACAGGAGCCGGCGTAAGCGATATCGATCCTCACGTCGCTGACCTCGTCGACGAACGCGCCGTTCGTCGGATCGGATGGCACGCCATGATCGGGATCGCCCGGATGCGCCACCATCGGACGGATCTCGCTGAGGTCGATCGTGTGCACGCCGCCGGCATAGACCGCGTCGTGGTCAGGCGCGACTGCACGCGCGCGGAGCGTTTCGATGTCGGCGTCCGGACGCATGCCAGCGATCCAGGCGAATGTCTTCTCGTCCGCCTCGATGATCGCCGTTCGCGCCGCGCATTCGGTAGCCATGTTCGCCAGCGTTGCCCGCTCATCCATCGACAGCGAGCGTAGACCGGGACCGGTGAACTCCATGATCCGATCCAGCGTCATCTGCGGCTTCGCGTAATTGAGCAGGATGTAGAGCATCACGTCTTTCGCCGTGACGTTCTCTCGCAGGTTCCCCACGAGCTCAAAGCGGATCGACTCAGAAACCTCAACCTGCGTAAACCCCGAATGCACGAGGTTCGCGTACTCAGTAGCGCCGACGCCCCACGCCAGCGCATTGTTCACGCCGCCCATGCAGGTGTGGCTGTCGGTGGCCTGGATGAAGTCGCCCGGATCGATGATGTATTCGCGCGCAACTTCGTGGCAGATGCCGGGCGAAATGTTGTCCACCGCCGAGAAATCGCGGCAACCAGTGTGCTGCTGAAACGCACGCTGCAGATCGCGCAACGTCTGGATCTTCCCCATGAACGGCCGCATGCGCGCGACGTCGTCGGCATAGATGAGGTGATCCTCGAACACCGCAAACTTCTGCGGATTCTTGATCGCGTAGTCAGGTCCGTACTCCTGCTCGAGGAAGTAGTGAACCTGCGCCGTCGTGAACTCGTGCGTATACCCTCCATCGACCTCGACGACGATGGCGTCGCCGGGTTGGACGAATGTTTCGCGGGTGTCGGGAGTCGGGTGTCGGGTGTCGGAGCTGGCAGCGGAAGAGTCTGTCTTACTCCGACCCCCGACCCCCGACTCCCGACTCCCGCGCAACACATGCCTCGCCAGAATCTTCTCCCCCATCGTCATCGGACGTTTCGGCGTATCCGGAACCGGCACCTGAATCTCGCCGCGCGCGACTGCTTTCGCAAACGGGAAGAGGCCGCCTTCGCGGATGATGAGTTGGGTGATGGCATCGCGGCCTTTGCAAAACTCCTCGATCGGGATCCCCTCCCCTGCTTGCAGCCGCAGGAGCATGGCGTGGTCTGCCATCAGCAATCCCTGATTGATGTTGTTGCCCGCGTGGATCGGTGCGAACGACGCGGCCACGGCGATGCGGATGCCGCTCCACACTTCGCACTGCGTCGCCGTCTCGCGGGAGCTGCCGACGCCTTTGCGGTAGCCGCTGACGATCACTTCGAAGTTGCCGTTGATCAGCGCGTCGTGCTCGAAGAGCCGCTTCCCATCCACGATCAGCCCCGCATACGCATCCTCGGCGATGTCTTCCGGCTTGTGGCTGAAGCAGACCCACGCCGGCGTCATCGCGTCGGTGTTGATGTCGTCGAGCAGATCCTCGACGCGCAGATCCTTCATCTGAAGATCGAGCTCGCCGCGAAGCTGCTTCCGGATCAGCTCCGGATCTTTGGTCAGAAAGAGAACGCGTTTGCCGGGTGTGAGTTGAATGGTCTGTGCAGGTTTCATGAGTGCCTAGGTTATCGGTAATCCACTCCACCGATCTATAAGCTGACTAACGTACTTATCTAATCCACGGATCTGCGATTCCGCAAATCTATCGAGTCGCGAGAGGCAAATCCCGTGACATGATTCACGGCCATGCTTGCTGCGGGCACGATGCTCGGTCCGTACAAGATCCTCACGGCCATCGGCGCGGGCGGGATGGGCGAGGTGTACCGAGCGCAAGATACCCGCCTCGGCCGCGACGTCGCGGTCAAGGTCCTCACGCGCAATCTCTCCGGGGATGTCGAGGCGCTGCGGCGGTTCGAGCAGGAAGCGAGAGCGGCCGGGATGCTCAACCATCCCAACATTCTGGCCATCTACGACATCGGCAACGAAGGCGGCCAGAACTACATCGTCTCCGAATTGCTGGAAGGGGAATCGCTCCGGGCCCGCATCCGTCACGGTGCCATTCCTCCGCGCAAAGCGCTCGACTACGCGGCGCAAATCGCCCGCGGCCTCGCCGCCGCGCATGAGCGCAACATCGTTCACCGCGACCTCAAGCCGGAGAATCTCTTCATCACCCGCGACGGCCACGTCAAGATCCTCGATTTCGGTCTGGCCAAGCTCGCGGGGCCTCGCGTGCCGAACGCCACACCCGGCGATGAGCACGAGCTGACGCTGCCGACGACGCCGACCGAGCCCGGGCGACTGATGGGGACGATCGGCTACATGGCGCCGGAGCAGGTGCGCGGCGGCAGCGGCGACAACCGATCCGACATCTTCGCGTTCGGCGTCATCCTCTACGAGATGCTGGCGGGCGTGCAGGCGTTCCGCGCCGAGTCTCCGATCGAGACGCTCAACTCCATCCTCAAAGACGATCCACCCGACTTTTTCGAGTTGAATATCCGCGTTCCCGGCGCGATCGACCGCGTCGTCCGGCACTGTCTGGAAAAGAATCCGGACGAGCGTTTCCAGTCCGCGCGCGACCTCGCCTTCGACCTCGGCTCGCTCTCCGGACTGACCAGCCAGGCCGTCTCGTTCCTGCCGATGTGGCGCATTCGTCCGCGCAATCTGATGAAGCCGCTGGCCATCGCTGCCGTGATTCTCGCGGCTGCCGCGATTGCCTACCTCGTCGGACAGCGCCGCGGCACACAGCCGCCACCTTCGTACCGCCGGCTTACGTTCCGCAGCGGCACGATCTTCAACGCACGCTTCTCGCCCGACGGCCAGACCGTCTTCTACGGCGCGCGCTGGAGCGGGAAACCGATGTCGATCTTTTCCGTTCGCGCCGATTCCCCCGAATCGCGCGATCTCGACATGGGTGCCGACACCGACATTCTTGCCGTGTCGCGCGGCGGACAACTGGCCATCTCCCTTCATCGTCATCCCATCGGCTACGTGCGCGAGAGTGGAACGCTGGCGCAGGTTCCGATCGCCGGCGGCGCGCCGCGCGAGATTCTCGATGATGTCGAGTATGCCGATTGGTCGCCCGACGGACGGCTCGCCGTCGTCCGCACCGTAAATGGCCGTTGCCGGCTGGAGTTCCCGATCGGCACTGTTCTCTACGACACAGTGGGATGGATCAGCCATCCCCGTTTCAATCCGGCCGGCGACACGATCGGGCTTCTCGATCATCCCTTCTTCAACGATGACCGCGGCTCCGTCGTTCTGGTCACGCTCGCTGACAAAGCGCACAAGGCGCTGACGAAAGAGTCGCAAAGCATCGAAGGCCTGGCCTGGACCGCAGCCGGAAACGAGATCGTCTTCTCATCCGAGGACGGCAACGCGTCGCGCTCCGTTCGCGCGGTGACGCTGCGCGGCAAAGAGCGATTGATCGCTGCGAGCGCCGGCCCGCTCTGGCTGCACGACGTCGCGCCGGACGGGCGCATTCTCGTCACCCGCGAGATCGTTCGCGCCGGGATCGTGGCCATTCGCGGGAACGACAAACCGGTCGATCTCTCGTGGTTCGACTACTCCGTCGTGCGCGATCTTTCCGCAGATGGCAAGACGATCGTCTTTTCGGAATCGGGCGAAGCAGGCGGCGCGATCTTCGGCGTCTACATCCGCGGCATCGACGGCTCCCCTGCCATCCGCCTCGGCGATGGCACTTCCGAGGCGTTGTCACCGGATGGAGAGTGGGTGCTGTCGATACCGCGCAACCGCAATCCAGCGCAGATCGTCATGCTGCCCACGGGCGCAGGCCAGCCGCGGCAAATCACGAGAGATCGAATCAATCACCGCAACGCGCGCTGGATGCCCGACGGCAAACAGGTTTTCTTTCAGGGTAACGAAGAAGGAAAACCGCCCAAGCTCTGGATTCAGGCGCTCGATGGAACCGCCCCGCGCGCCATCACCCCCGAAAACGTCAGCGGCACGCAGGTGACGCCCGACGGCCGTTACGTACTCGGCCGCGCGACCGACCACAAGTTCTATCTCTATCCGATCGCGGGCGGAACTCCCCTTCCCGTCCCCGCACTCAAGACCGGCGACGTCCCCACCCACTTCAGCGCGGACGGCCGCTCGCTGTTCGTCGCCACGTTCGGCAAGATTCCGGCAATGCTATACAAGATCGATCTCGCATCCGGCACGCGCACCCTCTGGCGCGAAGCAATGCCCGCCGATCCCTCCGGCCTCATCAACGTCGGCCCGATTCTCGTCACCCCCGACGGCGCAACGACGGTCTACAGCTACACGCGATTGCTGTCGGACTTGTATGTGATTGGCCGCTGAGGAGTGCGTGCGTCTCGCACGCGGGCATTCGGGCGTCTCGCCCGAATGCTTCTGACGTTCGCGGCGCGAGGGAGGCATGGTTCACGGCCAGCTAACACGGCTACGGATTTCCCCGTCCCAAGCACGCGTATACCCACCGAGGTTCGCAAGCGACATCGCGTGAACCTCATCTCGAGTTTCGCCAGCGACGTCGTTCCAACATCGGGGCGGGGACGCCCCGATGTCCGCGGGCGAGACGCCCGCACTCCTAGCGGCTAACGATTTCATCCGTCCCAAGCACCGTCGCATACTCCCCATCCAAATTCGCAAGCGACATGGCGTGAACCTCGTCCGCCGTTCGCCAGTGTCCCGCGAAATCCTGGCGGCCGAACGTGGCGGTGGCGTCGGATGCGACGATTGTTTGGAAGCCGAGGTTGCCGGACATCCGGGCAGTGGCCTCGACGGAGTTGTTCGTAATCACGCCGGCGATCACGACCTGCACGACGCCGCGTGAGCGCAGCATTTCCTCGAGGCGTGTTCCGATGAACGCGCTGTTGGTCGATTTCTCGATGACCGGCTCGCCATCGATCGGCGTCACTTCTTTCTTGAACTCGAAGAGTGGCTGGCCTGGACGATACGTCGAACTCGGATCGGTCGATGCGTGACGAATGTGGAAGACGGGCCAACGCCTTTCACGCCAATGCGCCAGCAGTATCGCCATCTTCTCCTCGGCGTCCGGATTGTTTCGATCGTTGCCCCAGCTCGGGTCGTCGATCGCGTACTGGACGTCGATGAGGATCAGTGCAGGTTCGCCCACGCACGGGAGACTATCAGCGCATCGATGCGCGGAGGTCCTCGAAATGTACGGCGCGGATTGGGCTCGTGCCCGCCGTCAGCGTTGGGTCGATGTGTGTCAGTGTTGGAAGATGAAGCGCGGCGCGGGCCTGGTCGATGGCCGTGCGAAGTTCGGTAATGTGAGCGACGCGAACGAGATCCGGAATCGGTTCCGCCCAACTCATTGCGCCGAGGCCGGCCAGCGCGCGGACGGCGTTGGCAGCATCGCGCAGTTCGGTCACATGCACACGTTTCACCGCCGTCACGCCCGCCTGGATCGTGCCATCGGTGAATGCGTAGGTCAGCGCAAGATCGGACAGGCTGTACTCGGAGGCGGTGCCATTCGCGGCCTTGGCACGGACGCGGTAAAGAAGCGCCGATGATGCAGGCGCGCCCAGATCCGTGAATGCCGCGCTGGCGGATGTTCCTGCAGCAATCCATCCTGCGCCGTTGTTGCGCTCGATCTCGTAGTGATCCGTATTGAGCGTGGCATACCAGGAAAGCTGGACTGGCCCGCCGAAGCTGATGGCATTGAGATGCGGCGGCGGTCCGAAGGGCGGGACGATGACGACCTGCTGGATCGACTGGATCGCCGGCACGAAGCGCGAGTCGCCGCTGTACTCGGCAGTGAAGGTGTACGTCGCCGGCGCGAGATCATCGATGGTCGCGGCGATCGAATTCCCTCCGTTGAGATTGACGCTGTTCAACACGGTCGTGCCGCGCTTGAGCGTCAGCGTTCCGGTGGCCGCAGCGGCCGGGGGAGAAACCACGGTTCCGGTAACCGTGAACGGTGCGCCCTGCGCGGCAGGGTTCGCGGTCGATGTGAGATTGAGCGTGATCCGGCCGCAGGTGTTCAGATAGACATCGACCTTTCCGTTGGTGAAGTTCGTGCCGGCGATGTCCGGACCTCCGTCGCGGTCAAAATCGGCGACTGCTAGTCCGAGCGCCCAGGTTCCGATTTTCTGCTGCGCGGCAAATGTCCCATCGCCGTTTCCGCGGAAGATATTGATGCCGAATGCTTCACCGACCAGCACGTCGAGTTTGCCATCGCCGTCGATGTCCTGAACGACAGCCTGATCGCCGGCGTTCAGTTGGCCGTAGTCAACCGGAGTCGCGAATGTACGCGCCCCACCGTTGCTCAGCACGATCTTCAGCGGGGGTGGGTCCGGCCCACCATAAGGATTTCGCATGACGATAGCCAGATCAGCCTTGCCATCACCATTGAAATCGCCCGACTGGATGTCCCAGGGTTCATTCTGCTCGGCCGGCAGATCGATCACATTCGGACTCTTGAAGTAGGTTCCATCGCCATTACCAAAAAACAGATAGACCTTCTTCGAGATGACTTCGCTGACGGCGATGTCGAGCTTGCCGTCGCCGTCGAAATCGCCCGAGGCGATGCCTCTCGCGAGGCCCGTGGGGTTGCCACCTGATTCGGCGGTGGTGTTTTCGGATATCTGAGCCAGGATGCCGTTGCCGAGGCTCTTCATGGAAGAGAACTCGCCGTCCTGTGTTGCGACCGCGACGTCAACCAGTCCGTCGTTATCAAAGTCGCCCAGAACCATGCGCGTCGGGTTTCGGACGTACTGCTGCCCCGTAAACGCGACCGCGTGGAATGTGCCGTCGCCGTACCCCAGGAAGACTTCCACCTGAGGGAGGACCGATGGGTAAGTTCCACCCTCGGCAATCACAAGATCGATGTTGCCGTCTTTGTTGAAGTCTGCGGCCAGAATATCTGCCTGTGTGGGGGAGGCAAGCGTAATCTGCGACGGAGCTCCGAACGTCCCTCCCGCCGCTCCGAGGAGGATGGAGATCGTGCTGGTCTGACGATTCACGACGGCGAGATCGAGATAGCCGTCCTTGTTGAAATCGCCGTTGGTGACATCACCGGGTCTCACGTTCGCGTCGTAATGCGAAGGCGAGAGGAGACCGAACGGACAGTCGCCGCGAAGTGGCAGCACGATCGACAGAGCGAGAGCGAAGAGAGCGGGAAGTTGACGTGATTTCATTAGAGATGGAGATCGGACCTGCGCGGAGAATAACAGATGCCTCGCTAGCGCAGGTCGTGACAAGCATCACCCCCTCTGTGACCTCTGTGGCTCTGTGGTCAAAAACAGGAATACGCTACCGCGATGCCGCAGGTAGTCATCCTCTCGCTCTTCCTCGGGTTGGTCACCGGGATGCAGACCGTCGCGCTCCGCGTCGGGCCGGCGGTGAAGTCGGTGCGCATCGAGCTCGGCGGACACGAGGCGGCCAGGCTCACCGGCGAACCGTGGACGGCCAAGATCGATTTCGGCTCGGCGCTGCTGCCGCGGGAGCTCGTCGCCATCGCCTATGACGGCGCGGGAAAGGAGCTTGCGCGCGCCTCGCAGCTCACCAATCTCTCGCCGCCGCCCGCGGAGCTCGACATCATCATCCATACCGAGGAACAGCGGCCGGCCGAAGCGGAACTCGTGGGACGGCATCGAATTCATAGGCATGCCGAGGCGGCAACGCTGCAGCTGGATGGAAAGGAATTGAAGCTGAGCAGGAGCTTTCGCGCCAAGCTGCCGCCACTCGAGTCGTCGCATACGCACGTGCTGTCGGCCGAGATGCGATTCGAAGATGGGCTGGTGGCGCGGCGCGATCTCGTCCTCGAAGGAGAGTTCTCGCGCGATACCGCCAACGAGTTGAGCGCCGTTCTCGTCTCAGTCACCGGCAGCGAGCCATCAAACCTCGACGGTTGCTTTTCCGCGAACGGAACTACGCTGCGCGCGAGCGCCATCGAAAAAACGGACGCGCTGGTGATCATGGTCAAAGATCCCGAGTCCCGCGATCTGCTGGCCCGCCTTCTGCTCGACGCCAACCGCCGCGAGTTCATCCTCGGCGCGGACACGACGGAGCGAATGCTCTGGCCCGTCGCCCGTCCGTTCAATGCTCCGGGTGAGCCAGTTGCGATCGCCTTTCCGCAGTCGAACGACCGCGGCGGCAACGGTTCGCGCTCCCCCGCCACCGTGTCGTGGCTGCTGACGCTCGGTCTGTCACCTAAACCGAATGCGAACGAGCCTCGCCAGTACACGGATGCGGTCGCCGTCGCCGGCATGAACGCACGCGAGCGCGGGCAACGCCGCGCCGTCGTCCTCCTCCTCGGCAAGAAGGCCGATCAAAGTCTCTACGCAGCCAAAGTCGTGCGCCGTTATCTCGAAGAAGTCGGCGTACCACTACTGGTCTGGTCGCCGGACGGACCACGCCCCGATCTCGCGGAGTCGTGGGGTCCGGTCGAGGACGTATCAACGGCGCCCGCACTCATGGCCGCATCAGCGCGGCTGGAGAAGATGCTCGCGCAACAACGCATCGTCTGGCTGGCCGCCGATCCACTCACCGCACTCCGCGCCCAGACCGCGGAACGCTGTCGACTTACGCCGGTCGCGCACCCTCGGTGAATCCGCAGATGACGCAGATAGGACGCAGATAGACGTGGCGCGGGCTATGCCCGCAACCCAAGTGATCTCAACTTATGAGAGTGTCGACTGTTCAACGCTGCGCAACATGCGCACGCACCTGTGCACCGAGAGCGCAACGTTGCCGCGCATCGGCGCAACGCTGCGGCGCTTTGAGTCAGCCGACGGCACGGGAGTAGCCGGCGTGGATTGAGCCGGTTCGGAAATAGTGGCGGCGCATCTTCAGTGGCGGACGGCGCGGGACTTCGGAGGCCGCATCGGCGTGAGGAAGGCCGCGTACTCAATACGTATCTTCACCGGCGATTTCCAGAGTTCCAGGAGAGGTCAGACGGTCAACGGGTCGGGAGGCAGGAAAAGTCGAGCGTCCCGTTTCAAGGGGGCTCGGCGGTGTCTCGCTTTAGACTTTAGACCTGACTCTCGTTTGGGGTCGGTTCTAAGTCTAGATTGCCGATTCAGCCTACTCGACTCAGCGACGCATCGTTCTCAGTACTCTAGACCTGACCCAATCCGAGGTATGACAGGCCCAAGCCGGCCAAGCGTCCCTAGGCCAGCGGCACAACGAGATTAATGCGGTAACACAACGCGTTTGTTTTCTGAACCAAGTCAGGTATCGTCGAATCTGTCGCCGCCGTCACGTCTAACGTGTCACTCAGTTGCGCGGCATCCGCCCGACACTCGATAAGTGTTTTGTACACCTCAAGCAGATTGCCACCGCCCAATGCTAATCGTAAGTGCTGCGCGATGAGACCAAACAACGCTCCCGCAAGCGAGATGCTAGCGGCAACGTAACTTGACATTTTGGGAAAGCTGAGGGCTAAAGTGGTGAACACGGACGCGCTCCCAATCGCGGCGGCTAGCTGCCCGACAAGCTGTGCCGTACTCGCTGATCGTAAACGCGAGCGCGTTACTGTGATCTGTTGCTCGCAGAGATGCGCAGCCCGTTTCAGCCCGCGCTGTGCTACAACGCGTCGCACTGCGAGCTCATCGGCACTGCCTGGTCCTGCCTTGTGACCGACCTTCAGAATTTTGCTGTACTGCGGGTTCTCCGATGCCAGCGCGGCAAGTTGTCCGGGATCATTCTTGTCAAGGAAGGCGACAATCTCGTCGATGTCAGGTTGCCGCATCAACTACCACCCACCTTCTTCGCGATGAATATAACTGCGCCCGCGACAAGAACAACAGCGAAAAGACAACTGAATCCAGACATACTACTTGACATCGTGTCCGCTTGCACCGGGGCGTCGCCTTGTGTGCCAGAGGTGTCGGTTGTTTGCGGCGGCGGCGGTGCGGGGCGCCATCCCGCATAGTAGAGGGTCGCGACCTTGGGAGCGTCACGAATAGTTTCCGCCTTGCCAAGGTCGCCGCGATGAATCGCAAACTCTGCGCTGCTTGATGTATCAGAAAGAAGTGACGAGTCAGCTATGAGCGAGAGCCGATCCTCTCCGTTGCCCGCCAGACGCTGCAAAAACTCCAGGAAGTTCGCCGCGCCGAGTGCGTCGTGAAAGCGCTCCACCGCATCGACCGTGTTGAAAGCTTCTAGCACGCCGTTTCGTCCTGTCGCTTCACCGGAATGGCAGCCGAGAGCAAATACGCTGACTTGGCAGCATTCGAGAGCGGCATCCTGCACCTCTTTCGCTCCGATCTTGAAAATCTCTTTCCCTGCGGCATCGTAGGTGACGAAGTTTCCGTTCTCCACGTGACCGAGGAAGAAGACTGTCTTGCCGCGATGTTCGGCCAGGCGCTGCTTTAGCGCGTCGACGGACGATAGGTCGAAGTCGATCCGATTCTCTGCTGGAATGAGTTCCGCGATCTTCTTCGTAGTGGACGTGTTCTTAGTCAACGAGACGAATCGAAGATCGCTGGTTGAGAGAGGACGCGCCTTGAGTTCGTCGGCGAGCTTCGCGATCCCCTCGATGTCCGCCGGCGCGAAGAGCGACGGCGCATATTCGATTACCCAGCGCCTGGAACCACCGTCGAAGATCGATTTCGCCTTGCGTGCTGTTCCGTCACTGCCAATGTGAAAGACTTGAGACGCGTCGCCGAAATCGAAATCCCTGAACTTCGGACTCGTAAATACTGACTGATCTGCGTACACCGGAACGGTTGGGTAGGCCTGCATGAGCTCAGGCTCTGATATCCCGCTCTCGGTAGACTCGCCCACCAGGTTCAGCATGACCGTTGGTAGATCCAGACCAGTCCGCGACGTGATGAGCTTTGTTGGATTGTCGTAGCCAGGCGTTACGAAGTTGGATTGACAATACAGCGTGTCGCCACGGGCCTGGATGTAGACCCTGACCTGCGATAGGGTCGTTGCGTTCGAGCCGGTGTATCGCTTCGCCTCCTCATACTCGCGTTCGAAGCCACCAATACGAGGTAGGCGACAAATGAGGTCTTTCGCAGACCCACCGGCAGCCGTTAGGACCGCCACTACCACCGCTATTGCTGCGATGCGCACGAATCGCACGTGACCCTCCGTTCTGGGTTTGGAAGAGATCGATGCAGTGATCGCCCGATACCGAACCCTTTCGGTATAGGAAGGACACTTCGCCCAAAATCCCTACTCATGTGAGGCGCGCTCGCCGGGGAAAGACGTATGGTCGTATCTCGAGGGTCAACTTTGTGTTCATCTCCGGGCGCGGTCGAACATGCCGGACATACCTTCAGCGTAGAACACGTAGAACACGCACCAATTGCGTCAAGGTAAGACGCTGAGGCCGGGCATGCGCAACGGCCTCCGCAACGTTCTCAGTTCGGATGGACCAGAGAGACCACTATCCGCCTCCAGACTGGACGACGGTTCTGCTTCCAACGACCCCACCGCACGTGTGGGCGCTGCAGCGTCTGAGTCAGAACCACGAAGCATTCCCCCAGCCCGAGCCAAGCTCGCCGGTGTGGCGGTACATGGACCTACCGAGGTTCTTGTCGTTCCTTTCGACGCGCTCGCTTTACTTTGGCCGCGCCGATCTCCTCGAGCAGGAAGGCTATTTCCCGAAAGGTTCGGAGGCGACCTTCCGCGCGTTCATCGAGAAGGCCCGAAAGGGCGGTCCGGAGGCTGCGGCGAAGGATTGGGAGTCAGCGCTAAAGGAATCGTACGAGCGGAACCGATGGTCGGTATTCATGAGCTGCTGGTTCGGGAACGCCCGCGAGAGCAAGCAGATGTGGAAGAACTATTCCGGTCCCTTCGGCGTCGCGATCCGCTCGACGTACGAGAGGCTGAACGCTTCTCTGCCTCTAGGCTGGCGGAGTCAGGCGGTCCTTCTCGGAAAAGTCAGTTACGGCGACTACTTTTCGCTCGACTACGTTAAGGATGTGTCGAACCATCTTAATATCTTCATGTCGAAGCCGCTCGAGTACGAGGATGAGCGGGAGGTGCGGGCGGTTATCAACGATTGGCGGCTGACGAAGGAGCAGGCGGCCCCTGGGCTCGCAGTCCGCATTTTGCCGCACACGCTTGTCGAGGCGGTTGTCACGGCACCGGGTTCACCCGGGTGGTTCATGGATTCGGTGTCGGCCGCGTGCAGAGCCTTCAGGCTCGATGTTCCGGTCGAGGTGTCCGCCCTGGATCGCCTTCCGGAGATGCCGTTCTAGGCGATGCAATATCTTCGGTCAGCGAGTGGCCTCTGGTTGCCGGTTTCTGATGAAGAGATCGCGGAACAGGCCCAGCTCGCGCGCTTCGCCACGGTGACCTTCGGTCTCTACGGTTGGCTGAAGGATACGTCTGTGAAGTGCGACCAGGCCGGGAGCGGCGTATTCATCGCGCCGAACCTTGCTCTGACAGCGAAGCATGTGTCCGAGGGGATACTTTCCCTTGATCCGGCATTCGACGTCCTGAGAGGGCATTCGGGGCCGGAGCGGCAGTACGACGTAGGTGTTCGGGCGTACCAAGTCCCCTTCGAGGATCAGGACATCTCTTGGTACACACGAAACAACTGGATGTCGAAGGATACAGACATCGCGGTCGTCTCGATCTATCCCGATACGCCGATGGCTCGGTACATCCTCGAGAAGAAGCAACCGCAGGCGTACTTCGAGTGGCAGCTTGAGCCGCCGCCGATCGGCGCGACGGTCGAGATGTATGGCTACCCGAAGTCGGTGTTTGAAGTAACGGCGCAGAGCGAACCTGGCCACACTACGCACTCCGGGGGCATCTACTGGGTCAAGCAGCAAGGGACGGTTGTGGACATCCACGAGCCGTACAGGACCCATGGAAACCTGACGTATCCGTGCTATCGGCTTGATACGGCGATCGATCACGGATTCAGCGGTGGCCCGGTTTTCTACGATGGAGCACTGGTGGGAATCGTCTCGGTGGGGTTTGAGGCGAAGCCGGAGGAGAACATCCCGCCCGATCAGTACGTCGCAAGCCTCTGGCCACTCGCGCTCATGAAGTGCCACCTCGACGGCGCGTGGCAGACGTTTGAGCAACTGTTCGACTTGGGCGTCATCAAGGTGCGCGACTGGAATACGTTTCGGGGCAATGTTCACAGAGAGCTGTGCAGCCAGTGCGCGATGCGAGGTGAGAAGCATGCCTACCACGCCGTCCGGGATGGTGAAGCGACCTACTCGGCGGCGTAGCTATGCCCGCCACTACGTGATTTCTGTCTGCTTCTAGAGGATTACGGTCGCGTATTTGCCAAATGTAAATTCCAGCTCGTGCTCGCTCCGGTAACGTTTTCCGGTCGCGGGATCGGTGTAAACAACGCTGAGAGGCATCTTGAGGGGCTCGAAGAGGTCGTGGGCATCGTCGTCCTGGGTCTGGATGCGCTCCCAATTGATCGGGGGACGGTGTCTGAGATCGTTCTCGAGGTAGGCGATGAAGTACCCGCGGAACGCGAGTCCCTCCTCCAGCGCGTCGAACTGCACTTCCTTCTTCTCCCCGGGCGCCGGCAGATCGATTTCGTCGAAAGTGTCGGTGCCGTGAGCGCCACTCACGCGAATATCTTTGATCTTGGGGACTAGCCCACCAAGAATGTCAAGTAACTCTGTTACAGAAAGTTATTACTGGCCAACAAAACGTTGCGGACCTAAGTTTGAGATTGGAAAGGAGGTGACAAAGATGGGAGAACTTGACGAATGGGGCAAAGCCATCGGCAACTTGATTCGCAGTGGTGGAACGACCACGAGTGACTCGCGGGATCGCAGCAGAGATGACCGCGGGAGTCACAGGTCCAACAACGACGATGATGACGACGATTGGCCGTTGTGGGATCAGAGCGAAGGATAAGTTTGCTCGGGCCGGTTTATTTCGAGCGGCGTCTTGATTCGTGTGGCGCTATGAATGCTGACTAGTCAGATGACTAGCTCAGGAGACGATTGCGTGACTCGAAAGAGGGGGACGAAACGTTGGCCGCTGCAGGACGCCAAAGCACGGTTCAAAGAATTGCTCGATACAAGCCCCACGAGAGGTCCGCAGATTGTCACTCGCCGCGGAGAAGAGAGGGCTGTTCACGTGCGCGTCGATCACTGGCGCCAACTGGAGAGGCCACGCGCACGCGGCTGAAGGACTTGTTACGCGCCGCCGAACCGCGAGCGGAGATTCCTGTCACTCCGCGCCGGACACGGCGACGGGAACCTCCTGCGTTCGAGTGAGCGATCTTGTACAGACTCGATACAAAGGTGCTGCAAGCAGCGAAGGTGCAACAAGTAGGGCCACACCTTCGTTCTTCGGTCGTTGGGGATCATTCCCGCGCAAGGACCGGTCTCGGAATAGTCCGGTGCCCGTCGAGTTACACTGAAGCCATGGAGCTGACGCGCACCGAAGTTGACGGGATGCTCCGTCACGCCGACGAAGTCCGAACCAAGTTGCGGCGTGCGACGCGTGAGCTGAAACGGTTCGGTGAGGAAGTCATGGCCGCGCGCGAAGCGGGCCGAACGGCGGGTTCAAGCGGAGCCTCGGCCTCCGTGGAGTATCCATCCGATGCCGATCGATCTCGATGATCCGATCGCGCTGATGCTCGTGGCCGCCGCCGCACTGGAGCGATCCGGCGCAGAGTGTGCGGCGTACGGAGGCCTCGCACTCGGAATGTACGGTGAGCCCCGCGAAACACGTGATGCCGATTTCGCCGTCACGAGCGTCGATATCGAACGAGCACGTCTCGCGCTTGCCGATCTTGGAGTCGATGTTGTTACCGCATTCTCGAATGTCCGATTCGGTGGATGTGATGTGTCTCGGCTATCGCTCGTCGGCGGCAGCCAGGTCAACACAGTCGATCTAGTCGCTCCTCGTTCGCCACGCTTCGCGAAAAACGTCTTCCGCCGCGCGGTCAGCGGTTCGTTGCGAGGCCATGAGATCCGTGCGGCCTCACCCGAGGATTTCGTGATCCTGAAGGTGCTGGCCACACGTGAACGGGATCTGGAAGATGCGCGCAGCGTCATCGGAATGCAGCGGCCACGGCTCGACGAGGCGCTGATCCGGATGGAGATCGAACAGTTGATCGAGGAGATCCCTGATTACGACATCCGCGGACGTTTTGACAGACTTTCCCAAAGCGGATCACCTTGACATGCGCTTCGAGTGATTCAGGCGATTCTTTCGCGCGAAGCGCTTTGGACTGCGGCGGCGACAGCTTTCGAACACGTGATTCAAAGCGGTGGCTGCGCCACCGCACTCGACAGCGACTTCGTCGCGAAAGAAAGGCTGCGGACGTTCGCGCTCTGTAACAGATCGCCGGACGCGCTCGCACCATTCCGTAATAAAATCCGACCCGCGGTTTGTGGCCGCGGGTCGGGCACTGCTCGACTCGTAACTACGAGTCGTGTGAGGAGCCGGGGAGGGTGAGAGCCAATCACAATCCTCCTCCGGC
>Ga0247666_1000145_pt1 | contig 30544 bp, 29 predicted proteins | sample CNK07_metaG_FD_183025 | JGI IMG/M metagenome (GOLD analysis project Ga0247666, IMG submission 183025) | Soil microbial communities from Purdue University Martell Research Forest, Indiana, United States - CNK07 | ecosystem: Environmental > Terrestrial > Soil > Temperate forest > Bulk soil...
GTGTGCCGACCAAACGTCTCCAGTTATTCCTCAACGAATGGATGGCGAGACATAACAACCTACGGTTGTTTGCCTCGCCCCAGGATTACCTAGAGCTAACGTTGTTCCGGATTAGTTGACTGTGTCCAACACCCGAGCAATTGACATCAGTACCTCTGTTTAGTATAATTATCATGTTTGACGCGGGGTGGAGCAGCGGCAGCTCGCGTGGCTCATAACCACGAGGTCGCAGGTTCGAGTCCTGCCCCCGCAACCATAAGCATTATCACCTCTGTTATAACGACAGAGGTTTTTGTTTGTCTGAAACATCCTAAGAAGTTATTTGGTTCCAGCCCTGCTCGGTTGTTTGGTATAGTTACGTTAGGTGAAATCACTACTCCACAAAGACCTTATCAATATTACAGTCGCAAACACGCTGCGAAACTTTGGCGGTGCTATGGTAGAGGTATTTGTGCCCCTACTACTTTTACGACGAGGACTTTCCCTGGTGCAGGTTAGTGGTTTCTATCTGCTCTACGCCACAGTTAAGTTAACCATCAATTATCAAGCAATGCGTTTTACTAATCGCTTTGGCGCACGTCCATCCCTAATTCTTGCACGCATAGCATACATTGCTTACCTACTTTGTCTGGTTGCAATTGTTGGCAACAAACCGATTGAACTCGCAGGGCTTATGGCTTGCATGCTCGCCGTTACAAATGCTTTCCAATGGAACGCCCAGCATGTCCACATCTCACGGGTTATTAATATGGAACGCAAAGGTAGGGACATAGCACGTATAGACTCTATCGATATGATTGCAGCTAGTTTAGCGCCTGCGGTTTCTGCAGTTTTGGCGCTTCTAATTAATGAGAACTGGCCACTCTATCTTGCAATTGCAAGCATCATTGTTAGTATTTTTTGGCTTAAAGATATAGATGACGAGGCAGGCGGGCATGTTGCTCAGTCAGAGTTAAAGTACAACCCTTCACACGCTCCTAGACGAGACTTAGTTGCCAATTTTGCATTTAATTTTCATTCAGCTATTGGTGTGTTTGTATGGCCGATGTATCTTGCGCTGGTACTAGGGAACATTTCCTCAATTGGAATTGTAACAACTGTGGGCGCAATAGGCACTGCGGTATTTTTGATATTTATTGGGAATAGAAATGACAATGTAGGAACGCATAAGGTGCTTGTAGAGGGTTCGTTCGCTACATACATTGCTCACCTATTACGTTTACTGCCCGCTTCAGCAATAATGATTGGCCTCATCAACATTATGTGGATGATGTGCCTCAGGTATCAATTGAACCCCTGGACAAGCACTTACTACGCACATGCACGAAAGAAAGGTATGTCGTACATACTTTCTATGGAGATTGCATGCGATGTTGCCTACATAGCCTTATTTGCGGCGGTCTTCTTGGTGCTCTCGGTCTTTAGCTACCGAGTTGGCTTTAGTATCCTTTTTGTCCTAGCTGCGCTGGTGTCATTGGCATGTACAAGGATTACTCCCACATCAGACCAGCCTGGTTCTAGTGTGACAGGGTAGAGTAACTCAACAGGTTACCACCTCTATCCACATTCTTCCACCGACTTAACTCCGACAAGAGCTGGTTCCAATTCGACTGCATGTAGGCAACCATGAAGAAATAACAGATAGAGATTTGCAGTAACGCGAATCTCTTTTTTGCTAGGACCTCTCTATAGATTGGGTTCCGGTCCTGTTTGGTCTTTGCTATGATGTTGCCATGAGCTCAAAAGCTGCCGTAACATTCATGGTAAAGGATTCTATTATTAGTGGCATGGGCCTGTATGCCACAGGGTTCATCTGGGTGGGCGAGACTGTAGTTGTATGGCGCCCCAAAGTACTATCAAAGCAAGAGGCCGCAAAGCTACCCCCAGAAGAGTATGAGCACTATACATATCCCGATGGAATACAGTGTTATGGACGCAACCTCCCGAGAGATTCATGAATCACTCCTGTGATCCGAATACCCATGTAGTTGGTCGGAGCAATACGGCGTTACGTGATATTCATCCAGGAGAAGAAATTACTTCTGATCATCTAGATTTTAGTAGCAAGAAGCTTGTTTGTAATTGTGGCTCGGCAAGTTGCAGGAGGTCATGGATATGAGGGTCATACTTCTCCATGGCAAAGACAAAGACTCCACATTCATTTGGTATCCCTGGCTAAAGCAAGAACTAGTGAATAAGGGTATTCGATGCGACGTTCCAGACTTAGCCCAAGTGGACAACCCAAAAATCAATGAGTGGCTAGGTGTCATTGATTCGCTAAAGCCCGATGCAACTACAATTCTCGTAGGACACTCACGTGGAGGAATGGCAATACTGCGATGGCTTGAGGGTCGGCAGCAACGCGTGCGGCGAGTGGTGCTGGTTGCGGCAAATAGTGCCACGATGGCTGACGGCAATACGAGCGATTTCTATTCTGGCCCTTATGATTTTGCCACTATTCGAAGCTGGTGCGATGATTTTGTGGTTATGCACTCTAAAGATGATGAATGGGTCCCGTATGCCGCTGGGCTCGAAAACACAGAAGGGCTCCATGCAAGATTGGTTAGTTTTGAGAATCGTGCCCATTTTGGGAAGCAAGCTGATGGCACCACTATGACCACGTTTCCAGAGCTCCTAGAAGAAATATTAGGTTCTACTAGTGCGGTGTAGTAGGGAATACTTCACAAGAGACTCTCTCCGTAAAGTTCTTTCCGGCGAGGTAGCTTTGATAGGATAAGCCCTCTATTCGACTCGACTGAACCTGGGCAACCATTTAGATATAACCTATAGAGGTTCGCATCGAGCGAGCCTCTATAGGTTATTATCCCCTGTTGCTATCCCCCAATCCTGTTTGGATTTAGCTACGTGTCTTGGCGTTTGTTTCTAACTTTGCTTCTTGTCGGTTGAACGTCATGTAGCAGATGAAGGTAACAATAAGAATTACCAGAGCCGTACTCACTCGCAGATCGCCTATTCCAAGACCACTCACAGTCTTTGACTTACCCATCCAATCAGCTACAGACGCACCAAGTGGTCGTGTGAGTACATATGCGGACCAGAAGGCTGTTGTTTCGGAAAGGCCGAACTTCCAGTATGCCAGTGCTGGCAGCGCTATCAATCCAGCAAATAAAAAAGCTGAAGCCAAGTAACCTAGCCCAAGTGTTATTGCCGTTAAGTCACCCGCCGAAGTGCCAAGCGCGAACGTAGCCATTACAACGATCCAATAGAATATTTCGCGTCGTCGTGAATTTATGCTGTGAATAGATAAAGTCCCCTCTGTTCTATCCCAAAGCTTGAAGATTACAGCTAATGAGGCTGCAAAAACTACCGTCGAAAAAATATAGGGAATGCCAAGTTGAATGTGAGTTGCGTCTGCAGCCATTGTGCCAAATACGGCCACCATGGCAACTGCAAGCCAATATATCCATGCAACGTACTTACGGACACTGAATTGGAGTAGTAGAGCAATCGCAAAACAAACACCCCCAAGCAGCACTGCAAGGTAAGGGTTGATCCTTACTACAAGATAATCTGATGTTGATTCACCAAGGGCTGTCGTTAATAGCTTGACAACCCAGAAAAGGAGAGTGATTTCAGGTACCTTCCTGAGCACTGAGGATGGTCGGGCTACATTACGCACCTCATAAGTATATGAATATTCTGACTATAGTTCTACCCCTAGCTGCTAGAGTAATTAATAGATCACCTTCTCGTGCAAGGTCCTTCTAACGAGCTAACTCCCCAAGGGTACCGTTTCCAGCTCGATTTAGCTTGGTCGGTCATAGCATTTTACTTCTGTTCACAATAGGGTTTTTGTTTGTGGAAAACAACCTAAGGAATTTGATTTCAGTTCCATTGTAGTACACTTAAAAAACATGCAGTCTTTACGCAATCAGCAACTATACGATAACCTCAAGGTGCTCTACGAAACCTATAAAGAGGAGCTTTTATTTCACGGTTGGCATCACATAGCCTTTGTGACGCGTAAGAGTCTTGAATTTGCAGATGAATTCAAGATCGATAAGGAGGTCTTAGAAGCTGCTGCGCTTACACATGACCTCAATTACATAGTGGATGTAACGAGTGAGGTGGATGATGGCAAAAATTTACGTGCAGAAGAACTAGCAGCTGTTGGATATAACTCGGAAGAAATCAGTACGATTGAACGAGTAGTGCACGATGCGAGTACGGAGAATAGTGGCGGCAATATCTCAGACACGGCTAAGGCGCTTTCAGACGGTGACAAGCTCTTTAAAGTCTTACCAGTCGGGCCGATGATTCTTTCTGCCCGCTATATTACCGAAACCAAGGTAGACATCAAAAAATGGGCTGACCGGATTATTCGTGATCAGAAGCCTCTTCTGGAAAGCGGTATATATTTCCATACGAGAATTGCGAAAGAGCGTTACCTAGCTTGGGCTAAATTAAATCTCCAGTGGGTGGAGATGGTTCGTAGCTCGTTAGATGATCCAGATATAAAGCTATTCCTAGAGGACTGTAAGTCCCTCGGTTTTGTTTAGGCACTAGCATCGCGCTAAAGTAGCCCAAGATGAATAATAGATAAGAGTCTAGTGCGTGACTACTTTTTAGTTTGCTCGTCCAGAATCCTTCAGAGGAAGTCGGTTTTGTTCTGAGCCTACGAATTTAAGTATAGGTCCGATAGTCTTTTATGGACTTCTGGTGTGCGGCCGCCTATTGCCCCTACGGTGGTGACCGTCCAGGGAGAACCATCAAGCCCAGTGATTACGCCGCCTGTTTCTTGTATAAGAAAGCTTGCAGCCGCTATGTCCCACGGATGATTAAACATATTGATAAAGCCGTCTGTCTTACCAATGGCAGCGTATGCAAAGCTGAGCGAACTATTAAGGGATACAATATCGAAATCGGTTTCATCAATAAGCTTGCGTAAATAACTATTATGTTTCTGGCGGAGACCTTTACCCACGCTTCTTACTGAACCAAAATTTATATCTATCTTTTGCCCTAAATCCAGAGAGGGCGGCAAGTAAGGCTCAGTATTCACGAATACGTTACCGCCACCAACCGACCAGAGATATTCGCTCTGGCTATGGTCAATCACGCACGAAGCAACAACTTTGCCAGCATTTACTAAAGCTATATTCGTACAGAAGTTATTAATCCCCTTTCCTAGATTATTAGTGCCACAAATTGGATCAATAAGCCATATGCGGTCTGTAGGTATCACTGTATCTGAGTAGCCTTCTTCCGCAAGGATTTGGTCTTTTGGGAAACATTTTTTTAACAAGGTGACTATAAGCTCCTCCGTGTCTACATCAACTTGCGTTGCATAATCACCGACAAAGCCTTTATTCTCGATAACTGCTATTTTCTTGTTGCGGCCTTTAACGAGTTTGATAACGGCAGGGGCTATATTGTGAAAAAATTCTGTTTCTGTGACATCATCCATACCGCTAGTATAGCCTGATTCGGGTATTAAAGAGGGATTTCCATCGGGGTCCTCTGACGGGTTAGAGTCGTAGCTGAGTTAAAAGAGGTGTCTTAATGTCTGTTAGTCCATCGTGCTGCCACTACGGCAAGGCCATTTTTGCTATAACTAGTATAGTAAGAGGAGCGCTAGTCATTTAAGAAAGGGGTCATCATGAAAGCAGCACAAATCAATGAATATGGCGGTCCGTCGGTTGTTTCAATCAACGAAATAGAAAAGCCATCTGTCGACAAGGGACAAGTGCTCGTAGAAGTATACGCCACCAGTCTCAATCCGTTTGATACAAGTGTTCGCGAGGGTTATATGAAGGGAATGATACCGCTACAGTTTCCAGTAACACTTGGCGGCGATATCGCCGGTATTGTGTCGGAGGTTGGCGGCGAGGTCACAGCTATAGGAGTAGGTGATAGAGTTTATGGCCAAGCGAATGTTGTAGCCGGCAATAGCGGTGCATTTGCAGAATTTGCGGCAACGTCAGCTGCACAGCTCGCTAAAGCTCCGGAAGGTCTGGACTTTACGCAGGTTGCTGCACTGCCACTCGTTGGCGTGAGTGCCTTGCAGGCGCTGACGCAACATATCAAATTGCAGTCGGGCCAGACGCTCTTCATACATGGCGGAGCTGGTGGTATTGGTGCTATAGCCATTCAAATTGCTAAAAATATAGGCGCTTACGTCGCCACAACAGCAACTGGTGACGGCATAGAGTATGTGAAACGGCTAGGTGCAGATACGGTGATTGACTATAAATCGCAAGACTTTACCGAAATATTGAAAAACTATGATGCAGTATTTGACACGGTTGGCGGCGATGACTTCAATAGGTCTATCGTCATACTAAAACGGGGTGGTGTAGCGGTTTCAATGATCGCACAAGCAGATGAAGCAAAAGTCAGCGAGCTTGGGGTTACCGCAATTACCCAGAAGACTCATGTGAATACTGAGGGTTTGGATGAGCTTCGTAGGTTAGTTGAAAGTGGCGTTGTGACGCCGCATGTGGGCAAAGTGTTCCCCCTCACGAAGCTAAAAGAGGCATTTGAAGCTCGCGAGGCCGGAACAATACTGGGCAAAGTTGCTATTGAAATCAAGTAGTAGCCCCTCGGGCTTATATGGCTTCAGGGGCGTATAGTAAAGGTATGAAAAAATTGATTCCATGGCTTGGTTCAGTAGTCATTCTCATTCTCATTTTTGTTGCAATCTATGGGGTTGTGCAGCAATCTCAACGTAGCGCTGCTAATACTCCACAAATACAGCTCGCTGAAGACACGGCGGCGGCATTGAACCAGGGAGCTACGCCGAATAGCCTCATAGCGGGCCGCGTAAGTCTTAATACGAGCCTCTCTCCCTTCGTTATTATTTACAATAAATCAGGTCAAGTTGTGACAGGCTCCGGTTATCTCAATGGAACGATGCCCAGAATACCGTTTGGGGTGCTCACTAGTGCAAATAACCATGCCCACCACACAGTAACGTGGCAGCCCCAAAGCGATGTGCGTATTGCGGCAGTGACCGTTTCTGCTGACAAGTACTATGTATTAAGCGGTCGCTCTTTAAGAGAAGTTGAAGCCAATGAGGATCATACCTTTCAGATAACAACAGTCGGAGGAGCACTTGCACTTATTGTTCTAGGTTTTACTTTCATAGCCTATAAGCGAAGCAAGTAAACATAGCCTCGACCCAGGGTGTTTTATCCCTCTAGTTCGTAGAAAGTTCCCCTTGCGTAGTACTGAGCAGTTGCTATAGTAAATGTAAGTGGTATGCAACCATTGACAATTATACAATTTTATGTATAATAATAGATGTTGTGATCACAAACAAAAACCTTCACAAAAACAAAATAACAAAGGGTGAGCGACATGACGGTCAAAACCAAAAGTGGGCTAAGCTTTGAATTCGTCAAAACGAGTAACAAGAAAATACTCGCCATCGACGGCATACTAGCTAAAGGTTAGAAGCCCCCAAACTCCAACCAACAAGACCTGGATATATACAGGTCTTGTTGCTTTATACTGGGGGTATGAGCGACCTATTAGGAAAAACGCAGGCGAGTCTCGACCAAGCAGGGCTAAACTATCGAGTATTAGATTGCGATCCAACGCTTGCTGATACTGCAGCTTTCTGCGAACACTATCATTTCAGCTTGTCCCAATCTGCGAACGCAATTATCGTTGCCGGTAAGGCCGACCCAGTCGTCTTTGCCTGCTGCATCGTACTTGCAACGACAAAGTTGGATGTGAACAAGACAATATGTAGGCTACTGGGTGTGAAGCGTGCGTCCTTTGCCTCTGGTGAGCAGACTAAGGTACTAACTGGCATGGAAATCGGCGGTGTCACACCGTTTGGCATTCCCAGTGATATCCCGATATATATAGATGCAGCCGTCCTTGATCAGGCAGAAGTAGTAATGGGTGGAGGTAACCGGTCCAGCAAGATTATTCTAGACCCCGGAGAACTGCGACGCGTCCCAGGTGCGCGCATCGTAGAAGGCCTCGCAAAGCCTAAGAGCTAGGAGCTATCACTTCTTAAGGTATGCATGCTCTAGTAAGAATGCATCCTGGTCGGCATGCATGTGCTCAGGAAACCTCGAGAACCAGCCACTGTCTAACGCTTCATGATTGGTATGCAGCCCTCCCTGATAGCCAATGATCTCAAATACTATCCCGACCGGCGAATCAAGGCCGTGCAGGTAATGACTCGGATATTCGATATAGCCGACCATAGCAGTATCAGTCACTATGATGCCGAGTTCTCGCTGAGCAATACGCTTGACCGCTGTTATCATTGGTTCGGCAAACCAAACCGTCCCTCCAGGTAAATGCCATAGACCCTTGCATGGCTCTATAGCCCGTTTCGTGAGATAGATCGCACCAGCACTATTTTTAATTATTATTTCAACCGTGAGACGAGGTACCTTGGAGTAAATAGCAGTAAACTCCTCTTGGGAGAGTGGGTTAGTATTGTTCATAGCCTCTCCATGATAACTGGACAACGTAAATTTTGATGCGATATGCCCGAAGAAAGTTGAAATTATGAACGCCTGTTCTTATTACAACGATAGTTAATTGCTTTTACAGCCAACCTTCAGTATATATGAGCGTAAGTTCAGCTTAATGGAGGGTATTACATGCGCGGATTCAACCACACGGAGCGTGGTATAGTATTTGCTTGGCTGCGCCGCAGCACAGATATGACGGTCCTACTCGTGCTTGCTCTGTCGATGTTCATCCCGAGCGCTTCCGCCTATGCTGCTGCCCACCAGACGAGTGCCACACCTGTCTTGAATGGCGGCTCATCACATACCAATGTAGCACCGCCTGATACCAAGACGCAGTTGAAGACCGACTATGCCGGCCCTTTATTGCAGACGAAAGCAGCATCACCTGCGGCAGACGCGAAGCCCAACAGCCTCATCGGAAAGCTTACTGCTTCTTCTACTGGAGGCGGTGACCCGATAGCTGCGCCGCAGCTACCTGCTAAGATAACCCCGCACGAACTCACCGACAAACGCACCGCCACTAGCGATACCACTCAGAATGCAGACGGAACATTTACACGGCGGAACTACTTCACTCCTAAGTATTACCAGAGTAGTGGTTCTTGGCAGACGATTGATACCAGCCTTGTCCCCGACGATAATGCCGGAGACGCAACGAATGTGGTCGGCAAAGCCTTTGGGTCACTTGAATCTTGGGTGACCAATCCAACTAACTTCACTATCAAGGCCAACGATTGGCAGGCTCGCTTCGCCCCCAGTGATTTTTCTACTGGCATGGTCCGTATCAAGCAGGGGAATAGTCAGGTCGGATTTGCTCCTGTAAATGCCAAAGTAGTAGCACCGGTCATCACCACAGATAAAGGCGGCATCCAAACCGTACACTACTACGACCTGTGGCCGGGCGTAAACGTTGAGTATTCTGTACATTCAGCCGAATTGAAAGAAAATATTGTTATAAAAAGCAAGGATGCTGCAAACAGCGTTGCCTTCAAAGTAATCGGCGCGTCCCTAAAAGAACAAAAGGATGCCAAGGGCAGTAGCTTTGCGATCCAGGATGCCTTGAGTAATCAGTTCTCTATTGCCCCTCTCAATCTCATCCTTAATACGTTTGGACCCGTTGATGGCAGCAAAACACTTGCCCAAACCTACAGCAATGGTGAGTTGGCGGTCTCAATAGATAAGAATTATTTGCAAAGCCTCCCAGACAAGGCTTTCCCGGCCGTAATTGATCCTACGGTATTCACGAGCAATTTCGGTACCCGAACAAGTGGTAACTATATGTCTTTCGAAACAAATGGCTACACCTGCAATTCAGCCACCTGCAATCTCTATGCCGGTGGCCTGTACGATGCTAATGGCAACTTCCAGTACTGGCGTGGTGCCTACTTTGCACCATATGACCAGCTGCGAACCCAAGGTACTGTGCTCACGAATGCTACCTTGCACCTCGTGCAGCGGACCAATGCTGGTTTCTGGACAGGGACATATGACACGCATACATTTACAGTAGGTCATGCCACTTGCCTTAATAGCTTCAACTGTGTGGACGGTTGGTACAACTCATCTTCGTTTGCAACCGCAGGCGACATTAACGCTACACCAATCTACCAGAACGCTATCACGGCCGGAGACTTCGGTGCTTGGATCGTGGTTGGTGGTGAGGACGGCACGAACTCATCGTTTAAGAATTTTGACCCAGGTACTGGCGGTACGTCGGGCAGTTATGTGTCATTCACCTACAGCTACACGCCGCCAACGCCAACTATCGCTTCACCTAGCGTGAATGGTCAGATATTTGTTGACCCGCAGGTATCGTTTAGGCTTAATCCAGTGGCTAACCCGAACACGAACTCCTCCGTCCAATACGCCTTCCGGGTGAGCAGTGGCAGCGACGGGAGCGGAACAGTCATTAATTCAGGTTGGCTCAATACAACGCAATGGACCATTCCAGACGGTATCTTACAAGATGGCTCAAGCTATTATATCTCGGCTCAGACTCGAGACACGGCGAGCGGAATTACTAGCGTTTGGAGTCCCCCAACTTCCTTCAAGATCGATGCCCGTACCGGTAAGGACAAAACACAAACTGCCGACACGCTTGGACCAGCCAGTGTTGACCTTGCTACCGGCAACCTCAGTACTTCAGCCAGTAGTCATACGTCTGCGGCATTAGGGGGCTCTCTGGGCCTTAGCCTGGACTACAATTCGCCCCTGCGTTCGCGCTCTGGCTTAGTTGGTTCGTACTGGAATCTGCCAAATGGTGGCTCAGGCATCCCAACAACGACACCAGACTTGCAACGGGTTGATCAGAATATTGACTTCGACTGGAATAGCGGCTCGCCGGGCGGCAGCATCAATAGCATGTACTTCGCCAGCCAATGGAATGGCTATTTTGTGGCACCTACGACGGGTACCTACTATTTCGGTGCCACTAACGATGACACCATAAGTATCACGGTCAACGGCCAGCAGCTATATAACGGCGGCGGCTGTTTTAGCGGTCCATGCTACGGCAGTGCAATTACCTTGAATGCAGGGCAGATCGTACCGTTTCAAGCAAGCTATAACCAGTATGGCGGATTGGACTATGCGCATCTGTACGTCAAAGGGGCAGTTAGCGAGCAGGTTGTCCCGCAAACCTGGTTCCAAACTGGTGTACGCTCAGTCACGCAGAATAACGGACTTATTGGCCATTACTACACTGACGATGGCACCCACACCTTTGGCTCAGCCAATAGCACTCTGTTTATGCAGCGTACCGACCCTCTCCTGAGCTTTAACTGGGGCACCGGCTCACCGGTACCGAACGGACCAACTGACAACTTTATGGTGCGCTGGAGTGGGTATCTCACGGTGCCGGTAAGCGGCAACTATCAGTTCGGTACGAACGCTGACGATGGCACAAAAGTAACGATCAATAACACGTTAGTTGAATCTAATTGGCAAGACCATGGTGGTGGCGATATATGGGGCAGCACCATTAACCTGACTGCAGGTCAATCCGTACCCGTAACGATTGACTACTTCGAGCATACCGGTAGTGCCAGTATGGTGTTCGAGGTGCAAGCCAACGGCGGCGCTTCTCAGGTCGTGCCGACCGCCTGGCTCAGCCCGAATGCGCAAGTATTACCAGCTGGCTGGAGCATGGGTATCGACCCAGATGGTAACCTCAACTATGATCGCCTCAAAGCAAACCAGAATGATGTCGTGCTCACTGATTCGTCGGGTGATACCCACGATTACACCTGGACTGGCAGCGGCTACAAGCCGCCAGTCAATGAAGATGGGCACCTGGTGCGTAATGTGAATGGCACCTTCACCCTGCAAGATGTTGATGGCCGTACCTATGTGTTCAATGCCGACGGCACCCTCAGCTCGGTTACTACACCAAAGGATGATCGCCACCCCGCTGCACTGCAATATATCTATGGTGGTGCGCCAGCACATATCATCCAGATTGTCGACGGCGTCGACCCATCGCGCACGGCTACAGCCTACTACAGCGGCGACAGTAATTGTGGCACCACACCAGCTGGTTTTGACACAAATGCTCCATTCGGCATGCTCTGTGCGCTTAAGACCAATGATGCCAGAGCCACCTACTTTTATTACCAGAATCAATTGCTTTCACGTATTGCCAAGCCGGGCAACGAGAATCTAGATTACCAATACGATAGTTTAGGGCGGATTACAGCTATTCGTAGTCCGCTTGCTAATGATGCCATCGCTGCCGGCACGCGGGTTAACGACAACACCGCACTAACCCAAATTGCCTATGATGCCCTAGGCCGTGCAACTACCGTCACCGCACCTGCTGCCAATACCGGCGATGCACAGATCCAAAACACGATCGAGTATCTTCCGGGAACTATTGGTTATGCAAATGGGAATCCTGGCACCGGCTATTTTGGTGCTACCCAGGAGCACGTTACTGGCGCGACAGAGCCCAATGGCTTCACAACGCGTGTTGAGTATGATAATCTTTTCCGCACCACCAAAGACATTGGTAAGACGAATCTTGCTACAGTTACTGCTTGGGATCCATTGAAAGACCTGGAATATAGTACAACTGATCCGACTGGACTCCTGAGTTCGACGATTTACGATGATGAGGACCGCTCGGTTGCGACATACGGCCCGGCACCAGCTGCCTGGTTTGCATCTTCCGCGAATGCTATTACCGGCCATACCGACATAACACCGCAGAGTAGCTATGCAAGCCAGGTTCCACGGACAGACACTGCCTACGATCAGGGTATGACTGGTTTGGCTGTCGCTTACATGGCTTCTGATGCTCCTAAGCAGGCTAATATATTGGCCAATGGACAGACTATGTCGATGGGCCAAAGCCTGTGGTCACTCGATCGCCGTACCCAATTTATATATCAGGCGGATGGCAATCTTGTACTGTACGGGCCAAATGGCGCGATATGGAACTCAGGAACCTATGGACGAGCTTCTAATCTGCTAATCATGCAGAGCGACGGGAACCTCGTCCTCTATAATGGCGGCTCAGGGGTATGGAGTACTGGGACAGGCGGTGGGTCTAGTTCGTATCTTACTGTTCAGAATGACGGGAACCTCGTTATATATAACTCCTCAGGCTACACTTGGGCCACAATGACCGGAGGTTGGTCGCCCTTAACTTCAGGTGCCGCCAGCCTAACAGGTGGTCCTTTGTCGCATAGTACTAATATTGCGAGCGATGGCACGATCAGCAAGGATTTTGGCACAAGCCCGCCGATTACCACAAGCAGTGGTTCGTGGGGGTTGAGCCTGACGGGTAAGCTGCGCCTGCCCACCAGTGGCCCCTGGGGCATACGAATAGCCTCAGATGGTGGCGTACGGATGTGGATTGACGACCAGCTAGTTATTAACGATTGGGTTGATGGTGGTCAACGCAATCATCCAACCTACACCTTCACTAATACTGCCAACATACCCCATAGAGTGCGGATAGATTACTATCACACGACGGGTGACGCCAACGTTGCGCTGTATATGACGCCTCCGGGAGGTGGCGAGACAAATGCAGTAGCCAGCTACTTTGCGCCGGATTATAGCCTTGAAACGAGTACGACCAAATATGACGGTACGATAGGGAATGCAACCACCACGACCAACTACGGCACGACACCGGAATTGGGCTTGCCACAAAGTGTGACCGCTGATCCTGCAGGACAGAACCTAACGGCAAACAGTACGTATGAGACGCCTGGTAGTGGCTTCCTCCGTCAGACAAGCTCAACGTTACCCGGCGGCAATACAACCAGCTATAGCTATTACGGTGCGACTGAAACACGGGCTAATCCTTGTAATACAGCCCAAACGTTTAAACAAGCCGGCATGCTGAAGCTCAAGACCGAGCCAAGTCCAGACGGAACAGCTGCGGGTCGGGCGACTGAGACAGTCTATGACGATGCCGGGCATATCATTGCCACTCGTCTGAACAGTGATGCATGGGCCTGTAACACCTACGATGCACGTGAACGGGTCACTGAAACAGACGTACCTGCCTTTAATGGAACTGCAGCACGAACTATTCAAAACAACTATGCGGTTAGCGGTAATCCACTTGAAACAACTACCTGGGATGGTACTGGCTGGATTGTTGTCTGGACGGACCTCTTAGGACGGACCACCAAGTACCGAGATGTGCATAATGACGAAACTACTTCGACATATGACGCCCAAGGTCATCTGACTCAGCGTGTCAGTCCGCTCGGCAGCGAGACGTTCCTCTATGACCAGTATGACCGACTTACTGACCAAGTACTCGACGGCACCACCTATGCGCATGTCACGTACAATCAATATAGTCAGATAGATAACGTAACCTATCCGGCCGCAGGGCAGGAAAAACTGACGCTCGCCAGGGATACCCTCGGTAGAACGAATAGTTACACCTATACGCTTGGGGATGGCACCACCCAAGTAAGTGATACGGTCAACCGAACACAGGCTAATCAAATTACCACGGATGTTGTTACCAGCGGCAGTAATAGCCTGTCGTACAGCTACGGCTATGACACAGCCGGCCGCATAACGACCGCTAATATTGGTACGCATAGCTACACGTATGGCTATGGCGCTCAGAATGCAGCGACTTGTGGCACGGCTGCCAGCATGAACGCAAACTCAGGCAAGAACAGCAACCGTACTACTCAAACCATAGACGGCGTAACAACAAATTACTGCTACGACAACGCCGATCGTTTAATGACTAGCAGTGATCCAGCGAGCAACTACACCGAATACGATTCGCATGGCAACATGACATACATGGGCACCAACACCACACCTCTCCGCCTCTGCTACGACTCTTCCGATAGAAACACCTGCCTAGTGAGTTATGACAGTAGCGGTAATGGTAAGGCTATGTACTACACCCGTGACGTACAAGGTAGAATCATCTACCGTGAAGCCGACAATATAGCAACTCACAACTCAACACTCAGTAGTAGTTATCAATATGGCTACACCTCCTCCTCCGACACCCCTGACTTCGTAAAAGACGCAAACTCCAATGTGATCGAGAAGAACCTGGAACTCCCAGGTGGTGTACTGATAACTATTAAGCCAGCACAAACTACCCCAAATAACGCTACTTACTCTCTGCCCAACATCCATGGTGATACCCTCCTCACTACAGACGCCACCGGCACAAACACCAGCACAGGTAATGGCCCCCTCAACTCCTTCACCTACGACCCATTCGGTACTATACTACCCGGTAGCACCTTACCAACAAACGCTGATACTGCCTCATTCGGTTGGGTTGGATCACACACTAAGTTCACAGAAACAAGCTTTACACTAACCCCAATCCAAATGGGAGCTAGAGTATACCTTCCAACCCTAGGTAGATTTACTAGTGTTGATCCGGTACAAGGAGGAACACCCAATAGCTATGTGTATCCTCAGGATCCGATTAATGAGGCGGATTTGAGTGGGAAGTTAGGGATGGTAGGCTTTACTCCGAGTTGGTTCGACGAAGCAAGCACGAGGACTAGCTACAAGGTAGCGAAGGCAGTTTGCGGAGGGTGGTGGCAGGCTTTGAGTTGTTTGCCTGGTGTAGGCGTGGGCGCTAAACTGGCCAGAGTAGTCGAAGCTGCGAGTGGTGCTACAAAGGGCTTTCGAGGCATTGAAATAGCTCGCGTGCTTAATAAGGGAGTTGTCCGAATCGGCGTCGGAGTCAAGAAGATCAATGGTGAGTACCAGAAAGTGTATAGAATTGGAGTAGGGTATAACAAAAAGTACCAAACCAATATAATAAAGCGGTTAGTGGGCAATTATCACATTGATCTATGGAGGCGCAGGTAAGATATGTCCAGAGTAAATGAGATCTCAAGTTATCTTGAAGAGAAGGTTGAGGATGGACAGATTCTAATAAAAATTAAGAGAGAAGGTGAGTACGATGTAATAGATATTACGCCAGAGCACCCTTCGGATGATGTCTTGAACGCTTCACTTTCAATTGTAATTGATGAGAAACGAGATTATGTAGGTCTTCATATAGGTAGAGGGAACTTTTCTGATACGACCGAACCGTACGCTTCTCAAGATAAGGAATACATTCTTGAGGTAGTGCTTGCCTGCATCAATGGCAAAATTGAGGAGGACCTGGTTGAGCGAGACGGAAAGGTTCTAAAATCTAAACTAAGCATTATGTTGCCGGACGGCAAGCAAATACTTCATTATCGCAGCGGTTTATTCATTTTTGGTGGTAAAAAGACACATATAAAGTATCAGCCTTATCTAACGTAGGGCGAAAGAGCTAATTTTTCACCACTCGAAGACATTAAACGGCGGAGTGAGAGCTTCAGGCGTCTTAAATAGAAATAATGTATTTCGAGCTGGTTGGGGGCAAGGGGCTAAAGTAACTGTAGAGAAAATATTAAGAATTGCGATTGGCTCTGGCGAAGGTAGGGCTAGAGCAGCTTCTAGAGTCCACTTTCATGTCAGATTATTGAGGTATAAATAATGAAAAATTTAAAAAAACTTTTCAGTCAATACGAGTGCAAATTGAATATACACGCAAAAAAAGATCTAACTGGTCTGAGTGTTTTTCCTACTGATGGCGTAAGCGGTTTAGCTATTCATCTATATGGGTCTTTCGATCATGACGAACTCGACGCTGTGAACATAACCGATTTTAGTACTGTTGGAGTTAAGTTTGACATAGTAAGAGATGAAGAAATAGACGAAAATCTCTATTTTAATATGACGGAGGCTATGCTTGAGGGTAAATACAGATATATGTTAAAGAACAACTCTATTCGGGATAAGCTGAGTCACGGTGCAGTCTACTTTACGATAGGTAATGAACATGAACCGTTGGTCAGGGATTTTCGTTGTACTGATCAGAGAACACTGAAGCAAATGTACCGGGAGGGTAAACTTAAAACGACGGCCTATAAGCGAGTAATCAGCTCGTAGAGCTGTAACCCTAGGTAGATTTACTAGTGTTGATCCGGTACAAGGAGGAACACCCAATAGCTATGTGTATCCTCAGAATCCGGTGAATGAGGGGGATTTGAGTGGAAAGTGGTTGACCAGCTCCTCTATAAAAAGATTCTTCACCAGGTCAAATTTTAAGCATCGTGCCATTAACGCGACTACTGCCGCAAAGATTATAAGTCGATGTGCGAGAGGACGTTGTGGCGGCTCCTATGCTTCCGCCGCAATCGTTGCGGGTGGTACAGCTTCACTTGTTGCGCTAGGAACGTTAGCTCATCGTACTGCTGGTTCAACGGGAGTTCACTCTAACTTCTATTGGGCCAAACAATCGACGCAGGCCGTCACAACGGGTGCTGTATGCGGTGCCCTATCTGGTAAAGGATGTCTTTTCGGGATACCTACACCGCGGGCGGGGACTCCCCTCAAGTTGCTATATGATATGTTAGGAAGGCAAACTATACCTATGAAAAAAATTGCGATCTGCGTATGCTCACGGCACGAAAAAGGAAACATTGACGGCAATAGCTTGATATTGAGCAGTGAAGGCTTGCTGCACATCTTCTTTATAGCCCTTTTGCTGTACGGTATTGGCTACTACGTTGCTCTGGTTTACGTTTGTCTTTTGGGCGTCGTGGTACTTGTTTGGTTTCTAGGCGCAAGGCATAAGGGACATAGTTCCTTATGCTCGGCGAGGAGGTCTTTGTTAAAAATTTGTGATCTGGGTAGCTATATAACTCCGTAGTGAGACTGTGTTGATCCTATACAAGGAGGTAATGCTAATAGCTATGTGTATCCTCAGGATCCGGTAAATGAGTGGGAGTTGAGTGGGAGTTGGCCATACCCGGCGCTAGTGAGGTGAAGGGGGGAGAGCTGGGTTTGAAGCTTGCATCGCAGGCATGGACCGCAGGAAAGGCTGGATCGCGCATGGCGAACCTGTTATACCATTTTACCGCTCATGGGAAAGCATTAGGTTACCGTAATGCTGTCAGCTATACCCTGGGTGGCCTAGTAAGAGCAACGCCAAGAAACTACGTTCGGAGCAATAATGCGGTAAGAGGTATCGTGAGAAAGATCTATCAAAGGAGCTCTAGAGTGATTATTAAACAAGGGAAACGACTAGTTACTTATTATTAGTCCGAAAGGATCGGCGCAGGAAGCTATGCAATACTTAGAATCAGATAAAGCTGTTGAGGATTTTCTCAACGAAGTTAAAGATGGCAAAGACAAGGTCATACAAAGTGTCATAGAGGATTATGCGGGTTGGAGCAATCTAAAGCTTCCCCGCGAAGCCGACGTCTTGCCAGAGTTGTATGCTATGGTATTGTGCAGAGAAAAAATATATAGAGCGACAGAATACTTAAACTTTAGCCAGAAAGCTTACGTTCATGAGATTGATAGCAAGGTACAGGCTCATTTTAGTGGTGTGACCATAAAAGATTTGGCCCCTCAAATTCAAAAAGCAGCGCATTTATCTAATATACCACCCAAGAGTAAGTGGTGGTGGTGGCTTGGTGTACTTAAACAGAATGCCAAGTAGCCTCTTCACTAGGCAATGATATTCAAGCTATTCTCCTGTCAATGGCCCCCTCAACTCCTTCACCTACGACCCATTCGGTACTATACTACCCGGTAGCACCTTACCAACAAACGCTGATACTGCCTCATTCGGTTGGGTTGGATCACACACTAAGTTCACAGAAACAAGCTTTACACTAACCCCAATCCAAATGGGAGCTAGAGTATACCTTCCAACCCTAGGTAGATTTACTAGTGTTGATCCGGTACAAGGAGGAACACCCAATAGCTATGTGTATCCTCAGGATCCGATTAATGAGGCGGATTTGAGTGGTGAGTTTGGGTGGAAGAGTTTTGCGAATATAACAAGTGTAGCGTCAATTGTCCCTGGGCCAATAGGCATGGCATCCAGTGCCGTTTCCGCAGCAGCTTACGCTGCCGCAGGAGACAGAAAGGATGCGGTTATCATGGCCGTGGGTATAGCTGCTAGTGCGGTGGGGGCTGGGGCGGCGGTGAAGGCGGTACAGGTTGCTAGAGCGGTGTATGTGACAAAGGTTGCAACAAAAGCCTCAACAAGCTTAGGTCAGAAGCTAATATTCCATGAGGTTCTTGCGCGTGGCGGCAAGGTTGCCATGAAGAGTTTAGGCGATCCTTCCTATCAACATTTATGGGTAAAAAGGAGAGCGACACATGCTGCTCTCGATGGCACACGATCTACGGTACATTGGGTGCAGCAGAGATTCACTGGTCGTATTTCGCAAGTAAAAGTGAAACATGTAAAATTTGGGAGTTGGAGATGATAGTACGATGTATTAGTAATAATCCAAAAGCTTCAAAAAGGACAGATAAATATTTGGGTCAAGGATTGGGCTCGAACTTGCCTACATATCCTCTAACGCCAGGAAAAGAATACGTTGTTTACGGGATGGCGGATATCAAAGAAAACGTAGGTGTCTACTTGATTCTAGATGATGATCAAACAGCTGGGGACTATTCCGCGGTCAAACTCAATGATTATGAGCCAGTATGGTATGACAAAAGTCTCTTTGAAGTCATTGAGGAGACGGTGGATCCTGAATGGCAGAGTATGAAAGGTACGATGTGGACACGCAGAGGAGAAACAATATCATTCCCTGAATTCGTTCAAAATGGCAAGAGTTTTTATTACTGGCTTTTGGAAGGTAGAGAGGAGGAATTAAAAGTATTTTCAAAATATATACATAAATACGAACCCAGAATTTGACCCCACACCCTTCAACGCGGACAAGTGTTAAATGGCCACCCATGGTTAATGAAACTCTTCAAATGAAAAACGCTGATACTGCCTCATTCGGTTGGGTTGGATCACACACTAAGTTCACAGAAACAAGCTTTACACTAACCCCAATCCAAATGGGAGCTAGAGTATACCTTCCAACCCTAGGTAGATTAAGGGAGTAATATAATGGATGTTCCAAGTAGAGATGAGGCAGTGAGAACCGCAGAACTTTTAGTAGCTGGTAGACTGAGCCCTTTGGAGGCTGCACAATGGGCAGAAAAGTTTAGTTATCCCGAGAACGAGAAAATTTATCTAGCGATTGATAGAGACGATCAGCCTCTGAGGCAGCTAATTGATGATCTTTCTTTGGCTGCTGCCATAAGCGAGACGGGTAGGCCTATTTATGCAGTTGAGGATTTTCGACATTGGCTAGACGAGTTTCGTCAATCTGTGCAAGATTTTTAGCCTCTCTTGCGTAGGTAAAAACGAAAAGCTAACAGGCAGCAAGAAGTTGTCTGTTGACGAGGGGAACGTCGCTCTCATATATACTTGCACCATTAACAAAAATGGCACTTATGAAGCTAGCGGCGAAACTATGATTACAGGCTAAGGAGGTGGCATTGAACCTTGATGTTTAGACGGATCATGATACCTGTCTAGAAGTTTAGCGCACTCCAATTCTAGTATGCCACCATGGACTTGCATCCCTATTTCCTCACGTAAATTCATATGAACAGCCTCTTCTTCATCACTGAAATTGCCCTTAATATCAAAGAGTGTTTCGTCGACGTCTTTACGATATGCTCCAAAAAATACTCTTGGTATCCGTGCCCATGCTGCGGCGCTTAGGCACATGTGACAAGGCTCAAGTGTACTGTAGAGGGTGAAGTCATACATATCATCAGTTTTGAGTAGGGCAGCCGCAGCTCGAATGCAATTAACTTCCGCATGAGCGGTGGGGTCTTTATTGACGCCAACTACGCTACCCCCGGTTGCTATAATCTGGCCGCTACTCTCTTTGACGAGGACGGCTCCGATAGCCACACCGCCATTATCTTTTGCTTCTTGGGCTGCTTCAATCGCTATCCTCACGTAGTATTCATTTGATTTTCTCATTGTAGTAATCATATCAAAATAAAAAGACTCCCGAAGAAGTCTACATGAGTCAAGAATTGGTAGCGGCGAGTGGACTTGAACCACTGACCCCAGGCTTATGAGTCCTGTGCTCTAACCAGCTGAGCTACGCCGCCATATAACTTGCCGCAGTATAGCAGGTTTTATCTCTGTTGGCCAGTGTCTCGGGGGAAGCCTAGTTCGCTTTTTTCGTAGGTAATTCAAAAAGCTGTGGACTCTGTTCAAGCAGTTCTAATAGTCCGTGATAATACGGCAAGATCTCAGGTGAGAGCGCCACTTTATCATCTTTTAACGCACGTATGTCTGTAAGGGTAATGTGATGCTTTCGCCAGACAGTGCCACCCTGCAAGAGGTTCATGATCGCGGGCATAACTTTGTCCAGTGCATAGACGAATTTTGCTTCAGCTGTTGAGCGTTCTTCGTACGCTTGCATGCAGTCAATCATCTCTGGAAAGTCCGACCACTCCTCAGCGATTTTTTCTAGAGCCGCTTCTTCGCGTTGCTGCTTGGTAGCTACTTCTGCGGCATTGTGAAAAGGGAAGGTGTCACCGGCATGCAGTTCAACAAGGTCATGTACGAGCGCCATGCGAATGACGGTGTCACGATCAAGTTCAGGGAAATAGGTAGCTAAAAACCAGGCGACCATGGCCAGGTTGTAGCTATGTTCGATGTCGTTTTCATATCGTTCGCCACGTTCAGGGATATATAGAGCGCGGTCAATTGCTTGAAATTGCAACAGCATCTTCTGCATATCAATCAAGCGAGTGATGTCTGGTTTTGCCATACCTGATAAGATTATAGCCGATGGAAGCATACGTCAAACCAGGGAAGTACGTGGTAGCGGTCAGTGGAGGCGTAGACTCGATGGCCTTATTCGACATGCTTGTAAGACTGCCTGAGCTTGATCTCGTGGTCGCTCATTTTGAGCATGGTATTCGTGCAGATTCAGATCAAGACCGGCAGCTAGTGGCCGAGACTGCAAGGCGGCATGGACTCCCGTTCGTATTTGCACGCGGTAATCTGGGGTCTGGTACGAGCGAGGCAAGGGCTCGCGAGGCGCGGTATGCATTTTTACGACAAACTAGAGAGGAACATGGTGCTGAAGCTATCATCACTGCCCATCATCAGGATGACATGCTAGAGACAGCACTCATTAATCTAGTGCGTGGAACGGGCCCCCGGGGCTTAAGTTCGCTCCAGTCGACAACGGAATTGATACGCCCCTTGCTCAATACATCCAAGCAGCAAATTTTAGACTATGCACGGACTCATAAGCTAACCTGGCATGAGGACAGCACGAATACGGATGAGAAATATCTTCGTAATTATCTGCGCCTACATATTATGCCGCGTATGAGCGATGACGTAAGGCAACAATTGTTACAGTATATAGTTGCTTCCAAAGATTTAGAGGAAGAGATGACCAGTATTTTGATGCCCAAATTGCAGGGTAATGTGCTTGATCGCAAATGGTTCACGCAACTGCCTCATGACGTATCTAGGGTGGCAGTGACTTTTTGGCTGAGGAATCAAGGTACCAGTTTTACCCGTAAGACTATTCATCGTCTGGTGATATTTATGAAGATTGCTAATCCAGGCAGTCGCACGGATGTCGACGCAAGGCACTACATGCATGTCAGCAAGAGCAATATCACCTTGGTCTCTCGATAGGCCCTTCGGTAGTGTATAATGGCCACATATGGATAATTCGAACAAGACTTTTCGCCCTGGAAACCGGGGTAATAACAACAAACGTAGCTACAAAAGCGTTGGCTTCATTGCAATCCTCGTCATCTTTGTACTCATCATTTTAGCAGCCTACAATCAGTCGACTGGTCTGAAGACTATCCCGCTCACTCAAGCAGTGAGCGAGTCAAATAGCGGCCAATATAGCAAGCTGGAAGTATCGGGGAATGAAGTAGACATCACCAAGAAGGGTGAGGCTCGTTCAACTGAGCGTGCATACAAAGATCCGAACGGTAGCCTGAAAGATCAGGGTTTCAACACCTCTAAAGTTGAGATTTCATATAAACCGCAGAGTAGCACGAGCTCGACAGTAGAGAATCTACTCATTGGTTTGTTGCCAGTTATTGTTATTAGCATCGTCCTATATGTCATGTTGCGTAGCGCGCAGGGACAAGGGAACCAAGCATTGAGTTTTGGTAAGAGCCGTGCCCGTCTTTACGGGAATGAAAAAGATAAAGTAACATTTGGCGACATTGCTGGCAGTAATGAGGCTAAGCAAGACCTTGAAGAAGTAGTTGAATTTTTAAAATATCCAAAGAAATTTGCCAATCTGGGTGCCCGTATTCCTAAGGGTGTGCTGCTTGTCGGTCCTCCTGGCACCGGTAAGACTATGTTGGCTCGTGCTGTTGCGGGAGAAGCAAATGTACCATTCTTTAGTATCTCTGGATCGGAATTCGTAGAAATGTTCGTAGGCGTTGGTGCGAGTCGTGTTCGTGATTTGTTTGCAAAGGCTAAAAAGAATGCCCCTTGTATTATTTTCGTAGATGAGATCGATGCCGTCGGACGTCGTCGCGGCAGCGGCATGGGCGGTGGCCATGATGAGCGTGAACAAACCCTCAACCAGATTTTGGTCGAAATGGACGGCTTTGAACAAGGCCAAAATGTTATCGTGCTTGCCGCGACAAACCGGGCCGATGTACTCGACCCTGCCCTGCTCCGCCCTGGTCGTTTCGACCGTCGTGTCGACATTGGTTTGCCGGATCGTAAAGACCGTGAAGCGATTCTTAAAGTACATTTTGCGAAAAAGCCATTGGCTGCCCATGTTGATCTTGATGCCTTGGCTGCAAAATCCGCTGGTTCGTCGGGCGCAGATTTGGCCAACATCGCCAATGAAGCTGCCATTATCGCTGCTCGTTTAGACCATAAAGAGATTTCAAGCAATGACGTAACTTCCGCCTTTGAAAAGGTCGCCATTGGGCCTGAGCGTAAGAGCAAAGTTATGAGCGAAAAAGAGAAGGAGATTACCGCCTTCCATGAAGCTGGCCATGCCGTTGTTGGCCACGTGCTGCCAGACAGTGATCTTGTGCACAAGGTGACGATTATCCCTCGCGGTGGAACTGGCGGTGTTACTTGGTTCATTCCCGAACAAGATAAGTCTTATCACAGTATTGTTGAATATAAGGATGTGCTCGCCCGCATGGTTGGGGGCCGTATCGCCGAAGAGATTATCTTTGGCCACGATCACGTCACAACCGGTGCTGGGAATGACTTGCAAAAGGCAGCCGAACTGGCACGTGACATGGTCGTGAATGAAGGAATGGGTAAGAAGCTACGTAATCAGGTCTTCCATGTTGATGATGGTATGATGCTTGATCGTTTGGTGCATGAACGTGACTATTCCGACGAGACAGCTAAGGTTATTGATGATGAGGTTGAAGCGCTTATTACTGAAGCGACCCAACGTGCTCGGTTGGTTATCAAGGCTAACGTTGAATTTTTACGCAAGCTGAAAGATCGACTGCTCGAGAAAGAGACCATCGAAGCAGAAGAGGTCAAGACGCTACTCCACGGTTCGCACATGCCCAAAGCTGCCGCATTGTATTAGGCGGCAGGATTTGGCCTTATCGACATAGGAGAATGAAACTTATTTTTTGTTCTTCGTGGAGCGAGATAGCCTGACGCTAGTTGTTATTTTTTCACTGTTTAAGCGGAGTCGTTGAGGCCTGTCAAGCTTAGCGCTTCGTAACACTTCGGGTTTAAGGTAGCTTCATTTTGCTGACGATACCATTGGTAATAGGGCTCAATTTGGGAAAGCTCGAGTAGTCTCACACTTGCCTCTATTCCTCTAAGTGATTCACTGGTAACTTTGTAAAACTGCAGGCTTAGTTCAACACAGTTTCGGCTTTTACGGTATCCCTTTTGTCCCCGAAGCGATATACTAAAGGGCGACTACACAAACGTTGCTAAAGAAGTTCATGCAGGAAAAGCCGACAGCTAAAATCAAAAAGCGTATCCCCTTGTCTAACGTGGCCTTGCTGCTCATTAGCGCTGCGCTTATAGGGCAGCTATTAGGGTTCTTGCGCACGAAAATGGTCAATGCTAATTTTATGCCGACCGGTCCGCATAGTACCGATGCCTACTTCGCCGCTTTTAATATTCCGGACTTTTTCTTCTACACACTTGCAGCTGGTGTATTGGGCGTAGCCTTTATCCCAGTGCTCGCTGACCGGCTCCAAAAAGGCGATCGTAAGGGCATGTGGGAACTCTGCGCTAGTTTGCTTAACTTGTTGAGCGTACTTATGGGTGTCGTTGCCGTGATTATTTTTGTGTTTGCCGGGCCACTCATCCACCATTTGGTAGCACCCAATCTGAACCAGTCACAGCTGGCTGACGCAACAGTTATTATGCGTTTTCTGGCCATAAATCCACTACTGTTCACTATCTCTGGCATTCTGACGAGTGTACAACAGACACTAGGCCGCTTCTTTTTCTTCGCTATTGCGCCGCTCTTCTACAACCTAGCCATTATTATGAGTATCTACATTTTTCGGCATACACACTTTGGTTTAAAAGGCCTAGGGCTGGGTGCGCTTGTAGGGGGATTCATACAATTGTTGGTTGTTTGTATAGGTCTGATCGGTACAAACTTTCGGTGGCACCCTAGGATCATGTGGCGTAGTGCTGACTTTAAGATGATCTTACGTCAGCTACCGCCGCGCTCACTCGACCAGGGTATGGACCAACTGCAAGTGATCGTAGAAACTAATTTTGCCAGACGTTTAGGCGAAGGTAACATTAGCTACTACAACAATGCCTCTATGCTACAATCTGCGCCAACCTTACTGATCGGTACGGCTATTTCAACAGCAGCATTCCCACGATTAGCCGCTCGGCTGAGCCAAGGGAGGCCAGACCTCTTCCGCAAGGAATTCCTGCGCATTTTGCGCTTCATGATCTGGCTGACCATCCCGGTCGTCATTAGTGCCTATTTTGGTCGAGGCTACCTGGCTCACTTAATCTTCTCGCGTAATTCTCAGCCGATTGCTCTAATTTTTGGCTTCTTGACCATAGCAATTTTTTTTCGTACGCTTTATACGATCGTGTCACGTTGGTTCTATGCACGTAAGGACACCAGAACCCCACTCGTTGTTTCGGTATTCACCATCAGCCTCAACATAGTCCTTGCGGCATTATTGGCTCGGAAGAACTCTTACGGCATAGCTGGTCTTGCGTTATCGGCATCCCTTGCTTCCATGGCTGAAATTGTCGTGCTCATGACGATCATGGTGATTCGCGACCGTGGTCTCTTGAATATGCAGTTTTGGGGTGGCGTCGGACGGATCATTTCGGTTGGTGGCTTTAGTATGGTCGCTGGCTACTTGGCAGTATCCTTTTTGCCGCTCGGAGCGAATGATTTAGGTTTGGCACTTGCTACAAAACTCGGGCTCATTGCCACTGCCGTATTTGTCGTGCATGTTGCCCTATCCGGATTATTCGGCTTAGAAGAAGCACGGCCGGTCTTCACGGGCATAAAGCGGCTCATAGTTGGTCGCATTCGCAATCTCTACTAGGCGCACTCGTATTTGTACGACCTCTGTTATAATGAGGAGTAATGAAGCAAGATCATATTCGTAACTTCTGTATTATTGCGCACATTGACCATGGCAAAAGTACACTCGCTGATCGGCTATTAGAGTTGACGGGCACTATTGAGAAACGGCTCATGAAAGAGCAGTTACTGGACCGCATGGACTTAGAACGAGAGCGTGGCATTACTATTAAGCTGCAGCCCGTACGCATGGACTATAAGAGCTATCAGTTGAACCTTATTGATACGCCTGGACATGTAGATTTTAGCTATGAGGTATCACGAAGTTTGGAAGCTTGCGAGGGAGCTATCCTCGTTGTCGACGCAACACAGGGTATGCAGGCGCAGACGCTGGCGAATGTGTATTTAGCTTTAGCTGCTGATTTAACCCTTATCCCAGTGCTCAACAAGATTGATCTTCCAGCAAGTGATGTGGAGCGGGTAGGCGCCGAAATCGTTAGCTTGTTAGGCTGCAAGTTTGAAGACATACTACAGATATCTGCCAAGACCGGGCAGGGTGTAGACGCGGTGCTGGAGCGAATCGTGCGTGATGTACCTGCCCCGAGTGGCAACACGAGCGACCCAACACGAGCGCTTATTTTTGACAGTTACTATGACGACTACCGCGGCGTCGTTTTGTATGTTCGAGCCGTGGATGGCCGCATTGGTAAAGGAGAACAGATTAAAATGATGGCTGCCCAGATGCCGGGCTTAGCCCTAGATGTTGGCGCACTGAAGCCCGATATGTCTCCGCTTACCGCTATTGAGACTGGTGAAATAGGCTATATCGTGACGAATCTAAAAAGTACACGCGAAGCGAAGGTGGGCGATACGGTTACTCTCGTGAAGGATCCCGCTACCGCTCCCCTACCCGGCTATCTCGACGTTAAGCCATTCGTCTATGCTGGTTTTTTTCCAGACAGCAACGAGCATTACCAAGAGCTAAAGGAAGCTATTGAGCGGCTTTCTTTAAGTGATTCTGCGTTGCAGTTTGAGCCTGAGAACTCTCCGGTACTCGGATTCGGCGTACGCGTCGGTTTCCTGGGGTTACTCCATATGGACATCGTTCGTGAGCGGCTGGAGCGCGAATATAATCTGGATTTGGTGATTACGAATCCCTCGACGGACTATCAGGTGACGCTGACAACTGGTGAAGAGATAGATATTAAGAGTGCTGCCGATCTCCCCGATGTTGCTAAGATTCAGGAGATCCGCGAACCATGGATTAAAGGCGAAATCGTTGCGCCCCAAGTGTATGTCGGTCCCCTTATACAGCTCATCAATAGTAAGCGTGGATTGCACAAGAATTTGAGTTACATTGAAGAACGAGCACTGGTGAGTTTTGAGGCACCACTCGCAAACCTGCTGACTGATTTCTACGATCAGCTAAAGAGTCTCACAAGTGGCTACGGCTCCTTTAATTATGAGCTTGCTGACTATCGAGCTGAAGATCTTGTCCGGCTGGATTTTTACGTTTCCGGCGAGAAAATAGATTCCCTGAGTATGATGGTTCACCGTAGTGAAGCCGAACGCCTGGGCCGAGAAGTTGTTGAGAAGCTAAAGGATGTTATCCCCAGGCAGCAGTTCGCTGTTAGCCTGCAAGCGGCTATTGGCGGCAAGTTCATTGCTCGCGAAGATATTTCTGCCTACCGTAAGGACGTCACTACCGGACTCTATGGTGGCGATGTATCACGCAAGAAGAAGGTGCTAGCCAAGCAAGCTAAAGGCAAGAAGCGCATGAAACGCTTTGGGAAAATTGATATTCCCGCCGAAGCCTTTACCGTTATGCTCAAACGCGATTAAATGAGTTCCATGAGCCAATTCGAGTACCAACCCGCAACGCATGTATTACATCATTTGAAGCAGGTTAGTCTCGTAGCGGTAGTGGGGCCAACGGCAGTAGGAAAAACGTCGCTAATCAACGCCGCTCTTGCGCGCGAATCGAGCCTGCACCTCCTATTAAGCCACCTCAGTCGTGAATCAAGACCTGGTGAGCGAGATGGTGTAGATGCTCATTTTGATGACCGCAAAGCCATGGAACAGACTATGACAGCTGGCGGCTATGTGCAGGTCGCCCCTAGTGTATTTGGGGATTTGTATGCAACCGGTCCACAGGACTACCAAACAAGCGGCGCCATGATTTGTCCGATTATTTCTCAGGCCATGCCAGTCTTCCGCGCCCTGCCCTTTAAAGTTGTCCGAAGCATTTTTATTGTGCCACCAGACTACAAAACCTGGCAACATCGGATACAAGAGCATGGCTTTACGCCGGAGCAGTTAAAACGTCGCTTTACAGAAGCAATACACTCGCTTATCTATGGCTTGGAGGATGAGGAAACACACATCGTGATCAACGATAGTCTCGATATCGCCACAGAGGACCTCATTACTCTCGCACTGGGCAGGCCCATGCCACCACGCCTGCAAGCAGACCAGTCTCGAGCGCGCATGATCATTCAGGACCTACTCGATAAACTACGGGCAATCGTGTAAGCTATTGTCCGGATGTCCGGATTTGTTTACTAAGGTAAACAATACTAGAAATTCAAGGAGAGTTGTGTATAGTAAATACATGGAAAAGGCGAAACCCGAACTACATGATATTGCAGCATTTCGGAAAGCGCTTGCAAACTATCAAGTATCGGATCACGCCCACCGCATTTTAGCGGGCATGAAGCTTGTTGCGATGAGTAGCTTATCCGGCGGCGGACGCAACACCATTATTGATCGACTCGTGCAACAACACGAGTATTTTTTTATTGTTTCTGACACTACCAGACCCCCAAAGATACGGAATGGCAGACTCGAACAAGAGGGAATTAACTACTATTTCCGCAGCGAAGCAGACATGCTCAAAGATATCCAAAACGGTGAATTCCTAGAAGCAGAAATTATTCATAACCAGCAAGTATCGGGCACCAGTATAAGAGAGCTTGAGCGGGCTAAGAACAGTGGAAAGATCGCCATTCATGATTTTGAGTACGGTGGTGCTAACAATGTCGCTCACGCGAAGGCCGATGCCTATATCATAGGGTTGCTCCCACCAAACTACGATGAGTGGATTCGTAGGTTTCGCGACCGTGAAGTAATTACCGAACAAGAGCTCGCCAATCGCATGCAGACAGCCGAAAAGGTGCTAGAGAACATGTTAGACAAGCCATATTTCAAGCTCATCATCAACGACGATATTGATACATGCGTGGCAGATATCCGGGCAGTAGTTGAACGAGACGAGTATAGTTCGGCCATGGCCGCAAGCGGCAGGCGAGTCGCCATCGATGTCCTGCAGCGTGTTAGGGGAACATTGCGGTCACCTGCTAAAAGTTTGTAATAGAACATTCAGCCATAGCCAACCGCTGAACAGAACGTGCATAACTACTATCCTAAGTGTTTCCCTTAAGCACGCTGACAAAATTCCCCAGGTGGCACCAATATACTCTCCTGAGCATCAGATGGATAATGGTGAGGTAGGTGAGACTTTCGCTGTTTCTTGGCTTGCCTCGTAGTGATCAAGTAGACTCTCCCTGTTATAATTGAGGTACATTATATGCCCACTGACACCCCCAATCCCCGCGCTGTCGTATCAGCTATCATTGAAAAAGTCGAAGACGGCAAGCGCTATAGCTTTATGCAAACCCGCTGGAAGCCACAAGCTAGCCCTACCTACTTAGGTGTATTTGAGATTCCTGCAGGCGGCATTGACGGCTATGAGAATGCATACGACGCAGTAAAGCGTGAAGTAAAAGAAGAAACCGGCCTAGAGATCACAAAGTTTATCGACGACGTGCAAACCCCAGTTATGTACGCCCGCCCTGGCGACGCTTCAATCGCATTTCGCCCATTCCTTTGTCAGCAAGTGCTAGAAACTAATGGCGGACTACCTTGGGTTGGCTTTGTATTCCGTTGTGAGGCCACGGGTACAATTAGCATGCAGACGAGTGAGGCAAAAGACCCGCGGTGTATCTATTGATGAGCTTGACGAGCTTTATTCGCGCGACACCTGAGAAGATATTTTCGCTCCAGCTTGCGACCCTACGCTATTAACCCGAATCCCGTTAGGCCAACCCACCCAAGCTAACTCTTCTAAATAAGCAAAGAGCCACGTTAGTGGCTCTTTTTGGTATGGTGAAGTTGACTTCACTAACATCAAAAACAAAGGAGTTT
>Ga0247666_1000146_pt1 | contig 30428 bp, 28 predicted proteins | sample CNK07_metaG_FD_183025 | JGI IMG/M metagenome (GOLD analysis project Ga0247666, IMG submission 183025) | Soil microbial communities from Purdue University Martell Research Forest, Indiana, United States - CNK07 | ecosystem: Environmental > Terrestrial > Soil > Temperate forest > Bulk soil...
CCAGTACTTCTTATTACTGGAGAACTTTGGTAATTTAGACATTAGGAACAACCTTTCTTACTTGTTAGCGTTACAACTACAAGTTTACTGGTTGTTCCGTTTTAGTGTAATGAGCCTCATAAGCCACATGCTTGACACTTGACTTATATAGTCGTAGGCTAAGCGAAAAGGTTAATACTATGTTACTAAACAAACGCATCACCACTTGGTCGGGTTTCGTAGACGTTCGTTAAGCATTCCGTTTTATAAAACTGAGCTTACTTCGGAGAAAAGTCATGAAAGATGTGTTAGTTATGCGTAAATTTGATGTATTAATAGCGCTTTATATCTTCGGTATTATGGTTGTCGAGTTGATGGGGGGTAAAACGTTCCCCGTGGCGCGTATTGGTTCATTCCACCTTACAGCCAGTGTGGCCATATTTGTAATGCCCCTTTTATTTACGTCAGTTGACGTCATAGTGGAGGCCTATGGCAAACAGCGTGCGCGTAGTGTGGTGCGCGTTGGATTACTTATTGTATTGCTTCAAGTGCTTACCGCGACTATATTCACTCATTTGCCCCCGTCGCACTACTTTGCCGCAAAGCAGCCGGCATATGCAGCAGTTTTTGATACGTCAGTCCGTTTTGGCCTGGCCAGCGTGTTGGCTTTTGCGGCTTCAGAGTTGCTTGACGTAGCTGTGTTTGCGAAGCTACGTCAGCGAATGCATGGTAGCAGTCTGTGGCTGCGCAATAATGTCGCTAATTTTTTATCACAATTCGTAGACTCAGTAGTATGGACGACGCTAGCTTTCTATGCCTTTCATCAGAGCTTTGGCGGCAATGCAAGATTTTTGCTAGGTATCATCATTCCCTATTATTTAGTGCGGATTAGCATGTCGGTGCTGGAAACGCCGCTGGTATACCTAGGAGTATGGTGGCTAAAGCGTAAGCCAACCAGGCAAGGCATGTCGGTCACGCAGGAGGTGAGTGTATGATCGCTCGTGCTATTCACACTCGTAAGGTGCTGGTTGGCGCTTGTACGATTACTGAGTTACTTGATGAGTCCCTTGCTGCGATATCAGACCGTAGTGTATTGGTTGTGACCTCGAAAATAGTATCGCTTTGCGAGGGTCGTATTCGGAAGATCGCAGGCACAGACCTGCCTGCACTGGTGCACGATGAAGCAGAGTGGGTCATGCCACATGCCGAGGCACAACACGGCTATACCTTCACGATTGCCCATAATATGCTCACGCCGAACTCTGGTATTGACGAGTCGAACGCCAACGGCGTGTACGTCCTTTGGCCAAAGGATCCACAAGCTAGTGCTAATCAGATTCGCCATTATCTGGTAGAGCGCTTCAAGCTTCGCGAAGTCGCGGTTATTATAACTGACGGTAATTTTTTACCGCTACGCTGGGGTGCTATTGGGCTGGCGCTTGCGTATAGTGGTATTGAGCCAGTGCGTAGTTATAAAGATAAAAAAGATTTGTTTGGTCGTCCGTTGCAACTCACTCGAACAAATGTTGTCGATAGCCTTGCAACTACAGCTACGTTGCTCATGGGTGAAGGCGCTGAGCAAACCCCACTGGCGATTATTCAAGACATCCCAGACATTCGGTTCGTACGCCGTAATCCGACTCCGGAGGAGATAGCAGCCCATCGTACGCCGCCTAGCGAAGATTCATTTGGACCGCTTTTAACTGGCGTAGCGTGGCTTCCAGGTGGTGCGGCGTAGTCATCCTATAGTTTCCACGTAGGTAAAAATGCATGGTGATGGTGCTCTTGGCATTGTACAGCTAGCGCTCGGCCAGCACATTAAAGAATCGGTTTAGTTCATTCGTATCCATGGCAAATGTTGTGGCGTTCTGCACGCATCACACATACGCTGAGCTCTCACCATATCATAGTTACTAAACTTGCTTGTAGTTTAACTGGCGGGGAGCGATCCTTCAACGAATGCTTGATGAGTGCCCGTCTTTGTCGAATTTGAGGCAATCATTTTCATGAACGCAATCGGTGAGATATGAACTCCATATACTCCTACATTTGTCCCTTAAGTTATTCGTGCCGTACGTAGGCGTTACTGTTCGCTTCGAACTCGTTTGTCAAACTCCAGAAAGCGGTCTATGGCAATAGCCGTGTCAAGGGGCGTATCATTACCGATAACAAGATTAGGAAGCGCGTAAGAAGCAGCTAATCGTCCAAATTCGGCACGTGTTTGGCCTACGAAGTTCGCAATAGTTGCTTTTTCTCCTTCTGCTGGCAGTGGTCTGCCCTGCGGAAAGAGTCGGCGATCGCGCGCATCTCCCCTTACACGACGATAGACAGTGTCTGGTCTGGCATCCACCATAATTAAGCCGTTCATCACAGCAGGCCATGCTCCTTCCACTGTAGGCCCCATAACGCCATCTATAAGATTAAGGTAGTGGAAGTCGAAGACTACAGTTTGTTCGATGGCTGCCCTGGCTAGTCTCGCCCGTATAGCGTTACCGCACTCGCGATTTTTATCTCGGTCAGGCAAGCTACGTAAGGAGTCGTAATCCCCGGGTTTTATATCCAGCCACTCCATGAGTAAGCTAGCAGTATGCACAACATCCATTTCAGGACGACTCTCCTGCAGGCGCTCAAAAAGCTTTGACTTGCCCACGCCATTAACACCGCCGAGTAGGTACGCTTGAGCCATCTTTTTCATATACTTCTCCTATCGCCAAATAGGTGACTGCATTACATGATCACGTTGTGCTGTAATATGTTCGATATGTTCCTTATAGAAGTGCAGTGAGTCGACAAAGTGTATGTAGCGCCCTATGGAAAGACCAAGCTGCCTTGCTACCTCCTGTTGTATGCTTGTTACCAGCTGCATATCCATAAGCAGCAGCCGGTAAGCATCATTGGCTCGAAAATGACTATGCACTTCAAGTTTACCGTTGTTTCGTCGGAAGTATAGTTGTGTTAGGCAGGGTGCAGCGGGTCGTGTAGGCATCGCGTGCATTGGCAACCAGGTGCTGAGCAGTATGCGCCGGCTACTTGGGGACGTGCGGAGACATCCCACTAAAGTATTTAGAGCCGGGTCGCTTAAGAGAATCTCGGTGTAGTGGTCTTCTTCAAGCTTAGTCAATGTCTTCTCGATGCCAAGTACGTATTTTGCGTATTGTCCGGTATAGCGGAAAGAGGTTTTATCTCGAACAAAAGCCAGTTTGCTCATAGAGGGGTCTATTACTTCAATGACGGCTGTATCCTCACAAAGTAGAGCTGGATCATCTGAGTTCTGAACGCCCGTTTTGTACAGTGCTAAGAAGGCTTGCTTGGCAGCTGCGATAGTGTTGGAGCATTGAATGGAGATCATCTTTTAGACACCTTCAAGGTCAGGGTGGGTAAGTATTCCGAGGCGTTGAAGGAGTGGTACTGCTTTTGCCCAAGATTTAGTATCCTCTATCCGTCGGAGAAGATATGGTTTGTCAATGTCTACGGCACTATGTATAGCAAGGATGTCTTCTATATCGTGTTTACCCTGGTCGAGTCCGCGTTGTGTAATAGCCTTACCAATGATCGTGTCTACAGGGTCAACGAAGTGATTGGCGGTTGCACCGAGCCTCACCCAAGTGATGCGATCTTGTATCTTCTCAAAACGGGCAGGATGTAGACTGCCTTGGTGGCGCATAACCACTGCACCCATAATGCTGACTGTGCCATCACCTAGGGCTAGCGAGAAACTTTCCAGCTCACCGGCCATCGGTTCATCTTTGGCGTATCGTTGCTGCCTAACCTCCGCACCAGGAAATACGGCACATAAATCATCGAAGCGGCGTTCGTCAGCCCAGATATCCACATCTCGGGTGGTGCGATGACCGGCTAACAATGCGGCATGGTAACCAGAGTAAATGCCATAGGGGATTTCGGCGGCTAATAGTCGGTCTGTGGTCTCGGCTAGGAGGGATTGGTTCGGCCTCAGAGAGGAGGCGGTGTCGGGACGGCTCATACAGTATCTCCAAAGATGATGTTATGCATGGCTTGCTTCAGGGCACTCTTCATAGGTTCTTTCGAGAACCGGTGTTTGTTGCCCGGGATGGGCACACGCGTAAAACTGGGTGTATGCTGCGCGAGGTATTCGCCATTTTGGGGGTAAATAGGATCCTCAGTCTGGTATATGGCGATAACCCGTCGATATGCAGCTTCCATAGCATCGTGATATATACGCAGGGAGTTTCTGTCCATAGAATTCCAAAGGTCTATATCGACCCGCACCTGCCCAGTGCCTTTAGCTATGGGGAGGAATCCATTCCCCTGATCATCGACTTCCGTGCCGCCGAAAGCCGTAATAACGCTTATACGGTGCGATTCGCCTTCATCTGTATTAGGAGACCAGAGTAAGGCTGTGGCTCCTTGTACCTCAATTTGATTAGCCAAGGATGCTATTACTAAACTGCCAAGACATTCCGATACCAAGGTGAGCTCGGTTATTTCCGTCTTTGTGGCTAGGCTCTCCAGCACATCCAATACTCGGCTACCCTGATCTTCGACCACTAGGCTTTGGACGGTTTCGCCAGGCTGCAGGTCTGACATTCCATAGATATCCGGAAATACTATATTGTGGGTGGCGCCAACGACGTCTATGAGCGCATCTTTTACTGCCAGGGCTGGCTCGTTTCCGCTGGTTAAGCCGTAGCGGTTGGTAGCTAACCCTGGTATGAACACGGCAAGCTTATCCGATTCTTGTTCGGGTTGCATGAGCGTGTAATCAATGGTTGCACTTGTATGATGTTCGACTGTCCCTAACATAGAGTCCTTTAGGTATTATGTTGTTGCGTCAGCGCTTAGGCCCATGAAAGTGAGCTGTGGTTTCACTAATTCGGGTATGATGCGCACGTCGAGTCGCTTTTGTGGCTGTAAATATAGATCACCATCGATGTGGTAGGGCGCTGCTTGATACACCTTACAGCGTTCTTGCAAAGTGGGGTTGACACCAACCTCGCCCTTTGGAAGGATGCCATTGAAAGGAATCGATAAGTTCTGCGAGTTCCAATAGCTCCAGGCTTGGCGTGCTTTAAGAGCGTCGAACTCAACGTAAAAATCTTTGTAGCGGCCAGCGCGACGCACCTCGCGATCTATGGCGTGGCCTAAAAGGGGAGCAGCGGCAGCTGCAAGCTTGTCAAAATCCATTAAGGCAAGCGATCGTAGACATACAGGACTGCTATTAAGCAGGCAATGGTCTACCAGGAAGCTAAGTCGTTGTTGGATGTGTTCGATAAATTGTGATGGATCGATGGCAATCTTTCCTTCTGTTTCGAGTTGATGCACGGTGCGGATAAGGGCGGCTAAGCTAGGTCGAAACTCTCCCAAATTGAAGTTACGCAAGAGCGCGGGGCAGGCCCGAAACACCAACTCCTTATACCCCCATGAGTTTAGTTCACCCTGGCTTGCGGACTGCATACTACGTTTATCACGAGAAAAAAGCATAATGTATTCGGTTAGCGCTTCAAAATAGAAGTAACCAAGAATAGGCAGATGATGTATTGACCTGGTAAGAAGCTCAAAGAAATACTCGGCAGTTAGGATTTGATTATGGTGCGAAAGGTTATGGCATGCGTCAAGTAAAGGACGGGCCATTTGGATTTGTCTAACCACCCTATGTCGCAACTGGTATACATCCGTCGCTGTCATAAGATGCTGGAGTTTTTGGAAGGCTTGGAGGTGAACGTCTCCCATGCGTAAGTAATTAACGCCAGCAATACTTCTAGAGGTTGCGGCAGGGATATTGACCTCGATAATTAAGGCTGTCGGTGCGCGGTTGGAGATGCCCTTGGCCACTATGCTGCGTGGTACCTCGTGTTCAAAAATATAAGCGCCAAGGTTGTGCGCTCTAAGACCTGCTCGTGTAGGGAAGAGTGGTGTGCAGTAAACGCTACCAATAAGGCATCCAGTGCTGGAAGACAGCGTTTTCTGTTTCACTACGGTCTCGATGTTAGTCGTTATATGCAGCAGGCGTACAGTAGTAGCGGAAGTAAGCAGCTCAAAGAAATTATTTTTCCAGAGTAGATGGGCATGTGGTGCATCATCGTGCCGCTGATGCCAGTGGCGGACACTTGCCGATGATGGGCTGTTCATACTAGCTCTCCGAAACGAGGGTAAAAGAAATGAACATCGGACCATGTTGTCGTATGTGAAGCTGAAGGTTTCTCTGCTACGCTGAACGCATAGCCAAGAGCTTCGAGACTATCAGTGCTTTGTAAATAGTGTCCTTCGCTGTCAAGCACGGCTTCAAAGGCCAACTGCCTCAAGGACTGAGATGGTATGAGCCGCAAGTGATCATCATTGATCCACCAGGTGAGTTTGGGCATGCGATACCTGTCTAGCGCGTCAGCTGTTTTCACGATGTCAATGACGGCCTTGTACTTTTGGTAGGCATCTGCCTGCATAGGAGAGAAATCGCAATAGGGTACCTCATGTAGACTGATTGCTATGCTGATAGTCGTAATATCTTCAGGGCTTAGATTTATATGCCACTGGCTAGTGATTCCGGCGGCATGCGAGCGAAACCAATCGGCTGAGCGGTTACCGTGCCCGGGATCATTTTTGTCGTTCTCGCGTCGAATGTCGTGTAATAGCGACGCAATAATTGCCTGCTTCACGCCCACTTCATCCAATGCGAGTATACGCGCAAGGTATAGGCTGTAATATGCCGAGCGCCATAGATGTCGCAGTCCGTGCGTGGCATGAATGATACGCTTTTCCAAGAACCACGCTTGCGGTATGCGTAAAGCCTGAAACCAGTCATAAAATGAATCTGTGGCCGGGAAGGGCTCTGTCTCAAAATGAGGGTTATTTTGATTAATCCAATTCCAAGTTGTTTTATCCATATGCTGAAACTGGGGAAGTTTGTTGTGGATGGCCAGGTCACGGAGGCTGGGTAACGCCGCGCTTTGATTTGGCATAGGGTCGTTCCTTTCGAATTATGTTTCGTAGTTCTTTAATGCTCGGTCTAACTCGCTCCAGTCCTCGTTTGGATACCAGTCGTGCATGTGTTTGCGGCCGTTGTCAAACCAGTGACTATCGAAATCCCTGTTCATGATAACCCGCCTGCACAGAGCGAGCGTGAAGCCGGTTGTGGTCCACATGCGTACCTTATCTGTTGAGATGGCATTCCCAGTACGCTTCTCGGTCTCTTCGATATATGCGTCCATTACAGTAGTACTAAAACGGCAAAACTGGCGACCCTCGCGCGCTGCGTCGCCCAGGGTTATGTAGCTCATGCCGATTACGCCAGCCGGTTTGTTATCCTTGTCAAGCACCAGGTTTTGGGCATTAAGATTGTCGTGTATAACCTGGTTAACCCCGTGGATGCCGTTGGGATATTGGCTTTGGAGCGCAGCTCCCAGCTTGTTGGCATGCTGCGTAAGCGAAGGGTATGCCGAAAAGTCGAATGAGGTGAGGATTTCTACTAGGCGGGTATCCCAGAGATATTCTTTTTTAAGTGGCAATAGCTCTTCACGAAAAACTCCTGCGTCTAGTGTCCCGCCAAACCATAATACGAACTCGGCCATACCCCTGCCGATGGCCTGCTGGGTTGCCTCTGGAAGCTTGCAGACCTCTTCGTCCACGGTCGTATGGCCGGGTATGTAATCGTAGGTCAGGTGGGGGATGTCCGATTGCAACGCCGCATGTTGCGGGATAGCGAGTGGTGGTTGCTGGTCTGCGCGCTCTGACAAAAGATGCAGCGCATGCAACTTAAACTGATCTTGCACGGCTACCTCTTGGTGTGTCGGTACTTCTACCACAGTTTGCTCATCAACAACTGCCACGGTATGCCGAACGTTCTCCTCTAAGATTCGAAAGCTTTCGCCATACATCAAACTTACGTCAGCGATGGATGGCATTTCAGGGGCTGCCTTCATACTTCTTCACCTTTCGAATTATCCTCTAACTACTGTTTGCGATAAGGGGATGCGCGGCACTTGCCATGGTATTCCATGTCTGTCCGGAATCCTGGATCCTACCTCCACTACATCATGCACACGTCGATGCGTTCCCGTAAGGGTGCTGATAGCGCCGGGCGAGATGGCGCCGTTCTCGTCTCGGTAAGAGCCAGCCACAGGACATGTTAAACCAGTTCGTACGGGCGGGGCGATATCATCGGGGCTGTCGGACGCTGCGACTCTAGCATGATAGTTGGACCATTCTTCGTGCATGATAACAGTGCCCTGGTCACGAATTTCGGAGAGTCGTCGCATCGTCGCATCGTCAAAACTAAGGTGGCCGTCTGCGTGCCGCAGCATGCCGGGAAAATAAATGCCGAAGGCGGATGTTGCGCCAGCTACACCCAACGGCAGAATTAGCGTTAGTTTGTTGAGTAAGTCATCTTTTTCGATTTGGGGCATGACACGTTTCGGCTCATCTAGCCCTGGAATTCGTTGGGCGGTTGCTAAACTTGTCATGGCGAGCACCGACATTTCGCCCTCCTGCACGACGACGCTGGCACTCTCCTCAACACCATAGAGAATTTTGTTTACCGTTGCTCGTAGAGTGTGCTTGGACAAAATATCGTAATGCTCAGTGGCTTTCTGCCACATATCCGCATTGAATTCTCGGTCTTGTTCTATAAAGTTGATTATGAAGCTGGCTGCTCGGAGTTGGCCCTCGTTAAAGTCGTTGCCGTAGCCTCCTTCCGGAACGCGCAGATAGAGGCCGATGCGGTGCGGCGAACTGAGGCTTGCTAACAGGTAGGACGCATGCCTTCCCTCGGCTTGATCAAAGGTACCGCGATCGGCAGCGAACTGAAAAATACTACGAATATTCATAACCGCTGCATTGTGGCCAAGAGTGTAGAAACCACGCCTGAGCTGGGCCTCGTATGCCTCTTGGTATTGGTTCCAGTCGTCCAGATCTACTTCTCGACCTTCCTGGCGCCAACGCCGGAGCGTTTCGGTTAGGTTCGCCCTATGCTCAGGGAACGTAGCATGGGCATGGAAGCCTGGAGTGCTAGCGTGCAACCTGAGGTTATCCTGCCAGAAGCCATCCATAAATCGTTCCAGCTCATCGTCGGTCTCTGGTATGAAAGGCTCCTTGACGCCAGTATGCTGATAAAGATTGGGCGGAATTTCATGGCAAGAATAGGGTATACAATCCACCGGTGGCCAACCGGCTATATCGTTAACGATTTCGGGCTTCTCCCCTACGAGAACATCGATCCTCTCGGCAAGTGCTTTGACGGGCTCAGTGAATACAGCTTGTAGCTCGTCGCGAATGGGGGTGCCCCATTCCTTTAGATCTCTTACGTCTTGACCGCGCAGTTCCATAAACCTCCTTGCTGCATGTGCGTACCTTAGCGCGTTCTGTCATTTAGAGAAATCTGTTGTGCAAAAAAGTGCACAGCCTGCTAGGATAAGCACATGATGGATAATACAGTGGTACTACGTGCTTACTTTGAGGAGCTGGGCATTGACCCCAACGCAACCGACTTGTATTTGACCTTACAATTGCACGGCGCTCAGACTATTTCCGAGCTTTCCCGGAATGCGGGCATTGAGCGCACGAATGTGTATCGGCTTATAGAGAAGCTAAAGACCGTTCACTTGGTAGAGATTGAAAAGAAGTACAAGCAAAGCATCGTACATATGGCACCAGTCGCCAATCTCCACATTTTCTTTAGTAAGAAGGAGCAAGAGCTTAGAAGTCAGCAAGCTCGACTTGCGCTTATTGAGGATATGTTCGTACAGCGCGATACATTGAGTTCTCCTGCAACGCAAATTCAGGTCTATCGCGGTACAGAGAGTGTTAAGCAGATGCTTTGGAATCAGACTCGGGTAGCAGGAGAAAACCTGTCTATCCTACGGGAAAACATGCAGTCCAGAACCGATGCCGCCTTTTTTGATCGGTGGGTCAGGCGTTGCAATGGACGTCAGATACGCTGCAGAAGCATCATCTCTGATGAGTTCATTGCAAGCCAGCGCTCCTGGTACGCCAAGCACGCCAATGAGCGGCTTGCACACTGGGAGTCTCGCTACGTACCAGTCGGCATTTTCCCGATTACGCATTCTGTTGTTATCTATGGCAACGTCGTTGCTTATTACAATTGGAAAGGCAGCGAAGTGTTTGGGGTGGAGATCTATAGCCAAGAAATAGCTGATTCACAACGGCTATTCTTCGAGATGCTTTGGGGGCGTAGCGTTTCCGTGGATGGTCTTGCCACCAAGCTGAGCGGGCAAATATCGAAAGCTCGTAAGTCGAGTCCAGATGCATAGTGGGATGTCACGCCAGCCCTGTAATTCATTGACGCTTACGCGCAAATAGGCAGTATCTGGGTTTTTTTGCCGGGCCATGATATAAAGCTATTATGATAAACCCCGACGTAGTAAATCCAGTCATGGTTGAGTACGCAGCTGACTTGCTGCGAAACCGTACTGGGCTGCATCTTGAGACACCTATCGCTGAATTTATTGGCACTGATCCGACGCCCGTGCGCTTAACCGAAGCGGCACTCGCCATCACAAAGCGCGATATCTTGTTGCCATACATTAGTGCGCTTCTTGTCGATCCCAGCGGAACGGCTTTTGACTCTAAGCCAGCGTTTATGCTGGTAGCAGAGGATGAACAAGGGCAGATCGAGGGCCTGCATGCCTTGACACTTGCGTTGGGTCCCAAATGGGATGTTCGCCTGCACGCATGGATGGAAGGTAGGCGTTTTACCGAAGATCCGCATACACACGATAATCCTTTCGGCTCGGTGGTAATAGTCGGCTCGTTTGCCGATGAAGTCTTGATTCGAGCCGGGCCAGGAGAAATTGGAAGACCGTATGTCGAGTGGCTTCACGGTCAAGCTGACCCTCTAGGAAAAGTTGCGCTACGCTCGTTCGAAAGTCGCTTCTTTGAGCCGGGTGAATACCACACTATGCCGGGTACGCTAATTCACAGTGCAAAAGTCAATCCTAGAGGCATATCCGCAACCGTGGTGGTTAGGCACTTCAGTGGCATCCCGGGTTCCGACTTCACAAGCGGTCCCCCAACTATTACCTCTCCCCACATACAGGTGGTCAATGGGCTGGATACTCTTCGGCGCGTCCGCGCTGCGTTGAAAGATATGTAGCTGCGGCATGGCACAATAAACTCAGGGTCTTTTTAGCTGTGAGATATGCGCTATGAAACATCGACCCAGATCCTAGGATATGAAGATAGCGAACGTTTTAAGCTGTGTTCGACTTCATTCAGGAGAAGCGCTTGATGTACAGAAATCACATCGACAAGACTTAGCTCACCCCCGTAAGACTTGGCCCCGCCTAGCCGTCCCTTTTGCCCCCCATGGGCGAGGGCAAAACTTGCACGTTCTGTATCTGTTACTGTATATTCTATCGTGTCCTCTAACCTTACAAGTAGTGGTGTAGGTGGGGGTTGGCTGGGATTGTATATGCCGGTATCTAAAACAAAACAAGAATATCTAAGAAGCTAAGAAGAATAAATAAATCAGACGTAAAAAACAACTAACCTAAAACCAATAACTCAAGAACCATATAAAACTAGCTATAAATACCTAAAGCCAAAGATGCATCTAAGTATCTAATGAACAAGAATAATCTGCATATGGCTGAATTACCAAAGCTAACCAAGAAGCAGCAAGAAATACTAAGATTGCTCTACAGTTTCAGATTCTTAAACCGCATTCAAATCCAAGCCTTCTTAAACCACAAAGACCCGAAAACCATTAACCTCTGGTTGCGTGATCTTAGGGCTAAAGGTTACGCCGAATGGATTTATTCAACTCACTTTGCCGAGAAGACTAAGCCAGCAATCTATTACCTGGGTTTAAATGGCGTACGACACCTGCGTGCGCTCACCAGGAAGAACAGTGATGGCGACATACTGCGAGCCCACCCACCAGAAGAACTCAGAAAGCGCTACAAAGAGCCAACTCGCAGCCAGGTCTATATTGATCGCTGCATCCTTATTGCGGATTGTGCACTTGCTCTGGAACGACAAGATATCGAAGATCAAGCAAAGGGTAAGAAGCTCAGGTACTATTACCAAACTGAGGCAGGCTATTTGCTTGAACGAAGCTACTACCATTTCGTGTCAGACCTAGACGATACACCTATCCAGCCACACCTCATTTTCTGTCGTGATAGGCTTGATGAGAATGGCAAGGAAGAAGCAACCATTGGGAGCTATATTCTTGAGGTATTTGATGCCACTTTGCCGCGTTACCGTATGAAGAAACGTTTGAGCGACTACGTGAAGTTTCTTGATGATGAAGGCGACGAATGGAAAGAGCAAACCGATACCGACAAGCTGCCAGTTATCCTAATTGTTTGTCCGCGAACCACTGACCTCATTTATGCAAAACGACGAACAAGAAAGCTTATTGCTGATGCGTGGTATTGGGAGAGTGATGACGCAGAGAAGCCACGGATGCGGTTTACGACAGCAGAGAAAATGAAAGAGCATGGAGTATTGGCTAAGGATATTTGGGAGCAGGCATCATATGTAATGAGCCAAAATCGTAACTTTCACTGTTTGCAGTGGAAGTTGGTCAGTTTTTCGCAGGAAAAGTGACCGTTCGATTTTTATCTCGTTGGCACGCCAAATAGCGGTGAAGTCTATCGAAAAATTCTCTCTGTAGCTACGCTTATATTGGTAAGAAAAACTCCTCGGGATACATCTCCGAGGGAACGATAGAGAAGCTGCCTATTACGAATCTTCAGTATGTATGCGTTACTGGAACGTCTCTTAGGCTTCATCAAGCTTAAACTCTGGTGTCCCCCTTGTTAGAAGAGATCTATAACCCTTACCGCCAAAGTATTTCGTAAAGGTGGCAATAAAGTCGTCTGCAACTGTTAAGATGTGATCCTTATTGAGCGTATTAAATCCCTCTGAGATAAAGTAGCCATTAACTGTGTTTTCGGCTAATTTTGTTTTCTCGCACTGTCTATAGTTCAGCGATGTTGTCGAGACCTCTGTGGCGTCTCTCCAAATTAAGTCTCCTACTTTCGGTGCAATGTACTCAGTTTCGCCAATACCTAGCCATTTCTCATCACCTGCTGCAATAGTTAGTTCGAAGTAACCATCAACTTTATCTAAATCTTCACCGCCGAACGGTACGAGATGCTTGATACTGAAAGCGTTGTATAAGTTAACGGCAGGATTAATGTCGGGTAGGCTCCCGCCCTTCACAACTCTCTCTGCGAGGGCGACATGGCTCGGCCTGACTTTCTTTGGATTTACGCCGAACTCTCTAAACAAATCAAAATAGGCAGTAACGAAGGGGTCATTATACAGATCGGCTTTGGTCGGGAATCTGGCTCTCAACTCATCTTCGGCGTTACGAAGCAGCTTGAGTATTTCTGAAGCAGTAGCGAGTTCTGGTTTGTTACTAAAGCCTTCAATAATAGTTACGTTGGCAATAAGTTCAGGAAACTTATGTTGTACGGCACTGTTTATCATGAACTTCATGGTTCGCCTTTACTGGTTAATCTGATGAGATTATTTTAACAGTTGTAAGCGAACCTAGGCTAGACGGCTTGAGAGTTACACTCGTCGGCCCGCTTCATGACCTAATAGTGTCCCGCGGTCTAACGAAACTGGTTTCAAGTAGTTATGATAACAAGTAAGAGCGCCGAGCTAGTCAGCTAAGCCTAGAATATTGCGCTCAGCTGCTTGTTCAACGATGTTTACCGTGTCACCCACGCTAACTGTCACCCCACTTTCGAAGACATGTAAGAAGTTTTGACCAAAGAAGACACCCTTATTAGATGGGTTAACCGCATCAACGCCTCTTCGAAAACCTTGCAATGCCTTTAGGACTGTTTTGCCTTGCTCGCCTGTGGCCTGATCAGTTTCGGTAATCATACAGCGTGTACATCCCCAGCCAATGGCTCCAGAAAGGTCGCCAATCTTAAGTTGACGCCAATAATCTTCGTCGAATGCAGATAGATCATCGCCACCGACAACGATGTTTGGGCGGAATCGGTTCATCGGCACGGGTTGTTCGAGACGCTCATTAAGGGCGGCTAGTGATGGCATGGTCGTAAGTAGTATTGAAGCTCCGTCTGCGAACGCTACTTCATTACTACTAGTAGCTGTTCGGTACACTTCCTTAACTTGTCGTTTACCAACAGGGTCAGCACGTACTAACTGGACTGGACGTTTGAGATATTCGCTAAACCACTCGTTCGCTTCATCCCCCTGCGTAATTGCTGGCGCTTCGTTACCGTGTACGGTTGCTGCAACCTTCTCATGATCAATATCCGCAAGATCAATTGATAATTCTTCCATTCCAGGAGCAATAATGCTGAGTCGCCCTAAGGTAAGCTCAGGAACAACAAGAGAAAGCTCAGGGTTCTTGCGCTGTGACATGAAGGTTCCGGCCATATCAGCGACCATCCATTCACGATCAAACGCAATACCTCGCGCAGTAAAGGCTGCGGTCTCTAGGCTTGTGTTAGCGCATGACTTTATTGGATAACAATTTAGATCAGTAACTTCGATGGACATTAGAGACAAGAATAACATATTGCTGCATCTCTGGGAAATTCAGTGCATTCAATGGAATACTTGTTGCTGCTAAGAATTTACGCAGTTACAGAGAGATATGTACGCATTGGCTGAAACTAACCTTGATATGTAATTCATAAGCAATTTGAAGCCAGGTTGGAGCGTGGCCGGAAGGTTTCAAATCCCAGCTGAAAGTAGAATATGTACACTCTGTATGCGCGGCGGTTCTGGCGATATCTGGTATGACAAGAGAAGTATGTGGTGCATAGATGCCAGACGGCCTATGGTTTATGGGAAAAAGCGTTGGCGTATGTATAAGGCATGAAGCGCTTAACGACGGGTGGTAATAGAGCCCGTTTTCCGCTATACTTCATATCTGTTTATGAGTGAGGAAATAGTCGTCCAAGGTGCGCGGGAGCATAATCTTAAGAATATTAGTGTTCGTTTGCCGCGTAATAAAATGGTGGTCATTACAGGATTGTCCGGTTCGGGTAAGTCCTCTTTGGCGTTTGATACAATTTATGCCGAAGGACAACGGCGCTATGTAGAGTCGCTCAGCTCATATGCGCGTCAATTCTTAGGGCTTATGGAAAAGCCGGATGTTGACCAAATTGATGGTTTGAGCCCCGCAATTTCCATTGATCAGAAGTCGACCAGCCGTAATCCCCGCTCAACAGTTGCGACGGTTACCGAAATCTATGACTACCTGCGTTTACTGTTCGCTCGTATTGGTATACCGCATTGTCCAATTTGCGGCAAAGCCGTAACTCGTCAGACAACCCAGAATATTGTGGATCAGATTGCTCATTTACCAGAAGGCGCCCGCTTAATGATTCTCGCTCCAGTAATTACTGCTAAAAAAGGTGCTTTCGAGCATATTCCTGAGCAATATAGCCGTGCTGGTTTTGCTCGCGCCCGCGTTGATGGCGTGGTCTATGCACTGGATGAATTTCCAGAACTCGACAAGAACTATAAGCACACCATCGATATCGTTATAGACCGGTTAGTGAATGATGAGGCGAGCCGTAGTCGTTTAGCGCAGTCCGTTGAACAGGCACTTGAGGCTGCTGAGAGTAAGGTTCGAGTGGTGAATGCCGATACGAGTGAAGAGTCTCAGTATAGCCTGATGTATGCTTGCATTGATCATCCCGAGATTGCCATTCCTGAGTTGGAACCACGAACTTTCAGCTTCAACTCACCACAAGGAGCCTGTCCAGTGTGTACTGGTCTCGGCTCTCGTTTGGAAGTAGACCCAGAGTTAGTGATTCCCAATGGGCGGCTGACGATTGCGGAGGGTGCTATCCGGCCATTTAATCGTATTAACGCAGACGCTTGGTATTCCAAAAAGATGCAGGCAGTTGCCGAGCATTATGGATTTAGTCTGCATGTGCCCACCGCTCAGTTAAGCCGAGAGAATCTCGATCGATTGCTTTACGGCACGGGTAATCAAAAGTATCGAGTGGCATTAGGTGGGGGTCGTGCCTTTGAAACGACTTATGAGGGTGTCATTCCAAACCTAGAACGTCGGCACAAAGAAACTGAGAGCGAATTTATGCGTAGCGACATCGAGCGTTTTATGGTGGAAAAGCCTTGCTATGCGTGTAAGGGCCTTCGCTTGAAGCCAGAAGTGTTAGCTATTACCGTGGCCGATCATTCTATCATGGATATTTGTCAGTTAAGCATCGATGATGCGGTAGCGTTTTTTACTAACTTGCAATTGAGTGATAAAGAGATGCATATTGCGCAACAGGTGCTAAAGGAAGTCAATGCCCGACTAGGCTTCTTGCATGATGTAGGCCTGAGTTATTTGACACTACTACGTGGCGCTACAACGCTCAGTGGGGGTGAAGCACAGCGTATTCGCTTGGCAACCCAAATTGGTTCAGGGTTGCAGGGTGTGCTGTATGTACTGGATGAACCAAGCATCGGGCTGCACCAACGTGATAACGATCGGCTGATTAAGACGCTAAAACACTTACGTGACTTGGGGAATACGGTACTTGTCGTTGAGCATGACGAAGACACTATTCGTACAGCTGACTATTTACTGGATATAGGTCCAGGTGCTGGTGTGCATGGTGGCCATGTCGTTGCCCAGGGTACGCCCGCCGAGGTGGAGAAGAATCCAGAAAGCCTAACTGGCCAGTATCTCTCTGGCAAGCAGAAAATAGCCGTTCCTAAGAAGCGTCGTAAGGGTAACGGTAAGCTGCTAATAGTTCGCGGGGCACGAGAGAATAATCTTCAGAATGTCGACGTAGAAATTCCCTTGGGCCAGATGGTGGTTGTATCTGGAGTCAGCGGTTCGGGTAAATCAAGTCTGATTAATGACATTTTGGCAAAAGAATTACAGGCTCGTTTAATGCGCGCCAATACGGTTCCTGGCAAGCACGATGACATCGAAGGCATTAAGGAGCTTGATAAAGCTATCATTATCGATCAGTCGCCCATCGGACGCACACCGCGTAGTAACCCGGCTACCTATACCGGTTTATTTACTCCTATTCGAGAACTATTTGCAGCGACACCAGAGGCGAAGCTCCGTGGGTATAATCCTGGCCGATTTAGCTTCAATGTGAAAGGTGGGCGCTGCGAAAATTGCGCGGGCGACGGTATTATTAAGATTGAGATGCACTTCCTGCCTGACGTTTACGTACCATGCGAGGTTTGTCACGGCAAGCGATATAACCGTGAAGCGCTGGAAATCCATTACAAAGGTAAGACGATTAGCGACGTCTTAGAGATGACCTGCGAGCAGGCTTTAGATTTCTTTGAGAATCAGCCAAGCATCGCTCGCAAGCTGCAGACCATGGTTGATGTAGGTCTGGGCTATATCGGACTAGGTCAACCAGCTACGACGCTCTCTGGCGGTGAAGCCCAACGCATTAAGCTGGCTACGGAATTGAGCAAGCGTCCTACAGGGCGCACTATGTATATCTTGGACGAACCAACCACTGGCTTGCACATGGCTGATGTCGATAAGCTATTGAGTGTGTTGCAGGCTCTTGTTGAGACGGGCAATAGCATGGTTATTATTGAACATAACTTGGACGTCATTAAGTCTGCTGATCATGTCATTGATATGGGACCGGAGGGTGGCACTGGCGGGGGCACTATAGTTGCCACGGGTACCCCAGAGCAAATTGCTAAAAGTGCAGCCAGCTATACCGGTCAATTTCTGAAAAGGATGCTGTAGCTCTGATTTTTAAGCCACATAAGCAGTAGAGTCAACAGCTAGGAGCGGTTGTACCTATATATTGGCTATGCTGCTGGGGGATGTGGTTAGCATTCAGCTGGGTAAGGGTAGGTGCGCCACCAAAATTACCCCGCCAGCCCCATTCTAGCTCGCCACCAGGCATTTCTTTTACGCCAAACCATATAGCACTATTACCACCATTGTTGCACGCAGCCTCTCCGATCGAGTACTTGATTACTTCCGTGACGGTTCCATCAGGTATGTGGGTTGTTCCATCCGGCCGGTGTACCACTGGACTGTCGTAGCTAGCCCCGCTATACGTCCCCATGCCCGAATCTGCTAGGTAATCACATTGTGGTGGAACGCTGCGGCGAGCATCTACAACAGTATAGACCTTACCATCACGAATAATACTTGGTTGTGGATTATTCACACTCCATTGCATACACGTATCATTCGGAAGCGCTACTCTGCCCGGATAAGGAACTTGATTAGTGGGTATACCGGGCCACTGGAGAGAAAATTCTCCTGAATTACTTCCCACTGGCCGGGGAGCGCTAACGTTGGGCCTTGGGCTATTAGGTGTGGTTTTGCTTTGCGCTGAGCAAGCGGTTCCTTCAAGTGCAAGTACGCCAGCTATGGTCAGTGCGGCGCTAACGTTCGGATTGCGTAAAGTATTCATATTCATTTATTTCATTATAACCCGGCCTGCAAGTAACGTGTTTTTGCTTAAGTCAATTAGCAGGAATTTCGCCAGCTAATGCTTCTTGATTAATGCAGGAGTGGATAAAGTTCTGTCGACATGGGGCTACGCGTTCCCCAGCTCATACTTAGCTTTTTTTCGTAAACTTCGGGCAGCTCTGCTTAATTTTTTCCAGGATCGATGCCCGCATTTGAGGATTGCGCATTAGGTAAAGAATGGTCGGACTTACGGCAAACAAAATACCTATACTAATTGCCGGGATGAAATAATGCGCAATTTGTTTTGCCACTTGTACACCGAACCAGTAACCTAGACTTACGAATATTCCAGTCCACAGTAATGCGCCTAGAATATTAAAGGTAATAAATCGTAACCGGGACATATTGCTAATACCGGCGAGGATTGGTACTAACGTTCGTGCATAGGGCACAATACGCGCAAATAATACGGTCTTGCCTCCGTGTCTTCTATAGAATTGTTCAGCGCGCTCAAGCTGATCTCTCCTAAAAAACACTCCCTCGTGCCTATGAAATATCCGAGCGCCCGTCTTCTTGCCAAGGAAATATCCAGTATTGTCCCCTAGCACTGCGGCTATAAAAATGACCGCCACTGTCCAGAAGAAGGGCAGTTTGCCTTGAGCCACAAAGAAGCCAACCGTGAACAGTAACGTGTCGCCGGGCAATACCAAGCCAATGAGTAGTCCTGACTCAGCCCAAACGACAATGCCAATTAGCAATAGAGCGCCGATACCGGCACCTCCTATCGCATTTGAGATGTCCGGCATCCCCGTTACTTTTCGTTGGGTTTGGCGGCTTTGAATTTAGCAAATAAGCGTTTGCGGGCTACTGGATCACCAAAAAGGTGCCATAGTACGGGTGCAAAGCTCGCCACCATCACTATGAGTATCGTCGGCAAGACATAATGATCAATATTATGGATACGACGTCCGAACCAATAGCCAAGCAGCGTAATTAAGCTTGCCCATACAACATCACCAATCGCATCAAATACGAAGAACTTAACACGTGACATATTACCGACACCTGCGACAAATGGCGCAAAGCTCCGTACAATAGGAATGAAGTGGCTCAGTAGCATCGTTTTACTGCCGTGTTTTTCGTAGAATTTTTCTGTACGATCGACATACTCATGGCGGAACAGGATGCCGTCTTTCTTTTTGAATAGCCGTGGTCCCATAACACGGCCTATGTTATACCCAGTATTGTCACCTAATATGGCGGCGACTGCAATCGTGGCGATACATATACCAATCGACAGTTTACCTTGAGCTGCAAACACGCCAGCGGCTAATAGTAGGGTGTCGCCGGGTAAAAAGAAACCAAGCATCATGCCAGATTCTGCAAAAATAATGGCAGCGATGGCTAAAATACCACCGCCTTGAATAATGCTATCTACGTTCATCTATGTATATAGCCTAGCGCATTCAAGCGTGATCGTCCACTCTTTGTTATACTACTAATGAGCAGATGGGGGCTTTGACCAAAAAACAGGAGAATGTATGGAAGATGTTATTGTAAAACTCGAGCCACGTGAAGTAACCGGAAAATCCGTGAAACGTTTGCGTAGTGAAGGACTCGTCCCGGCTGTCATACATGATCACGGCAAACCGTCTATTCATGTGAGTGGCACGTATATCGATTTATTGAAGGCATATAAGATTGCTGGAAAGCACCAACTTGTCAAATTGAAGGCTGGCGATAAACAATTTACAGCGCTCATCAAGGATATTGACGTTGATCCTAAAAAACATGCCTTGCGTCACGTCGTATTTAACGCCGTAAAAGCCAACGAGAAAGTCACGGCTGAAATCCCAGTACGCATTAAGTTTGCCGAGGATAATGACTCTACGCCAGCTGAGCGCGCTGGCCTTGTCGTGCTGCACCAGCAAGAAGCCGTCGAAATCGAAGCGCTGCCCAAGGATTTGCCAGACTTTCTTGAATTTGATGGTGAGCAGTTGATCGCCGTAGGCGACCAAGCCACAGTTGCCAATTTAATCTTACCTGTTGGCGTCGTGGTCAAGGTCGATTTGACCCATCCTCTAGCCACGGTCTTTGAGCCGAGCGCTCTGCAGGCTGCGAATGATGCTGCAGGTGGTGATGCAACCGAAGAAGAAGCGACCGCTGATGTTGATGCGGGTGAGGCTGCTGAAGGCTTAGAGGCTGAAAAGTCTGCTGAGCAATCTGAAGAAAAAGCCAAGAAAGAGTAGCATAGGTTTCGCAAAAATCCGCCTCAAGACATTCCTCAGGTATATTTGCTATAGTGAACGGTATGGCAATAGAAGCTGCTAATTCGCAGGAACCCAAAAGCAGGTGGTTCCACCCACGGTCATTATTAGATAAGACCTATGAGATAGGTATACTTATCAAAGGCTTCGACGGAACCGTTGAACTGCTTGGCGCACTACTTCTATTTGTAGTGCCCTCATCAACTATTAAGCATTTGACGCACGCACTTGTTGATACCGAGCTGACTAATGACCCTCACAATTTTATTGCTACGCACGTTTTGCATTTTGGCACAGAGCTAGCAAAAGGGCACAATACATTTGCGATTCTTTTTCTATTAACTCATGGCGCCGTGAAGGTGGGCCTGGTTCTGGCGCTATTGCGACAGAAGTTATGGGCTTATCCATTAGCGCTTGTAGCGCTGAGTGTATTTTTGGTGTACCAGGTCTATCTGCTTGTTACGAAGGCTAGCTTAGGCATGGGCATCCTGTCGGTTTTTGATGCATTTATTATTTGGCTGGTGTGGCGTGAGCGGGAAAAGATAAAAAGCAGTAAAATCGTGCCTGCTGCATAGCGATTGTAAGCCGTTCTTATGCAGGAGCTTGTTAGGCACTGGTTTACATATTCTTTGGAGTATGCTAAAAAGTATAGCAATGTCCGAATCCGTTTGTTTATTGTTTTGTGGGCCTAGCTACACATGCCATCAGGGCTAGATCCTCAGCTACACCTAGCGACACAACAAGCTTCATGTGAGAGCGTTGCTGCAGAAAATGCTTTGGCACTTGTGGAACAAATGGGTGTCAGTCTAAGCGTGAGCATCGGTGGCGGTGGCGAAGCTGTTATTGCCACTACCTTTGATGGTCTCACTCGCGAGGCAACACTTCCTCCCGGCAGCCAGGTCCGCGTTGTTGTTGATCCGAGCGTTACCGCTGCCATAACAGGCGAGGCAATTGCAGAGCCTTTACTCGCGGTTACTGAGCCAGCGGGGCAGACGGGCATCAGTAGACTTTGGCATCGGCCGAAAGGGGTGGCGACTGCAAAAGCGATAGCTCCACAGCGCGGCGCTGTTGCACAATCTACTGAAGTCGCTAAAGTTGATGCAATTGTGAACGCGCAGTGTGGCGAGTCAATGGGGGTGCAGACAATTCATTTCCCCGAGAATGGGCCTTGTCCGGACCTGTCATTTAGGGACGAGAATGGCGCTTTCCTTGTACGGAGATACCCTGATGGTCGCCTTGAATGGCTTTCACCTAAGGCGAGGCGGCTTACGCGTACGCCATTGAACAGTGAATTACGGAAGCAAGGAGCTACAGGTCAAGCAATATCAGAGCTTACGGACCAGGTTACCTCCTCTCCGCCGTTGCTGGTAATCCGGGAAGCGCCATCATTAGGTACAGAGGACTATGTCGAAAAGGTGCTAGCTTCAAGCAAGATAACCGTGCGAAGCTGGCTTACTGATCGATATCAGGAGACGTGCGTACAGCTCGCGGCCAAACTAGAAAGGGGTATTCCATGGAGCGCCATACAAAGGCGGCTTCCCGCAGAGCGACGCGGTGACTTGTCCGATGGTACGCTTGCTATCGCTGCAGCGGTACAGGTTGAAAAAGAAAAAAGAGAGGCACTTAAAGAAATTGGTCTAGCACGCCTTGGTGGTCCGACCTTTGATCAGTTTGCCCAAATGTGCTTACCCGAAGCGCGTTCTGGCATAGATTCACTGACTGGGCCGAACCTCACGGCACGTTTGCGAGCATATTTGCCGACTTCAGATAAGCGTACGAGAAACAGGTTACAAGCTACTATTGAGGGTCAGCGCGAGGAGCTGGCTTGGGAAATCGCAAAGGAGCAAGCTCAGGAAGCGTTAGCTGCAATTGCGCTCGAAGGCATTACTAGAGAGGAACTAGATGCTACGGCTGTAAGAAACGGCCAGCTACACGAAAGCGTCGAAAGAGCAGTAATCGCAGAGCGGGATGTTCGAGTGATAGCTGATGACGGAGAGCGAATTCCTTCGAGTGTCTTTTTCGAAGAGGCTGAAGGTGGCGTTTCTCCATTGTCAATTGATGAATGGTGCGCTCTGCCAACAAGAGCAATCTTGGTGCCAAGTGGGAGACCCGAGCGAGGATCTACCGGTTTGGCTGAATTTTTATGGGAGGGTATACTCTACTCCGCACAGGTTTGTGACCGCAATGGCCAGGCGGTTGGTCTCAGCCCTGAAAGAAGACAGCGATATATTAATGATCTTGTCTTTGCTATAGAGAATAATATGCCAGTCAGCGCTTCTCAATATATGCCGCTTGTTGCGATCGGCAATCCCATTAAGCGGAATACTCAAAGTCCTGCATTGGCGGAAATTGATGTATTGAGGCGTATGGCCGAAATTTCACAAGCCGTAGAATTGTTCTATCCTCCAGGTTTACAGTGGCATATCGGGAACGAAGCGCCAGCGTTCCAGGGGCCAGGCTTTAATCTACCAGGCACGTATGTGAGCAACTTCCACACTGAATGCGCTGAGCTCGCACGTAAGATTGATCCGGAAGGAAGACGGCTCACCTTGTTCAATGAAGCCGATGCACTTTGGGGTAATTCCGAGCGAGCTGCGCAGTGGAGGGTTTTTGAAGCGGCAAAAGACGCTGAACTACGAAACGCATACAGTAATCCAGCCCATCCTAGTCATCGGGATATAGTTGGCTACATAAACACCTACATTTACCCAATGTCGACTTGCACTGATCCTTATAAGTTTGTGGCCGCACAAGGTTTGTCGGTTGCTGAAATCGCCGAAGTATATGCAGTGATTAAGAGCGAGAACCAGAGCGTTATTCGAGGTGTCGGTGCCTTAGCTGAAGGTTCGATGGCACCGGCTACCTTATCAATCCAGCAGCGAACGTTCTTAGTGGATTTAAAAGCGTGGGCCCTTGATTTGACGTTCAAGTATCGAGTGGCAATGGAGAGTCGTGATGTACTGCCTGCCTTTGAAGAATTCATACCACCACACACGCTAGCATTCACGATGGTTACGAAACGAGACAAAGCGGTATTGTATCCAAATAGTGGACGCGGAGCCTTTTTCCCGGCGCACGGTGAGCCAGTACTGCTTCGATCTCAGAACAATACACAGAGGACTGTTGTGACGGTTCGTCCATGGTGGCAAATTGTTTCGCAGGCCGAATCATACACACCCGTATATACACCAGGCAGACAAGAGCCACTGTATTTTGAAGTGGCTGCCCCCAGAGCTTAGCTTGCGACCCCTATTGCATCTTACTCAGTCACGGGTAGCTGTACACCCATGTCAGTTGCTAGCTTGCATATTTCTTGGTGCATAGCGAGTAGTTTTTGTTCTGCACTTAAGTCGGCAAATTTTTTTGTGCCTGCTAATGAATTCTTCTGAACATTTGAGACCATCAGATAGAGTTCTTTAATATCATCTTCCAAGGCATCGAGTCGTCCTTCGATGTTTCCCAGTCGTTTACCTATATGCATCAACTGTTGAGTAGTCTCGTGTTCAAAATGGTCTATTTTTCGATCCAGGCCACCTACCTTCCGTTCAAGCACGCCCATACGTTCGTCGAGTGTATCCACCTTTCCCCCGAGGTTGTCCACTTTGCTCTCAAACGAATCCATACGTGTCTCAAAAGCATCAAAACGGGGATTGACCATGACTTCAAAAGCTTCAAGAATGATGGAGCGAATATCAGTTAAATCTTGCGTCGATAAGCTCATAGTAGGCGCATTGTAGCAATGGTTCCCTCCATTGTCTATGCTTTATGTCTCGATAAAGCCGCCGGACTGATGCGCCCAGAGTTTCGCATATAGTCCTTTGTGTTTGAGTAGCTCTTTGTGCGTGCCTTGCTCCACAATTTGACCATCATCCAGCACCAGAATACGATCCATTTTTTGGATAGTACTGAGGCGATGAGCAATAACAATGGCAGTACGTTCCTCCATAAGTTTCCATAGCGCATCTTGGATAACGGCCTCACTCTCGCTGTCCAAGGCAGAGGTGGCTTCATCGAAGATAAGGATCGGAGCGTTCTTAAGAATAGCTCTGGCAATGGCAATGCGTTGACGTTGACCGCCGGAAAGCTTTACGCCGCGCTCGCCGACTACAGTATCATAGCCATTCTTCAATTTTACGATGAACTCGTCGGCATGGGCAGAATGTGCCGCCTGCTTAATTTTCTGCAAGGAGACGTCAGGATTGCCGTAGGCAATATTCTCATTTATAGAACGATGAAACAGCAGTGGCTCCTGTGGCACATACGAGATGCTTTTACGCAAAGATGCTTGGGTGATTGCTGCAATATTCTGCTCGTCGATAGCAATTACGCCGTTAGCAAGGTCTTCGAATCTGAGCAGTAAGCGCGTCAGTGTTGATTTGCCTCCGCCGCTGGGCCCGACCAGACCTATTTTTTCACCCGGAGCCACTTGCAAGTTCAACTTACGAAATACTGTTTGCGTGGTGGTTTCATCCTGGTAATGGAACGACACGTCTTGGAAGGCAATCGCACCACTCGTCACCTTTAGCGGCTTTGCGTCAGGTTTATCTAGAATTTCGGTCTCTTGCAGAATGATTTCAGTCATAGGTTGCGCTTGTAGCAAACCATCCTCGACATTACGCAGCAGGGTATTGACTTCAAATAGACGATTACTCAGCATAATGCTGAAAGTAAAGGCGAAAATACCGATCGCGAGCAAACGCGGGTCATGCTGTACGAGGTGGATGATCAAAAGTACGAAGAGTAGTTGCAAGATGAATAGTATAGTAACGCGACGATTACCTTGCGTCGCGGCCGTACCCCAATCTTTCAGTCGTAACTCAAGTAACTGCTGGTTGAGATGGGCATTTTTACGTAGTTCATCGTCTTCCCGAGCAAAAGTCTTCACAGTTTGAACATTTAAGATAGTATCAGCCATATGACCGGTAATTGCCTTAGAAACCTTAAGGCGCCGATTACGCAGAGGGGCACGCCTGCTGCTCTCCAGGATCCCTGATCCAAACGCAAATAGGGCCATGGCAGCCACCACTAGACCGAGCAGCCATGACTGGGTAAAGACAACGATTGAGCCGAACACGAGAATGATGGCATAGGGAATAAGGTTGATAAAATAGGCATTGCTAAGCAAAGAAAAGGCGGCTGGGAAATCTATGGCATCAGAGACGAGCTTGCCGCCGACATTATTATTATGGAACCCAACACTGCGGCGCAGTAATACATCCATTGCTTGGGCCTGCAGATCACTCATGGCAGATGCTTGGTATTGCAGTACTGCGCGGAAGCCAAAGTAATTGGCAACAACCCCAATAGCTGCTGCTCCTACGAAATAGAATACGAAGTGAATCGGATGGCCGTCCGGTCGTGCAAGACTGGCGATAACTTTGCCAATAAATAATGGTGCAAGTACGCTTATAAAGATTGCTCCAATCGGATGCAGTGTAGCGAGCCACAATAGTCGTTTGTGCTTTAGGCCGGTTCGCCAAAATAAGCGAATGGTAGCGTAGTCAGTCGATTTTGTTTTACTCATGAATCCCTATTATACCCGCTTTAAGATATTCATATGCCTGTTTCGAAAATATTTTTATGTAGAGATTGATAGTTTTTCAGGGTTCGAATAAAAGGATGCGGTCAGCTTTGGATATGGTGCTAAGCGATGGCTGACAAGAATAGCGCCGGACGCTATGCTCGCGGAAGCTATTATTAAAAACGTCGTGCTCAGCCTTCGCGTGAATGGTGACCGATCAACATAAGTATTTTTGGCTATTGGGTGTCTGTATGCAGTAAGGCCTTTTTTGGCCCTCACCATTTCTTGAGTTGCGGGGGTTGTCCAAGTTTCCTATACTCTCGTGCGACAGGCTCTTTGAGCCATTTTATGTTTATTCCTCTATAAATCCACCAGATTGATGCGCCCAGAGCTTGGCGTACGTGCCTTGGTTCTGTAGGAGTGTTTTATGGGTGCCTTCTTCGACTAACTGACCGTTATCAAGCACGCATATGCGGTCCATCTTCTGAATAGTACTTAAACGGTGAGCGATAACTATAGCAGTCCGACCTTTCATAAGCTCCCATAAAGCTCCTTGAATAAGCTTTTCACTTTCAGAGTCCAACGCACTGGTTGCTTCGTCGAGCACCAGGATCGGCGCATTTTTAATAATAGCTCTGGCAATGGCAATGCGTTGACGTTGACCACCAGAAAGTTTCACGCCACGTTCACCCACCGGCGTATCGTATCCCTGGGGCAGTTTGAGAATGAACTCATGAGCATGGGCTTTTTTTGCCGCATCGGTGACGGCCTGATCGCTCGCCTCGAGCATGCCATAGCGAATATTTTCACGGATGCTCCGGTGAAACATAATAGGCTCCTGTGGTACGTAGGCAATGTAGCGGCGCAAGTCCTTAATACGGACCGCAGCTATATTCTGGCCATCGATGAGCAATTCGCCTCCGGTGATATCCATAAATCTAAGAAGTAGCTTCGTAATGGTAGACTTACCACCACCTGAGTGGCCTACCAACGCAAGTTTTTCGCCGGCTTGTATATGCAGGTTAAGCCCCGTAAAAAGAGGCTGTTCATGTGCATTGCCTGCGTTGTATGTAAAGTGCATATCCCGGAATAGGACCTCACCTTTTGTAACACGGAACTTTTGAGGGGGTTGTTGCTCCTGAATAGCTGATGGAGTAAGCAACAGATCTGTAAATTGGGCAGCCTCAGCTATGGCAGTTTCAAAGTTGCGATATATACGGTTGAACTCCCACAAGACACGTGTAGTTGAGGCAAAGTAACTAAAGGTAATAAAGATAGCAGCTGTCGCAGTGGCTGTATGACCAAGCAGTACGGCTAGCGCTAAGCCAAGAACGTTCGTCAGCACATAGAGAGGTGAGATGGACATGTCTATTTTAAGCGTATGGTAATCCCAGGATCGTAAAGATTTTTGCATATAGTCTTTGACATTTTTGACGTGCTGTTTCTGCTCATGATCCTGATGAGCGAACGCTTGTACGGCGTCCATGTTGCCAATGACATCAGCGACATGCCCAGCCACGACATTGCTGGCTGCTTCGCGTAGATTTACTAGATGTCTTCGTCGTTTCGTAAGGGGCAGAATAAGCAGCAGAATGGAGGTCATCATACCGAATAATCCCACCACTAACCATGGTGAAAATCGCCACAAAATGAAGACTACGAAAAAGAGGGGCAATACATTGGCTGATACATTAAAGGTCAGCGTATCAAAGAAACCCTCGAAATTTTTACCGTAACCGATAGTCTTCTTGGTAAGTGAGCCGGCAAAGTTATTATGGAAGAAGGCAATATCTTTTTTATTGAGTTCGGCCATAGCATTGATGTAGAGGTTTTGCATAGCATGTAGTTCAGTTCGGGCTAAGCATAAAAACGTGGCACGCCAGAGCATTTCCCCTATAATCCACGCAAGACCGAACCATAGTAAGTAGGGCAGCAAATGATCTAACGAGGCCTGCGTGTGCTGAAAGCGCTTTAGAGCTGCCGCTATGACAAGGGGTGGCAGGTAGGTAACGAACACATTGCCAACCCCAACTAGTACAAGGGTCGGTATGGAGAACCGACGCTGTTGCCATATTTGGTTAAAATAGTGCTTTACAGCTAGTCGTGTTGCCGCCTGGCTGGCTTTTGCTGTATCCATTTTGCTTTCCCTCTATTCCTCTATGAAACCACCGCTCTGATGCGCCCAGAGTTTGGCATAGGTACCTTTTTGTTTAAGTAGTTCAGCATGTGTACCTTGCTCTACGATAGTACCATCGCTTAAGACGAGAATGCGGTCCATCTTCTGAATAGTACTTAAACGGTGAGCGATAACTATAGCAGTCCGACCTTTCATAAGCTCCCATAAAGCTCCTTGAATAAGCTTTTCACTTTCAGAGTCCAACGCACTGGTTGCTTCGTCGAGCACCAGGATCGGCGCGGCTTTAAGAATGGCGCGCGCAATAACAATACGCTGCCGCTGGCCGCCAGATAACTTCACGCCACGTTCGCCTACTAAGGTGTCGTACTGTTTCGGCAGCTTGGCTATAAACTCATCTGCATATGCCTTTTTGGCGGCGGCTTCAATCTCTGCTTTTGTAGCACTCGGTTTACCATAAGCAATGTTTTCACGAATAGAGCGGTGAAATAGCAATGGTTCTTGGGGTACATATGCAATCTGACGACGTAAGTCATCCTGACTAATATTGGCAATATTCTGACCGTCGATGAGGATTTCGCCACCATCTACATCATTAAAGCGAAGTAGTAACCGGGTAAGCGTCGTTTTTCCAGAACCTGAATGTCCGACAAGACCAATTTTTTCACCAGTCGCAATCTGTATATTTAGATTGCCAAATAGCACATTATCTTCACGTGAGTCCGGGTGGGTAAAGTCTATATTGCGAAACTCAATTGCACCATGGGACATGCGTACCTTTTCGGGATCGAGTGGATCTTTTACCTCAGGTTCTATGGCTAGGATTTCAATCATCTCCTGTGCATCGCCTAAGGCTCGGTTATAGTCACGCAGCGTGTGCTGGGCAAAGTCCCACAATCGTTGACCAATGAGGCCTGTATATGTAATCACCAAAAATACCGATCCAAGTTGGGCATTGTAGAGCACAATATCGCCTATTGATAGTACCAGAGCGACAATCCCGATAAGCGTTGTACCCATAGAAAAGATAGTGTCGCGCTTCTGTGCCGCTAGCATAACCTGATGCGTTGCATGCATCGTATTGTCGGTGATAGCGTGAAATAGCTTGCGTTCATGCAGGCTGCCAGCAAAGCTTTTTACAGCCATGACATTGGTTACAGTATCGGCAAGCTGCCCAGTCTGTTTATTCTCGGCGGCTGCTTCGATGCTTCGAAGGTGCCTCACCTTCTTAGTCGCAACGACCGCGATGCCCATAAATAAGAGTGATAGCACGAGTAACGCAACGGCGATCCAAGGTACTTGCGAGGCTAGAATAGCAAAGGCAAACGCGAAGGATAGAACTAACGTCGAAAGCTCAAAAATAGTCGTATCAGCAACGCGAACATAGGCACTTGCCAACTTGTTTGTCTGAGAGACGAGTGAGCCACCAAAGCGATTAGAGTGGAAGTTGGCGCTCAAGCTTAACAAATGGTCAAAGACCTCGCGGTGAATGTCGCGCAGCACTCGCATTTCTAGCGTCCACACAAAATAAACTGCTATGCGCCACATAACAACGCCACCAAGAATGCTGAAGACAGCATACCCCGTGAGACCCGGTACAAAGGTTCCGATGTGTCCATGCGCATAGTGCGCCGTGCTAATACGTTGCAGCATGCGAGATATAATAAGCGGGGGCAAGAAGGTGAGAAATAGTGTGGCAAGAGGTATTGAGAGTAGTAGTCCGATAAGACTCCCGGGATATTTTTTAGCATGTTGCCAGTAATAGCGAATAGTTTGTCTGGTCAATGTATTTTTTTCCATAATCGGTAGCCTCCGGCTACGAAGTTTTAGAGTGAGGGTTAAAACTGAAAAGAGGCACGAATGGTGCGGGCTAGCCGCGTAAGCGGCAGGTAGCGCACTGGGTCGCGCCATGATTTTGTGAAGCCATTATTGTTGCCGCCTTTCCATTACGTGTAGCATTAGCTTTAATTATAGCATAACTGTCAAGTAAACAGATAAAAATATGTAGCTTTTATAACATCAGCGTGTCAAGTGCTATACTATTAGACACATTAAACTAAAACGGAACAGCCGTTAGAATTAGGTCTGTAACAACAACTAATTCAAAAAAAGGACTGTTCCAATGTCTAGTCTAGCATTGCCGGGCGAAGCCCGGTGCAAACAATACATACA
>Ga0247666_1000148_pt1 | contig 30209 bp, 26 predicted proteins | sample CNK07_metaG_FD_183025 | JGI IMG/M metagenome (GOLD analysis project Ga0247666, IMG submission 183025) | Soil microbial communities from Purdue University Martell Research Forest, Indiana, United States - CNK07 | ecosystem: Environmental > Terrestrial > Soil > Temperate forest > Bulk soil...
GTCCTCCTCTCGCGACCGCCTCGGCCTCTTCGCCAACGGCGCCTGGACCTTCTGGACCAACCCGGCTGACGAACGCATCGACGCCATCGTCGTCGATCGCAATCACACCGTCTGGGCGCGCAGCGCCGCGCATCTCTGGTCGAAAAACGAAGGGGACGCTGCGTTCCACGATGAGAGCGCCGCGTTGCCTGCCACGAGCACGAGCGGCTATCTCGCTCTCGACCGGCGAGGCAATCTCTGGGTTCCAACCGATCGCGGCGTGGCCGTGCACGATGAGAACGGCTGGCGCGTCATCGGCGCGGCGGACGGCTTGCCGATCGAATGGTCGCGCGACGTTCTCGAAGACCGCGAGGGCTCAATCTGGATTGCCAGCCTCGGCGTCCACCGCATGCTCGGCCGCGGCGAGCTGACGACGTACGATCGCCGGGCAGGTCTGCCAAATGCGGTCACGTGGTGTTTCGTGTGGGACCGCGAGCAACATCTTCTCGTCGGCACGGACCTCGGCCTGGCGCGCTCGACGCCGGCCGGTTGGGAGACCGTCGCCGGCACCGGCGGCCATCAGATTCGCAGCGTCGTCGAAGAGGCCGATGGCACACTCTGGGCCGCCGGAAGTCCCGCCGAGGTGCTGCGAGTCGGGCGCGATGGCGGCGTGCGCAAGTACGCGGTCGCCGGCAGAACCGTATTGAAGATCGTTCGCGATCGCGACGGCGCGCTCTGGGTGGCCACGCGCGGCGGCGGCCTTTTACGCAAAGGCGCGAATGAAGATCGCTTCGTGCCCATCGCAGTTCCCAATGGACCTCCCGACGAGACCTTTCGCTGGCTCACTCTCGACGCGGCAGGCCGCATCTGGGCGGCAGGCGAGCACGGCATCGCCTGCCTCGACGGAGGCGTCTGGCGGCGCTACACGACGCGCGACGGACTGGCGCACGACCACGCGGCCTACATCATTCAGAGTGCATCGGGCGATTTCTGGGCGGCCTACTTCGAGCCCCTCGGCATCGTTCGCTTTTCGATCGACGCAAACAAGGCTATGCACGTCGCCGACCATCTCGATCTTCGCCGCGGACTGGCCACGAACAAAGTGTTCATGATCGGCGAGGATGCGCGCCGGCGGCTGTGGGTCGGCACCGGAGTCGGCGTCGATCTCGTCACCAATTCGTCGCTCATCGAGCACCTCGGCATGGCCGACGGCTTATCCGGCGACGACGTCGACGCGATGGCGTTTCTGGCAGGCCCCGACGGAGAGGCGTTCATCGGCACCAGCTCCGGATTCAGCCACTACGTTCCGCGCGCCGGCGCGCCGGGAATCCAGCCGCCGCCCGTGCGGATCACATCCTCATCGGTCGGCGCGAAGCACGATTTCTCTGCAGCCTTCGCCGCGCTCACGTACCTCAAACAGGATCTCATCGAGTACCAGGTGCGCCTGCTCGGGCTCGAAGAAGAATGGCGTCCCGCTGTCTCGCGCGAAGTGCGTTACGCGCCGCTCGCGCCCGGCCAGTATCGCTTCGAGACGCGCGCACGTCTGCGGCCGGGAGCGTGGAGCGCGCCGGCGGGAGTGACGTTCACGATCGCGCCGGCGTGGTGGCAGACGTCGTCCGCGCGCGTGCTCGCTCTGCTCGCCGTCGCCGCTATGATCCTCCTCGGGCATCGCATGCGCGTCGCGCTTCTGCGCCGGCGCAATCGCGAGCTCGAAGCCCTCGTGGCCCAGCGCACCAGCGAGCTGGCCGACGTCAACACCCGCCTGCTCAACCTCAGCGTCACCGATGCCCTCACCGGCATGAAGAACCGGCGCTATCTCGACTACTGCATGCCCGAGTACATGGCCGATGCGCTGCGCCGTCACGAGTCGCTCACGCGCTCCGGCCTCGATCCGACGCGCGCCAACGCAGACCTCCTTTTCTTCCTCCTCGATCTCGATCGCTTCAAAGACATCAACGACCGCTTCGGCCACGCCGCGGGGGACCGCGTCCTCGTCGATATTCACGAGCTCCTGAAAACGGTCATGCGCGACACCGATACGCTCGTTCGCTGGGGCGGCGAGGAGTTTCTGCTCGTGGCCCGCAACTCATCGCGCCATGAAGCGGCCGCGATCGCTGAACGGATTCGTGCTTCGATCGCCAGCCACGCCTTCGTCGTCGGCACGCGTACGACGTCACTGCGGCTCACCTGTTCGGTCGGGTTCGCGCCGTTCCCGTTCCTGCCGGAGGACCGGCTCCGCTTCGGCTGGCCCGAGGTGTTGGATGTAGCGGATACATGCCTCTATGCCGCCAAGAACGCCGGCCGCAACCGCTGCGCTGGCGCCATCTCCGGCGATTGCCGCGATCCAGAAACGCTTCTCCAGCGCATCCGCAAGTCTCTCGACGACGTGGCCCGCTCAGGCGAAGTGACGATCGTGACGAGCGGCGGCGACGTGAGCGCGATCGCGATGGCGCGGTAGCAAACGTTTCTAACCCGCAACCCATTTCTCACGCGAAGCCGCGAAGGCGCGAAGGAGAAATCTCAAACATCAAAACTTCGCGCCTTCGCGGCTTCGCGTGAGAATTCGGACTTTGTGTCCTCAGTGTCTTTGTGGTTCAGTTTTATCCGACTTGAAGTACTTCGCCATCGGTGACTGACTCAGGAACGAGAAGCGCGGATCGCCGGCCGCCGCGCGGAGCAGCACGTAAACTCCGCCGTTGATGATCGCGGCGACGAGCAGTCCTCCGATCACGTTGCGGATGCACTTGCCCCACAAGTTGCTGCCGACCTTCTGCGGATCGCCGCGCAGGAGTTGGATGACGCCATCTGTGCCGCCGGGCACGAGCCCGTGTTTTGCCGCCGACCAACTGCCGATGACGCAAACCTGCTCGCCCGGCGCGACGATCTGCTCGGTCAGTGTCTTGCCCGAAAGATCGCGGTCTTCGGTCATCTTCCAATCCTTGCGAAGGTGTCCGTCATCGTCGGTCAGCACGGCGCGGATCTGGTGGTAGATCTGGCCGGGATGGAAGCCCTGCATGTCGGTGAAGGCCGTCGACGCGATGTACGCCGCAGCGTTCTGCCGCGCCGCATCCGTGTCCACCGTCGTCTTCGGGAAGCCTTCCAGCAACGGAAACCCGAGGAGGTTGATCGATCCGCGCGAGGAATCGATGGCCGCCGGTGCCAGGGCGAAACCGGAGTAATCCTTCACAGTGCTCGTGCTCTCCCGGTCCTGCGAGATGTGCTCGATCTCGTAGCTGTACAACACTGCCGGCTGATCGCTGAACGGCGCGCGCAGCGGCGAGCCGAGCGCGCGCACGCGGCCGACGATCGTGACCGTCTCGCCGTCCGTCATCTCCTCGCCGGTGAATCCGGCGAACGACGACTGGCTCGCAACGCGCGACGCATCACGCGCCGCCATCGCCGCCGTCCGCAGCGCCCCCGTCGAGATCCACATGAAAAAGCTGGCAATGCCCACGCTCCACCAGAGCGCCGGCGGCTCGATATGGCCATGCAGCAGGTACCAATAGCCGCCGAGCAACGCGACGAGGATCAAGAGCGTGACGACGCAACCTCGCTTCATGAGGGCAATCCTAACGCCGAGGCCACGGTTCGAGACATCGATGTGAAAGAACTCGACTTCGATGTCGTGAATCGAGACTGTGATGTGGAAAATCTGGACATCGATGTCGTCGATCGAGACTGCGATGTGGCGAATCTCGAGTTCGATGTCGTCAATCGAGATTGCGATGTGGAGAATCCCGACTTCGATGTCGTTGAATCGAGACTGCGACGTGGAGAATCTGAACATCGATGTCGTCGATCGAGACTGCGATGTGGAGAATCCCGACTTCGATGTCGTTGAATCGAGACTGCGATGTGGAGAATCCCGACTTCGATGTCGTTGAATCGAGACTGCGATGTGGAGAATCCCGACTTCGATGTCGTTGAATCGAGACTGCGATGTGGAGAATCCCGACTTCGATGTCGTGAATCGAGACTGCGATGTGGAGAATCCCGACTTCGATGTCGTGAATCGAGACTGCGACGTGGAGAATCTCGACTTCGATGTGGTCAATCGAGACATCGATGTGGAAAATCTGGACATCGCAGTTAGAGATCTGGACATCGATGTGGAGAACCGAGACATCGATGTGGAAAATCTGGACATCGCAGTTAGAGATCTGGACATCGATGTGAAGAACCGAGACATCGATGTGGAAAATCTGGACATCGCAGTTAGAGATCTGGACATCGATGTGAAGAACCGAGACATCGATGTGGAAAACCTGGACATCGCAGTTAGAGATCTGGACATCGATGTGGAAAACCGAGACTGCGATGTCGAAAATCTGGACATAGCAGTTAGAGATCTGGACATAGCAGTTAGAAATCTGGACATCGATGTCGAGGACCGCGATGTCGTCGCAGCCCAATCTGCCCTTCGAGACCGACACCCAGGCAGGGAGAATCGGTGGGATGAGCCGAATGCGCTGTCATTCCGAGAGGGCGGTGGCGAGGGTGGGCGAGGAATCCTCCGCCGACGGAGCGGTCCTCGATCTTCGGCAGGGGATTCCTCGCCCACCCGCCGCCCCGCCCTCTCGGAATGACAGACGGGGTCATTCGCTCCTCATCCGCACGCTTGCGGTTCCCCTCGCTCAGGATTGCACACGCGATACGCGTCGCGGGCCAGCTCGTGAACACCATTCCTCGTTGTACTCACGACCCTCGTCACCTACACTTCCCGCCACATGGCACTCCCGAAAGTTTCCCTCACGCAGAAGATCTTCATCGGTCTGGCCATCGGTGTGCTCGTCGGCTGGCTCTGGCCCGATTGGGGTACGGCGATGCGGCCCCTTTCGCTGCTCTTCCTGAACCTGATCAAGTCGATCATCGCGCCGCTGATCTTCGCCACGCTGGTCATCGGCATCGCCGGCACCGGCGACATACGCCAGGTCGGCCGCATCGGATTCAAGGCCCTGCTCTACTTCGAGATCGTGACGACCTTCGCGCTCTTCATCGGACTCGCCGCCGTGAATCTCACCAAGCCCGGCGTCGGCGTTTCGCTCGCCGGCGTCCACACCGAAGTGAACAAAGCCGTGCTCGCCGACCGCGCGTCGAAGCTGGCGAAGGAAGCCAATCTTGCCGCCGCACATGGCGACAACGTCACCGCCGCGGCGAAAGCCTCGCAGGCTGCCGATGCCGTCGGGCAGGGCCTCACCGCACCCGACCCTCCCGCCAAGCCGCAGAAATTCGGCGAGATCATCGCCCACCTCGCGCCGGCCTCGATCCTCAAAGCGATGGCCGAGGGCGACGTGCTGCAGATCGTCGTCTTTTCCGTGCTCTTCGCACTCGCGGTCACGTCGATCGGCGAGAAGGCACGCCCGGTCATTACCTGGTGCGAGTCGCTGGCCGACATCATGTTCCGCTTCACCGAGTTCGTGATGAAGTTCGCGCCGATCGGAGTTGGCGCGGCCATGGCCAACACGATCGGTCATTCCGGCCTCGGCGTCCTCAAGAACCTCGGCATGCTCGTGCTGACGTTGTACGGCGCGCTGGTCGTCTTCCTGCTGTGCGTGCTGCTGCCGGTCGCGCTCCTCTTCCGCGTTCCGCTGCGCGACTTTTTCCGCGCGGTCAAAGTGCCTGCCACCATCGCCTTCGCCACGACCTCCTCGGAATCCGCGCTTCCGAAGGCAATGGAAAACATGGAGCGCCTCGGCGTCCCCCGCCGTATCGTCGGTTTCGTTCTCCCCACCGGCTACAGTTTCAACCTCGACGGCACCACGCTCTATCTCGCCCTGGCGTCAATCTTCGTCGCCCAGGCCGCCAACGTCCATCTCTCCTGGACGCAGCAGATCATCATGCTGCTGACGCTCATGCTGACGTCGAAAGGCGTCGCCGGCGTGCCGCGCGCCTCACTGGTCATCCTTCTGGGCACGCTGGCGTCATTCAATCTTCCCGCCGAGGGCGTCATCGTCATCCTTGGCGTCGACGAACTGATGGACATGGCCCGCACCTGCGTCAACGTCATCGGCAACTGCCTCGCAACGGTCGTGGTCGCGCGATGGGAAGGCGCCTTCCGAACGAATGAGTGGATTGCTGAGGAGGCAGAGTTGGAACAGGTGACCGGCCTGCCAGCGATTGCCGGTTGACGATGGCTACCAGATGACTGCGAGCCGATGACGTTCCGACACCCGACCCCCGATCAGCGACCCCCGAGATGATCATGAAACGAACCTACGCATTCCTGGCCGCCGCTCTCCTTCTTGCCGGATGCGCATCGAGCGCACGCGAAGATTCCAACGCGTCGAAGATCACGCTGCACCTCGAGCAGGTCGACACGCGCGCGAATATTTTCGCGAGCCCCGGACCGGTCACTGTGCAGTTCGTCCTGACCGGGACGAATACGACGACGGAGCCACTGACGCTCGCACGCCTCGAAGTCCGCTCGATCAGCGATGGCGCCTACAGCATTCCGCCGGTCACGAGGACCCTCAACGTGCAGCTCGCTCCCGGCCAGTCGCAGCAGCTCCCGATCTCGCTCTGGGGCAATGCTCACGGCGGCCGCGGGTACTCCGCCGCCCCGGTCATTCTGCGCGGCACGGGCTATCTGACCAGTCCGAAAGGCCACTTCGCCAAACTTTTCACCGAGACCATCGCCCAACGCTGACGCACGCCAAACCCCTGACGTACCGTCCCTCCCAACCGCCTCGGGCGTAGCTCACCTGGACACTGCCGGCGCGCGGCATCGCCGCGGATATGGAGGAATGATGTCCGCAGCAGGGGAGTTGCAGCCGGTGACCGGGGTGCCCCGAGGTTGGATCTGATGATGGCAAAACGAATCTATGCGTTACTGGCTGTGCTGCTCCTCGCCGCAGGTTGTGCATCGAGCGCTGACGAAGATCCGAACGCGCCAAAGGTCACGCTGCACCTCGAGCAGGTCGATACGGGGGTGAACACGTTCACCTTCGGCGGACCGGTAACCGTGCAGTTCGTGCTGACCGCCGAAAACACGACGAGCGATCCCGTAACGCTCACCCGCATCGAGGTCCGCACGATCAGCACCGGCGCCTACAGCATCGCGCCGGTCACAACAAACCTGAACCTCAAGCTCGCCCCCGGCCAGACGCAACAATCGATGATCTCCGTCTGGGGCTACTCCCGAGGCGGCCGCCTCTACTCCGAGGAGCCGGTCACAGTCCGCGGAACCGGCTACCTGACCGGCCCAAAAGGTGCGTTCGTCAAACTCTTCACGGAGTACATCGCGCAAAGGTGAGGCGCTCTTACCATCGCTTCCCAACCGCGAGCGGGCGTAGCTCGGTTGGTAGAGTAGTAGTTTCCCGAACTCTTGGCCGCGACCTCGAGTCCCGTCGCCCGCTCCAAGTTAACCTCTTGAAGAAACTCGGCTTCCCACCCACGGTTGCAGTCCTTCTCTCGCTGGTCGAACGTGCTGCTCGTAAAGAGTACGGGCCAGCGACGCCTTTGCGTTGCTCGACAAACGTTTTTCTGCTGCTAGAGGGGTAGGGATTCGGCCCCGGGCGTCACTCCTTAATAGAACCAGCCATGGAATCGAACGCGACGCGAGCTGCTCTCGCGAGGAAGGGAGCCTGAATTGTCAACTGAGTTCCGGCAGCAAAGCGCGATTTTACTTGTGGCTCGCGCGATGATCCTCTCATCCCTTGCACTCGTCAGCGCTGCGAAAGCTGATGATAAATCGCTACCCGAGGTCACAGTCGATCTGGGAGCTCGTTCGATTGGCGGCGTCCTACCCATCGACACGAAGTTCTCGCTGATTGGAGAGGTTCCCAAGACGGTCAAGAGAATCCAAGTGCGGTATCTGACCTGTCCTCGCGGGGGCTGTGACGATCTCGCTGTTGGGGAACAGCCTGCCAAGGCCGCTGATCAGAAGGATAACAAGCAAACCTGCCCGAAGGGCTGTACCCAGCGGCGGTGGCCGATTCGCCCCCGTGCAGCATCCCTACTCAAGAAGGCGAAAAGCTACTCGTACCGTGGGTGCCGGGAACCCATCCCAAGGAAACGGCGACTGGTGTGCAGTTCCGTATCACCGTCCCACTACTCGACGCGAATCATTTCTACCGGTTCATCTTTGACGAGTCCGAGAGTCTGCCTGATGCGGGGGTGACGGAATTTCGGAAGAGCGCGCGTGCCATTATCGAACGTCATTTCGACGATTTGGCGATCGCCATGGCGCCGCCGTCCACAATAACCGCGGACAAGGCGATCGCCGATGCTCTGCCTGAATTGAAGAGACGAGTCCGCAATGAGATCGATGAGATCAAACCCGAATGCTCGACCATCAAGGCACCGCCGGGCAGCTTACTTGATAGCACTTCATCGTGGGAAACGTTGAAGGAGAAACACCGTTCGTTTGTGGAGCCTCTGCTGGACGTGGCGGCAGCCGAGGAAAACTCGAGGCGGGCCGTCAACGATGCGGCGGCCGTCGCGACTCCGTTGTTACAACACCTTTCTCCGGTCCTGATGAGTCCACTCCGGCGCATGTTCGCCGCCATTCAGGCAAAGCCCGCGACCGACTCGACGCGACTCTTGCTGGCCGACCACGCGTCGGCGATCGCGTTAACCAAGGTGAGCACGACCGACGCCCCCGATATCGTCAACGGCGCAGACTTCGCGAGCCCGACTTCCAAGAAACCTCTGACTCTCGACCACTCCGCTGCGGAGATCACCGCTCGTCTGGATGCATACCGGAAGCTGGCGAACGCGCTGGATGACTTGCAGACGCTCGTCAGGCAATTGAACGCTGCCGGAGTCGTCGATGACATACTCAAGGATCGTGACGATCGTAAGTCGGTGGAGGATCTGATCGGCGGCGATCTCGACGGGGCGGCCACGGAGGCTACGAGAATCCACACCCTTTTCTTGTCTCTGCAAGTTAGGGAGACAGAGCGACTGGCCGCGCGAACCAAGGCGCTCGATGAATTTACCGAGAAGCTCGTTCCGGTGGTCAGTGCGTCCGTGGATGTGGGGGCGTCAACGCTCGGCGATTTCAATACATTCGCCAACCGCTACGTGACTGCGGATGCAGGCCTTCTGGTGGCTCCGGAAATTCACAAGGGAGTTGCTTACCTCGGCGTCAATTTCTACCGGGTAGCCATTAATCGCGACGTATCGCTCACGCAATTGAGTTCGTTCTCGCGAAAGACATCGTTGACGCTTGGATTGACCGCCCAGTCGATCGCCGATTCCGGCTCAGTCAAACGATCCGATCTATTTGCATCGCAGTCGCTCGTCGTCGGGATTGGATACCGGTTGACAGACGTGTTCCGGCTCGCGGCAGGAGGCCTGGTCTTCAATCGCAAAGATCCGAATCCTCTGGTCAATCGTGAGCGCTTGGCAGTAACACCATATTTCTCAATCTCGTTTGATTTCAATCTAGCGAAATCATTCAACGGGATCGGAAAGCTGTTCGGTGGCGGTACCGCATCAAACGGAGGCTCCTGATGATCATTATCGCGCAAGGACTCAGTGCCCACCCTCCCACCGTCAATCCGCTTCCGGGTACCACCACTCTGCGTCAAGTCTTGCAGAGCACGTTGCCCGTGGAGCCCGTGTTGATCGAGTATCGGCTCGACGCGTCGCACAACATTTGGTTCGATGACGGCGGGCCCCATCCCCGAAAGAGCGTGACCTTCCGCGAAAACATTCAGGTGGGGGGTACGCCGCTGGCTCACCCAATCACCCTCACCGCAACGCACCCGGCACCGGCGATACACGTGGTCCAGATCGAGGAATTCGTCACCGACGGTGCTGGCGGAAAGCAGTCTGGAGTGGTTCTGATCGGTCTGTGAGGCGAACTATGAGACGGACTCCTTCGGTCAGATCCATGATCGCTCTGCTCGCAATCGCGGTGGCAGTCGGCTGCTATCACGAAAAAGACTACTCGCCCACGGCGCCTGGCAACACGATCCTGACTCTGCGTACTGAGCCCTCCGGCGCTTCCATTCCGGCCGACGGCTTATCGCGGATTACATTGGTGGCTGCGATAGATCCTCACGCAGCGTCCAAGGCCGTCACTTTCGATACCACGGCCGGCTCATTCGTCGGCGGCATCGGAACAACGGCAACGACGAGGACGGTGAATACCGACGCGTCGGGAGAAGCGCGGATTCAACTCCAGAGTACGAGTGTCGCTGATGCGGCGACCGTGACGGCCCATATTGAGGGCGTTGGCGCGGCTTTCACGACGTTGGTCATCACGTTTGCGCCCGTCAGCGGCGACACGATCATTCGCTTCACGACTGCGCCCGAGTCGGCGCCGGCCGACAACGCTACGGTGAGCACGTTTGCCGTGGTCGTACCGTCGGTGGCGAGTCTTGTGGCCCGCTCGGTGACCTTCACTACCACGGCGGGAGGGTTTCTTGCCGACGGTGCGGCGCAGTCAGTGGTTCCTCTCGACAGTAATGGCATTGCGCGAGTGTTTCTAAGGAGCGCGCCAAATGCGACGACGGCGCGGGTGCGGGCGACCATTGGCAATGCAGTCGCAGAAGCGGTCATTCGCTTTGACACGGCTTTTCCCGATTCTCTTGCCGTTTTCTCCAGCTCCTTTGCACTGAAGCCCAAATTTTCGGAGAAGGTGACGATCACGGTCCAGGCTCTCCGCCAGATCGGGAACGTTACCCCAGGCGTCGAAGTCCGCCTCACTGCGACCGATGATCAGAACAAGCCTATTGGACAATTCGCCAACTCCACCGTCGTCATCGGTTCGGATGGCAAGGCAACGACGGACTACACGCTCGGGCCGACGACGTACACCGGTTCCATTACGATTACCGCTACCGTACCCGGGACCAGTGTGAGCGGCAGTACAACGATTCACGTGGACACGGCACCATAGCCCTTAGCGCAAAGGCACTCGCGTGGATTTCATGGGAGGGGCGCGACCGGTGTATCGCGTTGTGACGAGGGCTCAGGTCCGGCTGAGTGGGATGGCATGGAGACGTGCGGTTCGGACCGGCAGCCGCAGCTTCTTCCAATCAGCGTGACCGCAAAAGACCGCAGTTTATTCTGACGCTCGTTTCTCAAGCGCCGTAGCCTTCGTCCAAAGTTCTGTACTGTTCGGCCGGTGGGAAAGCACCCTCACATGAAGTGGGCGCCGTTGACGAAGGAGAAGAGCCGATGGGCAACACCTCCGTGACAGTTCGCGTGCAGGCGTACGGCGGCAAATTTGTCGGCGACAAGATGAACCCGACGCTGACGGTGAACATCGTTGGCGGCTGCACGCCGGTTCTCGATCAGCCGATTCCGAGTCCGAGCACCGGTACCGTTACGCAGCCGTTTCAGGAGAGCGCGGCCCGCGACACCATCGTGGTGCAGCCTCCTTCGCAGAAGGCGGGCGAATGGTGGGTGATCCCCGACCCGGCGCCGGGCCAGTTGACGGTGTCGTTCGATCTCGAGGTTCCGTCGCTCGTCGAATTCACCGCAACTGCCGGGCCGCAGTCGGTGACGGGGATGGCGTCGATGTTTCTCATCCCTGGCCTGCAGCTTACCGGAGTCGATCCTGGCCTGGTCATCACGCTGCATGGGTTGGCCGTCTTCACTCCGACGTGGACGCCGGCCACGCCCGGTAGCGTCGCGATCAGCGCGGAAGTGACGATGATGTGCGGCTGTCCCATCACGCCGCTTCCACCGCCGGTCGGCGTCGAGGCGTACTGGCCTGACAACGAGTTCGTGGTGTTCGCCCAGTATTGGGGCGAAGACGGAATCGCTGGTCAGGCGGCGATGACCTGCGGCGCGAACAGCACGTACGCCGGGAGGATTACCGGCCTCACCCCGGGCAACACGTACAACTTCTTCGTCGTGGCCTTGCAGCAGGCCGAAACGAACGTCGGAGCCTCGGCCACCATCACCTTCACAGCCTGACTACTTCATCCTGCTCCTGGTCGCGAGCTCGCATGAGCAGGGCTCCCAGCACTGCGAGCATCGTGGCCAGCAGAATCAGCGTCCAGTCACCAAGAGCCGGGATGGGGGCGTTCGTGGCGATGCCGCCGTTGCCGGAGCTGTCGGAGTTGTTCGTGAGAGTTGGATCGAATTCGGTGGCATTGGCGGTGGCGCCGTTGTCGAATGCGCCCGCGGCGTTGATCGTCGCGGTCACGTTGATCGTGGTGTTCGCGCCGGCGGCCAGGCCGGCGATCGTGCACGGAAGGGCCGAGCATCCGGCGCCGCTGACGCTGGTGATCGTCAGATTCGTTGGCGTGTCGGTGACCTGGATGTTCGTGGCCGCCGACGGGCCTGCGTTCGACACCTGGATCGTGTAGCTGATCGACTGCCCGGTAACGAATGGCCCGGCGGTGGTCAAGGTTTTGACGATCGAGACATCCGCCGAAGCGGCTGCCACACCGCCTTGTGTGTCTGTGTTGTTCAAAGGATTTGGGTCGAAGTCGCTGCCGTTGGCCGTCGCCGTGTTGCTGAATGCGCCGGCCGAATTGATCGTCGCTGTCACTGTAAACGTGCGCGTGTTTCCGGCGGCCATCGCCGGCGTCAGCGGGCAGGGGAACCCAAGACAGCCGAAAAAGTTGCCGGTCGGTCCGTCGACGTGGGTGATGGTCATGTTCGACGGCGCGTCGTTGACCGAGACACCCGATGCCGGCGATGGCCCGTCGTTGTGAACGGTGAGCGTGTAGACGATCGACTGGCCCGGGTAATACGGTCCGGGCGTGGTGATGCTCTTGACGATCGAGACATCGGCCGACGAAGCCACACCGCCTTTCGTATCCGTGTTGTTAGCGGTATTGGGATCGAAGTCGCTGCCGTTGGCCGTCGCCGTGTTACTGAATGCGCCGGCAGAATCGATCGTCGCTGTCACCGTAAACGTGCGCGTGTTTCCGGCAGCCATCGCCGGCGTCAGCGGGCAGGGGAACCCAAGGCAGCCGAAAAAGTTGCCGGTCGGTCCGTCGACGTGGGTGATGGTCATATTCGACGGCGTGTCGTTGACCGAGACACCCGATGCGGACGACGGCCCATCATTGTGAACGGTGAGCGTGTAGCTGATCGACTGACCGGGGTAGTACGGTCCAGGCGTGGTGATGCTCTTGACGATCGAGACATCGGCCGACGAAGCTACACCGCCTTTGGTATCCGTGTTGTTCGCAGGGTTGGGATCGAAGTCGCTGCCGTTGGCCGTCGCCGTGTTGCTGAATGCGCCGGCAGAATCGATCGTCGCTGTCACTGTAAACGTGCGCGTGTTTCCGGGGGCCATCGCCGGCGACAGCGGGCAGGGGAACCCGAGGCAGCCGAAAGCATTGTTGGTCGGTCCGTCGACGTGGGTGATGGTCATGTTCGACGGCGTGTCGTTGACCGAGACACCCGATGCGGGCGACGGCCCGTCGTTGTGAACGGTGAGCGTGTAGCTGATCGATTGGCCGGGGTAGTACGGTCCGGGCGTGGTGATGCTCTTGACGATCGAGACGTCCGCCGAAGTGGCGAAACCACCTTGTGTGTCGGTGTTGTTCGCTGTATTGGGATCGAATTCGCTGCCGTTGGCCGTTGCCGTGTTGCTGAAAGCGCCAGCGGAATCGATCGTCGCCGTCACCGTAAACATGCGACTCTCTCCGACGGCCATCGCCGGCGACAGCGGGCACGGGAACCCCAGGCAGCCGAAAGCGTTGTTGGTCGGTCCGTCGACGTGGGTGATAGTCATGTTCGACGGCATGTCGTCGACCGAGACGCCCGACGCGGACGACGGCCCGTCGTTGTGGATCGTGAGCGTGTAGGTGATCGACTGGCCCGGGTAGTACGGTCCGGGCGTGGTGATGCTCTTGACGATCGAGACGTCCGCCGAAGTGCCCGTGCCAGCCTGCGCCGCGGTAGAGATCAGGAGCGCAATGACCGATGCCACGAACAGGGGAACGGCATTGTTCGGGCGGCGGGTGGGCAACCTCGGCTTCTCAGTGCGCAAGTGGCCTCAGGACCAGACGTGGATTTCTCCGCCATGGAGCGGGCGACGGGGCGGAGACGCGATCTTACAACGGGTGATCGTCCATCGATTCGACCCAGTCGGCCATATGGTCAGAGGCGATCTGGTCCGAAGAAGTTCATACCGGAGGATGGGCGCGTCGCGGTCCGCCCGATCCTCACGTCACTGCTTCGACATCGATCCGTTCATTCACTACTCGAATCTGTGAGCCAGCCGTGTCAGCAACGAAGGGTTGGCTCGGGCAACGATGCGAGCCGCGGGAATAGTCGTCGCAGCCCCTACGAGGGCGAGTGTCAGTCCGGCCGCGCGGCGCTTCCGCTCGGATAAACGACGGGTCGCGAGAAGCGCAACGCCCGCACCGAGGACTGCGCGCGTACCGGCCACGAACAGGAGTTGCGGAATGGACAGTGAGCGTTTCTTCATCGTTAGCCTCCTGCGCGATTTCCCTGCAAGTCTCATGACGCCGATCGTGAGAATGACGATGTAATCCTGATGAGGTAAGCAGGCACAGGCGCCTACGATCAAGCTCGTGCCGAAAGACGGTGGCGCTTGCCGTGCAATTGGTCGAGGAGGAGACGGATATGGACACGATCCGAGTGCGTTACATGATCAACGATCTCGACCCTGCCGTGACCTTCTACACGAAGCACCTCGGTTTTCAGGTCAAGCAGCAAGCGAAACCCCACTTCGCGATGCTCTCTCGAGGGCCACTGGACCTGGTGTTGAGTACGCCGTTTGGGCCCGGAGGAGCGGCGAAGCCGATGCTCGATGGGCGTCACGCGGAACCAGGCGGCTGGAACCGAATCATCATCAATGTTGACGACCTGGCGGCCGAAGTTGCGAGACTTCGAAAGGCTGGCATCCACTTCCGGAGCGAAGTCGCGACCGGCCCTGGCGGATCCGAGATTCTGTTGGACGATCCATCGGGCAACCCGATCGAGCTCTTTCAGCCTGCTCGTTGAACCGGCCGCAATACGACGAACGCGAAGTTCACGACGATTGAATGGCGAGGTTCCGCTTCTTCACTTGGGCGTGAAGCGATGGAGATCGAAGATGCCGAGGTTCTTTTCGATCGCTGCCACCTGCGCGACCATTCCTTCGAAGCCATCGCTGCCGAAGAGCTGGTGTTCTTTCTGCTCGAACTCCTCGCCGAGTGCGTCGTACTCGTGCGGCGAGACGATCATGTGAATGGCCGGGAAGAGCACCGTGTCTTCGCGCGTCATGCGGAGCGTACATGCGGCCGAACGCGATCAGGCGGGTGGCTTCGGGGGCTGGCGGCTAGCGTGAACCGTTCGCGATCGACACGGAACTTGCAGTACGAATGATCGATTGCGAACGACAAGAGCTCATCCGAAAGCTGGCAGGCAGAGGCGCTGGTCTCGGCGCGTGACCGAGACGAGCAACGCCCTCGACCTCGAGAAAGGTGTTTTTTCGAAGCGCGATCCAGGCGCGATTGCGCGTTCACTCAAGCGGTCGGCGGACCGTAGCGGCCGCCGGAAGAGCAACCCTTACCGTTCGGCCATGTCGATGCTGACGTTCTACATCAACCGCGCCGGCAAGCACCTCACCAGGAACGATCGCCATCGCCTGAAACAAGCAAAAGACGAACTACGGCGCGTTTATCGCCTGCCTGCTCGCGGTAGCAGTTCGTCGCGCTCTTAAGCTACCGGGGCTCTCCGTCTCAACGTTGTCTCGCAAACTGCTGATGTACAATCGCCTTCCCAACCGCGAGCGGGCGTAGCTCAGTTGGTAGAGTAGGAGCTTCCCAAGCTCTTGGTCGCGAGTTCGAATCTCGTCGCCCGCTCCAATCTCTCCTTCCGAATCTGCTAAGGATCGGGTTCACTCAATGCACAGCAACACAGTGATCACGTGACGTCGACAAGAAGCGGCCGATGGTCGCTGTGCTCCTTCCACTCTCCATAGGAGCCGATCTCGACGCGATGAATGCGCGACGACCAGGCCTCGGGAATGAAGCAATAGTCGATGTGAAACGGCCGGGTCTCTTTCCATTGGAAGTAGTACGTGGGCTGAGTCTCGCCTCCGTGGGCCTCACCGTGGAACGCGTGATAGGCGCTGACCAGCCCCAGCGCCGAGAGCTGCCGAACCAAGGCGCTGTGGTTGCGATCGTCATCGTGGTTCGCGTCCCAGAACGTGTTCGAGTTCAGGTCTCCCATAAGCACAACCGGCTGCGTGAAAAGGTGGCGATACAGCCTGACCGCCTTGACGACGGCCTCGACGTACGGGTGACGCTGCTGCCCCTTCGACCAGACGGCCAGCAGCAGAAAGCTCTCCGGTCCGGTCACTTCGACAGGAAACGTGTATCGCGGAACGCCGATGCGCCGCTCCATGGCGCGAATGCGGTACGGCTCCCGGGAAACAACCGCGATCCCCTGCCGCGGGTTGCCCCCGAACCAGAGGCAGTGATCCGACTCCTGTGAGGGCTTCGCGCATTCCTGAATCACGGCGACGTCAAACGCGAGCGGCTCCAACAAAGGAGCCTTCCGCGTGTACGCACCTCGGCAGCAGTTCCACGTCACCAATCGCATGGTCAGATTCTATCGATCGCCCACCTCCAGCTTCCCCAGTTGCCAATCCGTCTGATCTGCGAACATCTGCGACATCTGCGGATGAAAGAGCCTCACGCCACCGCCCGCGACATCTCCCGTACCAGCGGAATCACCTGATCGCCGAAACGCTCCATCTCCTCGTATTGCGGGCTGAACTGGAGCAGCACGAGATCGATGCCCGTCCGCTCCAGGGCCACCAGTCGCGATGCAATCTCCTCCGGACTTCCGATCAGGTTCGTGCGCAGGCCGCGGTTCGATACCGAGTAATCCTGGATCGATACCCGCTGCTCCAGCTTTGTGCCTGAGAGCCATTGCTCGTAGTTGGCGTTGCCGGCCGCGCTGGCATGCACGTTCGTGATTCGCTCCACCTCCCGCCTTGCCTCCTCGGCGCGATCGCGGCAGACAACGAAGCCGGCCACGCCGAAGAGCAAGCGTTTCGCGCCAGGCGCGAGCTTTGCGCGGCGCGCGCTCATGTCGGCGATCTTCGGCGCCAGATTCTCCGGAGGATCTCCATGCATGACGTACGCATCCGCTTCGCGGGCGATGAGGTCCTTTGCCGCAGCCGACTCGCCTCCCGCGTAAATCGGCGGAAGGGACTTGCGCAGCGGCTTCGGCTCGACGATGGCATCGTTCACGCGATACAGCCGGCCGTCGTACGAGAAACGTTTCTCCTGCCACAGCCCCTTCACGACCGCCAGCCACTCCTCGGTGCGCCGATAGCGATCATCATGCTCGTCGAACGGCACGCCGTACTGGAGCGACTCATCGCGCCACCACGACGAGACCACGTTGAGAGCCAGGCGTCCGCCCGAGATGTGATCGATATTCGAGGCCTGTTTGGCGAAGAGCGCGGGCGGATGGAACGTCGGCCGCACCGCCACCATCAGCTCGAGCGTCCGCGTTGCGGCTGCGAGCGCCGCGGCCGTCGACCACGCGTCGAGGCTCGGCGCTTCCACACCTTTGATGTCATTGAGATTCAGTTCCGCGAGCAACGACAGATCGAAACCCAGCTCTTCACTGCGCACCGCGAGCCGCCGCACGTAATCCCAACTGGCCTCCATCCGCTCGTCCTCGACGTTGCGCAGCCAGCCACCGAACATCGGCATCCAGTATCCGAAGCGGAGCGTCATGACACCCTCCGCTGGCGCCGTGCCTGAAGGCGCTCTTCGATGGAATCGACGACGCGCGCGGTGGGATCGAAGCCGATGACGCGCAGCGGATCGGCCACGAAGTTCGACAAGGCGTTGATGTCGTAGAAATAGCGGCGCCCGTCGCGCGCGCTTTCCAGATACTCGATGCCGCCGACGTCCAGCCGCGACCGCAGCGCGATGTTCTCGACCACGTCGATCACATCCGCCGGCGGCGTGAAGGCTTCGACGCTGAGTCCCTTCTTGCGGCTGTCCGCAGGGCAAGCGGTGCTGGTGAGCGCCGCGCCATCGGTGGTCTTGCAGACGTCGGCGGGGCAGAGGTCGAATCCTCCGTCGTCGCCGAGGTGAATGCGGATGCCGTAGAGGTAGGCGCCGTCGAGCGTCTCCACGCGCGTGATGAAGCCACCGGCAGGCGCGTGGTACTCCTGCAGCAACAGCAGCCCATCGCCTCCCCGGTCGATGGCTCCCGATTCGACAACCTCAAGTAACGCTTCGCGCGTCGGCAGGAGCCGCACGCCGGCGCCGCTACCACCGACGTTCGGCTTGACGAGGAGCGGAAATTCGAGCCGTTCGCTGGCCGCCTCCAGCCCGGCCGGCGTCGTCACTTCCGTGCGCGGCGTGGTGACGCCAATGCGCTGCAGAAACGCGCCCTGCGCCGCCTTGCTGATCTCCAGCTCGAAGATGGCCGAGCCGTTGATCACATCGGCGCCGCTCAATTCCAGTTGCCGCGTCCATCCGAGGGTCTGGAAGATGAGCGCGCCGCGAGCGCGGGTCCAGGCGGAAGGACTGATGCGGTTGAAGACGACATCGTCCGGTCCGTAGCCGTCCGGATCGAACGTCTCCGACGCCGCATCGAGGCGCTCGTGAGGGATTCCACGCCGCTCCAGCTCCTCGAACAACGGATTGAACCAATGAGGGTGCTCGTAAAGAATGGTGAGGTTTTTCGACCGTGACATCGCGCTCTCCTTTGGTCCGCGGCCAGCCGGTTGGAGCGTGAGGTCGAAAATGAAAAACCCCGCGACGAACAGGCCGTGCGGGGTTGGTTGTTGATGAAGTGAGTCGTCTAAATGGTCAGGACGCCAAGCCTCTCCCGCATGTCGTGAGACAGCAACACATCGACATCGCGAGAGACTGGTGCGTCATTGGCGAGGCGTTATACGCGGAGGGGGAGGGGGTTGTCAAATGCGGGGGAAACTTCCGAGTGGCTTTCTCGTTCGCTGCCCCCATCGTGAGACACTCCCTGGCCGCTGCTAATATGCGAACGGTTGAACATCGGAAAGAGAGAAGAGTGATGAAGCTGGAAGAGGCCAAGTACTCCGTTGCTGAATTGATCGACTGGTTCAAAAAGCGCGAGTTGGTAGTAAACAAAGATTACCAACGCGGCGGGCGCTTATGGCCGCGCCCGGCAAAGAGTTATTTCATCGACACAGTACTTCGGGAGTTTCCGTTTCCGAAGGTCTACTTCCTGGAGCGCCTGGATCGGGCGACCAAAAGACCTATGCGCGAGATTGTGGATGGCCAGCAACGGATCGCGACGCTCGTGGAGTTCGCCGAGAACGAGTTCGCTCTTGGCCAAAACGCAAGGGAGTACGCGGGACAGTATTTCCGGGATCTCGACGAAGAAGGGCAGGAGAGGTTCTATTCCTATACCGTGTCAGTTGACGTTGTTCGTAACGCGGACCGCGCAGAGATACTCCAAATGTTCAGGCGGATGAACGCCTACACCTTGCCGCTGAACGCTGCCGAGAAGCGCCACAGCGAGTTCTTCGGAGAGTTCAAAGACTGGATAAATGCCGTTCTCGATGAATACGAGCGCCTGCTGACTAGCTGGAACATTCTGACCAGCCGCCAAATCGTACGCATGGGCGACGCTGAATTGCTGGCGGACATCGCTCTCGCGATTGAGCACGGCATTGTCAGCACCAGCCCGGCGAAGCTGGCGGAACTCTACAAACAGTATGATTTCGAGTTCCCGACTCGAACTCTGTTCGACGAACGCATTCGCTCGTCGCTCGATGTGGTGATTACGGCGCTTTCCGACCTTCAAGATACCTACATGACGAAGGCGCATGTTTTTCACTCACTTGTGTGTGCTTTGATACACAACCGTTGGGGATTGCCGGACGGTGAGGAGACGACCGGCATCCGCACGACAGGCGAGTTCTTCCGAGAGCGAGATGCTGCCCTGGTCTCATTGAAGCGTCTGGCGGCGGCTCACGAGGAGAAGGACTTCTCCGAGTTTGCATCCTACGTGACGGCGGCGTCCGAGGGCGGGAATCGCGCAGCACAACGGGCCGTGCGTATTTCTTGGATCTGTCGAGCGTTGAACGGGGAGTTCGCGTTTCCGGCATGACACTGCTGCCGTTGTGGACGGCATTCGACACGTCAGCGCAGTCGCTTGTTGCTCTGGCATCAAGTTTCGGGGCCGGCAAGCCAGCGCTAATCTCGGCTTCGTCGTTTACGCTGCAGGACGAGTGCTTTCTAGAGGGTTTGCTATCTCGTACATGGCAAGAATGGTCACATTTTTGCCGTGAGTGCCTGATCGAGTCGTCTCTGGGCACGGTGGACGGGAGCGGAAACGTCGTGGCAGGGCTGCCACAGGCAGTCTCAGAACAGCACGTGTCGAGCGCTGCAATACAAGCGAAACACCGGCGATCTCCGTTGTGGGGAGGAACCAACCCAACATTGAGATTGGAGCCGACATGGGGTGACGTCGACGCTCTTGTGACCATATTGCAGGCGCTAAAGCCCGCGAACGGTGCTCAGCTGCTTGCTGCGTTCTCGTCAGGGCACGGGCCAGCCAAAGCTATTCAGCTCATCAGGAATGCGGCCGCACATAACCATGCGCAGAACCTTGTCGATGTGGCTGCTCTCGGCTCCTCCTATGTCGCGTACCCCGTCACTCACCCCACTCAGGCGTTATTCTGGGTAGAACCAAAGGCGGGTGATTTTCTTCTGATTCACGCGCTCCAAGAGCTGTCGATCACCGCGCGACTCGCGATTGGATGATGTAGCTGCATTACGGAGAGTATCAACCGTAGATGCACAGGGATTTCTTCAACCGCTTGAACAAACGAACGAATGGAGGGATCTATTCGGGCGGGGCAACGCGATCATCGCGGCGAAGCCCGTCAACCCGCCGAAGTTCCACTCGGTATGCGAGCTCACCGAAGCTGTCGTACGACGTGGCTCGCAACTCGACGTTAGCCCCATCGACGACGATTACACGTTTGCGTCTCGTAATGGCCGAGAGCTCCTTACGAAGTGCGGTCGACCAGGGGATGCTGGCGATGGTGAAGCCGCTCCCACTCTTGAGCGCGAAGATGTGGTCTTCGCCCTCGTCGTATTCGACTTCGAGCTCGTCGGCGCCCAGGCGGATTGCCTCCGCGGCAAAGAATTCAAGGATGCTTTCTCGTTCCTCAGGCATCGGTGATCCTCCGTCGACGTATTCATAACAAAAGCATCGTTTTCCCGGCTATCTGGCGCCGCCCGCGCGTCGCGCTCGGAGCCGGCGTTCCAAGTCTTCATCCGATCGCTGCTTGGCCTCGGGATACCGTTCCAGGAATTCCTGCAGCACGATAGCCCGCGCGATCATCTCCTCGGGGAGGTTCTTGCGAATCCAGATGGTGTCCGGATCGAGAAGGTAGGAAAGGAACTCCTCGCACTTCTCCACCGAGTGATAGGCGGCCTGATAGAAGGCGCCCTTCTTCCGCTCGAGAATCCGTCCGAAGACGCGCGAGCAGATGCCGTAGGGCGCCTGAATGAGCAGGAACTCTTCGAGCGGCATGTTCGGCATTTTGCTGATGTTCTGCCGCTCGATGGCTCCCTGAAAGAAGCGCCGGAGGATGGTGAGGTGGATCTTGGGCGGATTGTTCGCCGTCCACGAGGAGACGATCTCCTGGAGGAATCGCTGAACGCTCTCGATGGCAGACCGATCGGGATAGATCAGTTCGCGAAAGCCGTGCCTTCGCGCGATCGACCGCTCGTCGAACGCTGGTTCCCCGCTCGTCTCGTCCTGTTGGCCCACGAAGCGCGCTCCTCCTTTCATGATGGTTATACATCACGATGATGGAGACGCCAGGGAAAGGTCAGCGGAGAAAGCGGGCGGGACGCCCGCGCTCCCAGGTTAGTTAATAAGCGATTCTTCGTGATGGCGGCGCGGGTGCCAGTCGTTCGACGCGTACGCGGGCGTCGAGGGCGATGGCGCCTTTTTCGAGGACCTTCAGCGGGTTGATGTCGAGCTCCTGGATTTCCGGGCACACGCCAATCAAAGCCGAAAGTCGCATGATCGCCTGGCGAAGGGCGGGGACATCGCTTGGGGCGGCGCCGCGGACTCCTGCCAGCATCTTCGCGCAGCGTAGTTCGTTGATCATGTCCTCGGCGTCGTTTGGGGTGAGGGGATGGATGCGGAAGGCGACGTCGGAGAGGACTTCGACCAGGGTGCCGCCGGCGCCGAACGCTAAGACGTGGCCGAAGGTGGGGTCGTTGGTTGCGCCGAGCATGATCTCGACGCCGCCGGTCACCATCGGCTGGACGAACGCCGCTTCCATGTCGTCACCGAGGAGGGTTTTCATTTCGAGGAAAGCCTCTTGTGCCTCGCACTCGTTTTTCAGTGACAGCTTGACGCCGCCGCGATCGCTCTTGTGAAGGAGTTTGGGACCGATCGCTTTGAGCGCGACCGGTTTGCCGATGCGCACCGCCGCTTCGAATGCCTCCTCGGCGTCGGAGACGAATTCGCCGCCTGCTGTCTCGATGCCCGAGGCGCGAAGAAGTTGTTCGATCTCGTCCGGGCCGAGCCAGCCGCCGCCGTGCTCCAGCGCGTTGTCCATAATGGATCGAAGCGCGATTGTGTCGAGGTTCAGCTCTACGGCTTCCTCTTCCGGGCGGCGCCGCCATTCGGCGTAGCCAACCGCTCTCGCCAGCGCGCCGACTGCGCGTTCCGGAAATGGGAACGCCGGGACTGGCTCGAGCGATGGAGGAACGCCGTGCGCGCTCATGAACGTCGCCAGAATCGTCTTGCCGCCCGCGCGCGTGGCAGTTTCGCGAATCGCGGCGGCGACGTCCGGCGCCTGCGTCGGCACGACAGGGATAAAGATCACGAGCACGTTGTCGATCGATGGATCGGCGAGGAGCGCTTCGAGCGATTTCTTGTAGTGCTCCGGCGACGCCGACGCGATCATGTCGACAGGATTGCCGACACTGGCCGCAGCGGGAAGGAACGAGCGCAATTGCGTCACCGTCGATTCCGCCAGCTGCGGCAGAGTCAGCCCGCGCGCTTCGCAGGCATCGGCAGCGAGGATGCCCGGGCCGCCGGCGTTCGTGAGGATGGCTACGCGGCGCCCGCGCGGGAGCGGCTGATTGGCAAGGAGTGAGGCGACATCGAACAGCTCTTCGAGCGTGTCGGTCCGGATCACGCCTGCTTGGCGCAGTAGATCGGCGACGATGGCATCGCTCGACGCCAGCGCGCCGGTGTGCGAGGCCGCGGCGCGTGCACCCGAGGCGGAACGGCCGGATTTTACGAGGATGATCGGCTTGGTCTTGCCGACACGACGCGCGATCTCCGCGAACTTGCGCGGATTTCCGAAGCTCTCGAGATAGAGCAGGATCACATCGGTCCGCGGATCCTCGGCCCAATATTGAATGAGGTCGTTACCTGAAACGTCGGCCTTGTTGCCGACGGAGAGGAACGTCGAGAAGCCGATGTTCAACGATCGCGCGTAGTCGAGGATGGCTACGCCCAACGCGCCGCTCTGGCTCGACATCGCCACGTTGCCTGCTGGCGGGTAGACCGCGGCAAACGTGCCGTGCATCCGAATGGCGGGGTCGGTGTTGATGATGCCCATGCAGTTCGGTCCGACCATGCGCATGCCCGCGGCGCGCACTTTGTCGAGAAGGCGGCGTTCTGCCTCACGGCCAGCCGGGCCGGTCTCGCCGAAGCCGGCCGTGATCACGACGGCGCCGCGCACCGACTTCTCCACGCAATCGTCGATGACGTGCTCCACCTCGGCGGCCGGCACGACGATGATGGCTAGATCGACGACACCTTCGATGTCGCGTAGCGACGGATAGGAGCGAACACCGTCGATGTCGTTCGCTTTTGGATTGACGACGTAGAGGTCGCCGGTGAATCCCGAGCGCTGCAGGTTCGCGACGATCTCGTGTCCGAGCTGGCCGGGTTTCCGTCCCGCTCCGACAACGGCGACCGATCGCGGCTCGAAAACTGCCTTCATCGACTGATGCGCGGCGTTCTGTGCGCGACTGGCAGTCCGGGCAACCGAGGTTGGAGTCGGCTCGATGGCGAAGGAAACGTGCGTCGTGCCGCGATCGGTGTTCCGCGTGACGACGTATCCGGACTGAAGAAAGACATCGAGCATCCGCGCGTTCTCGTCGAGCACCTCGGCTTCGAAGCGCTCGATGTGATTCATGCGCGCCGCGACGGCGAGCTTTTCGAGCAACAGCGTTCCGATCCCGAATCCCTGCTGGTCATCCGCAATCGCAAACGCGACCTCGGCAATCCGCGGATGCTGCGCGGAAGAGTAGTAGTGGGCGACGGCGACGATCCTGTCACCCACCTCGCCGACGACGCCAAATTCATGAACGTAATCGACCTGCGATGGAGCGTAGATCAGTGCCTGATCCGCGGTGCAGACGGCAAAGAACCGCGCGTGCAGGGTCTCGGGCGACAAGGTGGAAAAGAACGCCCGCATCCGTTCGTGATCGTCCACGCGGACCGGCCGGATGCGCAACGTGCGGCCGTTGCGAAGAACGACATCGGCTTCAAGGTGCGCGGGATAGGCAACTTCAGGTTCAGCAATGCTCATGAAGACACAGTAACGAGAGGCCTTTCAGAGGGCAGGCAAACGGGTCACACGCGGAGGTGATCGGTGTCACGCCGAAGGAGTGCAGGCGTCTCGCCTGCGGCCGATGGGCGTCTCGCCCAGCGGTAAATCCGAGGCGTGCGAAGGAGAAGGTCCGGGTCACGGAAACCACGCCGAGGCGAGGACGCCTCGTCGCCGCGGGCGAGACGCCCACACTCCTTCGGCGATGTCACCCCACCGCGATCGGCGCCCCCGTCAGCTCGAAGTAGAACGTGGCCAGATCCTTGTTCGTGAAGTCGTCCCAGCCGTTGCAGGAGTCGTGTTCTTTCTGCTGGACGTCGCAGGCGATCGGCATTTGGTTTACTTCCTGGCGGGCGAGCTGCCAGCGATTGGCGAGATCTTCCAGCTCGTCGCGCGACATGCCGGGGCGGCGCTTGTCGAGCCACGAGTAGCATCGGCGCAATCCGCCGTCGCTGCTGCGGTGGAAGCCTTTGCAGAAGATCCCTTTTTCCGCGGCGACCTTGCAAACGGAGTTTTCATCGTCTGCGAGCTTCAACAGCTCATCGCGCAGACGATCGATCGCTTCGGTCCGTGTGATGGTTTTTTCCTTCGGTGCTGTGCGGGACATTCTGGCCTCCAGTGCTGCATGTACAGTGCGCCGATGCCGGAAAGGCCGCCGTAGGCTTGCTCACACCGCCATGTGTTGCGCGTCACACGACGCTCCCGGTGCCCCGGCATGACAGCCGTCACATCCCCTTGTGACATCGATCATCGGACCGAGCTGTAGGTCAGTTTCTAATCGCCGCATGCTAAAACCGGTCGAGCTGGAGATTGAGCTGTTCTGCCGCGGGATGCGCATCGACGAATCGTGCGATACGGAGCACGATGGACGCCGCATCAGCCGCACACGCGCGGGCCTTGGGTCGGGGCTCGAGATTGTCATTCCGGCGGCAGCGAAGCCGGTGTGGGTCAATGTTCCGGTCGTCGAACCGTTCGCGCTTGGCTCCGTCTTCACGCTTCACGAAAGCGAAGGCAACTATTTCATCGTCGACTCGCGCGATGGCGAGGCGTACGAAGTGACGATTCCGCCTGAGCCGGCCTGGTACTCGCGCAACACGAGCGCCGACGTCCCGATGTCCCGGGTCGGCGTCCTCCAGGGCAACTACCTCGGCGTCTACATCTCCAACCGCTGCCTCTACTGGAGCTGGTCGCCGTCGCTGGCCTGCAAATTCTGCACGACCGGCAAGAACGTTGGCGCGGCCGAGGAGTCGCGCAAGCGCGTGACGGACGTGGTGGAAGTGGCCATGGCCGCGCGGCGGGAGTCTGGCTGCATCTTCACGCACTTCAATACCGGCTATCACTATGAAGACCGCGCCGACCGCGAAGTCATTCACGGCCTGCGTCAGGCGCAGCCGTTCGTGCGCGCGGTGCGCACGCATGTCGGCGGATTCATCGGCGTGCAGGCCGTGCCCGTGCCTCGGGCGAATTACTACGAATACGATGAGCTGATCAAAGCGGGCACCGATCACTTCTCGTTCTGCTACGAGTTCGAGGATCCGGAAGTCTTCGCGCGCCTCTGCCCCGGCAAAGCGCAGACGGTCGGCCAGCATTCGTTCTTCGAGGCGATGGAGTACACCTCGCGCAAGTTGGGACGCGGGCGCGTGTCGGGCGAGATCATCGCCGGCGTCGAGCCGATCGAAGCAACGAAGCGCGGCATCGACCGCATCGTGAACGCCGGCGCGTTCCCGACGGTCTGCATCTTCCGCCCGACAGTGGGCAGCGAGATGGAGAACGTCCCGCCGCCTGATCCCGAGGCGATGAAGGAGGTCTTCGCGTACCTGCACGAGAGCTGCCGCCGCGCTGGATTGCCGGTCGGCATTCTCCCGATCGAGGTATCTCTGGTCGTGCAGCCCGAGGAGACGGCGGGCCTCGTTGAACCGAGCCTGGCCGGCGATCTCTACGCGTTCAAGAACCGCGCGCTGCGGCAACTGGCGCGGCCGTATGTGGCGTGGAAGCTGCGCCCGCACGGATCGCGCGCGCGGGCGATGGCGTAGGGTTCACGCGTACACTGCCGTCGTGAAGGATTGGGAAGATCTCGCCCGACGCGAGCCGTATTTCGCGCTTCTCAATGATGACGGCTCGCCCGACGTGAAAGGGAGCGCGAATGCAACCGCCGCGTTCTTCGAGGCCGGCGAAGGGGATATCGCGACGCTTCTTCCAGCGATCGTGTCGCTCCTCGGCCGCGACGTAACGCTCGATCGCGTACTCGACTTCGGATGCGGCGCAGGGCGACTGACTCTGCCGTTGGCGCGACGAGCGCGAAACGCTGTCGCCTGCGATATTGCGCAGACGATTCTCGAGCATGCGCGGCGGAATGCGGAACAGGCCGGATTGCACAACGTGACGTTCATCGGGGTCGAAGCGCTTGCCGGTTCCGGCCCGTTTGACTTCATCTGCTCGCTGCTCGTGTTCGAGCACATCCCGAACAAGCCCGGCTACGAGATCATCCGAACGTTGATGACGTTGCTGGAACCGGGAGGCGTCGCCGCCCTTCACATTCCGTTTCGCCGGCCCGCGGCCACGCTCCTTCGTCTGATCCGATTCCGGTCGCTACCCGAGAATCGAACGCGCGGCGTCATCCGGCACGTGCAACGCCGGGCTCCGGATCCGGCGGAACGATGCGAGTACGAAGAGCGATCCATCCTTCGCAGCATCGCGCTTGCCGGTGCGCGCGTGGTTGCCCGCCTTCCGATTCATCGCGGCCATGCAGGCGGCGTCCTGATCATCGAGAAGCGATAGCACCACAGAGACACAGAGGTCACAGAGAAATCTCTGTGCTCTCTGTGCCTCCGTGGTGGCCTCTGGGTTAACGAAGCGACAATCACCGCGCCGGCGCGAATGCTCGCAGGATCTCCTCGCGGCCCGGCGGCGGCGCGATGCCGATCGCTTTGTCGCGGATCTCCAACATCTCGTCCACCAGCGTTGGACGCTGCGTGTCGTAGAGCACGCCTACCGTCATCTGATCGTCCGCCTCGTTCGTGAAGCGAAGCGCTGCCGTGCGATCGGTAGGATCGTGATCCACAGGGACGGCGCGTTGTTTCGCGCGGAGCTCTTTCGTCTGATCGTCGCCGCGCCAGGTAACGCAGGGCGAGATGATGTTGAGAAACGCGAAGCCGTGATGCGAGATCGCCAGCTTCATCAGCTCGGTCGTTCCCTTCACGTCGCCGGAGAACGCGCGCGCGACCCATGACGCGCCGAGCGAAATCGCCAGGCCGCAGGGATCGACAGAAACCTCGGGGTTGCCATACAGCGTCGATTTCGTCTTGTCGCCGGACGGCGTCGTCGGCGCTGCCTGACCTTTCGTCAGCCCGTAGATCTCGTTGTCCATCATGAAGTAGGCGATGTCGACGTTGCGCCGCGCGGCGTGCATGAAGTGATTGCCGCCGATGGCGATGCCGTCGCCGTCGCCGCCGACTGCGAGGACCGTGAGGTTCGGACGGGCCAGCTTGACGCCGGTTGCAATCGGCAGCGCGCGCCCGTGCAGCGAGTTGAAGCCGTACGTGTCGACGTAGCCGGGAAGGCGCGACGAGCATCCGATGCCCGACACGACGACCGTCTCATGCGGCTCGCGATGCAGATCGGCGAGGGCACGATAAACGGAGTTGAGAACCGCGAAGTCGCCGCAACCGGGACACCACACCGGCTTCAGATCGCTTTTGTAGTCGTTGGGTGAATACGGTGAGCAAGTCATACGGCCACCTCCTGCGAGCGGTTCGTGAGGATGCGTTGCAATTCGTTTTCGACTTCGGATGCGGCCAGGTTCTTACCTCCCGAGCGGGAGTAGACCGTCGTCTTCCATCGCGGCAGATCGACCTGCGTGCGCAGGTGTTGCGTGAATTGCGCGGCATAGCTGACTTCGACGACGAGGATTGCTTCGCAGGAGTCGATGAACACCTGCAGGTCGTGCGACGGCAGCGGCGTGATCATCCGCGGCGCAAAGACGCCGATGCGATCGCTTTCTTTCATGTGAGCGAGCGCCTCGCGCACGACGCCGGTCGACGAGCCCCAGCAGAGGATTCCGATCTCCGGCTTCTTCGCGCCGAAGCGATCGAACATCTTGTAGCGGTCCGCGATCGCAGCGAGCTTGCGGTACCGCTTCGCGTTCATCTCTTCATGGACAGCGAACGACGAGTTGGGCCGTCCCTGTTCGTCGTGCTCCAGTCCGTTCGTCTGGTACATGCCGCCGGCGATGCCGGGCACGCTCATCGGCGAGACGCCGTTCGCGCTGTTGCGGTAGCGCCGGTACTCCTCCAGTTCGTCAGGCTTTGCGATGTGGCGATCGTGGACTTCGTGCTCGAGCACGCCGGCCATGATGGTCTCGCGCCGCTGTGCGATCGACTGATCCGTCAGTACGATCACCGGCAACTGATACTCCTCTGCGATGTTGAACGCATCGACGGTAGCGTGGAACGAGCTCTCGACGTCGGTGCAGGCGATGACGACGCGCGGCGTGTCGCCGTGGCTTCCGTAGACCGCGTGAAACAGATCCGATTGCTCGCTCGCCGTCGGCAGTCCGGTTGAAGGTCCGCCGCGTTGCACGTTCACGATCACCGCCGGAACCTCGGCCATCGAAGAGAGGCCGAGCAGCTCGGACATCAGCGAGAGTCCGGGCCCCGAGGTTGCGGTCATCGCTTTGGCGCCGGCGAAGGACGCGCCGATCACGGCTCCGATCGCGGACAACTCATCCTCGGTCTGCAGCGATGATCCGCCGAGCTTCGGCAGCCATTCGGCTAGGAAGTGCAGGATCTCCGACGACGGCGTGATCGGGTAACCGGCGAAGAAGCGGCAGCCCGCGTGGATCGCCGCAAACGCCGACGCCTCGTTCCCGGACATCAGAAGCTTCGGCTCGGAGTACGTGTACTCGAGTCGCTCTTTGCCATCCTGCGGCAGCGTCTCTTCCTGCATCACGCCGCGGTCGAAGGCACGAAGGTTCGCGTCGATCACCGCGGCAGGTTTCTTCGCGAAGCGACGGGAGATCGCGTGGCGGGTGACATCGAGTGAGAGTCCGTAGCGCGCCGTGACGAGACCGACGGCGATGACGTTCTTCGATTTCGGTGCGCCCGCTTCTTTTGCCAGCGCTGCGAACGGCACGGCGTGGCAAGTTCGCGATGACAGGTCGCCCGGCGGCGCGTCGCCCGATTCATGAAAGATCACGGCGTTGGGCGCGAGAAGCAGCTCATTCCTGAAGCGGGCGAAGTCGGCCCAACTGAACACGACCAGCACATCGACCGTGTCACCCTGTGCATAAATGGGCTTGCTGCTGACGCGAACCGTCGACGACGATTCGCCGCCGCGGATCTGCGGCCCATACGCCTCGGTCTTAATTACCTGCAGTCCTTCGGTGGCACAAACCCCGGCAATGATGTCGCCGGCCGTCACCGCACCATCGCCTCCGGCTCCGACAAACGCAAACGTCAAATCGTGCATAACGCGTCTCCTCGAATTGCGACTGTGAGGATGGCCGATGGGCCGAACATGGCGGAATGCGGGGTGTCACGTACGCTGGTGATGAATGTCACGACTGGCGGTTGTTGAAGAAGAAAGCAACCACAGAGACACAGAGATCACAGAGATGGAACCGTGCCCTCTGTACTACTAACTAATAGATTCTTCTCCTGACGCGAAGGTTTTCATGCGGCGATGGGGGTGAGTTGGCTGATGGTGGATCGAAGCGCAGAGAGGATTGCGGTGGTGATCTTGCGGCCGGATG
>Ga0247666_1000149_pt1 | contig 29960 bp, 20 predicted proteins | sample CNK07_metaG_FD_183025 | JGI IMG/M metagenome (GOLD analysis project Ga0247666, IMG submission 183025) | Soil microbial communities from Purdue University Martell Research Forest, Indiana, United States - CNK07 | ecosystem: Environmental > Terrestrial > Soil > Temperate forest > Bulk soil...
CATGATCGGTTACTCCGTGCCGCACCGGATCTTTCCCGCCGGCTATCACGCCGATCCGCGCCAGGGATTGATGTTCGCCGCGCTCGCCTCGCAGAAAAACTACATGGCCGTCTACGTCATGGGGTTATACACCGGGTGCGATGAAGTAAACGAGAGCGCACTCGTTCGCTGGTTCCGTGAGGCCTGGGCGAAGAGCGGCAAGAAGAAGCTCGACATGGGAAAAGCGTGCATCCGATTCAAGAAGATCGACGATCTGCCGCTCGACGTCCTCGGCGAAGCGATCCGGCGGATACCTGCCAAGGTCTACATCGAGAATTACATGAAGGCACGCGGCGCCATCGAGGCCGCGGGCGGAGCCCGTAAAGCAGCAGCGACGAGGCGCAAATCAGCATGAGAACTTCCACACGAATCGCCACAGTCGCTGTCCTTCTGTTCGCAACGTTCGCCTGGGCCGCGCCGCCGCCTCCCTGCACGACGATCATTATCGTTCGCCACGCAGAGCAGACGGATCCAACGGCCACCGATCCTCCGCTGAGTCCCGCCGGAGCCGCGCGGGCAGCAGCACTGGCCGCGGCGCTCGAGCACTCAGGCGTGCAGGCCATCTACGTCACACAATTCAAGCGGACGAAGCAAACCGCGGCGCGTGCCGCATCGCTGCTCCACGTTCCTGTAACCGAGGTTCCGGTCGATCTCGCGCATGTCGGGGAGTATCCGCGTCAACTCGCGCGTCGCATTTTCACCGAGCACCCCAGCGGCACCGTTCTCGTAGTCAGCCACAGCAACACCGTCCCCGGAATCGTGAGCGCGCTGACGAACATCGCGGTCCATCCACTTGCAAGCACCGAGTACGACCGGTTCACCGTCGTAACCGCGGGCCCTTCCGGCTGCCAGCACGTGCTTCAGGCCCAATACGGGCATTGAGTTGTCACGCGAAGACACGAAGAGGCCATCGCCATCTTCGCGTCTTCGCGTCTTCGCGTGACAGCCTTCACCCCAAATTCACAATTAACCCTACGATGGAGCCATGCGCCGCGTCCTCATCGTCGATGACGATCCGAAAGTGTGCGAGACGCTCGATCGCTATCTGGCGCATGCCGGCTACACGACGGCATCAGCGCTCGATGGCGCGCGGGCGCTGGAACTGGCACGGACGTTCGCTCCCGACTTGATCGTGCTAGATCTGATGCTGCCGCGCGTCGACGGGCTCGAAGTCTGCCGCACGTTGCGGGCGAGCTCGCAGGTTCCGATCATCATGCTCACCGCGCGCACGACCGAGCGCGACAAACTCACCGGTCTCGCGCTCGGCGCTGACGACTACCTGACCAAGCCGTTCAGCCCGCGCGAGCTCGTGGCACGCGTCGAAGCTGTGCTGCGCCGGGCCGGATCGTCGGAGAGGAACGAGTGCGTCGCGGCGGGCACGCTGGTGATCGATCCCGATCGTTGCGAAGTCACCGTCGCCGGCGAGCCGGTCGTGCTCACCGCCACCGAGTTGCGCTTGCTCCTCTCGCTGGCGCGTTCCCCGGGCCGCGTCTTCCGCCGCGATGAACTGGCCCGCCTCGCCCTCGGCGACGACTTCGACGGAATGGACCGGACCATCGACGCGCATATCAAGAATCTGCGCCGCAAAGTCGGTGCGGACATCATCGCTACCGTCTTCGGCATCGGCTACAAACTGGTGGCCTGATGCGGCTCTTTCCCACACTGCGCGGCCGCCTCATCGCTATGGTCGCGGCGCTCGTCGCCGTCATGATCGGCAGCGTGGCCGTCATCTCGACGCGCGTGGCGCATTACGAGATCCGTAAGTTCGACGTCGCCGTGACGACCGGAGGGAGTCCTCGCTTGCCGCCCGCTACGTCGTTTCAGATTGACCGGCTGAAGCCGCCTACGCCAGGAACAATTGCCGTGTTCTACCGCGAGCACGGCACGTGGGCTGGCGTGCAACCGGCCGTCGATCAGATGGCGAAGACTTCTGGAACCGACATTCTTCTCTTTGATCGTGACCGGCGGCTGGTGGCGTCGTCGAGCAACCAACTTCGCACCGCGCGGGTCGATCTCCTGGCCAGCGGTATGCTGGCAATCGAGCGCAACGTTCCTTCTGGCAAAACGAATGAGTTGATCCGCGGACCACAAATCGTCATCCGCGATGCAAACGGAGAGATCGCCGGCTCGCTCTTCCTGCTTCCCCACCGAAACATCGCATTGGAACTGCCGCGGACCCGCTCGCTCGATCGCTCTTTCTTCTGGATCTTTCTAGGGGCGATGCTGTTCGGAGTTGTCATAGCCGTTGCCATCGCTCGCGCCATCAGCAGCCCGGTCGAGCGGCTTACCGCAGCGGCGCGGCGGATGGAGTCGGGCGATCTGGCCGTGCGCGTCGAGCCCGGCGGGGGCGCGGAGTTGGAGGAGCTTGCGCACGGCTTCAACGCCATGGCCGCCACGCTCGCCCGCAACGAAGAGCTTCGCCGGCGCATGGTGAGCGACGTCGCGCACGAGCTGCGCGCGCCGCTGACAAACATCCGCTGCGAGCTGGAGTCGATGCAGGACGGCCTCACCGCGCTGACGCCCGAGCGCATCGCCTCACTCCACGACGAGACGATGCACCTCACAAGCCTCGTCGACGATCTTCAGGATCTCGCGCTCGCCGAAGCGGGCCGCCTCGACATCGACCCGCAGCCGGTCGCCGTCGCCGCGCTGGCGCGACGCGCAGCGGCGGGGATCGAGCCGCGAGCGCGCGAGCGCGGCGTGACGATTCGATGCGAAGGCGATGACGATGTCGTGGTCCTTGCCGATGCGCGCCGCACCGTGCAGATCCTGACCAATCTCCTTACCAACGCCGTGGCGCACATGGAAACCGCGGGCGAGATTCGCATCGCATGGTCACGCGGCAACGGCGAAGCGGTCGTGCAAGTGATCGACCGCGGTGTCGGCATTCCGGCAGACGAATTGCCGCACATCTTCGAGCGTTTCTACCGCGTCGACGTCTCCCGTTCCCGCACCACCGGCGGCGCAGGACTCGGCCTCTCCATCGTCCGCCAGCTCGTCGCCGCACACGGCGGCCGCGTTTGGGCGGAGAGCGAACTAGGAAAGGGATCAACCTTTTCGTTCACGCTGCCAATCCAAGAGAACGTTTAACCACAGAGACACAGAGGTCACAGAGAAAGCAACACTCTGTGACCTCTGTGTCTCAGTGGTTAAGGGTTTTTTGTAGCTTCATCAGCACTTCACAACTGAACCGTACATTGCTCCTCGGAGGCACTGATGAAAATCAAACTGCTACTCACCACCCTGCTGATCGCTGCGTCGGCGTTCGCACAGAACACGACGGACGAACAGCGCGTCACCCAGCTCAACGCTACCGTCGACAAAGCGGTCGCCGAGGATCGGTTCTCGGGCGTCGTGATGCTGGCCAAAGACGGCAAGCCGCTGCTCACGCGCGCCGTCGGCATGGCCGATCCCGCCAAAGGAATCGCCAACCGACCGGACACGAAGTTCAACCTCGGCTCGATCAACAAGTTCTTCACCAAGATTGCGATAGGACAGCTCGCTGCCGCCGGGAAGCTGTCGCTCGACGACATGATCCGCAAGCATCTGCCTGACTATCCATCGCCGGTTGCCGACAAGATCACCATCGCCCAGCTTCTCGAGCACCGCTCCGGCCTCGGCGACATCTTCGGACCGAAGTTCATGGCCTCGCACGCATCGCTGCGGAAGCTCTCCGATTATCTCCCACTCTTCGCCGACGCCCCTCTCGAGTTCGAGCCTGGCACGTCGCAGCGCTACTCGAACGCCGGCTTCGTCGTCCTCGGCCTGATCACCGAAAAGGTGTCGGGACAGAGCTACTACGACTACGTTCGCGACCACATCACGAAACCGGCCGGCCTGAACGACACCGGGTCGTACGCGGTCGATGAAAACGTTCCGAACCGGGCCATCGGCCAGACCAAGCGCGGTCCCGAGGGTCCGCTGCCGCAGCGAGGGAACAACAGCGCAACGCTGCCCGGGCGCGGCAGCTCGGCGGGCGGCGGCTACTCGACAGCGCCCGATCTGCTCCGCCTCACGCAGGCCCTTCTCGCCAACAAGATCCTGTCGAAAGGTTGGACCGACTGGTTGTTCACCGACAAGTTCGATTCCGGTGGTAAGCGCGGACTCGGCGTCGCCGGAGGTTCGCCCGGCGTCAACGCGGTTCTCGAGATCGCGCCGCCCTACACGCTCATCGTCCTCTCCAACTTTGATCCGCCGTCCGCCGAACAGGTGGCGCGTGAGGGACGCAAAATCGTGGGGATGGGCGGGGAGATGAAGGAGCGCCGGCGCGGAGGTCCGGAACCTCCGGGCGAAATCATGATCGGCAAGCCCGTCAAGATCCCGATGGACATCACGCATCACGTCCCAGTCATCGAAGCGAAGATCAACGGCAAAGGACCGTTCCGTTTCGACGTCGACAGCGGCTTCGCAGGCATGATGAACATCAGCCACGCGCTCGCGGAGCAGCTGTCGCTGCCGGTGATGGGCGAAGCGATCACCGGCGATCCTAGCGGCAAGAATCAGAAGAACGTCCGCATCCTCCACGTCGAGTCGATCGACATCGCGGAGTTGCACCTCGGGCAAGTCGATGTCACCGAGGCGGCAGCCGATGGTCCGCAACGCGACGTTGACGGCGTGATGGGATTGCCGCTCTTCACATCGCTGCTGGTGACATTCGATTACCCGAACAGCCAATTCGCAGTCGATGGCGGAAAACTTCCCGCAGCGGACGGCAGCACGGTTCTCGCCTACTCGGCCGAGCACGGCGTTCCAACGATCGATATCGACGTCGCCGGCACGAAAGTGACGACCGACATCGACAGCGGCAGCCCGGCACTCCTGTCGATGCCGCTCTCACTCGCCAAATCGTTGCCGCTCGCGGAAGAACCGCGCGTCATGGGACACGGACGAACCGTCGGCAACGAATTCGATATCTACGCGGCGCCGCTGAAGGGCGCGGTCCACGTCGGCGGGATTACGGTCACCGACCCGATGGTCGATTTCGTCGACATCTTCCCGCACGCGAACGTCGGATTCCGGTTCCTGAAGGATCTCGTCGTGACGTTCGATCCCTCGGGCAATCGGGTTCGGTTCGTGAAGCCGTAAGACAAGAGTGACCACCACAGAGGCACTGAGGACACAGAGAAAGAAACTCTGTGAACTCTGTGTCTCTGTGGTTGAACGCTTTGCGGTTACCGCGACGCGTTCGTGATTGCGCTGGCGACCTGCGAGAGGAACGCCGAGGTTGAGAGCCAGGTCTTATCGGGATAGTACGCAAAGACCGGACTACCGCCGCGAATCGTATCGATGATCTTCTGCGACACTTCCGGCCGCACCGCGGGGCAACCCCAGCTTCGTCCGAGACGGCCAAGCGCTTTCACCGCTTCCTGGCTTACGTACGACGCGCCGTGCAGCACGATCATCCGGTCCCACGCCATGTCATTGACGCCCGCTTCGAGACCGCGCAGGCGGAGCGAATAGCCATTGCCGCCGTTGTAGGTATCGGCGGTGACGAAAAGGCCGAGGCTGGTGGCCAGACTTCCGGGCTCGTTGGAGAAGAACGAGGCGACATCACCGCCGCTCGCCTTCCCGTGGGCGACCAGTTCGCGGAAGAGGAGCTTGTGCGCGGCCAGGTCGAAGATGAAGAGACGCGGCTGCGAGGATGGGAGCGAGTAGTCGATCACCGTCAGCAGGTTTCGTCGCGGAACGAGTCCCCGATCCTCGGCACGCGTGGCTGCGTCGAGCGCCAGCTTCAGGACGTTGGGACGAAGGCCGGGCGCCTGCGTGATGAGTGAGGCGACGAGGGCGTCGGATGAGCCCGCCGCGCGCATCGGCATAGCAAACGCGGCAGTCACAGCAATGGTGAAGAGCAGTCGCTTCATTGGTTTTCCGGACGATCGGATTTGGACGGGGATGATAACAAATAACCCGGGAGAGTATTGCGCGATCGGACAACACCGGCGCGGGGACGCCGGCAATCCTTGGTTCATCTCATGCAGTAGGCGGAGCGCATGAAGCGTTTCCTACCCCCGGTCATCCTGATTCTTTGCCTCTCAACTCTTGCCATTCACGCCGATGTCTTTCGTCTGCTCGAAAGTCCTCACGACGGCGCTCAGGCGCGCGTCGATGTCATTCAGCAGGCGCACACCGAGATCGGTGCCGTCTACTTTCTGGCCCGCAACGACCACATCACGCTCACTGCGCTCGGCCTGCTTCGCGAAGCGCGGCGGCGTGGCGTCGCGCGCGTACGGCTGATCGTCGACGCCAACTTTCAGCACATTCCCAAGCCCGTTCTCGCGCATCTGGCCGATGAAAACGTCGAGGTGCGCGTCTATCACCCGTTCACCTTCTGCCATCTGAACTGGCTGTTTCATCGGATGCACGAGAAGGTGGTCGTCGTCGACGGAAAGCGCTACATCACGGGTGGCCGTAATCTCGCCGGTTCGTACTTCGGGCTGAAGAAGCGCAACTACATCGATCGCGATGTCTACGTCGAAGGACCATCGGCGGCCGACGCTCAACGGCACTTCGAAGATCTCTGGAACAGCAGCGATGTCCGCGAACTGAACGTGAACGTCTCGCCCGAGGCAAAGGCGGAAGCGGCGCGCATTCTCGACGACGCGGCGCTGGGCAAAGGGCTGGAGAGTCTCGTCACGCTGAACACGGGACGCGACTGGTCTCAGGGACTGAAGGACATCCCCGACGTTCGTTTTCTTTCTGATCCGATCGCACCGGCAAAAGGCCCACGCCTGGCGGTTCGGCTCGCCGAGGTGATCGAAGGCGCGAAGAGGTCGGTGGTGATCGAGTCGCCGTATCTCGTTCCATCGCCCGAAGTCCTCGACCTCCTGCGCAGAAAACGCGCGGAGGGCGTGCGCGTCCAGATCATTACCAACTCGCTGCGCTCCTGCGATGGTGCGCTGCCGTATGTCGCCTACCTCAAGTATCGGCACAGACTGCTCCGTGCAGGGGTCGATATGCGCGAGTATCGCGGGCCCGACACGCTGCACGCCAAATCGCTCGTGATCGACGGCCACATCGTTCTGGTCGGGTCGTACAACATCGATCAACGTTCGGAGAATCAGGACCGAGAGGTGATGGCCGAGGCGGACGATGACGACGTCGCGCGAGAGTTGATGGGCGCGATCAGACATCACATCGATAACTCATGGGCCGTCGGGCGCGGCACAGAGGGCCCGCACGCCCCGCGCTCGTGGAGATTGCGCGCGTGGGCGTCGAAGTTCCTGCTGATTCCGTTTGTCGAGAAGCAGTTGTAGCGCGTGGTCTAATCGCGACGATCCATGTACGAGACTCGGCGACAAAAACTCCTGACCCGCGCGGAATTCGCGCTGCGAGTCCTGTGGCACTTCACCTTTGGAGTAGGCGTTGCCGCAATCGCCCTGTTCGCCGGAATGCTTGGATATCGTTATCTCGCCGGCTTATCGTGGGTCGATTCCCTCCTGAACGCGTCGATGATCCTCGGCGGGATGGGACCGGTCGATACACTGAAGACGAACGCTTCCAAGATCTTCGCGTCGTTCTACGCGCTCTTCTCCGGCCTCGTCTTCATCGGACTGCTCGGCCTGCTGCTGGCTCCCTTCATTCATCGCGTCATGCACAAGCTCCACCTGGAGAGCGCCGCGGAAGAGAAGAAGGCGAAGAGTAAAGGTTGAAATGACACCATTGTCGTTCACCCTTCACCCTTCACCCTTACCCTTCATCCTTCATCCTTAAAATCATGGCCCTCACCGCAACGATGTACCGCTTCGGCATCCAGCTCTCGGATGTCGATCGCGGCGTTTACGAGACCCTCGAACTACCGATCGCGCGGCAACCGTCCGAAACCGCGGAGTACATGCTCACGCGCGTGATGGCGTGGTGCCTCGAGTACACCGAGGGCATCGCGCTGACCGAAGGAGTCGCCTCGGGCGATGAGCCGGCGGTGCTCGTGCGCGATCTCACCGGCCGCATCACCGCATGGATCGAAGTCGGAGCTCCCGACGCCGATCGCGTACACCGCGGAAGCAAGCTCGCCGGCCGCGTAGCCATCTACACGCATCGCGATCCCGCCATGGTCCTCGGCCAGCTCGCCGGCAAGAAGATCCACCGCGGCGACGAGATCCCCATCTACACCTTCGGCCGCGGCTTCATCGAAAGCGTGGCCGCCATCCTCCCTCGCCGTGCGTCGCTATCGATCACGGTCACCGAGCGCCAGCTCTACCTCGACGTCGACGACCAGTCGTTCTCGACGACGATCGAAGAGCGGCGGGCGGGGTGATGAGCGAGACCTCCGCCCCTACTGCACTTGGGCGAGGACGCCCGAGTGCCCGCGGGGCGTCCCGCCTCGATGGTTGGATCCGGACTGATAGCCCAGTAGTTTGAAACGGGTCAAGATCGAAAAAACAGGTCTGGCGATAATCTTCGCCGTCGCTATCACCCTGATGGTGAACGGTCATGCGCCGAACGAGCCGCGCCTGATTCCAACCCAAACCCGCTATCCTTTCGCCGCACGGAGGGCATTGTATGGGCCGCTCACTCTTCGGAAAGTTGCATCGTCGTTTCGGGGGCCGCCTCTCGGGGCAGGAGCGGCAGCGCCGTGCGGCGGAACATTACGAGCGGCTGCGCCGGGCGATGCCGGTCGGACTCGTTGGTGCACCGCGGCGGATTGCAAACAGGAATCCTCGTGTGGCCGTGCTCGGTGCCGGATTCGCAGGAGTGAGCGCTGCGTGGTTCGCGTCGCGGGCAGGATTCGCGGTCACGCTCATCGAGCCGCTCGTTGTGGGCGGGCGTGTGTCGTCAACGGACAAGCTCGTTCCCGGGCGCATTCTCGAAGCGGGTGCGGAGCTGATCGGGACCAACCATCCGCTCTGGCTCGCGCTTGCCGCTCATTTTGGTCTTGCCATGAGCGTCGTCTCCTCGGAGGACAACTACGCCGCCGCGGGGCTGGACATGCCGATGATCCTCGATGGCCGCAGCCTTTCCACCGCCGAACAGGAGAAGCTCCACGCGGAGATGGATACGGTCTTCCGCCAATGGGGGGCCGAGTCGACCGTGGTCAGGAATCCGTGGATGCCGTGGACGACGCTGCGAGCGGCAGAGCTAGACGCCGTATCGCTAGCCTCGCAGATTCCTACCGGTGTCAGCGAACTGGCGAAGAAGGCCATCCTGCTCGAGTTCGAGCTCGACAACTGCACTCCCGCGGACCAGCAAAGCTGGCTGGGCGCACTGTCGCAGCTTGCGGCCGGCGGCGGCTATGCGTTCTTCGATGAGACCGAAGTCTTTCGCTGCGCCGCCGGCAACCAATCTCTCGCCCGCCGCCTCGGCGCCGGTATCGATCTCAACCAGGGACGGGCGACGAACATCCGCACCAGCGGCGACCGCCTCTTCGTCGAGCTTGCCGGAGGCGCAGTCGACGGCCCGTACGATTTCGCAGTCGTGGCCGTACCGTCTGTGGCAATGGAGAAGATCACGATCGATGGCAAGCCCTTCCCGTATCGCGCCATCGCCCACGGCCCGGCCGTGAAGTACCTCTCCGGTGTCGAGCACCGCTTCTGGATTCCGGAAGGAGTCGCACCGAGCGGCATGTCCGATCAACTCGGGATGATCTGGGAAGGAACCGACAATCAGATGGATACCGCGCGCTTCGACGTGAGCGTTTTCGCCGGCGGCCGTCCCGCGCAACACGCCATCGACGCAGGTGGCGGCCCGTCCTACTTTGCCCCTCGGCTCAACGCACTCCTTCCGCACTACGAAGCGTTCACCACCGAGTTCGAGAACTGGCCGAAGCGCATCGGTATGGGGTACTCCACCCCCGCGGTCGGCGAAGTGACGACGAAGCAGAAAGCGTACGCCGACCTGATCGCAGGCCGCATCGCCGTCGCCGGCGAGCACACATCACCAGCATGGTTCGGCTTCATGGAAGGCGCGCTGGAGTCAGGACTCGTAGCGATGGCACGCATCGCAAACATCGCCGGGATCCAGCTCGAACCGGAGTATGGAGACTTTCACGCGGTCTGAGCTCGGGTGTCGGGTGTCGGAGCCGACGCCTTCACTGTCAATTGTCCATTGTCAATTGTCAATTGAGGCTCATCGCCAAACCGACAAGATCATCCCCGCGGCGATGAACGAGACAAGGTTGTAGGCGGAGTTGATGAACCAGAGCGGCTTCTTCGTCATCGAGAAAATGGCGGTGGCGAAGCTCGTCGGCGCCGCGAATCCGACCCAGCAGATCGTTCCCACCATCGCCCCGCGCATCAACGAGAACGGCGCGAAATGATTGATGATGATCGCCAGAATGTACGACTGCACCAGCGCGCAGAGGAACGCCATGAAGAGGAGCACCGGCATCGCGCCGCCCGATCCCTCCTTCATCTTTTCTTCAGGGATACCCATCAGAGCGATCCACGTCTTTTTGAAGATCACCGAGTACCAGAGCCCGCCGAGGATGAAGATGACGACACCACTGACGAGAATGGCCAGGTAGTTCACATGAGGAAAAGCCATGGGAGCCTCCTTCTGCAGTCGTTGGGGATCTACGGCAAAGATACCACTGTGCGGGTGTCGCGGGTCGGGGTCGGGGGTCGGGGGTCGGAGATAGACGTCGCTCGGTCTCGCGGCTTCCGCGAAGTATGGCTAAGCGGTCTCCTATATCTCTGATCTCTGATCTCTGATCCCTGATCTCTGATCTCCACCGCTCCGACCCCCGACTCCCGACTCCCGACTCCCGACAACAAACTCCCCACTCCCCACCCCCCACTCCCCAGATGCCCACACCTCTTGTTAAGATCCACCTCTGCATGCCCGTGCTGAGATCTGTCATTGCCGCCTCCGGGAGCTACATCCCGCCGGTCCGCGTTCCCAACTCGGATTTTCTGAATCACGACTTCCGAGGGGCGGATGGCGCGCCGATGGGGAAGACGAACGCCGAGATCGTCAAGCAGTTCGAATCGATCACCGGCATCCAGGAGCGCCGTTACGTCGAGAACGGCACGGTCACATCCGACATCGCTTACGCCGCAGCGAACGATGCCCTGACCTCGTCGCGCATCGATCCCGAATCGCTCGACCTCATCATCGTCGCCCACAACTTCGGCGACGTGCAGAAAGGCGGTGGCCCACCCGATCTCGTCCCTTCGCTGGCTGCTCGTGTGAAGTCGAAATTGCGCATCGCCAAGCCGCGCGCGGCCGCCTTCGACCTCGTCTTCGGCTGCCCCGGCTGGATCCAGGGAGTCATCACCGCCGACGCCATGATCCGCGCCGGCGACATCCAGCGTGCCATGATCATCGGCGCCGACACCCTCTCACGAATCTCCGATCCGCACGACCGCGACAGCATGATCTACGCGGACGGCGCCGGCGCCACGGTCCTGGAAGCGCGCCAAACCGACGCCGGAATCCTGGCCCACGCATCACGCTCCGACACGCTCGATCACTCCGGCATGCTGTCGATGGGACCATCGAACAAAGACGAAGTCTTCATCGAGGCGCTCTTCCTGAAGATGGAAGGGCGCAAGCTCTACAAGTACGCGTTGCAGACCGTGGCCAGCTCGATGAAGGAGTGCCTCGACAAAGCCGGCATCGCGCTGAAGGCCGTTTCCAAGATCCTCATTCACCAGGCGAACGGCAAGATGGACGAGGCGATCGTCGCGGCGCTCTACGAGTCCGAGAAACTGCAGCCGCCGCCCGATGTGATGCCGATGACGATCTCCTGGCTCGGCAACAGCTCCGTGGCCACGGTACCGACGCTGTTCGATCTGATCGCCAAAGGCCGGCTCGACGGCCAGTCCTTCCACCCCGGCGAGATCGTCCTCTTCGCCTCAGTCGGCGCCGGCATGCACATCAACGCCTTCGCCTACCGCATGCCATAGGCAAGGAGTGCAGGCGTCTCGCCTGCGGCCGATGGGCGTCTCGCCCGGCGGTAAATCCGCGGATTGCGAAGGAAACGTCCGGCCCCACGGAATCACGCCGAGGTTCTCGTCGTGCTTTCCAAAATGGGGTCAGTGGAGGACGGCTTCGGCGGTCTCAGCGAAGCGGGGGGATGCGGCTTTGCCAATAGCCAGGACGCCGTCGATGGTGCGCAACCGCGACGATCACGATCTCGCTATCGCTTGCGACGTAAACCAGGTTGTACCGAAATGTGCGTAACCGCAGTTTCCTGACGAGCTTCGTAAGGGGCTTCCCTGAGCGTGGATACTCCTTGAGGATTTCGACCGCGTCGGTGAGCTCCTGCTCGAAACGGTCGCCCAGTCCCTGGCGTTGCTCGTCAAAATAGGCAACTGCCTCGTCAGCCTCGGCTTGGGCGGCGCGGAGGAAACGAACTTGCCTCACTTCGCTCGAGCTCTGAGACGAGCGAAGACCTCATCAGCAGGAACCGCTTCCATATCGCCAGACTGGTAGGCGGCATAACGACGCTCGGCCTCTTCCGCCCATAGCTGATCGCTCTCTTCCTCCGAGAGATCGTCAAGGCTGTCCAGTAGCTGACTTGCCAGTTCGGCACGAGCGGAACGGGGCAGCTCCAGCGCCGCCGCGGCTACATCTTTGAAATCTCGACTCATCCTGAGTTGATTTTAGCAGCAGTTCGCTGGAGTCGCCCCGTCCCCAAAGAATGAAGCATCGGAAGGGCGCACAAGGAGTGCAGGCGTCTCGCCTGCGGCCGATGGGCGTCTCGCCCGGCGGTAAATCCGCGGATTGCGAAGGAAACGTCCGGCCCCCCGGAAATCACGCCGAGGTTGTCGTCGTGCTTTCCAAAATGGGGTCAGGTCTGAATTTGAAAGTGACGAAAAACGACAGGGCGCGTGAGCCGACAGGTTTCGTCACTTTCAAATTTAGACCTGACCCCATTTTGAAAGGACCCCGGCATGCACATCAACGCCTTCGCCTACCGGATGCCGTAGGCAAGGAGTGCAGGCGTCTCGCCTGCGGCCGATGGGCGTCTCGCCCGGCGGTGAGTTCGCGCGATGCGACGAAATGGTCCGGCTCACGGAACTCGTGCCGAGGCCGGGACGCGTCGGCATTCCGAAGGAAATTCAACCAATCGCGGAAACAACCCCGCGGTATTTCCACCAATTTCGTCATCAACATCGCAGTCAATCGTCTCCAACGTTACAGTCGATCGTCTTCAACATTACAGTCAATCGTCTGTAACGATACAGAGATCGTCTGCAACGTCAGAGACGTTTGTCTGCAACGTCAGAGATGTTGTCTGCGGCGTTGAAGAGATTGTCTTCAACATCGGAGACATTTGTCTGCAACGTTGAAGAGATTTGTCTTCAACATCTGAGACATTGTCTCCAACGTTGAAGAGATTGTCGTCGACAGGATCGAGCCTTTCTCGACTCTCGACGGCCAAGTATTGACGATTCCACTCACGATGGATGCTGCGACAATCGTCACCTATCGTGCTTTCAAAATGGGGTCAGGTCTAAATTTGAAAGTGACGAAATACGGCAGGGGCGAGTAGCCGGCAGGTTTCGTCACTTTCAAATTTAGACCTGACCCCATTTTGAAAGCCGCCACCCACCGCCCCGCCCTCTCGGAATCAGATGGGGGCATTCCGCTCCTCGTCGGCCCGCCGGATAGCGGTGACTTGCCGGTTGCCGTTGGCGGCGAAGGGACCGCCGTGCAACCCACTCCCCCCTCCGTCGTATGATTCCCCAACTTTCGTCTTCCCTGCCGTACCAAACAAATAAGGAGAGCTGCATGCGCCGAGGCTTGTTCGGAATCGGAATTCTGTTCCTGGTGGCGGTGAATGGGTTCGCCCAGACCGCCGATGACGTCATTGCCAAATACATCAAGACGGTCGGAGGCATGGACCGCATTGCCGCGGTCACCTCGCTCAAACGCACCGGCAAATTCACCGGCGGCGGCGGCTTCGAGGCAGGAGTGCTCGAGCAGAACGCCCGCCCCAACCACGTCCGGCAGGAGTTCACGATTCAGGGCATGACCGCCGTGAACGCGTACGACGGCAAGAACGGCTGGAAGATCGATCCGTTCGAAGGAAAGAAGGACGCCGAGTCGCTCAGCGAGGAAGAGCTGAAATCGATCATCGAAGATTCCGATCTCGACGGCCCGCTCGTCAACTACGCCCAGAAGGGCAACAAAGTCGAGCTGATGGGAACGGAAACGGTCGAAGGCTCCGAGGCCTGGAAGATCAAGGTCACGACACCCGCCGGCGACGTGCGCAACTACTTCATCGACACCTCGACCAATGTTCCGATCAAGATCGAGACGCGCCGCATGGTCCGCGGCGCCGAGCGCGAGTACGAAACCGTCCTCGGCGATTACAAAGACGTCAACGGCTGGTACCTCCCCTTCTCGATCGAGACCGGCGTGAAGGGCAATCCGAACCGGCAGAAAGTCACCTACTCGAAGATCGAAGCCAACGTGCCGATGGCGGATGCGATCTTTGCGCGGCCGGGGAGTGGGGGGTCGGGTGTGGGGAGTGGTAGCCAAACCACCGCCGCATCTGCCCCAGCTCCTCCGACTCCAGCCGCGACGACGCAAGCTTCAGCGTCAACTCCCCCCAACACCCCACCCCCCACCCCCCACACCCCGGTAGTCGTCGACTCCGAAACCATCTCCGGCCTCGGCGCGCGCAACATCGGCTCGGCAGCGATGAGCGGCCGCATCGCCGCGATCGACGCGGTCCACGAAGGCAATCGCCTGACCGTCTACGTCGGTTCCGCCAGCGGCGGCGTCTGGAAGTCCGTCAACGGCGGCACGACCTTCAAGCCGGTGTTCGACAAGCAGCCGGTGCAGTCGATCGGCGCGGTGGCCATCGATCCGAAGAATCCGAAGACCATCTGGGTCGGCAGCGGCGAAGCGTGGACGCGGAACTCCGTTTCGTACGGCAACGGCATCTACAAATCGACCGACGGCGGCGACAACTGGACCAACGTCGGTCTCCCGAATTCGGAGCGCATCGCCAAGATCGCCATCGATCCGACCGACACCAACACCGTCTACGTCTGCGTTCCTGGAAAACTGTGGAGCGACAGCGACGACCGCGGCGTCTACAAGACCACCGACGGCGGCAAGACGTGGACGAAGGTGCTGAAGGGCGCGAACCTCTCCACCGGCTGTTCCATGCTCTCGTTGGACCGCGCCAATCCGAAGACGCTCTTCGCCGGCATGTGGGACTTCCGCCGCAAAGGCTGGACCTTCCGCTCCGGCGGCGACGGTGCCGACGCGCCGAGCGGCAGCGGCCTTTTCAAATCGACCGACGGCGGCGCCACCTGGCAGTCGCTCGACGACAAAACCGCCGCAGGCCTTCCGAAGAAACCGTGGGGACGCATCGCCGTCACGGTCGCACCATCGAACTCCAACGTCGTCTACGCGCTCGTCGAAGCAGCGCCGCCGACCAACGGTCTCTATCGCTCCGAAGACGGGGGCAAGACCTGGCAGGCCCGCGACCGCAGCCAGATGATGATCTGGCGCCCCTTCTACTTCGCCAACCTCCTCGTCGATCCGAAAGACGCGAACAAACTCTACAAAGCCGGCGGTGGACTCATCGCCTCGAACGACGGCGGCAAAAGCTTCAGCGGTGTCGGCGGCGCTGGTCACGGTGACTGGCACGACGTCTGGATCGATCCGAACAACACAGACAATCTGATCGCCGGCGACGACGGCGGCCTCTGGTACTCATACGACGGCGGCAACCGCGTGTGGAAGGCGGACAACCTCCCGGTCTCGCAGTTCTACCACGTCAGCGTTGACATGGACCGCCCCTATCACGTCTACGGCGGCCTGCAGGACAACAGCTCCTGGGTCGGCGATTCGCAGTACCCGGGCGGCATCACCAGCAGCCGTTGGGAGAACTTCTACGGCGGCGACGGATTCTGGATGTTCGCCGATCCCAGCGATCCAACGTATATCTACGCCGAGGCGCAGGGCGGCGAGATCGGACGAATCAACCGCAAGACGCATGAGACGCGGCCGATCAAACCGCTGCCGCAATACAAAGAAGGAAAGCTCCGCTTCAACTGGAACACGCCCATCCACGTTTCACCGAAGGGGACGCTCTACATCGGCGCGCAGTTCCTCTTCCGCTCCAACGATCACGGCCAGACGTGGGAGCGCATCTCGCCCGATCTGACCACGAACGATCCCGCGAAACAAAAGCAGGAACAGTCGGGCGGCGTCACGGTCGACAACTCGTCCGCCGAGATGCACACGACGATCTTCGCGATCGCTGAGTCGCTGAAGAACAGCAACGTGATCTGGGTCGGCACCGACGACGGCAATGTCCAGGTGACGCGCGATGCCGGCAAGACATGGACGAACGTCACCGCCAACATCACCGGCCTCCCGAAGAACGCATGGGTGACGTCGGTCGAGCCCGGCCACTTCGATGAAGGCACCGCCTACGCCACCTTCGACATGCACACGTTCGGCGACATGCAGCCGTACGCGTACAAGACGACTGACTTCGGCAAGACGTGGACATCGGTCCTCGCCTCCGATGCGCCGGTTCATGGCTTCGCGCACGTCGTCAAAGAAGACCTCGTCAACCCCAATCTCCTTTTCCTCGGCACCGAGCTCGGACTCTGGGTCTCGCTCGATGGCGGCAAGCAGTGGGCGCAGTACAAAGGCGGCGACATGCCGAACGTGGCCGTCGACGACCTGGCCATCCATCCGCGCGACAACGATCTCGTCATCGCCACGCACGGCCGCGGCATCTGGATCGTCGATGACATCACGCCTCTTCGGGCGCTGACTCCCGAGGTGCTGGCGAAGGATGTGGTGTTCATGCAGGGACATCCGGTCGTCCAGACCATGTCCGCGCAGGGCGGCTGGGCCAACGGCGATGCCGCGTATGTCGGACAGAATCCGGCCGGCGGCGCGATCATCACCTACTACCAGCGCACCCGCCACATCTTCGGCGACCTCTCGATCGACGTGTTCGATGCAAACGGCAAGAAGATGGGCAACATCCCGAGCAGCAAGCGCCGCGGACTGAATCGCGTCACATGGGCGATGCGCCTTCCCGCACCCAAAGTTCCCACTGCCGCCACCGCCGCCTTCTCCGCCTCGGCCGGACCAAGAGTTCTTCCCGGCACGTACACGGTGAAGATGACGAAGGACAAGAACGTCTACACAACACCGCTCGTCCTGGTCCCCGATCCACGCGCGACACACACCGATGCCGACCGCCAGGCGCAGTGGGACCTCTCGAACAAACTCTACGCGCAACTCGGCGAGATGACCTTCGCCGTTGACCGCATCAACGGCGTCCGCACCGCCCTCGACGACCGCGCGTCGAAGCTGCCCGCAACCGACGCGCTGGCCAAGAAGCTCCGCGCCGCATCCGCCGACGTCGACACCCTTCGCCGCAAGATCGTAGCGACAAAAGAAGGCGGCATGATCACCGGCGAAGAACGCCTCCGCGAAAACCTGACGGACCTCTACGGCAACGTAGTCTTCTACGAAGGCCGCCCCTCGCAATCATCCATCGAGCGCACCGACGCCCTGGCCCACGAGCTCAAAGATGTCGTCCAGGACTTCGACAACTGGACCACGAAGGAGCTGCCATCGATCAACGCTGCCCTGGCCAAGAAGAAGCTCGACCCGGTGACAGTGATCACGCGCGCCGATTGGGACGCCAAGAACGGCGGCGCCTCAGGCGCCCCCGCCGCAACCGAGCGCGAAAACTTCTTCGAACGCGACTAACCTCGGTATCACCACACTAGAGATTCGAGCCCCTTCTCCCCATCGCTTTTTGATGGGGAGAAGGTGGCCGAAGGCCGGATGAGGGGCCGAGTCTCATCCGCAGAGTCTCTATCTGCGTCCCATCTGCGTCATCTGCGGATAAGCTTCAACCCCATGCTCAACCGCCGCGACTTCGCCAAACTCTCCGTAACCGCCGCCGCTGCAGTCGCCACGACGAGAACCGTCAACGCTGCGACGCCGAGCATCATCAAGCCAAAGAAACTAAGCCCAGGCGACACAGTAGGGTTAGTCCTCCCCGCCACCGCCGCCTTCGAAGCCGACGAAATCCAGTTCGCCAAAGAGCAGATGGAAGCGATCGGCTTCAAAGTCGTCATCGGCAAACACGCCTTCGACAAATGGGGCTACTTCGCCGGCCACGACCGCGACCGCGCCGACGACATCAATCAGATGTTCGCCGACGACAGCGTAGCGGGAGTGGTCTGCTACACCGGCGGCTGGGGCTCACCAAGAGTCCTCCCCTACCTCGACTACGACCTCATCCGCCGCAAACCGAAAGTCCTCATCGGCTACAGCGACATCACCGCGCTCCTCAACGCCGTCCACAAAAAGACAGGCCTGATCACCTTCCACGGCCCCGTCGGCGCTTCGACCTACGACCCCTTCACACTCGACAACTTCCGCAAGGTCGTGATGACCGCCGAGCCAGCCGGCCTTCTCCCCAGTCCATCAAAGAAACCAAACGAACTGGTCGACCGCACCAACCGAATCCTCAAGATCGCCCCCGGCAAAGCCACCGGCCCCCTGATCGGCGGCAACCTGACAATGATCGCCACCCTGATGGGCACCCCCTACCAACCCGACACCACCGGCGCAATCGTCTTCCTCGAAGACGTCCACGAAGAGCCCTACCGCATCGACCGCATGCTAACCACCCTAGCCCTCGGCGGCATGTTCGATAAAGCAGCAGGCATCGTCTTCGGCCGCTGCAGCGACTGCGGCGTAAAGGGCCCCAGCCTCAGTTTGGAGGAGATCCTCCGGGATAGGTTTGGCGGTCTCGCTGTACCCGTCATCTCCGGCCTCTCCTTCGGCCACATCGAACAAAAACTCGTGCTGCCAATCGGAGCAAGAGCGACGCTCGACGCGGATGGGGGGACGTTAAGGGTGGAGGAGGGGGCGGTGGGGTAGTCGGAAAGGTCCACACGCGACAGTCTCAGCCCGCTGGCTATGGGTCAGTTCACGCGATTGGGCGGTCCGGCAACCCCGGTGATTGACATTCTGGGACACGTGTCTCTGAAGCGTCGCGGTTGAGGATATTCGACGTTCAAAAACACTGATCAGCGGCACAGCGGCTCCGACGTTGAGTTACGTCATGATCGGCGGATCTCGGGCTTGTCGACGAGCGTTATCGGAAATGTCGAGGTCTCATTGACCGGCAAATAAGTTTCTGGACCGTCGCACCTTCGCCGATCAATAGCTAGGTCACGATCAACGCTCTGCGATACAGAGTTCGCACTCAACCAGGTGCGCGACTGCTGATTCAAAGAAGGATTGTGACCATGGGGGGTAGGGAAATGTCGGTTTCGGTCACTCCTAAAGCAGGTCCGTCGTTACGCATACTATGTTCGCACAACAGAAATCTTCGTTTCTCGGCGACAGCCGTGCCATACGTGAGTTGCGTCGGACGGCTGCTCGCCTCGCAGATGCTCCATTTCCGATTGTCATCGAAGGTGAGACGGGCACCGGCAAATTCGAGTTGGCTCTGTTGATTCACGAGCGGTCATCACGATCCTCGGACCCATTTCTAGACATCCATTGTGCAAACCTGAGCGACGAACTTTTCGAGGCGACACTCTTCGGCAACGAACGAGGCGCGTTTACCGATGCTCGGCAGCGCCGAACTGGCCGCGTTGAAGCAGCGGGCAGAGGAACGCTCCTGTTCGATGAGATCGATTGCCTGACGCTCACGCAACAGGCAAAGATGCTGCGACTAGTGGACCGGCGGAGGTTCGAACGAGTTGGAGGCGTCGACGCATTGAGCACTGAGGCGGCTTTTCTCTTCGCATCGAACCGAGACCTGCGCGCCCTAGCTGCAAGCGGTCTATTCCGCTACGATCTTCTCGCTCGCGTCTCGTGGCTTGTTCTGAAAATCCCGCCTCTTCGCGAGCGTACCGGCGATATCGCCCTGCTAGCGACGCTCCTCCTCGAAGAGATTCGCAGTGCGTCCGGACAGCCCCGCGTCCGATGGAGTGTGGCGGCAATGGATTTGCTTCGCGGCTATTCATGGCCCGGCAATGTGAGAGAACTCAAGGCGCTCGTCACTGTGGTTTCTTACCTCCATGCCGACGGCGACACTATCGAGGAATTGGAAGTCCTCGACGCACTGTCGCAGACAGCCGGCTATGCAACCGAAGCCCCCGCCAAGCAAGAAACTTCGAGTTTGGTGAAGCTGCGCACGGAAACTGAACGGCGTGTGATTACAGCCGCCTTGAGAAGCACGGCCGGCAATCGAGTACAAGCCGCCAAACTGCTCAAAATCGGCCGACGTACGCTTCAGATGAAGATAGCGAAGTACGGTCTCTAACCTGCGCAATTCCCTGCGCAGTGCGCACTGATCTGCGCACCAAACCGACTTCCCGCGAATCGAACCGACCAAGTCTTAGGCCAGCGCCATGAACGAGTTAGGAGCCAGTGAACCGCGCCCAGTGTAACCGGCACGTCTGTTGCGCGATAGCCAGCCCTATGCGCATTCGAGTCGCAGCTGCCGCGATCGTCTTCATGCTAATGCTTCCCGCTCCGCGAGCCGGCAGCGAAGCCTTGGCGGCAGAGTCAAAACACTGCCGCAACTCCGTGCTCGTCTATGTTGATTTCTCTGAGACAATTTCGGGCAGTATCAGCAGCTCGCCTCATATCTTTCCTCTCTCTAAGATCGCGAACATGCTTCGGCTGCTCCTGTCGCAGAAGACCGTACTCCGCGACGGCGACGCGTTGACGGTCATCGCCTTCGGGGCGAGTGTCCGTCCTCTCTACTCCACACCGAGCATGTCGGACGCCGAGCGCGCACGACTAGCTGCGGATTTCGAGCAGCTCGCCGGTCCTATGTGGCGGGAATCGGACATCATCAAGTCATCACTTCCCGATCTCGAGCGATTTCGACTAACAACCGATTTTGGCGTGGTTTTCACTGATCTAGCAACGCGTCTTAGCGCATCCGGTTACGAGCGACAGATCGTTCTCCTCGCGAGCGATTTCGCGCACGATCAGGATAACAATTGCTCGAGTGGAGGTCACGTCAGTGACTTCGACGCGAAGTTTCAAACATTCACGAAATCCGAAGTACTTCAACGCTTCGCACCGAGCGCGGGCGTTCCGTCGGCGCAGCTGATGCTGCTTCGGGTGCAGCCGGTCGTGACTCACCGCTGCAAGATCACAGACGTCACCGTCGCCGCGCACGTTCTTCAGCAGTTCCGACGGCTCAAGCCGCACGAAATAGAAGACGTCCAGGAGAAAACGACAGAGGAGCTGGGAAACCGCGTCGAGGAGAATTTTTCCTCCAGCGTAGTCATCCGGAATCCACGAAAAGCTCTCAATGGCAAGATTGAGTTTACGATCGAGAACCCGAACTGCACCAACGTCACGATCGCCGCTGTACATCTGGAGAGTGGACGGTTGCGGTTGAATCTCGATCTGCCGGAACCAGTTCATCTCGGTGACAGAGAGATCAGTTCGACCATCACCATCGACAGTCCTCAGCTAGGCAAGTTCAACAATCAATTCGTCGATATCACTCCACAATTTGGTGACGCCAAGACCGCCGCGACGCGGTTCTGGATGGGGGACATCATTCACGTCGACCGCATGACGCCTCGGCTGTTTCCGCGTCTAGCGGGCGACGGAAGAATGGTCCTCTTGGTCGAGACGACGATCAGCGCTGAGAAGGAGCGCAAGTACACCATCACGATAATTCCGCCGCCGGGGACAGAGGGACTGTGGTCGAACGAGATTCTTGTGAGTCCAACTGGGAACAGGACCGAGAAGCGCGTGTACGCAGTGCCCTTCGAAGCGGCGTCCCACGCAATCAACGACCTAGCCGCACTCGCCTCCGTCGCAATTGACTTACGTGGCACCGATGGTGGTCGCGCGGTGGTTGGTAGCGACAAAGAGCGCGGAGAGTCGCAACGACCTCAGAAAGGTCTCGACGGCAGACTCAAGGAATATACTGGCCCGCTGGCTGGCGTCATCTTCGTGCTGATATTGCTCTACGGCAAAATCCGAGGCATTCGATTCCGTCATTCGCTCGCTATCGGCGCTGACCTTTCAACGCTGGTCAATAGTGGGCTCGCGATCTTGGCCTTCGCCATCGCGGTCACTAACGTCCTGGCTCTTCCTTGGGTCGGAGGAACGGACGGTTCATTCTCTGTGCCTTCGTTTGTAGTGGGCGGTGTTGAGGCCGCCGCGCTGGCCATCGTGATGTTCTTTACAGGGCGAACGTATGTGCTCGCCGTGTACTGGCCTCGACTGCAACGCCGCGAGATCGCTGTCGATGAAGCACATGAGCGACGCCTGGCCATGGAGCGGGTCATCGTGAGGGGCTCTTTCATCGCTTTCATTATCATGTGGGCGGTCTTCCTCTATTGCACACCGCCTACCGCCGTCGCAGTTATGAGGGCGCCGTCATGAGTCGCTTTGCCCCAACGCTAGTGGTCGGGCTTGGCGGCAGTGGAATCGGCGTGCTGCGCTACTTGAAGCAACGCATTGTTGGTCAAAGCCTATCAGAACCGATAGTCTATCTAGGGGTCGATCTCGACGAGAATTCCAGAATCGAAGGAAGCGGCATTGACTACCTCGACAAAACCGAGGCGCATTACTTCGATGCGAAGCCGATCGAGAACTGCATCAAGAATATTCATCGTGAGGTGATGACGCCGCAGGGGCCTCGCTACGAATTCGAAACGATCCGGAAGTGGTTCACGGCGTCAAGCGACCGTGACTTTCGGGGTGCGCAAGTCTCGGCAGCAGGTGCTAGACAATGGCGTCCGCTCGGGCGAGTAGGTTTCTCTCTGCACGTCCGCAAGATTGTCGAGACGATCACCGCGGCATCAAGCCGCCTCGACCGGGTGAGAGGCGGAGCGGTGGGAGTCGGAGACTTGCCCGTAATCTACTTGATCGCATCCGTCGCCGGCGGAACCGGATCAGGCATGCTCCATGATGTCGCCGCGAATCTGCGCAAGGAAATGCCAGATTTCCCTGTCATGGCGTTTCTGATCCTGCCAGAAGTTTTCGCGATGAAACCGTTTACCGACAATGTCTTCGCAAACACCTACGGTGCATTGCAAGAAGTTGCGCACCTCAAGAACCAGCACATCATTTTCGAGACTGAGTACCCCGATTATCGTCCAATCACCGCAACCGAAAGCATCGTGTTGTTTCAGCGTGTGTATCTGTTCGGGCCCTGGGTTGGCAACCTGAAACCTTTCGCTGAGCCGGAGGACGCATATCGGTATTTCGCCGATTTGCTTCTGCTCACTCTGTCTCGCGAACTACGTGCAGATACGTTGAGCAGCCAAGCTAACGCCAGCGGAGACTCGGGCCGTTCTCTTTCAGACCCGGCATCTAAGAATGTGTTCAGCGAGATCGCCGCGACGGGCATTAGACTTTTGTCCCTGGAGCGGTTGGCCGAGCAAGTGTTGGTCAGTTTCGCGACTGAGGTGAAAGCGCAGTCCGAGCACGCCGACGAGCCTCGCCGAATTCTGTCGTTGTTCGCGAACCAACTACCACCAAACGCGTCTTTGGAGAAATGGATTAAGGATCGCATCGATGCCGCGGGTGAGCTCTTCAGTACGGTCGGACTGCAGGCCACGGCCGGTTCGGCCTTCGACGAGCGCACAAAGAACCGACGGGATTGGCCTGAGAGCGAACTGCGACGTCTGGTCCGCGACATGAACGAGCAGTTCGGATTCGGATCCGGCGACATGCCAATGAACGTGGTGGAAGCCACAAAGGACTTCGAGAACGACGTGAGGGGTCGCCTAACGGCTGAGATGGCTCGCCATCCGCTCCGGGCGTCCTACGTCTCCGAAATCGAGAGCGTCCTCGATAGGCTGCCGCGGGATAGGCGGCCGGCGGGCGTTCAGGCCGTCTCCCAGCTTGAGGCGCTCCCCGGCTGGTATGGCAAGTCGCGCTTCCGTTGGATGCTTGCGACGCCCACACTGCCCACTCAGTTACCGAAAGCCCGCGCCGACATCGTTGCCAAGATAGGCGCTGAGGCCGACAAATACCGGCAATGGGCTCGGTACCAAGTCCTGAGCGTCGCTCGACGCGAGATCGAGCACACAATAGCTAACGAGGCTGCCGAGTGGCAGAGCACCGTCCGACTCTGCCAGCGCCTGTTGGATGATTACCCTCACCTCGCATTCAGTGGATCCAACCGCGGCAACAGCGATAGAGCCCCAGCCGTCGATCAAGAAATCTATCTCGATTGCGGCAGCGCTCGCCCACCAGATGATATCCTGGAGGAGGTCCTAAAGAGAGCCTCCCGCAAGGAACTTGAGAACTTCACGAGTGCGTTCGCCAGTGCTCTTCGCGAGCATGCCCAACAGGAGCGGGATCCCGGGTCCAATTCTTCGACGGTCGTTGAGTCATGGCTGGGAAGTGTCCGGCAAATCTTCGTCTCGAGTTTGGGCGCTCTCCGGGCTTGGTATCCGCGCGATGCTAACGATGAACCGAGAAAGCCATTTCGATTGCTTCCACCAGCTCTTTTCTACGAGCCGAATGCAGTTGCAGAGGCGGTCCGAAAGTGCACGACCCCGTTGTTTCAAGAGGGCCGCGTGCCTCCATCGACCGGCCGCACTGTGGTCAGAGTGGTAGTGCCGTCTTCCTTCCCCGGCGCGGAAAAAGCAGGAGCGGACCTAGTTGAGATCTGCGATGGTGAGTTTCATGCTCATGCGTCGCGCGTCCAACGAGGCGTGCGGGCCGAAGACCGAATCATCATCGTCGTCGAACGCCTGTTTCGCGACGCAAGAGAGATCGATCACATCGATGACTATGCGCAATGGTACCAGCAGAGAGGCACGCCAGACCTTTTTCACGTCGACCGGCGCTGGCTTGATGAAATGGCACCAATCGTCAGCCGTTCCGGACGACAAGGGCGGGTTCAGTGTGGCAATGCAGGCTGCAGCGAGGATATCCGCGGCCTATCGGGCCAGACGTTGTTCTGTCCTGGCTGTGGGCACCCGATTCGAAACCGCTGTGGCAACGCCGACTGCCAAATGGATGATCTGGCGTCGCGACCGGGCCACGCCGAGATCGTCGATTCCAAACTCTGCCCCTCCTGCCACCTTCCGCTCCGCACATACTGGTGGCGATGCGAGCATCACGGCGATGTGGCCATGGACAAGATCAGTTGTCCTCAATGCGCGTACGAAGGCCGGGCGCCTCACGGTACGTTCTGGAGACCAGATCACCGCGAGCGCTTCATCTGTCCGCATTGCGTGAAAACTGGGCGCAAAAATCCGTTCACGAGCACCGGCGACGTCAGCAGGTGGTTGACTTACGGCGTGGACGGGCAGGAAGTTCTCTATGCGATTCGCAAATTCAAGGAGCTTCTGCCCGATGGTGAGCATTGTTCCGAGTGCGGGACGCGTCTGGTCGCTTACTGCCCGCTCGGTGAGATAAACGGCGCGCCTCATTTTCTGTACCGCAACCCGCTGCACGGGAGATCTGCGGAATACCGTTGCTTCGCGCACGTCAATGTGCCGTTCTACACGTGCTCGGTCTGCTTGTTCGCCGTGCCTGAAGACGCCGCGAATTGCTCGCGGTGCCAAACCGTCCTGCGTCGCTGCCGTTTCTGCAGCGACGCGTTTCGCCTCCTCATTCCGGCAACGGACACGGAAGAACGTTGCCCGAATTGCAGGACATACCCCGACGACGCGCGCGAGTTCGACGCACGTCCTACCGCGAAACCGGACGATCTCTTCTGCTCCAACATCTATGGTTGTCCCATCGGGGCTCATCTAAATGAGGCGACCCTGCCAGCTGACACGAGGTCCTGTCCACTCTGCGCGAACGCTGACCTCCCGCTACTGAGCGTGCAGACCCGCGACGACCACCTTGCGGCCTGCGCCTTCTGCACCCAACTCTTCGGCCGGATACCGACGCCCGGTGAGTCGTGGGGGGAGGGCACATGCTGCTTCTGCGGCATGACATCCGCGATCGTTCGGGAGTTCGTCCGCGACGATCAGGCGATGCGAGCGGCCACCATGATCGCGAATGCGCTCAGACTCAACAGCGAGGACGCTGCCTTCACCGATCTCTACGGCAATCTCTTGCCGACCGAACGTCCCTCGATCCCCGATTTGCTGCGGTCGTTTCGGAGTCGGATTACTCGACCGGCTGTGCTAAAAGTGGTTTTGCCCCGACTTGAGCGCATTCACGATCAGTGGCGACGGCAGGTCGGATGCCGAGGTTCGAGGCGTGCACCTTCGTCCGCATCGCCCTCCTCGGATAAGGGAACCGGCCAACCGTTTCCGCCCGGCGTTCTCGATTTGAACTTCCTATTCTCCTGCGAAGCCGACCCAAGCCGGTGGATTCGTTTCGCGAAAGAAAGCGGCGTTCGTCTCGAGGATCTGCCCGGAATTCAGGCATCACTGGAAGCACAAATCGATGAGAACGATCTCATGACGCGACATCGAGTCGGGAAGGCCGTGCAGGACGTAGCAGAACAATGGGATACAGTCGATGAGCCATGAACAAGACTCAAAGGTGCGCGTGAGTTGCTTCGCACGCGCCCGCTTCCCTTGAACTCGCCCACGTTGCGTATAACCGAGGATAGTGGCGCCGGACGGTGATCATCGGGTCTTCGGCGGCGAACCGGGCTCGCCGAGACGTTCCTGCGACGTGGACGGCGCCCCTATTCGTGGCCCACTCGCGTAGGTTAGTTTTTCGCCTTCGGCTTCGAAGGTCGGGCGGCGCGCTGCCGCGAGAGACTCGAACCGCAGGTTGCGGGTGATGATCAGCCGTGTTTTCACCGGATCGAGACACGTCGTGGCCTGCATCGACGCGTCGTTTTCCGCCGCGGCGGCACTGGCTTCGAAGAGTTCGTCCGGGACGGAGCCGGCCGCAGGCATCATCTTGAAGCCTTCAGCCGGCGCCGGCACAAAGTCGGGCAGGATCATCTGATAGGCACGATGATTCGTATTGAACCATCGACGGTCCTTCTTGAACCGCCGGCGGTGCGTTTTGACGCATCGTCCGTGCTTTTTGCACCGGCGACGGTGCTTTTGGGACCATCGTCGGTGCTTTTCGAACCATCGTCGGTGCTTTTCGAGCCATCGATGGTGCTTCTTGATCCATCGAGTTCTTTTTCATCCATCGACGGCTCTTTTTGATCCATCGACGGCTCTTTTTGATCCATCGATGGCTCTTTTTGATCCATCGACGGTGCTTTTTGAGCCGTCGATGGTGCTTTTTGAGCCATCGACGGTTCTTTTTCATCGACGGGTCTTTTTGAACCATCGACGGCTCTTTTCAGCCATCGACGGGTCTCTTCGGCCATCGACGGTGCTTTTCAGCCATCGACGGTTCTTTTCAGCCATCGACGGTGCTTTGGGAACCATCGACGGTGTTTTTGAGCCATCAACGGTGTGTTTCGAACCGTCGACGGCGCTTTTTGAAGTGTCGACGGTGTGTTTTGAACCATTGATCGTTTGATTCGAACCATCTGTCCGGCGTCAACTAGAACTGGGGGCGTGTCCAATTACGACGCACAAGCCACGTGCCCGGCAACTTGAGATCCTTCGCCGTCCTGCGGCGCCGTCCCATCCTGCGTGAAGGAGCGAGTCGTGCCGGCGCCTCCGGCAGGCTCAGGATGACACCCTGGATGACACCCTGGATGACACCCTGGATGACACCCTGGAATGAGCCATTTCGCCCGTTCAGGGTATCGCTGGCCTGAGAGTCGCGTCACGCGAAGGCGCGAAGATCGCGAAGAGGCACTTCCCTGGAGCGTGGTCTCACACTGCACGAACGGGCTCGCTCAGAATCTGCTCGCGAAGCCGCGGCTTGATGCGGCTCTTGATGCCGAGGTCGATCTTTCGCTGAAAGAGATTCTCCAGCAACCGGCGAAGGTTCATGTAGTTGTCGAATGTTTTCCTGTCGAATTCCACGTAGAAGTCGATGTCGCTGCTCTCCGTCTGTTCGCCTCGGGCGAAGGATCCGAAGAGGGCCAGCTCGCGCACGGTCAGCTCGCGCAGACGTGGTTCGTTCGCGCGGATCGTGGCCAGGATGCCGTCGCGGGTCATGGGGGATGGTACCTCGGTGGGGGCCTCTTCGAGACGGTGGCATCTCGTTTACACGGTCGGACAAAAAATGAACCACAGAGACACAAAGGACTCAGAGGTTGAAACCCTGCTCTGCGGCCTCTGCGACTCTGTGGTGCAAAGGGTTCGTTCGCGCGTTGCGCTGCTCTACTCCCCGCCCCGCTTCCCTTCCAGCTCGGCCCACCTTGCGTATAACCGGTCGACTGTGTCCTGGGCGGTGTCGAGGGCGGTGACGCGTTGTTGGAGGATGGTGGCATCCGTGGCGATGGCGGGGTCTTCGACTGCGACTCTCGCGGCGTCGAGGCGTTCCTCGGCGGCGTGGACATTGGCTTCCATCGCGTCCCATTCGCGTTGTTCGGCATAGGTTAGTTTTTTCGCCTTCGGCTTCGAAGGTTTCGCGTCGCGGGTGGGGGTGGCGGGGCGGGGGCGGTTTTCCTGCCATTGGGTGTAGTCGGCGAAGTATTCGGCGCCGCCTTTGCCGTCCAGGGCGAGGATCTGCGTCGAGACGCGGTCGATGAGGTAGCGGTCGTGGGTGACCAGGACTAACGCGCCGGGGAAGTCGAGGAGGGAGTCTTCCAACACTTCTAATGTTGAGATGTCGAGATCGTTGGTGGGCTCGTCGAGGACCAGGAGGTCGGCGGGTTGGAGCATCAGTCTGGCCAGGACGATTCTCGCTTTTTCGCCGCCGGAGAGTTTGGAGACTGATGTTTCGAGTTGGTCGGGTTGGAAGAGGAAGCGTTTGGCCCATGACGCGACGTGAAGGGTGCGGTCGCGGTAGACGACTTGATCGCCCTCGGGGGCTAGCGCGCGTTTGAGCGTCAGCGTCGGGTCGAGGCTTTCGCGGTTTTGTTCGAAGTAGACGATGCGGAGTTTTTCGGCTTTCTCGATCGTGCCGGCGTCCGGTTCCAGCTCGCCGGTGATCGTTCTGAGGAGCGTCGTTTTGCCCGAGCCGTTGGGACCGAGGATGCCGAGGCGGGAGCCGGGGGTGAGGAGGATGTCGAGATCGGCGACGAGGAGTTTGTCGCCCATCGACTTGCGCAGGCCCTTCACGAGCCAGAGGCGTTTCGTTCTGCGTTCCGAGGCGGTGAAGTCGATTTTGGCGGTGCTGGTGTTGCTGCGCGACCTCGAGTCCGCCAGCTCCCCGATCAATCCCTCGGCGTTCTGAATCCGCGATTTGGATTTCGTCGTTCGCGCTTTCGGGCCGCGGCGGAGCCATTCGACTTCGCGCCGCACGAGGTTGGCGAGCGTTTCCTGATACGCGGCTTCGTTGCGCAGAAGCTCGTCGCGGCGCTCCAGGAAATCGGAGTAGTGACCGTTGACCTGGAGCAGTCCGTCAGCGTACTGGCGATTCAGCTCCAGCATGCGGCGGGCGGTGTTCTCGAGGAAGTAGCGGTCGTGGCTGACGACGACGAACGCTTTCGGTTCGGATTTGAGAAGACCTTCGAGCCAGAGGATGGCGTCGACGTCGAGATGGTTGGTGGGCTCGTCGAGCAGCATGACATCCGGTTCGCGCGCGAGCTCGCGGGCGATGGCCAGGCGCTTGCGCCAGCCGCCGCTGAGCGTGGCGGTGTCCTGCGTGCGGTCCATGAAGCCGGACTTGCCGAGGGCGATGGCGACGCGGGTTTGTTTGCCGTAGTCGTCGAGGATGTGATCGTTCTCGAGGCCTTCGAAGAGCACTTCTTCGATGGTCTTGCCATGAGCGAAGACGGGATCCTGCGGGACGTAGCCGATGCGGACGCCTTTGCGGACGGCGCGGTTGCCGGAGTCGGCTTCTTCGACGCCCGCGACGATCTTCATCAGCGTCGATTTGCCGGAGCCGTTGGGGCCGACGAGGCCGACATGGTCGCCTTCGAAGAGGGAGAAGGAGAGGTCGTTGAAGAGCGGGCGGGAGGTGTAGGACTTGGTAAGGCGTTCGCAGGTCAGGAGGACGGTCGGAGGCATTCTTCGTGGTTATAGCATCCTGGG
>Ga0247666_1000150_pt1 | contig 29519 bp, 29 predicted proteins | sample CNK07_metaG_FD_183025 | JGI IMG/M metagenome (GOLD analysis project Ga0247666, IMG submission 183025) | Soil microbial communities from Purdue University Martell Research Forest, Indiana, United States - CNK07 | ecosystem: Environmental > Terrestrial > Soil > Temperate forest > Bulk soil...
ATTGGACAAGCCCAATTGGATTCCAGTTGGGCTTGTCCAATTGCCCTTCCCTCATCGCCCTGCCCCGTTTGTCTGCCTGCAAGTCTTTACTGCGCGGCAGAAGGCATGATCAGGCGAGGGAAGGCTCGGGCCAGGTGCCAACCGTTTTTGCGGCAGGGATCTTGTGAAATTAGGGATTAAGTAGCGGGCGGGCCTATAAACTACATGTTCCTCCACCAGTTGCGGACAGGCCGCCAAACCAGGGAACGAAGGTTACACGGCATTCCTACCTTTACATGGCACAACGCTTTCATAGACCGTTGTGGCTCCAGATCGCTCCTGATTAAGGTGGCGTGACGGCGGTGTCCCAAACCGCCGCCTCAGGATGTTCCTCACCGATGAACGAATTTCCGGGAAATGAGAATGTGGATTGCCACAGAATTCATGGACTTTTTCCAACCCACAATCCAACCTACAGCATACGATGTTTTGTACGACTTCCGCGTATTTTGGCAGTCCCCGCGGTCTTGTAAGTTGTTGCGAAACCTAACCATGGTACGCGGTCACGGCAGAGGTCGCGAGTTCGAGTCTCGTCGTCCCCGCCATAATTTCTTGAAACATCAGAACTTTCATCAACACCCTACCGGATTGGGGTGTCCCCGAGCGTTTGTTTGTGTGGCTTCAGAATTCTCGCCGCGCGGTCATCCGCTGGGAATACTACGCAGAGAATTTCCTCGGGATGGTGCAGCTTACTTGCGCCGTCATCCTCCAGGGGTATTTATGAGATGGCTTCTAGTTTGATGGGATTTACTTTGGAGAAAAAGAGCTCGCTCCATGTGAAGTACGCGCATTCCGGTTTCGGGGATTGGAAGTAAAAGTACTTCTTATCTTTTCACCGGGGTAGATGCCAAAAACTGTACGGTAACTCTAAGACCGATCGGGAGTGAGAGCGGGTTGCCCTCTAAGCCGATCACCGCCTCCAGGATATCGCGGTCGCTTTTGTCAGAAGGGTCGCCCGTGGAAATGCTCTTCCTGCCCATCATTGAAGAAATTCTTACCACCGATCCATTAAGCCTTTTTCCATCGAGAGCGTCTGCCTGGATAACCACCTTCTGTCCGACCGACACCTTGTCAACGTCACTTTCGTCAATTTCTGCCTTAATGCGCCTGGCGGAAGTATCCGCGAGGCTGAATAGTGGGCGCGGAGTGACGGTGCTAAAAGACTCGCCGCGTCTTGCGTAGACCCTCAAGACGGTTCCGTCGATCGGAGCAAGAATTGAGCACTTTTCGATACGCTCCTGGACTGTGCGAGTGCGGCCCTCTGCCGCGACGACCTCAGCATCGGCTTTGGCCTGATCTTCCTGAAGCGGCGGCGCAGCAAGCAATTCCTCGGTTCGAACAGCTGCTTTCAGGTTGGCATCGGCCACGCCCAGATCGCGGACAGCTTGCTCGTAGGAAGACCGGGAAATCTGTTCCTTTTGATACAGAGCGCGCTGCATCTCCAGCCGCGATTTGGCCTCTTCAAATGTAGCGCGGGCGGCGGCCGTCTTTTCACTGGCTATTTTCTTTTCTTCATCACGCGCGCCCCGCAATATCCTGGTTCTCGCCTGGCGAGCGCTATCGGCCTCGGCCGTCGCCGTTTGTAAATTCGCCTGCAAATCGTCGCAGCCAATCTCGCCGAGCAAGGTTCCTCTTTTTACGTACTGACCTTCTTTCACGTAAACGGCCTTCAGGATGCCATCCGCGGCAGCCCCTACCTGCGTTGTTTCCGAAGCTCCCTCTACTCTTCCGGGCGAGGCAAAGACGACTCTCGCGGGTGAGTTATCGAAACCTATCCCCCGGGCTTGGACCGAATTCCTGTTCCGCGTTGTCCCCAGGAACGCGATAACCACAATCACCAGGACGAGCGCGACCACGCCAATGCCCCATCTGCTGCGGGCCGTCATATGTTTTTCTCCTCTTGTTCCACCTGGCCATGGCATAGGTTGATTGTGCGATCGGCAAATTCTTGCCATCGCGGATCGTGCGTCACGACAACAACGGTTCTCCCCTCTTTATCAACCTGGTTTCGGAGAAGCTGACAGATACTTCTTCCGGCCTGGGCATCCAGCGATGCAGTTGGCTCATCCGCAAGGAGAATGGGAGGGTTTCCAGCCAGGGCACGCGCAATTGCAACTCTCTGCTTTTCCCCCGGGCTAAGTTCGTACGGCTCATGGTTGAGCTTTTCCCCCAGTCCGAAACGAACGAGTAAATCTTTTGCCATCTCCATTCGGCCGGGCAGAGTGGGATCGCGAAGTTCGAAGCCGAGGGCAACATTTTCAATCGCGGAAAGGGAGTGAAAAAGTCGAAAGGCTTGGAAAACAAAACTGATTTTCTTTTGCCGGACAGCCGTCCTCTCCGCTTCACTGAGCCCGTTGACCGCGACGCCGTCCACGAAGACTGTCCCCTCATCGGGGGACAATAAACAGCCGAGCAGAGATAGCAAGGTGGTTTTTCCGCTCCCAGAGGGCCCCATGACCAGCGAAAGCGTGCCACGCTCGAAGAATTGCGATACGCCCCGCAGTGCGCGCACCTGTGCTTCTCGCATGCCGAACGATACGCTCGCCCCTTCAACTCCCAAGAAGTTGTCAGGCACGGAACACCCTCCCCGGCTCAACTGTGAGGGCGCTTCGCACGGAAGCGATCGACGCCAGTGAACACATGGCCAGGCTCGGCAAGACCATGACAAGGAGTAACCACCAGGGTGTGTAAATCCACGGAATCAAGGCTTTTGCATAGCCAATACAGGGAACGACCGCCACGAGGCCCAGAATGCTGCCGAGCACTCCGCAAATCAGAGCTTGCGTGAGCACAATGCGCGCCACGAAGGATTGCGACGCGCCAAGGGCTTTTAACGTTGCGTATTCCTCGATGTTCTCCATGGTGTTCGCATAGACGGTCTGGGAGACCACGACAAGGCCAATCAGAAAACCCAACACTGCGGCAGTTAGAATTGCGCCCCCGGCCCCGGTTTTGATCGTCCAGTACATGCGAGATTTGCGCTCAAATTCATCTCTGGTCAGCACATCCACCTCTGGAAGACGCTGCTGAAGGTTCTGCTGTACGTCTGACACCGAATACGCCCTGTCGACACGCAAGAGAATGTACATGGCTTCTTCTGGACCAAAGCCCATGTACCGAGTGGCATTTCGATAGGAAGTAAACAGAAAGGGGACACCAAGGAACGCGCCGTACCCGTGAATCTGACGCTCGATACTGGCACGGTGCCGGTTTACTTCCACTTCTGCAGGCATGGCCGCCACTTGAATCAGATCGCGGTCGCTTACATCGTAAAGGACCGCATCGGGCGACATCCCTTCGGACAACCCGGGCGCATTGGGAACCGGGAACCGCTTTCCTGCATTGGAATCCGCACCAACTAGAGCTACAACCTGTTGCTTTCCGTTTGGTGTGCGATAGACGGCAAAAGCCATGCAGACTCGGCTCGTTTCCAGCACACCTGGAACGCCTGCAGCCATCTCTCTGACTCGGCCTTCGATGGGAGTTCCAAACTCAAACGCCTGCACTCCTCTTGCGGTAATCCAGATGTCGGAGTCGCTGGCATCAATGAGTCTGGATGCTGCCTGCAAAAAACCCGTCAGGAGACTGCCTTGAAACACCATCAGGAATACGGCAAAAGCTACGCCCAGCACCGTTACTGAGAAACGGGCTCGATCGTGAATGATATTTTGCCAGGCAAGTTTCATAAGAACTGGTCTATCCAAACATTGGGAGAGTAAAGAGTGCGCTCTGCGGCTTAACGACGAGGGTTTTTGCGCTATAGCTCAGCAGAGAGCTCTTTTCCTGCTCATCGTCCAATGAAATCTGTCGAGCTACTTGGCGGTTTGCTCGCACGCTTGCCACGTCAGGCCTCCTGCCAATAATGTCGCGATCCCCTCGGCGGAAAGCGGCTTGGAAAAATAAAATCCCTGGCCAAATTTACACTGCAGCTTCTTTAACATTGCAAATTGTTGAATTGTTTCCACTCCCTCTGCGACTACGTCCAAGCGAAGATTGTTGGCCATGGGCAATATGGTCCGCGCAATCTCCATGCCCTCCCCATCGTCTCCCATGCCGCTGATGAAGGACCGGTCAATCTTCAATGTGTCGAGAGGAAAACGATGCAGGTAACTGAGCGAAGAATATCCCGTACCGAAATCATCGATCGCCAGGCGGATACCCAGAGATTTGATTTGCTGTAACATCTCCACGGCTGCCGAAGGGTCTGCCATAACCGTGCTTTCCGTGATCTCCAATTTCAATGCGTCAGGGGGGAGGGCGAGCTCACGGAGAAGTTTTTTAATGTCTGCGACCAGGTTCGGTTGTAGAAATTGTTTGGCGGAAAGATTGACGCTGATCGTCAAATGAGATTGGGTATCTACGGCTGCTCTCCAATCGCTGATTTGCCGGCAAGCCTCCCGCAAATTCCACCAGCCCAGTTCACGTATGAGGCCGGTTTCCTCAGCAACGGGGATAAATTCCTCTGGCCCGAGCAAGCCGCGCGTTGGATGCTGCCACCGCAACAGAGCCTCAAAGCCCACAATCTCTCCGGAAACGAGTTTGACTATCGGCTGATAGAAATTGCGGAATTCTTCCCGTTCGAGGGCGTGACGCAGATCCGTCTCCAACTGCAATCGCGCCATCACACTGGCTCGCATATCCGCGTCAAACACCTCATAACGGGCTTTGCCCAAAGACTTGGCCCGATACATTGCGGTGTCGGCATCTCGCAAAATATCTTCAGGCTGTTCGTAGGAGGAATTGCTCAGTGCAATTCCGATGCTCACGGAAGTAAACACTTCTTTGCCGACCAAAATGAATGGCAAGGCGAGGGCCTTCATCATACGGTCAGCGGCGCGCTTGGCATCGTTCGGGTCCTTGATGTGGTCGAGCAGAACTGTGAATTCATCTCCCCCCAGGCGCGCGACCGTGAAGGTTTCCCCTAAACGCGCCACGGTATCCGTTGACCGCAAACACTTCTCTAAACGGTTGGCCACACCAACCAGCAGTTGATCCCCAACCAGGTGGCCCATGCTGTCGTTAATCATCTTGAACCCATCAAGATCCAAAAAGAGAACCGCAAACAGCTGATCTTTGTGACGCTTCGCACGCTTGACCAACCGGCCCACCCGGTCAATAAACAGCAGCCGATTGGGTAAGCCCGTCAGCGGGTCAGAAACTTTTCCTTCGGTTATGTCCGTCTGTGATCCGGCCATGCGCACAACATTTCCGACTGCATCATGGACGGCAACCCCGCGGCTTAGCATCCAACGAAAGCCGCCTTCCTTGTGCTGCACCCGGTGCTCGCTCTCGAAATGCGGGGTAAGCCCTTTTTGATGAGCGGCAATCTCTTCCTTGACTCGTTCTCGATCTGCGTCATGGATCCGGTCAAACCATTCTTCAGGCCGGTCTCCGATTTCCCCCTCTTCACAACCCAACATCGCCTTCCAACGAGGAGAGAAATGCACAACGTTGGCCGAAAGATTCCAGTCCCACAGGCCATCGTTGGAGCCGCGAGCCGCCAACGCATAGCGCTCTTCGCTTTCCTTCAATGCTTCTCGCGCCTGTTTGTGAGACAACTGGGTGCCTATGCGAGCCACCGCAACCGGAAAATCAATCGGCTTCGTCAAATAATCGTTGGCCCCTAAATCCAGCGCGGCAACAATGTCGTCGCTCTGTGTTTTTGCCGTGACCATGATGATCGGCAATTCAGCCGCAGAATAATGCTCACGCAGAGTTTTCAATGCATCCAGCCCGCTGACTTCCGGCATCTCGATATCCAGCAACACCAGATCCACACCGTCTCGCTGGACGCGTTCCAGCAGTTCTTTCGCGTTGTCCGCCAGTTCAATGACGTAGCCCTTGCGCACCAGGCGGCGCGCAAGCATATCCCGGTTCATTTCATTGTCATCTACAATTAGCAACCGGCTTGGCCTTGCGTTTGTCGTCATTTCTTCACCGTAAGCAAGTTTTCAATCTTTTCACTGAGGCGTGTAAATTCAACCGGTTTGGTATCGTAGTCATCGCACCCTGCCTCAATCGCCTTCTCGCGATCCGTTACCCAGGCGTGTGCGGTCAGCGCGATGATAGGGATATGGCGCGTGCGATCGTCAGCCTTGAGGAGACGAGTTACTTCCCAACCGCCCATCAGCGGAAGACTTATGTCCATCAGAATGAGGTCAGGCATTTCCGAACGAGCCAGCAAGAGTCCTTTCTCGCCATCCTCCGCCGTAACGACGCTATAGCCCTTGCGTTGGAGCCGTCTGGATAGCATGTCCCTGTTCATTTCGTTGTCTTCGACCAGCAAAATTTTCGGCATGCTAATTTCTCCTGGTCCTCGATAGTCTAGCTCTTGCTAACTCGTGGGCTGGCTGGCCGTCTGCTACATATAAGGGGACCGAATCTTGCTCCGTGATAGCGGAAGATCTTGCAACCCGGTGCTTTTCTACAAGGACGGCCAGGCGTTCACGCTGGACCGGTTTTATCAGGTAATTGGAGGCACCCAAGTCCAGCCCCCTGGCCTCGTTGTCCACCACCGTGACCATAATTACGGGGATCTCCGCCAAGTCAGAGTCATGTTTCAGCCTGTTTAGAACGGTCCACCCATCGCATTCGGGCATGACTACGTCGAGGGTAATAAGCAGGGGCCGAAGCCGCTTGGCAAGCCGGAAGCCTTCTTCTCCGTTCGCGGCAGCAACCACATGGAAATCCAATTTCGTCAGGAAGCGCGACATCAGGTCGCGAACAGCGGGGTCGTCATCTATCACCAAAATCGTATCCTGGTCCGATTTGGTCTCTGGCAATGTGCCTGAAGACTTGCTCGCTTCCTTGGTGGGTGCAAGTTCAGTTGCCTCGACAACAACATTTGCCGGCAGCTGCACCGTAAATATGGCGCCCCGACCTGCCTCGCTTTCGACGCTGATTTTTCCTTTCATTAATTGGACGAACCGGTGAGTAATGGCGAGTCCCAGACCCGTCCCACCATACTTGCGGGCAATGGAGGCATCCGCCTGGGCGAACTCCTGAAACAGGTTCTCTTTTTGTTTTGCGGAGATTCCAATTCCGGTGTCGCCGACCTGGAATTGAATCCAATTTTTCCCCTCCGTCTGAATCTGATCCACATTCAAGGAAATCGTGCCATGATCCGTGAATTTGCACGCGTTGCTGAGCAGGTTGAATAATATTTGCCGGACTTTTGTAATATCAGCCCGCATCGCGCCTACGTTCTCCTCCAGATGGACGCGAATTGAGTTCGAATTCTTGGTTGCTGCGGGCTGGAGGGTTGTCACCATCTCGTCGATCACCTGCGACACCTCAAAAGTCTCCAGGTGGAGTCCCATCTTGCCGGCTTCAATCTTCGAAAGATCAAGCACATCATTGATCAGCGCCAGCAAGTGTTTTCCGGCAGCTTGAATCTTCTTGAGGTCCTGGACGTTTTCAACTTTCCCCGAGTCCCGGGTCTCTTCCTCCAGCATTTCGCTATATCCGATGATGGCGTTAAGCGGAGTCCGCAACTCGTGGCTCATGTTCGCCAGAAAGGTGCTTTTGGCGCGGTTGGCTTCCTCAGCCGCGTGCTTCGCGTTGAGCAGTTCTTCCTGTGTTTGTTTGCGGTGGTAAATTTCCTCTTCGAGTTCCTGCGTCCTGGTCTTCAGTTCGCCGTTCGTGCTCTGCAGGACAGTGTCTCGCTGCTGGATTTCAGAGAGCATCGTGTTGAATCCATCAATGAGTCTTCCAATTTCGTCACCGTAGGTTTTTACAGCCCGAACTCCGTAGCTCTTATTTACGGAAACCATCCTCATGGTGTCTTCGAGGTGCAGAATTGGCCTGGAAATGAATCCCTGAAGCTTCGAAGAGACAAAGAATGCAAACAAGCCGGAGACCAGCACGAATACGATCAGAATGTTTGCGTAACGTCTTGCTCTCTGGCTCCATTGGCGCAAGTCCGACTGCAAATACAACGTTCCGAGACGCTCCCCATTCAGCGTGACATCGTGAAAAACCTCCAGGTATCCTCCCTTGAAACGGTAGCCTTGCTCCTGCACGTGAGAAGGAAGATAAGCGGGGAGGGTCGCGGTACCGCGAGAATAGTGCGCAAAGATATTTCCGTCGGGCCTATATAAGACTGCAGTGATGATGTCTTCTTTTGCTGTGAGCGCCGACAACGTTGCTGTTGCCGCGGGTTCGTCCTTGAACGCCATGGCTCCCGCGCTGTTGTACCCGATAATCTGGGCTTGGGTCATTAGATCCTGGCTGAGCAGGTGCCGAAATGAAACCAGGTCGTAGATAAGAAAGCTGGCGGACGAAAGGATCAGCGCAAGGCTGCTCGTCAGCATCGTGATGAGCGTCAGTTTCCGCTTAATGGATAGGTTCTGTAGAATCATCCCGGCTTCCTCGTATCTACTGCCGCTTGTTGGATGATTCTTGCCAGCGTGAGCAGTCTGGAACTGATCGTCAGGCCTGCCTGATGTGCTGCGTCAACGTTGACCTCAAATCGCACCCTGTTGTCTTCCAAGACCAATCGAATCACGCCGCCGTGCTCTGCAAAGCCCGGAGTTTCGCCAACCGTCAGGATCGGCAAGCCTCGTACAATTTGTACCAGCTCGTCGATGTGGGTTCTTTCTGACGCGCCCACAAACAAGATCTTGCACTCCCTTAGTTCCTTGGGATCTGCCCCCCACTTCAGCCGTTTGACCACAAACCCCCGCCCTCCGATTTTTTTGTCCTGGACGATTTGGTCGATAATCGGTCCGAAGGGATCAGTACCCAGAATACCGATCACGATAGGAGAATCGGTCTGGGCAAAAGTGGTCGGCGGCCATTCCACAAATTTTGCAAAATTAAAAATGAAGCCGGCTTTGATCAGATATTCCGAGGAATCGGACGGCCCACGATCCTGTGCAAGGGCCGCGGGAGCCCAACTCAGCGAAACACTGAGCGCAACGATCAGAATTTGTAGTCGTCTCAACATCAAATGTACCGTCCGCTGGAAGCCGACAATCTCACGGCTGATCCGGCAGTCAACTTAGAAAGTCACCGTAATACTTCCGAAAACGCTGCGCTTTACAAGAGTCGGAGCGGTGTTCACGAAATCCGGCAAGAATTCCAAGTGGCGGTTGTCCAGTAAGTTTTGTCCGCCAATCGAGAATTCCAGATTTTTTACCGGCTTCCAGCCCAGGTGGGCATCCAACGAGTAGTAACCAGGCAAGCCCAAGCCGGAAAGATGGTCCACAAATCGAAGCGTCGTGTCCTCGTCGAAATGCTTGGGCAAATCGACCGAAGACCTCAAATACCATTGATGACGCGGGCTTGAGCCGTTCGGGACGTCCGCAGTCGGATCTTGACTGTCCGAATTTTTGTGAATGTCCATTTGCAGGTAGCTGTAAGATCCCGAAAGCCTCCATTTCGGAATCACTTTCCAATCTGCAAACAATTCGAGTCCATAGGTTCCGCCGCTCATCTTGTTCGCCGCGACAAAAGGAACGACGATATCGGTCGGAATAGGACTACCCTCAGGAAAAGGCGCGCCAGGTTCCGCGGAGCGAAGGTTTGAGTAGCGGTTATAAAAAGTTGCAATGTCGAGAGAGAGGTTGCTGGTCGCCTGCATTCGATAGCCGAATTCGTATGCGAGAAGGTCTTCAGAGTTGAATTTAGGACTGCCAAACACCGCCAGAACGGCGGGAAACGGAGAAGGATTCTGAGGAGTGCCCGGAGGTACAACAGCTGAATTTAACCGCAGGCCCTCCTCGGTCAGGGCGGGAGTTCTGACAGCCCGTGAGATCGCGGTCCAAACGGACTGGTTTGGAGTCAGTGTCCACAGAAGCCTTGCGTTCGGCTCGACCTCGAATCCAGTGAAGGTGTTGTGCTCGAGTTTCGAACCAAGAGTCAAGCGAAGACGATTATCAGCTAGGCTGATTTCATCCTGCAGGAAGGTGCTAAATTGATTCAGGTTAACCTGATTGGGCCGCAGCGATACGGTAAAGCTGGAATCGTTTCCATCGAGAATAGATCGATAACCAAGGCCCCACAAGAATTGCTGGTGGTTCCCAACATGGAAGCCGTCCTGGAAGTCGATGTCAAAAATGTTTTGGTGGTCTTCGAACAACGAATGATCGACCGTGGTGGTGTTGTCGTAATACATCTGCAGGGACATCGAACCGCCTTCAGTGGTGTGATTCCAGCGCCCGAGGATGTTCCCGCCACTATAAGTCCCGTTGTTGGGGAAAGTGTTTGAATAGGGTGCCGACAAGGTAGGGACAGTCAAGGTTTCATTGTAATTACTGCGGTAAATATCCCCCTGGATGGTGAGTGAATTTGCTCCGGAGGGCGTCCAGTCCGCACGAAACCCGCCGCGGATGGCATCCCAACCGTCATGCGCGGTTCCGCCTGTGACGTAATCAGATGGTCCCCAATCGAAGTACTTTCCGTAGATTCTGTAGTGGGTAGCATCGCCAATCTTTCCGCCGTAACGGACGCCACCGGCGCCTCGCTCTTCTGTCCCGCCACCGGCCTCAACAATTGCGGACTGTGTGGATGCAGCTGGTTTGGTGATGATGTTAATGACACCATCCACCGCATTAGCCCCCCATAATGTCGCGCCAGGACCACGAATCACTTCGATCCGGTCAAGGTCCTGCAGCAAGACGTCTTGGATATTCCAATACACACCGGAAAATAGGGGGGTATAGACGCTTCGGCCGTCAATCAGGACAAGCAGTTTATTGTCGAAACGCCCGTTGAACCCGCGAGAGCCGATGGCCCACTTGTTCTGATCGATTCGCGCCACCTCAAGTCCCGGCACGAGTCGCAATGCTTCAGGAATGCTGGTCGCTCCCGACCGGCGAATATCGTCCTGCGTGATCACGAAAATCGCCGCGGCCGCATCCGCCACCTTCTGCGTGTGCTTGGAGACGGATGTCACCTGCATATTCATCAAGTCTTCCATGCTCATTGCAGTGACGTCGGGGACGCTTTTTTGATCCTGGGCCATCGCGTTACCCGCAAGCAGCGCGGAAAGGAGTGTGGCTAAGGCAATTCTCCCGGCCCTCGTCGCTGGGCTCGTCTTGTGATTGCGATTGAACAACATATTTTGCTTCCCTTCTTGAAGATCGTCCGCGAGACGAGAACGCGATTCCTCACGCAGTACCATCTCGGACTGTCGGAACGAGGCCCGTCCTCGTACCAGGCGATTTTGATTCTTTTCGTCATTCATCTACGCACCCCAGTCAGCAATATCGACAATCAGGATTTGGCTATTCGCTGGCTCCCAATCGTGGCCCGTTTACCCCACAAGTCGTGGACAACATCCCCAGAAATATCTCCAACTGCCGATGAGAAATTCCATCGCTCAAATCAATCTTTCCCGGTAGGGAAAACCACCCCTGAACCAGTGAGGATCTCGAATTCATAAAGGCTTCTCCCCTGTCACCGTGAAAACATTCGAATAAGTGAGCGTGTCCGGCCGGCGAAGAAAATCGAGGAAGGCTTGCGATTGCTTCCTGGCTTCGCTTTCACTGCCGAGCACCCGGGACATTTGCGGCGCCGCAATCTCCAGTTTCAGTTCCCACTGCTTCAGAATGTCCGGATCCGCTTCACCCGCAATCAAGTGATAGCACTCGACTTGGACATCAATATTCGTAAGGCCCGCGTTTCGCGCTAGCCAGAAGAGTTTCCTTCCGACGAAGGGATCAAAGCCGGTTGTTCCCAGGGCTGCTACGACCTTTCCAAGGGTTCCCTGAACCGCGGGGTCTTCCGGGTAGTGCCACAAGAGTTGGCCATCCAGATCCTGCAGCAGGACGGTGCCTCCTGGTTTCGAAACCCTGGCCATTTCCGACACGGCGCGTTCTTTCTCTTTCAGGTATTGAAGCAACATCCGGCAGTACACCAGGTCAAAACTGTTGGACTGAAACTCCATGGACTGCGCATCACCACAAACAAATTGCACACGCGAATTCCCGCGATTTCTTTCCATCGCTTGCTGCAGACGGTCTCTGCTGATGTCTATACCCGTTGCTCTGACGGATGAGTCCAGATTTGCGACCGAGCGCAAGATGACGCCTGGACCGCATCCTACGGAAAGGACCTCTGCGCCGGGGTAAACTCGATGCGCCAGATACTTTTGTACCCACGCAACTGGATCGACCTTCTGCTCGAGGCGCAAAGCCTCGCGCGGGTCGTCCATGATGTAGTCAACTGGCGCGACCTGGCTCATCAGTGTCCCTGCCCGATAAGACTTGGCTGCATCGCATGCTTTTCCGCACGCGCCAAGAGTCTTGAGTAAAAGCCATCGATGTGGCGGTAGAAACGCAGCTGGCCTTGCTGCAACCATGTTCCCTGGCAATAGTGGCGGACGAACTCCGCCCTCAGTTGAAGCAGTGCGGGTGCAGCGATTTCCTCGGCGATCACGGGAATCGCGTCGAGTTCAAAGTCCTCATAAGCGGAAGCGGATGCTCTAAGTAGCGCGGCTACCACGTCGACGGCATCAGCTTCGGGAAGCGTGGGATGTAATAGCAGGTCGCAGCGATTTTCTATGTAACTGAAATTCAGGCCCAAAGGTCCGCGATAAGCGATAACCGCGCCGATGGGTTCATCCTTGTATCCCCGGTAGGCAAGCCACACACTGCGAGTCCGACGGAGTCCCACCTCTTGGTACAACTGGTTTACTTCGTTCAATTCCGGATCAGTCGCCAGTTGCTCTGCAGTGAGATATATACTGCCTCGCGTGACCGAAGCGATCATGCAAAGGGCTTCTTCCTGAGACGAATCATACGGGACAACGCGAACTCTTCCCCCCGAGGGGAGTCGCGAATTCTTCGGCAACGCGAAATACATATGCCGCTGGACGGAAGAGAGAGACTGGCCGATTGTCTGAACCATGGATCCAAAGACTCTGGAGGGAAAGCGGTTCTCTGGCCGAAACCAATTTTGATGCGACTCGTCAACTCCCTTCAAAATACTGGCGGCTGTTCCTGCCAGCATCACCGCCCTTGAGGCCATCGGGTTGTTCTCGGAAACCAGGTGTTGCGATGTCCAGCCGTGATGCGAAGTGCGCCAAACTGCAATCGAAGCAAGGCCCGTTTTCTTGTCACCTGCTGTCAGGACGTACAGAAGCGAATCGCCAGCCTTTAACATGCGCCGCCAGTTCTCTCGGACTTGTTTGAGATGCGGAATCAGCCGGGCAGCTTTTTCGGGATATAGAAAACCGGCGCGCTCGTAAAGCGCAAAGATTTCGTTCAGAGACAGAGCATTGATCTCGACGCCGAAAGCATCGTAAACCTCGGACAGCCGGGGAAGGCTGTTCAGAGTTTTCTGATCTAGAGCGTCCAAGGCCATATCGCCTCCATGCTACTCATTGCCTTTCCGACTCGAATACGCACTGCTCACTACGACAGAAATCAGCGTGCCTATTTCGGGCCGGCCTAATCCTTCCAAACTCGCGAAAGTTCAAGGCAACTATCCGAACTGAGCCTGAACACGCAAATTCCCATAGTTCTATGACGTTCAGTACTTTCTAACGATCTCTATCGTTTAGCCGAATGGGCCAGAAGTACTGTTTTCAAGGGACTTTCCTGCCGATTATTGGCATGTTGGCTACATACAAAGGCCGCTTCACTTTGTCACTCGTGGCAAGGTCGAAAGGTATGGGAGCTCTGATCAATCTCGGCAGCACTTATTAAATTAAAGAAAATATGATGGTTATGGTGGTTTCCGTCGTGCCTCCCGACAGCTCGAGGGATAGACCCGATGTGGCCCGAGAGATGCTGGTTAGAACTCGGGTCGGCGTACATGACGGCCGGGCTACTTGTCATTTCCGGTAAGCGTTTCAGTTCGAAGTAGTTTGGAGCAGAGTGCCGGTGCAACTGTCTCAGGAATGAAAGGTATTTGGGCCAGACCCTGCGGCTTTTCTTGCGGCCCGCGTTAATTCAAGCCTAGGTTCCGGAGCGCCGCATACCCGTACGGAGAGCCAGTTACCTCTTTCGGCGGTCATGAGAAGAAACTCATGGAAGTGCCGCAGTTCGGTTCCATAGAATGAATTCACGCGAACTTCGACGATCAAGGACTGGAGGGACACCGTGACCGAAGGTGGATATAAAACAAGGCGCACCAATCCACGGTTCTCGTTTTTCGCAGAAGCCGAAGTAACCCTTCGCGACGGTACGGGAGTTCGCGGGCAGCTTGCCGAACTAAGCTCGCGCGGCTGCTATATCGACACTCTTGAACCCATTCCTCTTCGTACGAAATTGCATCTCCGCATCTGCGATGGCACGAACTCTTGCGAACTACATGGCAAAGTGCTCTACATGCATTCCGGCGGCGGCTTCGGAATCTTCGGCATGGGCGTGCTGTTTGAGGAAATGGGAACCGAGCAGCACTCCGCGATCAACGCGTGGCTGCGCGAACTCGCCGTGCGTCATGGGAAGGACTCGGGAAACAACTCAATCTCCCAAATCAGAGGCTAAATTGCGCTGGCCGGACACTCCGCGCCACTGACCAGACACGGGGTCTGGGAAAAAAAGGTGGGGCAGACCCGGCGTCTGTGAACTTTTTCGACCCACAACCCAACCCACAATATGCGATGTCTGGTATGACTGCCGCGTAGTTTGGCAGACCCGGCGGTCTTGTAAGTTGTTGTAAAACCTAAACGCGCTACGCTGTCACGGCCGAGGTCGCGACTTAGAGCCTAGTTGTCCCCGTTATTCTTTTCAAACAGTTGAGGAAAGTTTGGAATTCCAGCGTAGGAACAAAGAGGAACAGTAAGAAGGCTCACTTCTCTCATCCCGTCGCAGCAGCTTGACCCTGCCCCTGCAAGATCCCTCGGGCAGCTATTAGTAAGGTGATGCAGCTCTCTATGGTGGCTTCAATGGCCGAGCGTATGTGTCGAGCGTGCTCCGGCTGTTGGCATGACGCAAAGACTCTTGAACGACTTTCAGGTCTTCCCCATCTGCTTTCAAATTCGCTGCATAGCTATTCTTTTTCACCCAGGAAACGCATTTTCGGCATCTTCTCCTCAGGGCGTCGGTTCTCATTGACGGAACACATATCGCGGTAGACCGGGACTCGTCCGGTGACTGGACTTACTAGGGCTTGAATGCAGCCACAAACTGAATAAGGACCAACTCTCGTCTCACCCGAGTAGTCCGAGAGTGTTAATCAGAGCTTCCTTACCCAACCCTTGAACTACGAGCAGATCGTCCGACAGTCGCGCTTACCCGGGCCCTGTATCTTTTGCCAGTTGGTGCAAGGCGAGGCCCTAAATAGCATTGCGGGTGTGCGATTTTCTATGCCGAACGCGCGCTTTGACGAAGTCAAAAGCGTACTCCAGTCCGTGTTCAAGATTGTGTCATTGAAATCGCGGGCCTGCAGGCTGACCTGTAAGTTCGCGGAAATATGTAGTGTGGAACCAATCCACAACAAATAGAAGAAACGGAGAAAGCAAATGAAACGGTTTACTTGGCTCGTAGTCGTTGGATTGATTCTCGGCAGCGTCGCTTTTGCCCAGGACAGCCCAAAAGTGGAAATTACGGGTTACTACTCATATTTTCGTTTTAACCCTGAGAATAGCGGGACACTTAGCAGTCATTCGCTAAATGGAGGCGGCGCAGACATTTCGTATTTCTTCACTAAGATGATTGGAATCAAAGCTGAATTTGGCGGGTATCAGAGCAACAGCGTGACTTTCACAAATGGGATAAGTAGCGCCACGGCGTCAGCCAATCTGTTCACCTACAACGTGGGTCCAGTCGTTAAGTTTCGTTCCGGGAAATTCGAACCTTTCGGCGAGGTACTCTTCGGCGGCGCTCATTCCAGCTTCTACGGCAACCTATGCAAACAGCTGGCAACTTGCGTCGTTAACAACCCAAGCAATAACGCATTCGACTTTGTGATCGGCGGCGGTGTCGACATCCCGCTGACGCACTCCATCGCCTTCCGGCCAGCGCAGGTTGACTACGTGCTCACTCGGTTTGGCAACGGATTCACCGCGGGAAACCAGAATCAAAGCAACTTCCGGTATCAGGCGGGCATTCAGTTCCGGTTCTAACCACGCTGCGGAGAACCGGCTCCGCACAACACGGGAGCAAGACCCGAAAGAAACCCCCTCCTTCGGGTCTTGCCTTTGTGAAGATTCCGTGAATTGCGATTCGGAGGAGGAGTTAAGATGAACGAGAAACTGAATCCTCGGCCCTCAGCAGCAAGCTCCACGTCGCTAGGAGAGAGAAAGTATGTGCTGGGGGATGTGTTCTGGGTTCCCGTTAGCAATTGCAATAATAGGCATCCCGATTCTGCCGTTCCATCTCAGCATCGCCCGGATACCCGTGATGCAAGCGAAGTTTCAAACCCGGTCGAGACGGAGTTGCAAGCGGCATGGAAGTTTCATTAGGGAACGGGGATCCATTCGTTAGGCTGGGTGCTCATGCGCCCTTTTTGAGCTGGTCTAATTCGTGTTTGGGAACGAATAACTCGGCATATCCGCAATCCAAACAGACCACGACCTTCCGGACAAAGTTAACGGGAGTGAGATTCAGTTTTTCGATCGGACGAAATGCAACTGAAAAATCCCCTGAGAAGTCCTGTTGCTTCTCGGAAGCACAACTCTTGCAAGTCATCTCTCCCCCAATTAGGTCAACCTGCGGGCGGACTTCCAGCTTACCATCACCGTTTCACAGCGTGAAACACTTAGGCTGGATTTTGGGCCACTTGCTGGACTTCGCTCAAGAAGAAAGGCCGGACTCGGCCTACTCATGATCGAACCCCGTAGTTTAGGTGTCCAAAGTCGCTGTCTCTTTTGACAGTGTTCGTGAGTCCTTTCACAGGGCAAGTTGAGATGGGACGCCTTTTGCCGGGTTCAGCTCAAGATTGATGCTTCGACTCCAACCGGGATAGCTGGCCGTGGGGGCGAAGGTTATTACGTAGCGCCCCGGACACTGCGGGTTACCAATTGCAAAAAACTCGAATACTCGTGGCCGATGACCATAGGCCCCTTTTGGAACTCCTTAAGGGTTTCTTGGAGCCGACCTTCGATGTCGTCGGTTGTGTGCGGGACGGTGAATCCCTGGTAGAAGCTGCCGGGAGACTGCAGCCAGACGTGATCGTCACCGACATTTCGATGCCGGAACTCAATGGTATAGACGCAGCCATTAAGTTGAGAGAATCCTGCTCCTCCTCGAAGATCATATTTTTGACGGTGCATGCGGACCCAGATTTCGTCCAGGCCGCTTTCAAAACGGGCGCAGTCGCATATGTTTGGAAGCTGCGGATTGCGACAGATCTCCTGGTTGCAATCGGCGAGGTGCTCGCGGGGCGGATCTTTATTTCTTCATTCGAATCAACCGTGTGAACCGCAACGCTGGCTGGTGAGCAGCAACATTTCTGCTGGAACCTGAGGGCTCGACCCAAGTTTAAGCGGAAATTTTCCGAGCCCCAGGCTGCGATTTGCGCACTCTACTTTTCGCGTTGAAAGGATTCCCATGAAACGAATCAGGTTGTTGTATCGGAATAAACGGAGAAGGATTTTGCTTGTGCTCGCCGGATTGCTGCTTTCCACGCATCCGGCGGGTGCCAAACTAGCTGTCGATTTCAATCCCAATCTTGATTTTTCAAAATTCAAAACCTTTGCGTTTATTGGAGGCGTTGAACAACTTGTCCGGATGCAGCTGAATCCGGAGCAGCTCAATAATCAGATTCACCGAGCCGTCACCCGTGAATTGACAGCCAAGGGACTGCGCGAGGTGGACCCAGGTGAAAATCCAGACTTGGTGGTTCGGTATTGGGTCAACAGCGAGAAGGACTTTAATGTAGCAGCGAATACCAACTGGGGGGTCTACGGCCCTTACTACGGTTATCACTGGGGGTTCATGTACTATTCCATGGACACTTACACCACCCACAAGGGCACCCTCGGCATTGAACTGATTCAGGATAAAGAACGCGATCTTGCCTGGCGCATGTTTGTGAGCGTGAAGATCATCAATACCGACCCTGATAAGATTTGGAAGACCGCCGACAGCAACATCAAAAATGCCTTCAGCCGCTACCCACCTTCTCCCAAAGACATCGACGCAAAGAAACAGCAATGGGCCAAAGAAGACGCGGCCAAGAAGTCTTCGCAACCCTGATAATGGAAAATCTAAGTCCTTGTACGGCATATGCCTGCGTATCCCGGTTGAGGAGACAACCGGCGTAGGATTCGGTCCTTTTGCCAACATTTAGCGGCTAGCAGAACTGACAGGTGCCTAATCAGGTCAGGGCACATGACACTTGACGTTGGAAAGGGCGATTTTCGCTAGGACATTTCGGCGGCCTCACAGGTGCATAGATCTGAGTTACATATCGCGAGCTTTGACCGCAAAGATCCCAACTAGAAGTAAATGACTCAGGTCACCAGGAATTCCGGCCACGACAACCTCTAGTGCACCAATTCAATTGCGCCCTCATTCGAGCGATAAGTTGACGAACCAAGAAGGAGACCGAGGCAAATGCCCCTAAATTGGAAAGTCTGGCCGCTGTTCGTAATTGCAGTGATGCTGACCGTTTCGGGTAATGTCCCGCAAACCGTTGCGGCACAGTTAAGCAGGCCTGCCTTTCACGAAGACTTGGGGGTCGATCCGGCCTCACAAAGTTTCCCTGACTCGCACTGGGAATTTTGTCTTAATCGGCATCAAATCAGAGAGAACGATGAATGTCTCGGATGCCAGATCAACTCTGGGGGAAGTTCTAATCTCGATGCACCTGAAGTTGATAGGCTCGATAGCGGCGGCTTGGAAGGCCATTACCCCAAGTTTATGAATCACGGCGAGCAGGTAGTTCAAACTGATGTTGGTTCAAACCAGGTCCCGACTCCTCTGCCAATAGCAAGCGCCCCATCGGACGACTTTCACGAGTTGCTTGAAGATTCTAACTCGTCGAGAGATCCCGACGCAGTGTCGCCCTTGCCCGACCCACCGCAACCCTCTGATCAGGGGTGGCACGTTTCAATTTCCCCGTACTTGTGGTTGCCTGGGTTGCACGGCACAATCGGCGCGCTAGGCCATGACGCCAGCGTGGACGCAAGTTTCAGTGACATCTTTTCTAATTTTAGTTTTGCTTTGATGGGTGCCCTGGAACCTCGCTACAACCGCATCGTGATGCCGCTTGATTTCATGTGGATAAAACTTTCCAACGATAAAGCACTTCCCTTCGACGTTGGGGCGACGTCGGTAAAGGTTAAGGTCAACCTGGATGTTCTGTCGCAGAAAATAGGCTACCGCGTTATTGATGCGAAGAAGTTTAAGGTCGATGCGGTCGCCGGCTTTCGGTACTGGCATGTGGGGAATACCCTCAACATACAGTCTTCCCGGAATAACCCGGAATTCTATTCCTCCGCGGACTGGGTTGACGGGGTTGGGGGGGCCAGAATTCAGGCCGTACTTTCACCAAAGCTCGTTCTGACGATTGCAGGAGATGCCGGAGGGGGTGGGGCGAATTCGGATTACCAAGTGGCAGGGCTCATCGGTTGGAAGTTCAAGAGATTTGTTCTACAGGGTGGATGGAGGTATCTGGCGGTGAATTATCGCCCCGGTAGCGGAACTATCTTGGACGTGGCAATTTCAGGCTTGGTCATGGGTATGACGATTCCCCTAAAGTAGATTTTTGGCATCCTGCTCGCAGCCGGTTTCCCTTCCCCGCCCCACGTTCCTCACGCCGCTGTGTGACAACGGGGCCAGAGTGGGGATGATGTCTTGCCAACTGAGCTTAACTCCGCGTCGGGAAGTGTCCAGATTTTGTGCATAAATGCTGAGGCATGGGGCCTGATCAACGGCAGATCAGGAATTCTAAGTTTGTGGTCGTGACGTAGGCTGATGCATTTTCCCTGGCGCGATAGTCCCCACCCAAGTTAGTCCGTGCGATCTCGCGAACGAAAAGATAATTCTCGCCGGTTCCAGCGCCTAGCGCAAAACTGACACCTGTAGACTTTGACAGATGCTGCGATCCCTGGGATATGGCCGACTAGGCCGTAGAAAATGGACTTAAAGAAGGGCTATGGGCAACACGTTGAATCACATCGAGCCAGGGTCCGTCGCTGGTGGGGATTTCTTGCAGCGATCGCTTTTTCCAGTATCGCTTTTGGTCCTGATTGTGCCCATTGTGGCAGACAACCAAGTCAAAAGATGAAGAAACCATTCATGTCCTCATCCGCCGGAGACGCGGAAGTACATTTTCGGACCAGCTCGATGGCTTCGCCCAGCCGGCGGTGGTTGGTACTCGTTCCGCTCCTATTTGCAGCAGCCTGCAATAACCCGACAGGGTCCTCCCGGGGAATTCCGTCCACTGGCGAGTGGCGCACGTTCGAAGGTACTTGGTCTGCTTCAGGTACGCGACAGACACTCAACCTCGAGACGAATCACCACGCCTCAATTTTCGATCTAACCGGATCGCTGTTATTGATCGGGGATCAGGGGCTTGGAGTTGGATTCAAGGCACAAGCCATAGGCCTCACTGATAGCCTCGAAGGCATGCAGGGCCGGTGTGTTTGGACTGACGAACGCGGCGACAGAGTTTATAGCGTGTTGAAGGGCGTATTTGTCGAAACGGGAAACCACATCGTGGGCACGATTCAGGGAGGGACTGGCCGTTACGCCGGGGTGACCGGGGAGTATACCTTTCAGTGGAAATTCATTGTTGAGTCGGAGGATGGCACCGTTAGCGGGCGGGCAGTCGACCTTAAGGGCCGGGCGCTGTTAGTCCCCACGGCCGAGGCGCATAGCAGAGAAGGCGGAAAATGAAGGCCGGAACAACCAACCTCCGCAGTCTGCTCAAACAAGCCCTTTCGTTCGCCCTGGCCTTTGCAATTTGGTTCTCGCCAATACCCGCTGGACTGACAAAAGAGGCGTGGCATCTGTTTGCCATATTTGCAGCGGCTATCTTCGCCGTCATTCTGAACTCATTTCCACTCTTGACAGCCTCGTTGCTGGCGGTAGCTGCTGCGGTGCTTACTCGCACCGTCGATCCCAGCAAGGCCTTTGCAGGGTTCGCCAACGCCAGCGTACTCCTCGTTGTCGTAGCTTTCCTCGTCGCCAATGCCGTTGTGAAGTCGGGACTGGGACGGCGCATCAGCTTGATTGTTGTGAGCGTATTCGGGCGATCCACGCTCGGCTTGGGCTACAGTATTTTTCTCACCGACGCCATGATTGCGCCGGCGTTCCCAAGCAATACGGCCCGCGGCGGTGTGCTCTACCCCATCATTCTCTCTCTCGCCCAAAATTCCGGCTCCAAACCGGACGACGAGAAGAATCGCCGGATGGGCGGCTATCTCATGTTCTGCGGAATGGCCAGTCTGAGCGTCTCGTCAGCCCTCTGGCTCACAGCCACCTCGGGCAATCCAATCGCCGTCACATTGGCCGAGCAATATGGGGTGAAGATTAACTTCGGCACATGGATGATTGCGGCGTCGATTCCGATATTGACGATGATCGCCTCGCTTCCTCTCATCCTATACAAATTGTTTCCACCCAGCGTGACACAAACACCCGATGCGCCGAAGGCCGCACGCGACGCTCTGCGCACCATGGGACCTCTTACGCGAGACGAATGGATCGTTGCGGTGGCTTTTGCGTTCATGGTGACTGGATGGGTGATGGCGGGGACCCTGAACTTGAGTCTCGCTGCGGTAGCGTTCGCCGGTCTTGGGGCGCTGCTTGCAACCAATGTCCTCTCGCTTGAAGACATTAATCTGCAGGGAGGTACGCTGGTCACCTTTATTTGGCTCGCAGTGCTGTTTGCATTGAGCGGCCAGTTGAACGAACTCGGCTTCATGGGTTACGTCGGAGGGCGACTGACTTCTCTGCTCGGTGGCATCACCTGGCCCGTTGCGTACGTCGTTCTGTTGGTGCTTTACGTATTGATGCACTATATGTTCGTCAGCCAGACCGCGCAGATATTGGCTCTCTTCGACGTATTCCTGGGTGTCGGCGTGAAGACCGGCGTTCCCGCGCCCTTAATGGCTTTTGCCCTGCTCTTTGCGAGTAGCTACTTTTCGACGATTACCCCCCAAGGCGGTAGCCAAAACGTGATCTTCGTGGGGAGCAGCTACCTCACTCAGGGTGAACTCTACCGACTTGGTTTGTTGACTACGGTTTACTGCATGCTTCTGTTTTTGCTGATCGGCACGCCTTGGTTACTTTTCGTGGCTAGGTGACGCAGGATTCAGGAACAGTGGATTCACAAAAGGAGCGCCTCACGTGGAACCTCCCATTTCCGCTCTACTTTTTGCTTTGCTACTTCTCATCGGCATGCTGCTTCTGCTCGAAATCGGCCGCCGTTATGGTGTCCGGCGCCGTCCGAATGAGTCGGAAGGCGAACGCGGCGGTCTTGGCACAGTCGAGGGGGCGGTTTTCGCCCTGTTTGGTTTGATGGTGGCGTTCACCTTCTCGGGAGCGGCAGCCCGGTTTAACGAGAAAAGGATGTTGACCGCCGAGGAGGTTAATTGTATCGAGACCGCTTATCTGCGCTTGCGCCTGCTGTCCCCTGCGACACAGCCTGCACTTCAGGAATTGTTTCGCCGCTATGTGGACTCACGGCTGGAGACTTACCGAAGGCTCCCGAATATGGCGGCAGCCGAAATGGAGATGGCCGAATCAAAGAAGATTCAGGAGGAGGTCTGGAACCAGGCAGTAGCAGCAACTCAACTTTCCGATTCTCATCCCTCCGCGGGCCTGTTGCTGCTCCCCGCGCTAAATAACATGATCGACATCTCCACCACCCGCACCATGGCGCTGCGACTTCATCCTCCGAGGATCATCTATGCACTTCTGTTCGGCCTGGGTCTCATATGCTCCCTGCTGGCAGGTTTTAGGATGTCAAGCGGTCATCACCGGAGTTGGCTGCATATTCTCGGTTTCACAGTCCTCACAGTTATCATCGTTTACGTCATGCTCGACGTCGAGTACCCACGCGCGGGATTAATCCGCCTTGAATCCGCCGACCAATTTTTGGTCAATCTCCGCGAGCGTATGAAATAACGGTCGTGAGTCCCTTCTAGCGATGGGATCATCTTGGCACCTCCGGTCCAATGAGGGAGCCCCTTCTGTATTCTGAATCAGCGAGCAACTGAGTTCACCATTTCTACACTAAGCGCTCCTCCATTAACTTAGGCATTCACAGTCATCGGGAGTTGGCGCCTCGATCCGACGATAAATTCCGATCAGCTAACTGACACGGTAAGGAGGTAGAGGTGAATCCCGCCATCAACATACCCTTCATGGTGACTGGTATTTTTGCTAGTCGACGGAGTCCAGCTAATAGAACTAGCGTTTAACGCAGGAACATTATTACCCCTTCGCGACCTAGCGCAGGTGTGGAGTGAGCTTTGCTCGCAGTTGCGTCTAGCCGGCGCTGATAAGGAAAAACGATGACACTCAACGACATATGGAAATCCAAGATTCGTAACTTCAGATACGGTGGACTGATGCTCGCCACGCTCTTACTTACTGGGGTCACAGTCGCTCTTTCCGCGGATGACAGAAAAGTGGAGACCATCGACGCGACAGCCATGGGTACCAGCACACAGCTGGGTAGGATGGTCAACGTGAAGGTGACCATCTACGAATACTCCACAGAAGAGGACAGACAAATTCTCATTGAAGCCTTCAAGCAGGGCCAGAACCAGGGATTGGTGAATGCGCTCACCAAGATGAAATCCGTTGGGCGTATCGCCATCACGGGTACGCTAGGCTACGACCTTAGTTTCATTCGCCTGATCCCAACTCCCACGGGCCGCAAGATCCGCTTCGTCACCAACCGCATGATCAGATTCGGTGAGGCGTATTACAACACCCAAACATCCGAATTCAACCTGACGGCGGGCGAGATCAATCTTAACGATTCCGACACGAAGAAGAGCGCCGGCACTCTCTTCCCGGCGGCACAGTTGGTGATCAATAAAGAGGGACAGCTCGAATTTCAGCTCAACCAAAACGCCTGGACACTTAACAACATTATCGATTGGAACAAGCCCGAGGGGCTCAAATAGGAATGCTTGAAACGTTCGGGGGGCCAGGTTTTGGCGTTGGCATTGCCAGAGAAATGCATTCGTTAAAGAGGTAGGCGGGAGGCCGCTGTCCCACGTTCTGGTTATTCATTTCATAGGAGTGAGGTGCGCTGATGAAGTTTTATCGAAACCTGATGATTTGCTGTTTTCTATTCATCCTGCCGATCCTCGTGACGAGCCTCATCGTTGGCCAGGACACCAAGAAGAAGATCAAGGGCGATGTCTGCTCTGCTGCCAATCCCGCTGGTATTTGTGCCGCAGCGAACACTTGCGGTTCCGCTTCTGCTCCATGTTCGATCGACATCAGGCGTAGCGGAGGCTCCTACGCCACTGCAACCCCTGGCATTCCCGACGCCAAGTCAAACAAAGCCTTCTGCATCAAAGTAGGCACCAGTGTCACCTTTATGAGTAGTTCCAAGAACACGGGCTTCGTGATCGACTACGGCAGCACCGACCCGTTTGATCACGAGGGCGCAATCATAGGCGGCTCGGATCGCCCCATTACCGTCACCGCCAAACATCCCGGTTGCTACACCTACTCGGTCGGAGCCTGCACGCCCGGCACCGTCTACGGGATGTGTGGCAACGCCAATACCCAGCTGATCATTTCGGCCGACTAATTTCCACTCCCGCTTAGTGCGTCTCGTTCGCGCGAGACGCACATCACTGGTCGCGTGGAAACATAAAAGTGACATTCGCAAGGCTTGTAACTAGGGTCACGCTGATAGTCTGGTGGCACTGCCACTGTGAACGTCAACCGAATTTGCCGTGCCGACCAAGGAGCCCATATGCCCGCTCGGCGAAATCCTTCAAAGCTCAATGTGACTGCCCTTGCAATGCCCCTGGCAATTGCCTTCTTTGCTCTCACGGGATGCACTTCCAAGCCGAATTCTCCGCCGTCGGCCCAGCAGTCAACCGCTCCGGCCACTCCGGCTGTAACTCCCCCTACCATTGACACCACGGACGCCAGTACTGGCAAGCAAACCACGGTACTGGCGCTGCCGAACGACTTTGGCCGCGCCACTGGCGATTGGGATCAAATCGCCAAACGCGGAGCCCTCCGCGTCTTAGTGGTCATCAATCGGACCGGCTTCTTTTACGACAAGGGCCGTCCTCGCGGAGCCATCGCCGAGGCCATGGAGGAATTCGCCATGGTAATCAACAAGCAGCTCAAGACCGGGGCGAGGAAATTCAAGGTGGTCTACCTCCCCATGCCTCCCGGACAATTGCTGGCAGCGTTAAACGATGGCACTGGAGACATCGCTTGCACCGGCATCATCATCACTCCGGAACGCGAGAAACTCGTCGACTTCACCGCACCCATTGCTGGCGACGTCAGACTGGTCGTGGTCACCTCCAAGTCCTTTCCTGCCATCAACAGTGTTGACGACTTGAGTGGAAAGGCCATCTACGTCAACGGGGCCACCCTGGCAAAAGCAGAGCTCGATAAGTTAAACGAGCGATTCAAGCAGGCTGGTAAGCCAGAAATAGAAGTCAATGCGGTGGATCCGAATTTAACAGAAGAAGATTTGCTCGAAATGGAGAATGCCGGACTTATACCCACGACCGTGGCGTTCAACTTCCGCGCTCAACTATGGGCCAAGGTGCTTCCCAATATCGTCGTGACTCCCGCCGTCATCAAGGAAGACGGAAAGCTGGGATGGGCTATGCGCAAGGGCAGCCCCCAATTGAAAGCAGTCATGGACGATTTCATCAAAACGCACGGCCAAGGAACGGTGTTCGGGAATACAATCATCAAGCGCTACGCGAAAGACACCAAGTGGGTCAAAAATTCCACCTCCGAAGCGGAGATGAAGAAGTTCCAATCCTACGTGCAGTATTTTCAGAAATACGCAGCTGAATACAATTTCGATTACCTTATGCTCGCTGCCCAGGGGTATCAGGAATCCATGCTGAATCAAGACCGGGTCAGTCCCCGCGGCGCGGTCGGCGTCATGCAAGTTTTGCCGAAATACGCCGCAGCCAAGCCCATCTCCATTCCGAACGTCCGCGATCCAGAAAACAACATTCACGCAGGCGCCAAGATGCTGGCGCATATCACCAATACTTACTTCAACGAGCCCGGCATCGACCATATGAACAAAACTCTTTTCACCTTCGCTGCATACAACGCGGGCCAGAACCGCATCGTTCGCTTACGCAAAGAAGCGAAGGAGGAAGGCCTCGACCCCAACAAGTGGTTCGGGAATGTGGAACTGGTTGTGGCAAAAGACATCGGGCAAGAGACCGTACAGTACGTGGCCAATATCTATAAGTATTACGTGGCTTACAAAATGGCGCTAGAGCAGAAGAGAACCCGCGAACAGGCCAAACAAACTGTGAAACCTGACTGATCAATGCGATCAAGACAACCCAACGGATCTGACTGAACAGTGTTTGCTCCTCGATCACATTTTACGACGCTCGCGCCAACATGACGTAGTTGCCATTACTCAACGCCGCTGTTATAGTTTTCGGCCGCCGCGATGGCCTACAGCATCTGGAATTGTGCAGATTTCAGCGGCGCGACCTTATTACCAACATTGCGCACGGCTCTACCCAGAATATCCAGCACACCGAACACAGGCGTCGAGGAATCGTATTTGCTCAACCTGTAACGTCGTGAGGAATTCTCCAATCTTCTGAGTACATCAGGTTCGCACCTCCAGGGGCTTGCCCTCTTGTGTTCCGGGTGAGCTTGAGCACGGACCAATTCCATCGTGACAAGCGAGGGGGAAATGAACTCACCTTCAGTGGGGAGTAGTTCAAGGCAGGCCTGCCGGCAATTGCGGGGTACGCCTGACACTTCTAACAGTAGGAGGCAGAGTGGCTCACCCTTAGCTTCGATGTGTGGAATCTGGCAACCCTCCATAGAGAGTCGGAGAGATACAAATGACGATGAAGAGAGGGACAATTTTTGTTCTCTGCGGACTGGGCGCCTTATGGCTTTCTGCATGGCCCGTTGCTGCGCAATCGGTTATTGAGATGTCGCATGGCTACTTCCACGTGCTGCATGCGCAATCGCAATTCTTCGATGAATCACGGGATGACTTGCCGCCCCTTACGGCAGACACGCAAACGCTGCACGACACTCTATTCGATATACCGATAGGAATGTCACCGAAGAGATCGGATGGAATCGGAAGGGCGGTGACAAACCCATCTGAGAATGCCTCAATCCAGCCGGCAGTAGAGCCGAAAGCAGACATGAGAGTCCGCTGGATGCCTGCGATGATGGAATCTCTGTACTACACGGGAATCATGCATGCGTTTCGTACCGCTACCGAACCCGGAACACGGGACACGCTGAACGGGCACTGGTTTCAGAACTACGCCCACTCGTTGGGCAGTCTGCGGGGCTGGAGCGACGGCGATAGCTTTATGGCGCCGTATGTGGGCCATTCCATCGAAGGATCGGTGTTTGGGTACATCTTGAGACAGAACGATCCGCGATACAGAACTGTGCAATGGGGAGACGGGCGGGATTACTTCATCAGCGTACTGCGATCGATGGCATTCAGCGCCGTGTGGCATACGCAATGGAAAATCGGACCGGCAAGCGAGGCTTCCTATGGGAACGTGATGTTGCATGCGTCGCCAGGATTCGTCACGTTGGTGGACACCCCCACGTTGGGAGCAGTCACGATGATCGCGGAGGACGTTGCGGACCGGTACTTGATCACGGGCCTGGAAAACCGAACTGGCAACCGGGCGGCGATCATTCTGGCGCGATCCTTTTTGAATCCCGGCCGCACTTTTGCCAACATGATGGCATTCCGCGTACCTTGGAGCCGCGACACGCGGCTTGGACTGTTTGGAGAGAGTGGGAAAACGCGCAACCAATTGTTGGCTGAGTACAGAGCGGGGGTAGGGCCAAAACCATTCATATTTGAACGCCGGTCCGGGTGGGAGCAAGGCGTCGAATTCCATCGCACCTACCCGAAAGAGGCGCCCATAGAATTGGCAGCATTCTCGGTGTACGAGAGTTTCCTCGGTGGAGGCAGCTGCATCGGTGGCGGCGGCTCGGGGGCGGCTCGAGTGAGTCCGACGCTTCAGGTAGTGACGGAAGTGAGCGGGTGCCAGGTACTGCACATGCCTGAGTCTAACCAGAGCGGAGATTCGTTGTTCTATGGCGGCGGCTTGAGATGGACACCTCGGGCAGCTCAGAAATTCTCTCCTTACGCTGAATTTCTGTTTGGGGGACGGAAGGTGACTCATGAGACGGATAACCCGGAGTTGCGAACAAAGTTGATGGAAGAATGGAATGACGGTAGCGGAACGTTGGCCCACTACCCAAAACGCGAGGACTGGTCTGTGGAAGTGTCCAACAATGGGCCGAGTGTTGCACTGGGCGGGGGAGTGGATGTGGTGTTGACGAGGGCTTTTGCCTGGCGCCTGGTAAGCGTGCAGTACACACACACCTGGATGGGGGATCTGGGTACAATTCACCCACAAGACGGTGTGCGGGTGACGACTCAGGCGGTCCTACGGATCGGTACGTGGTAGCGTCGCTTCGTAGATATCCCACCGTGACGTTCTCCATTCTGCCCAAGGGTATCCAACCCCGAGATCTGGCGCCTCTTGTATGAGACGGACCGACAGAGCTTTGCCTGATCCAGTCATTGACTCCAGATCCGGAAAGCAATGGTAGAGCTAATGTTGAATCCACTGGACCACCCAATTCTGATGTTTGTGATCTCGATGCCCGCATTGTGGTTTGGAGCGCGCGTGGGCGCAATCTTCCATAGCCGACTTGGAAACCTAGACACAAATATGATGGAGGATTTCAAGATCGTCCTTGGTGCGACCCTGACATTATTGGGGCTCATTGTCGGCTTCACCTTCTCGATGGCAGTCAGCAGGTACGATCAGCGCAAAATTCTTGAGGAACAGGAAGCCAATGCGATCGGGACCGAGTATGTTCGGGCGGACTTGTTGCCAGCCGCCGACGGAGCGAGAGCGCGCGCCTTGCTGAAGAGCTATCTCGATGAGCGGATCCTTTACTTCACAACTTCCAACGCGCAAATTGCAGAGCAAATTAACGTCCGGACCGCGCGACTGCAGAAAGAAATGTGGCTGACGATCGTTGGGCCCGCGTCTGATCACCCAAATCCAGTGACTGCTCTGGTTGTTGGGGGTATGAATGACGTCTTGAATTCGCAGGGATACACCCAGGCAGCCTGGTGGAATCGAATCCCGCCCGCAGCCTGGGCGCTGCTCTTCTCCATCGGGATCTTTTGCAACGTATTAATAGGTTATTTCGCGCAAGATAGAAGCGCATTTCTGCTCTGGATCCTGCCGATTGCCCTGGCTATCTCACTCTTTCTGATCGCGGATATAGATTGCCCGCTGCGAGGAGTGATTCGGGTTTATCCCCAAAATCTCGAAACCCTTGCGAATTCCTTTCGCTCTCAGTGAAGCCTGTCTGACAGGTTCCCTGTCAGTTTTGCCAGTTTTTGATCCTCCCTAGCTGTCTTAATCT
>Ga0247666_1000154_pt1 | contig 28963 bp, 29 predicted proteins | sample CNK07_metaG_FD_183025 | JGI IMG/M metagenome (GOLD analysis project Ga0247666, IMG submission 183025) | Soil microbial communities from Purdue University Martell Research Forest, Indiana, United States - CNK07 | ecosystem: Environmental > Terrestrial > Soil > Temperate forest > Bulk soil...
GACGAGATCGTCGCCAGCGGCTCCGCCGACGCGGTAATGCTGGCGCGGGAACTGCTCCGCGATCCGTACTGGCCGCTCCATGCCGCGCGAGCGCTCGGCGCCGAGGTGAAATGGCCACCGCAATATGAACGGGCGAAAACGTGAACGGGGGTCGGGAATCGGGGGTCGGGGGTCGGGGGTCGGAGCAGGCATCGCCTCCGTCCGCGCTCCGACGATCGACTCTGACTTCCCCACTTCTGACTTCTCGCGTCGCACTTCTGACTTCTGACTTCTGATCTCTGATCTCTGATCTCTGACTTCCCTGATCTCCGACCCCCGACCCCCGACTCCCGACCCCCGCAAGGAGCTAATGATGCCCACCGCAACTCTCAATGCCGCGCAGAGCGGAACCTTCCACCTCGGCGGCGATCTCCCCGTCTACCGCCTCGGATTTGGTGCGATGCGGATCACCGGGAATGGTGTGTGGGGACCTCCCAAAGATCATGTGGAAGCGATCGACGTCCTTCGGCGTGCCGTCGCGTTGGGCGTGAATCTGATCGATACGGCGGAATCGTATGGTCCTCATGTCAGCGAAGAGCTGATCGCCGAGGCTCTGTATCCGTATCCGAAAGGCCTGGTGATCGCGACGAAGGGTGGATTGGAACGGACCGGTCCCAACCAGTGGCCCGTCAACGGAAGGCCGGAGCGTTTGCGCGAAGGGCTGGAAGGCAGCCTGCGCCGGCTACGGCTCGATCGTATCGACCTCTGGCAGTTGCATCGCATCGATCCTGATGTCGCCGAGGAGGATCAGTTCGGCACGATCCGGGAGTTTCAGAAAGAGGGGAAGATTAAGCACGCCGGACTTTCGGAAGTGACAATCGAGCAGATCGAGCGGGCACGAAAGGTCTTCGACGTCGTCTCTGTGCAGAACCGCTACAACCTCGCCGATCGCGAATGGGAGCCGGTGCTCGACTATTGCGATCGGGAGAACATCGGATTCATCCCCTGGTTCCCGCTGCAGACCGGCAAGCTGGCTGGAAAGAATGGACTGCTGAACACCATCGCATCGCGCCACCACGCCACGCCGGCGCAAATCGCGCTTGCCTGGCTGCTCAAACGCTCCAAGGTCATGTTGCCGATTCCGGGGACGGGGCGCGTCAACCATCTCGAGGAGAACATCGGAGGGGCGTCGATCGAACTGTCCGATGAGGAATTCGACGCCATCAGCGGCTAGGGTTGTTTCTCCCAATCGTCGCGAACGATTCCGTAATAGTCGATGTCGATGGGCTCGTCCCACTTGACGATGTGCTGGCGCATCGTTCCTTCGTGCTGCATGCCGACCTTCAGCAGCACGCGCCCCGAGGCCGGATTGCGTGTGAAGTGACACGCGAAGACCCGATTGACACCAATATCGGCGAACGCATAGTCGACGACCGCCCGCGCCGCTTCCGTCACGTAGCCATGTCCCCAGTACGGAACGCCGAGCCAGTACCCGATCTCCGCACGCCGGTGTTTCTGCTCGATGTGCAGCCCGATCGCGCCCATGGCTTCGCCGGCGCTACTCAGGGCGTCGCCGCGCATCGTTATGGCGAAGATGAGATTGGGAGACTGCTCATCATGCCCCTTGATCCACTCTTCCGCCGCTCCCTCGGGATACGGATGCGGGATGAGAAGGGTGTTCGCCGCGATCTCACGGTCGCCAGCCAGACGCTGTACCGCCGGCGCGTCCGCAAGCACGAACGGCCGCAGCACGAGACGTTCGGTCGTGATGGTCGGGCGATGCATAGTGTTGTTGCGGATGTCGCGTTTCGGGGGTCGGGTGTAGGAGATAGTAACTCGCGGGTGTCGGGTGTCGGAGATAGTTGCTTTTGTTTGCTACGACCCCCGACTCCCGACTCGCGACCCCCGCGGATCGCTCCGACCCCCGACTCCCGACCCGCGACCCCCGCGAACAGTTACTGCTTCTTCGGCTCGCTCTCAGCCGGCTTTGCTGCGGCTACTGGCATCGCGAAAATCGCCTTGTCAACCTTCGGATCGAGGTCGATCTTCTCGAATGCGATGGTCCGTCCGCCCATTCCTTCCTTCCCCTTTTGATGACTCTCGATCGAGTAGGGGAAGTAGAGACCATTCACTTCTTTGTAGTCGCCGATCGTCGTTTCCGTCTCGACGTCCTGGCCCATCATGTTCACCGTCGATTCGGAGCGGATGACGAGGTAGGTCTCGGCGTCGAGATAGAGGTTCGACTCTTTGCCGTCCTTCGTCGTGACTTTCAGCTTGTAGGCCGGCGTGCCCTGCACGTCCTCTTTTCCGACGTACTCGACCTTGTTCCCCTTGGTCTTGTAGTCGAAGGTGGGACCGTCAAAGTCGGCCTCGGTGCGGATGTCCTTCAACTGCTCTTCGGCCATCTTCTGCGGATCTTTGTTGCCCTGGAACGGCATCACCATCCAGCCGGTCGTCCCGTCGTATGCCTGGCTGCCGGTCATTCCCTGAATCGTGAAATCGACGCGCATCTGGGAAGGGCGCGCCTTGATGAGCGTGAAAGGAGCCTCGATCGGCCCCATCTTCATCTTGCCGGTCATCTGCACCGACTTCAACGCCATGAGCTTGTCCTTCCCACCCATCGCTTTGAGGTTCTTCTCCAGCAATTCATCGGCCGTCTGACCGAACGCCGAGATTGCAAGCAGCACCACGGCGCAGAGCGAAAGCAGCAGTTTCTTCGACATGAATCCTCCTGGTTGTGTTTGGACGTTTTGATTGTTTCATACGAACGCCGGCGGGCCGGGTTTTCTGCCCGTCGGCGCGTTAACCCTGGCGGGCACGAAGAGAGGCCGCAGTTTCGCGAACGGTATCGTTCCTCAAGGGCTCGCTAGCCTCGACTGGTATGGCGACTCGTATCCCACCTTTCCGGACAAGACGCACTTCCCGCTCCGCTGGCTCGATCTCAACCCGGCCATCTCGGCAGGTAATGCGCAACGCCATTCCGGGCTCCAGATGAGCCTCATCGCGAATCGTTCTCGGAAGCACAAGCCGGCCAGCGGCATCCATGGTTGAGAACGTCCGGCGCTTCACGGTTCAGGTATTAGACCTCGGAGCGCTGGATGTCGCCACAATCACCTCCCGCACCCGCGCCCGGATCTCGCCAGGCTCGGCGGTGAGACGATCACGCTCCGCAGCCTCCAGCAACGAGCGGAGTGCGCGATAAGCGTCTCCCCGATCCGACTGCTCGCGGACGAGGAGCGACGGGTCGGCGCCACTGGTGACGAGCCAGGCGTCGACCGCGGCGCGTGTCTCGGCCGGAGTCTCGCGCAAGAGCGACCGCGTTTCGCGCCGGATGCGCATCGCGCGCTGCACGCGCGGCCCCGTGATGGCGATCAAGATCGCGATTGCCGCGAGCACACCCGCGGCAGGCAGCGACCGGCGCGCCGCTTCGAGCCGGGCATCGTGCGGCGGTGGCGTCGCAGCCGGCGGATTGGCAGCAGCACTCGCCGCTTCTACGAGCACGCTCCGCTCCTCGCAGCGAAGGTCGCGCCTCGCACCGGCCGGCGTCAGGATCGTGCTCACGAGCGGAGGAACGACGAACACGCCGCTGCTCGATGGAAAAATCAGAAATTTCCACCGCCGCGTCATCGTGCCTTCGCGACGCTCCACCGTCACTCCCTTCTCGGCGATCTGCATGCTTCCGTCGAGCGCGTGTGCAAACGCGGGCGGCGGCGCGGCGCGTAAATTCGCCCGGCCGCTCATCACCACGTCGATCGACACCGGCCCTCCGCTCTTCTGCTGCGGCGCCTGACATTGCATCGAGACATCGCCCACCGTCGCGACGGGCGGTCCGGGCGGAATCGGCCGCGCCTCGATCGTCAACGCGGCGGAACGGCGATGGATGTCGAAGAGCGTCCCTTCGAACAACCCGAAGGGGTTTCCGATCTCCGAGCGACGCATGACCTGCCCCTCGATCGACATCGGCTCGACGGTCAGCGTGCCGCTGCGCAACGGGAAGAGCGCCACGCGGCGGATGACGAGCTTCTGCATCGGCACACCGCCGACGACGACCTGTTGCAAGGTCTCGTTGCGCACGTCGAGCTCTTCGGTCCAGAAGTCGCTGAACTTCGGAAAGTCGCCCAACCCGTGTTGCTGCACGTTGGCCGCGTTGTAGATCGTCCAGGTCACGATGACCTGCTCGCCGACAAACGCGCTCGTCTTCTCCGCCTCGGCCACCAGGAAGATCGGATCGCGGCCCGTCGCCAGCAATTCGTGCAGGATGCGCACGGGATCGTTGCTCCCAGACGTGCGGTCAGGAAGCACCTGAATCGATACCGGCGCCATCGTCTCGAACTGTCCGCCGCTCGTTCGCAAAACCACTGGCCCAATCAGCGCCGCTCCCGCTCCTCGGGGATGCGCGATGTAGGTGAAGACTTTTCGCCGGGTCGACTGGCCGTTGATCCACGAAAACTCCGAGGAGACCGAAGGCGATCCGTCGATGACGAGGTTCTGCAGCGGGAGCGGGACGCTGTCGAGCGACGCGAACGCGTCGGTGAGCGACACCGTAATCGTCACAGTGTCATCGACGGAGAGCGTGTGTTTGTCGACCTGAATGTCGGTCGCGAGCAGCCGGGCCGCCAGGAGGAAGCAGAGAACCGCAAATGCCGAATGCTTAACGCGGCGCGGAACGCCTTTCTCACGCAACACGGAACATTCAATTCCACCTCTCACCCTCACCACCCCACATGCAGATTCTCGCGGGTGGGCTTGTGCATCCGCGTCAGCTCTTCCTGTTCCTGCTGTTGCACGGACCGCAACAACGCATCCTCATACGAATCGCTCTTCTTCTTTTGGTCACCCGGTTGCGGCACCGGCTTCGGTTGCGGCTGCTGGCCGGCATTCGGTTGTTTGCCCCCGTTGCCTCCCTGCTGCTGTTGCATCGCCTGCTTCTTGCGAAGAGCGATCTCGAGGTTGCGCTTCGCCGCGGCGTCCGATGGCCGGAGCCGCAGCGTTTCGCTGTAATCGCGGATGGCGTAATCGAACGCATTCGCGGCCAGCGCGCTGTTGCCGCGATTGAAGAGCGCGTCGGGACGGAGCGACGGATCCGCGAGTGCCTTTGCGATCGTCGTCGCCCCCGCCTCGCGGTTTCCTGCTGCGATCTCGGAAGTGCCGAGGTTGAAGGCGCGTGAGGGGGAGGAAGCGATGCCGTTGGCTGTGGCGAACGACTGCTGCGCATCGGCGTACTTCTTCGCAGCGAATTGCTTCACACCGCGTGCATTGGCGGCATGCGAATTGGTCTCGCGCGTGAGTTGGGCCGCGAATGGAAGTCCCGCGAGGAGGAGAATTGCAGCGGCGATTTTCATTCCGCACCTCGATTGGCCAGCGACCCGAGGAAGAACGCGAACCATGCGAACGCAAGCGGCCACTGGTAGCGCTCGATCGGAATGCGCACATTCTTCTGCCGCTTCACGCCGCCCGCAGCCGCAAGCGAATCGAGCGCGTGCTCGCCGAACGGATTCGCGTAAAACGTGCCGCCTGTCGCGCTGGCGATCTTCTGCAGCACCTCGGGACGTGCGTACGTCGTGACGATCTGACCGCTGTCGTCGCGAAGTTCGCCGCCACCTTCCGGTCGCGGAATCGTGCTTCCGCCGCTGGTGCCGACGAGGATCGTCGAGACCGGAATCCCGCGCTGCGCCAGTTTGGCGATCGTCTCGTCGAGCTTCGTCCCCTGATCTTCTCCGTCGCTGATGACGACGATGTCGCCGCTCTGCGCTGGATCACCGGCAACGAGTCGGAGCGCCGCGTTCAACGCCACCGAAATGTCAGAGCCCGGATTCGAAACGTCGCCCGCCTGAATCGAATCGAGCAGCGCCTCCACCGCCTCGCCATCGCTCGTCAGCGGCGATCCAACCTCCGCCGCCGACTCGAAGATGACCAGCCCGACGCGTCCCGACTGCGCATCGATGATTCGTTTGGCGATCGCCTTTGCCGCGTCGAGACGCGAAGTGCCCACGTCCTGCGCCAACATGCTGAGCGAGACATCCATTACGATCACGCGGTTCGTCTCGCGCGCTTCGATCGGAACGATGCGAAAGCCCAACTCAGGCCCCGCCAGCGCGGCTACGCAGCCCAGCAACGCCAGCGCCACAAGCCAGGGACGGATCGATCGCAGCGGATTGGCAATCCCGCGAAGCCGCTCCGAAACAAACCGCCGCGCAACGAGCGTCCGCGTGCGCTCACGCGCGAGGAAAAACAGCAGAGCGAGAGGCACGGCGAGCGCGAGCCAGAGAAGTTGGGGCGCGCGGAAAGTGAAGGCGGTCACGCCGTCACCTTCTGCCACACCGTCTCACCCGCCAGAAGGGCGAGCGCAAGCGCCGCGATCCCGGCGGCGAGCGGCGCGGCGTAGAGCTCTTCGATCCGCTCGCTCTTCGGTGCGCTGAGCCGGGTCTTTTCGAGATGGTCGATGCGGTCGAGGACTGCGCCCATCGTGTGCGCGTCTGTGGCGCGGAAATACTCGCCGTTCGTCGCTTTTGCAATCGCGGCCAGCGTCTCTTCGTCGATGTCGGCACGGACGAGCTGATACGTCGTCACGATCTCGCCGGTGAACGGATCCTGACGCTTCATCGGAATCGGTACCGGCCCGCGACTGCCGACGCCGATCGTGTAGATCTTGATTCCAGATCGCGCAGCAAGCTGCGCCGCCGTGAGCGGATCGATCGAGCCCGCGTTATTCACGCCGTCAGTGACGAGAATGATGATCCGGCTCCGAGTCTTCGATGTGCGCAAACGGTTCACACAGGTTGCGATGGCGTGGCCGATCGCCGTGCCGTCGCCGTTCTCGCCAACTTCCGCACGCTCGAGAATCGCACCGGCGATATCGCGGTCGTACGTGATCGGTACGCGCGTGGCGGCGCGAACACCGAACGTCACGATTCCGATCCGATCGTCCTGCCGCCGTTCGATAAAGTTGCCGATCAGCTCCTTGGCCACCGCGAATCGGTTGCGGGGCTTGAAATCTTCCGCCGCCATGCTGCCCGAGGCATCGAGCGCGATCACGATGTCGATGCCGTAGCGGTCGTTCGACGCCATCTTCGTCACGCGCTGCGGCCGCGAAAGCGCCACGATCATCGCTAGCGCCGCGAGCGACTCCAGCAGAAACGGCACGCCAGCAAGCTGCGCCCGCAGACTCTGTTTCGGACTGACCAGCGAGAGCGACGAGATCGTGAATGAGCCAAAGCCCTTGCGCCGGTCACGAATGACGAGAGCGATGCGCGCAGCGACGGCCAGGATCAGCAAAAGCCAGAGCGGATTGGCAAAGCGAATCACGCCGCCGCCTCCTGCCCGACAGAGGCGGCCACCGGCTCGGGTGGAGGCTCAATCCACAACGGGATCTCCAGCGCCCGATTGACCGCATCATCAAAATCCGCTGGCGCCGGTCCCCAAGGCGAGAACTTCTCGAGATCACCCTGATGAAGCACCTGCCCGAGAACATCCCGCGCATTGTCGTAGCGCCGCCGGCCCGGCGGCTGTTCCGCCGGCGGCTCGCCGGCGACTTCACCAACTTGCTCGCTCTCCCCCACCCGCGCCAGCAGCTCCTTCGTCGTCAACTCCGCGCCGAGGTCAGAACGAACCGAGGCGAGATACGCGCGAACCGCGTCGGCGAGAGATGCCCAGCGCATCCCGATCGAAGCCCGCCGAAGCCCAAGCACCCGCGAGCGATACAACTCCGCCGGCACGACCACCACAACCATCTTCGGCTTCCGCCGCCTCGCCAGAAGGACCACCGCCGTCCACGCACCAATCGCGCAGAGCGCCGCGATGCCGATGGCGATAAAAGGCAGACGCGGCCACGGCTCAGCCTTCGGCGGCTTCAACGGCGCCGGCTCCAGCTTGTCATCCGGCTTCAGCACCGAATGAATCGGGATCATCACGCTGACCGGTCCGTCCGCCGCCTTTCCGGTTACCGCAATCGTGTGCGGCACGAAGGTCCGGATCACGACCTGCCGGCCGTTGCGCGAAACCACCTCGTAGTCAGGCGATGGATCGACGGTAGTCGGGGCCGCGAAATCGATCGTGATCGGATCGCCGACCGTCGGCCGAACCGGCTGAAACGTCGTAATCGCAGTGAGGAGGAGAAGTGCGAGCATCTCTATCGAGCGACGAAAGATGAACGACGAGCGAGGAACACAAATTCATCGATCGGCATTCATCGCCTCCGGATGCCACGCTCGCGGAAGAATCGCAAGAGGTCGCGGTCGTATCCAATCGCGGTCGACACCGTCAGATGATCGATCCCGGCAGCGCGGAACCGTCTTTCATTCAGCGTACGTCGCGCCTCGGCGCGCCCACCTACTCCAGCCCGTCGAAGATCGACCAGACGCTGCACGCCGCGCTCCGCATCGATCACGCGGGCCAGAGGTCCCTCGGGGAATCGATCCTCGCGCGGATCGCCAACGGCGATGGCCACCACGTCGTGCCTGCGATTGAGGCGACGCATCGTCCGCTCGAAATTCTGATCGAGGAAGTCGCTGATGACGATGACCACCGCACGCCGCGTGCTGACGTGCTCGAGATAGCGCACCGCGGCGTCGAGGTCCGCAATCCCTTCGCAGCCGCGCATGGCCGCATCGACCGCGGCACGGACGATGACCTGCGCATGCATCCGGCCGCGCCGCGGCGGAATGTAGCGGCGTACGTTGTTCGAGAAGAGAAGCAATCCGATCCGGTCCGAGCTTTCGGCGGCGGAAAACGCGAAGACCGCCGCCAGCTCAGCGGCGATGTCGCATTTGCGCCAGTCGACCGAACCGAACGCCATCGAGCCGGAGACGTCGACGGCCACGAGCACCGTCAGGTCGCGCTCCTCGATGAACTCCTTCACATGCGGCGCGCCGCTGCGGGCCGTGACGTTCCAGTCGATCGTGCGCACGTCATCGCCCGGCTGGTACTCGCGGACCTGAGAAAATTCGATCCCCCGTCCATGAAACGCCGAGTGATAGTCGCCCGCGAATCCAGCCCGGATCAACCGCGCCGACAGGACCTCGAGGTCGCGGACACGCCGCGCCAGCGGTGGCCGAAGGATCGGTTTCTTGCGGCGGAAGAGCATGGTCGCTGGGTTGTGAGTTGCTGGGTTGTGAGTTGCTGGGTTGTGAGTTGCTGGGTTGTGAGTTGCTGGGTTGTGAGTTGCTTAGTTGCCTGGTCTTGTCCTCTTGAATCGCCTGCTGATCCGACTGCTGGGTCATCCGCTAACGTTCATTGCTCACACTTGCGGTGGAATTGCCGGCACTGCGCTCCCAATCGAGCGCCTTCTCCCCCACGCTTTTCAGTGGGGGAGAAGGTGGCCGAAGGCCGGATGAGGGGGCGTTTGACTGTCGCGTCAACGTTGCCCAAGCATCGGGCAGGTGATGCCTTTTCAATCCGGTCACGCTCGCAAAGAACGTGTTTGTCCGATCTTGCAACGCCCCCCTCATCCGGCTTCGCCACCTTCTCCCCCCGCAAAAAGCGCGGGGGGAGAAGGCGCTCGATTGGAAAGATCTGGTGATAAGAATGTGAGAACCTTGAGCTAATCGGTGAGTTCCTTCTACGGCCCAAACTTCGTTCACCGGCCACCAGTCACCTCGGTAACCCAGGAACCATGCATCCCCGCGACCGCCATCACGGCACCGCCACCGCGCCGAGCACCTGCTCGACGATTGCATCGGCCGTCACCTGCTCTGCAGCAGCTTCGTAGCTGAGGACCAGGCGGTGACGCAGCACATCCGGCGCGATCGCCTTCACATCCTCGGGGATCACATACGGCCGGCCCTGAATGAACGCATAGCCCTTCGCCACATGCGCGAGCGCGAGCGTTGCGCGCGGCGAAGCACCGAACTCGATGTGCGGCACGAGCGAGGCGAGCTTGAAGTTTGCAGGATTCCGCGTGGCGTTGACGAGCTGGATGATGTAGCGGCTGATCCGCTCGTCGACATGCACGCTGGCCACGAGGTGCGCGATCTGCTCGATCTCGACGATTCGCAGGATGCGTTGAATGCCGATCTGCTGCGCCGTCGGATCGAGGTAGATGCCGAGCATCCGCAGCTCTTCGTCCTGCGTCGGATAGCCGACGCGCAGCTTCATCACGAAGCGGTCGACCTGCGCTTCCGGAAGCGCGTACGTCCCTTCATGCTCGATCGGGTTCTGCGTGGCGATGACGATGAACGGCTCAGGAAGACGATACGAGGTATCGCCGATCGTGACTTGCCGTTCCTGCATCGCCTCGAGCAGCGCTGACTGCACTTTCGCGGGAGCACGATTGATCTCGTCGGCAAGCACGAGGTTCGCGAAAATCGGTCCCTGACGCGGCGTGAACGCGCGGCCGGCAGGATCGAAGATCAAGGTGCCGGTGATATCAGCCGGCAGCAGGTCGGGGGTGAACTGGATACGGTGAAACGACGCGTCGATTGCGCCGGCCAGCGTGCGCGCGAGCAGCGTTTTGGCAAGTCCGGGAACGCCTTCAAGGAGGACGTGTCCGCGAATCAAGAGCGCGATGACGAGCCGGTCGACGATCGCCTCCTGCCCGATCACCGCCTTCCCGACCTCGGCACGCAGGCGCGCAATCACATCGTGCGCCGCGGCAATGTGCGAACTGATGGTGGCCTGATCCATGTCGGAGAGTTTATCGTGAGGGCGTACGCGGGTTAGAAGCGAAATGTTGAATGTTGCGTGTTGTATCCGGCAATGAGTCATCCAAAAAAGAAGTGGGGCCAGCACTTCCTCCGCAACCGCGGCGCGGTGATGCGCATCGTGGAGGCGGTCGAGCCCGAGGCTGATGACATCGTCGTCGAGATCGGCCCGGGCGAGGGAGTGCTGACCGAGAAGCTGGCGGAGCTGCCGAACGCGCTCGTGGCCGTCGAGATCGACCCCGAGCTGTCGGAGCGTCTTCGCGCGCAGTTCGGCGACCGCATCACGCTCGTCAATGAAGACGCCATCGACGCTCCCCTCCCCACCCAACCCTACCGTGCGGTCGGCAATCTTCCGTACAACGCCGGCACGCCAATCCTGCGCCGTGTCGTCGCCGATCCCAATTGCCGCCGCGCCGTTTTCATGCTGCAGAAAGAAGTGGCGGACCGCCTCGTGGCAAAGCCCGGCAATGAGGCCTACGGCTACCTCACCCTCTTCGTCCGCCTCTACGCATCGGCACGCATCCTCATGACGCTCGAGCCGAAGTCTTTCTATCCCCCGCCGAAAGTGCGAAGCGCGGTCGTCGTGCTCGATCCCGACCGCAAGCCCTTCGTGTCCGAAGATCTGATCGCGCTGATCAGCGCCTCGTTCCGGATGCGCCGCAAGAAACTGGTCAACAACCTGCTCGACCTCTGGACGCGCGAAGAGATCATCGCCGCAATGACGTCTGCCGGAATCGATGAGGGTATTCGCGCGGAAAGGCTGTCGCTGGAGGACTTTGCGAGGCTCGGGAGCGCACTGAGCAACGAACACTCGGCTTGATCCCATCCTTGAAATCTCGGCATCAGACAGCGAGATTTCAAGGAAGCATCGTTTGCGCTAAACTAGCTAACGACTGGTTGAATTCGACGGGAGACGGCAATGGCCAAGGTAAGCGCTTTCGAGGCAAAGACTCGGTTCGGGGAGTTGCTCAACCGCGTATCTCAGGGCGAGGAGGTCGTCATCACCCGTCACGACAAACCTGTGGCGCGCTTAGTGCCGGAAGGCGCTCAACGGTTTGACGATGTCCGCCGGGCCGTGGAGGGACTTCGCGAACTGCAGCAACGCATCCGGCGGAGATCCAAAGTGAAGCTGTCGAACCGCGAGGTTCGGTCCGCAATCGACGAGGGCCGACTTTGAAGCGGACCTTTGTTGCAGATGCGTCTGTCGCTGTCGGATGGGTGCATCCCGCGCAGGCCACAAACCAGACGGAGGCGATGCTGGATGCGATCGCCGAGGGAGCAATACTCGAAGTGCCGGCGTTGTGGCCGCTGGAAGTGGCCAATGCACTCACGGTACTGGTCCGCAGGCGAAAGCTAACCGAGAACGAGCGACAGGCCGGCCTCGGATGGCTTCGAGCTCTCCCGCTGCGCATCGATCAGGAGATGTCGTCGCTGGCCTTTTCAACGTTGTCAGAGTTGGCCACTACCTACCAGTTGTCAGTTTATGACGCGGCCTACCTGGAGCTTGCACAACGACGGAAACTCATGCTGAGCTGTAACGACGGAGCACTACGCAAAGCTGCGGCAAAGTGCGGCGTGGATCTGTGGGTGTAGCGCTCCGTCTTACCGCGCCCGATCATCCCCCGCTTCGTACTTCCACGCCGTCATCGCGTGCGCGCCTTCGGCGAAGCGGGTGTCGACGAAGTCTTCGAAAGGGATGGCGTGATCGAGCACTCCGGTCTGGACCATCAGATTGACGATCGTTTCGAAGTCGGCGCGGCGGGGGGAGAGCGGCTCGTACTTCACGCGGTCGATCGGATTCGTTAGGGCCCAGCGGAGGAGCTTCGGATCCTGGTGGTAGTAAAAGCGTCCGACGAAATCGGCGGCGTGCAGACGATGCCGTTTTGCGCGCTCCTTTTCGTCGAGCCAGAGTCCCGACCGCGCGATGCCGTCGACAAGCACCTGCACAGCATCGGGGCGTTTGTCGATCACGTCCTGCCGCACCACGAGCACGCAGGAGATGAAATCGGGCCAGTACTCTCTGGCGTGAAAGAGCACGCGGCCGAACCCACCGATCTCCGCCTGCGACGGATAGGGCTCGCCCATCGAGAACGCGTCGATCGCGCCCGCGGCAAGCGCGCCGGCAACGTCGGGCGGCGCCATCTCCACCATACGCAAGTCCTTCTTCGCGTCCAGACCATTCGCGGCCATGGCCCGGAAGACGATGAGCCGTTCGTCGGAAAAGCGGCTGGGCACGGCGACGATCCGTCCGCGCAGATCGGACACACGATGGACCGGGCCGTCACGCCGGACGACGACGGCCGAACCGTAGCGGTGGCCTAGGTAGACAATCTTCACCGGAACGCCCTGAGCCCGCAGAGCGATTGCCATCGGCGCGACCATGAACGCCGCCTGCATCTTGTTGGACATCAGCGCTTCTTTGATCTCAGGGAATCCCTGAAACATGCGCGGGATAAAGAGATGTCCGGACTGCGAGTAGGCGGAGATGTAGTCGGTGACCGGGCAAGCCAGATGTCACGTTACCGGGATGTACGCGACATTCAGTTTCCGCTGTCCCTCCGGCAGCCGGTCGTTCATCAGCACCTGCCAGTTCACGTTCAGCGCAAAGTGCGCGGATGTGATGGCAATGATCCAGGCGCCGATGGCAAGGACGAGTTTCCGCATGTTCCGATCACCTCCTTTTGAAGCAGAGATCAGAGAGCAGAGATCAGATTAGATACCCGAGACTCTTTATCTCTAATTTCTTGTCTCTAATCTCTTGTCACTAGTCCCGCTAGAGAGACAAGAGATCAGAGACGAGAGAGACGCCCGGGACTCCTGATCTCTGATCTCTCGTCTCTGATCTCTGCTTATTCGCTAATCCACTCCTCCACCCGCCGAATCCCTGTGTCGAGTAATAGTCCAATCACACCGATCAACAGCATCCCGGCGACGACCAGGTCGTAGCGCTTGCCGGCGTTGCGGGCATCGATGATGAGGTACCCGAGTCCGGAATCGACAGCGATCATCTCGGCGGCGACGAGGACCACCCATGCGATGCCGAACGCCAGGCGCAGGCCGACGATGATGCGCGGCAGGACCGCGGGAATGACGACGCGGATCATCAATTGCCACGTCGACAGTCCGAAATTGCGGCCGGCCTGCAAATACATCGGCGGGACGTTGCGCACACCGTTCATCGCCGCGACGACGATCGGAAAGAACGACGCCAGTGCGATGAGAAAGATTGGCGCGGCGTTGCTGACGCCGAACCAGATCACCGCCAGCGGCATCCAAGCAAGCGGCGAGATTGGCCGCAACATCTGAATCACCGGATTCACCGCACGCGCCAGGGATGCGTTCCAGCCGAGGAGAAATCCGAGCGGGATGCCGGCGACGATGGCGACCGCATAGCCGGCAAAAACGCGTGTGAGCGAATCGGCGATGTAGCGCCAGAGAAGGCTCTTCTCGCCAAGCGTACCGATCGCGCTCGCGACGGCGATCGGCGATGGAAAGATCTTCGTGCCAGAGAACTTCACAGCCGCGGACCAGGTGGCGATGATGACTGCCACAGTGAGCAACGGCAGCACGAGTTTCTCGAAGGTTGAATGTTCAATGCTCGACATTGCGTTTTGAGTGGGTCGTTGCATGGTCACATTCATTCCGTTTCAGACTTGATGCGCCAATCCAATTTCCCCGAAGATCAGATCGCGTAGCTCGATATACCGTCGCGACGACAGGTCGCGCGGATGGGCGATATCGATCTCGACGACGCGCCTGATTCGCCCTGGCCGTGCGCTCATCACCACCACGCGGTCGGCGAGCTGCACCGACTCCTCGATGTCGTGCGTGACGAACAACACCGTCTTGCGCGCGGCACGCCAGATGCGCAGAAGCTCGCTGCGCATCTGCAGGCGCGTAATCGAGTCCAACGCGCCGAACGGCTCATCGAGAAAGAGGACGTCTGGATTGACGGCCAGCGCGCGCGCCACCTCAACGCGCTGCTTCATGCCACCGGACAACTCGCGCGGATACGCTTTCTCGAAACCCTCGAGGCCGACGAGGTGGACATACTGCGCGACACGGCGCTGCCGCTCCTCATCAGGCAGGTCGAAGAGGCCGAATCCGATGTTTCCCTCTACGGTCAGCCATGGGAAGACGCCGCGTTCCTGGAACACGAAGATGCGGCGCCGATCGGGCCCGGTCACCGGATCGCCGTCGATGGTCACGGTTCCCTTCACCGGCGACAAGAAACCGCCGGCAATGTTGAGAAGCGTCGACTTGCCGCATCCGGAAGGGCCAACGATGCAGAGGAATTCACCCTCTTCAACGCCGATGGTCACATCCTGCAGGACGTCCATCGCGCCGAACCGCATCGAAATGTCGGAGAACTGAACTTTCATTCGGCGGCGTAACCCCAGCGGACCGAATCGAGCCGCTCGATGCGTCGCATCAGGAGATCGAGGACGATGCCGATCGCGCCGATGAGCACCATCCCGGCGACAACGAGGTCATACCGGTTGCCGGCGTTGCGTGCATCGACGATGAGAAAGCCGAGCCCGGAGTTGACCGCGATCATTTCCGCGGCCACGACGACGAGCCAGGCAACGCCGAGGGCGATGCGCATGGCCACGATGAGCTGCGGAAGGATGGCCGGAACGAGGACTCGGGTGATCCGCGCCCGCAGCGGGATGCCGAAATTCCGCGCCGCGGCGAGATGAATCGGATCGATGTTGTGCACCGCATTCATCGTGGCAACGGTCAGCGGAAGGAGCGAGGCCAGAAAGATGAGGAAGATCGCGGAGAGATCGCCGACGCCGAACCAGAGAATTGCGATGGGGATCCAGGCCAGCGGCGAGATCGGACGCAGCACTTGCAGCACCGGATTGATCGCCGCCTCGGCACGACGCCGCATCCCGAGCGCCAGCCCCAGCGGTACGGCCACGATGAGCGCGGTCAGGTAACCCCACGTCACGCGAAAAAGTGAGGCCACGACATACTTGACGAGAAGGCCGCGCGCCGCCAGTTCGCCGATACCGCGCGCCACGGCAATCGGCCCCGGAATGAGAGAGGAAGGATGCGTCGAAACGCCGAGTTGCCACGCGGCGACCGCGACAAGGATCCCGGTGAGCGGAAGCAGACGCGAGCGCGACACGTTGCGCGGGAGGATAGCATTCGGGAAGAGCAGAGATCAGCGACAATCAGAGCGAACATGAAACGCATCCTCCTCTCCCTCGCCGCACTAATCGTTCTCTTCGCTGCCGCGCCACTACCGCGCCGCGCGACGGCCACCTTTGCCGGCGGCTGCTTCTGGTGCATGGAGCCGCCGTTCGAGCGGTTGAAGGGTGTCCTCTCCGTAACTTCCGGATACACAGGTGGACGCGTCGACCGGCCGACGTACGAGCAAGTCTCAGACGGTTTCACAGGACATCGCGAGGCAGTCGAGATCGTCTATGACCCTGCGCAGATCTCGTATCAACAACTACTGGATGTCTACTGGCACAACGTCGATCCCTTCGATCAATCGGGGCAGTTCTGCGACAAGGGCGGACAGTATCGCGCGGCGATCTTCGTTCACGATGCCGAGCAACGACGATTGGCCGAAGTATCGAAACAGGCCGTCGGCGTACGATTTCACCGCGATGTCTTCGTGGACATCGTGACCGCGGGCACGTTCTATCGTGCCGAGGAGTACCACCAGCACTACTACAAGAAAAACCCGTTGCGATACAAGTTCTATCGGTTCAATTGCGGCAGGGACCAGCGGCTGAAGGAAGTGTGGGGCGCGGCGCCGGAGCATTGATTGCGCTTCGCGCGTTGTCGGTTGTCGGTTGTCGGTTGTTAGTTGAGCCGGGTTCGCGCGGTCAGAGATTCGGCGTTGACAACGCGCGAAGCGCCAACCAACCGACAACGCGTGAAGCGCACTGAATCCACCTTCCGTTCAACAAGCGGTCGCGCGAAAACCACGACGAGGCGAGGACGCCTCGCCGCCGCGGGCGAGACGCCCGCACTCCTTCAACGCGCGAAGCGCAAACAACCGACAACCGACAACGCGCGCAGCGCAATCAGAACATTTCGTCGATCGGCTTGTACGTGCCGTCTTTCGCGAACGGGACGTACTCGAAGCCGCGGTTCAGCGGATCGTCGTGGCGCATGGTGGTGTAGTCGATGCCGAGGGCGGAGTAGATCGTCGACACCACATCCTCGGGGCGGATGTCGCGGTTGCCGCTCCATCCAAACTCAGACACGCTGCCTCCGGTGACGTCGGTCTTCCCGATCACATTGCCGCCGCGGATGCCGCCGCCGGCCCACACCGTCGTCATGCGAAGGTTGTGATCGCGTCCGGCTTGATTGTTGAGGACACCGACGGTGCGGCCGAACTCGGCCACGATGACGACGAGCGTCTCGTCGAGAAGCGTTTTTCCGGAGACTGAACCAGGCATCGTGGACAGGTCGGCGAGGAGCGATGCGTACGCCGGATCGAACTGCGCGCACTGCGTGTAGAGCGAATTCACGCCGTTCGCGGGCTTCGTGTAGATGCCGCTGTGGTGATCCCATCCGCCGAGGGTGGCCTGAACGAAGCGGGTTCCCTTGCCTGCCGCGACGATGTTGCGCGCCACGATCAGCGAATCGCCAAAGGTCGTCGCGCCGTACTTGGTGTGCTCGGCAGTCGAGAAGCTGAAGACTGCGTTGATGTTGGGCGCGTCCATCAAGGCCTTCGACTGCGTGTAGAAGTCATTCATGTCCAGCGTGGCTTTCCCGAGCGCGCCGGTGGTGCGGGCGGAGTCGAGCTGCTGCATGAACGACCAGCGGTCGGAGAAGCGTGCGGCTCCATCGGGGTGCGCGATGGTCGGCAATCCGGTTGCGGCCGGTACGACCTGGAACGGCGCATACGATGCCGGGAAGTAGCCGGACGCCGGGATCCCGGTGGAGTTGAGAGCGATGAAGCCCGGCAGAACGTCGGTCGGCTTGCGATTGATTTGCGATTCCAGCGCGACGACAGCGCCGATATGCGGCGCGATCGATCCGGTCGCGCCACCCGGATTCCGGGCGATCTGCACCCACGCCTGTCCCAGCGTGTGTACCGCCGCCCAGGAGAGACCGGAGCGGACGAACGTCATCTTGTCGAGCTGCGCGGCCGTCATCGGCATCAGCCCCTGCGGGAAACGAACATTGTTGTTGTCGTACGACGTCGGACTGAAGTCGGTTGGCGTCCAGGCTCCTTCCTTCAGATCCCACGTATCGATGTTGCTCGGTGCGCCGGGGAGGAAGATGAAGATGGCATTCTTCGCGGTGCCGCGAAGATAGACGCCGCCGGCCGTGGTCGCGCCCTGCAGCAGGCGCGGGCTGAGAACGTCGGCGAAGTACGAGGCCACGAGGCCGGTGCCGGCAATCTGCATGAAGCGGCGGCGGGAGAAGCCCTCACTCTGGCCGAGCGGAAAGCCGCTGGCCTTCGTGCAGTCGGGGCACTCGATCGTGCTCTTCGGAAGTCTCGGTCTTGCCATGGTCATCAGTCCTCAATCAAACAGAAACTCGAGCGAGTTGAGCAGCACCCACTGCAGATCTTCGGTCTTGTTGGCGAGCGTCCCGCTCTTCAGATAGGCAACAGCCTGCGACTTCTCCGCCGCGGTGGGGTAGCGCGAAAGCGTATTCAGATAGAGCTGATCCGCGATGGAGTTGGGATCTGTGGTCGAAGCCAGCACCTTTGCCACCGTCGAATTCGCCGTAGCCCGATGTGTACGGTTCACGACCACGGTGCCGTCATTCATCAACGAGAGAGCCTGGGCAATCGAGGAGTCATTGTCGCGAGACTCGTCGTCGCGGTTGCCACGGCCGAATTCGTCGAGAAAGCGTCCGTAAACATTGCCGCGCACTTCGAGCGTATCGGGGAGTTTCATGGCCGAGGTGACCGCCGGCAGGCCCCCGCTGATGGCGTAAGTGATCGGTACATTGGTGGCTTTCGTGATCGCATCGAGCAGCGATTCGGCCATGAGCCGTCGCGGAATGTGGCGCGCGTAGTACGGCGTCCACGATTCGTTCCAGGTGCTGGCGGTGTACTGCGTCGAAAGCTGATAGGCATTCGACATCGCCATCGTTCGCAGAATCGCGCGCAGGTCGTAATGATTGGCGGTGAAGTCGTTGCCGAGGCGGGTCAGGAGCGCGGGATGATTCGGCTGGACGGTTTGTCCCGCCGGCAGGTTGTTCGGGTCGTAGCGCGTCGGATCCATGTTGTTGGCCGGCTCGACGATGGCGAGGCCGAACATCTGTTGCCAGAGGTAGTTCACGGCCGCGAGAGAGAACTGCGGATTGGCGGTGAGCATGCGCCCGTAGGCATCGCGCCAGGCCTCACCCGCACGCGGCGTCTCGCCGGTCATGAGAAACGAAGGCGAAACGGTGGTCTGCGTTCCGATCGGAGCGCGGGCGGTCTTGTTTCCCGAAGTCGTATTCAATTGATAGGAGCCGGTGGCCGCTTCGGTGATGGCGTAGCTGGAGTTGTTGACGTTCTTGTCGGACTTCGCGGAGCGGCCGCGCGAGAAGAACGAGGCGTTGCCCCAGAAGTCGTAGCGGGCATGTCCTTTCAGATAAACATTGACCTGATCGAGATGGCCGAGGCCGTTGTGGCAGGAGATGCACTGCATCGGCATCCCCAGAAACATCCGGCCTGATTCTGCGGCCAGGTTGTCGTAGGTGTCCTGGATCGGACCGTTGGGTTGGATCTGACGCACCCAGAAGTTCGGCGGCCCCGTGAGGAAGCTGTCTCCCATGCCGCCGAGTAACTCGCGCACCATCTGGTCGTAAGGCTTGTTCGCTTTGATCGAATCGTGGATGTAGGTGTAATAGGCGTTGCGTCCCTGCGGGAACTCACGGCTGTTCGCGGAGACCTGGACGTTCTGTACGAGATCGCCGAACCACATCGTCCAGCGGTCGTTGAAGGCGTCCGAGGCGAGGAGCGCGTCGATCGTCTTGGCCCGCTTATCCGCGGACTTGTCCGCGAGGAAGGCCTGCACCGTGGCCGGATCGGGAATCTGGCCGGTGAGGTCGATGGTCACGCGGCGGAGGAATTCTTCGTCGGACGACATCGGGGCCGGACGGATGCCGTCTGTCTTCATCTTGCCGAAGATCTCGTCGTCGATGTAGTTGACCGACACTGGGTACGAGATACCGCCGGCCGGAGGATCGGCCGAACGACGGCGTCCGCTCGGTGCCACCGCCTCGGCAACCGCCGAGAGCTGGTGGTTCAGGCTGGCCTGCTGCTCGCGCGGCGAGCGGAGGTCAAACGGACCGAAGGGGCACGTTTCCTTTTCAACGCCGAGAAGGAGTGTCGGCGCGACAACCGCGAGAGCAATCCATTGTTTCATGTCGCTTTGGACTCCTGTCACATGGGAATGTTTACATGCTACGCCCGAATGGGAAGGAGGGCGTAGTCACATGCCAGGTTGGTGCCCAATTCGCCTCGCGTCTTCGCGTCTTCGCGTGACCGGGTTTTCTACTTCTCTTTCGCGAAGAGGTCGACCACGATCTGCGGCTTGCGGTGGCCTAGCTGCTCACCGGTGACGCGAGACTCGTAGTGCATCCCGAGACGGCCAACGACACGTTTCGAGGGCTCGTTGTCAGGGTCGATGATTGCAACGACGCGCTTGTGGCCAAGCGTTTCGAGCACATGGCGCATGGCCGCGCCGCCAGCCTCGGTGGCGTAGCCGCGGCCCCAGACGTCGCGAGCCAGCCACCAGCCAATCTCGAAGTTGCCGGTCGTGCCGAGGGGCTGGGTTCCGGCGATGCCGACAAGGCGGCCGGTGGCCTTTTCGATCAGCGCTCCCATGCAGACGTCGTGCTCCGCCAACTGGCGTGCCTGACGCGTGAACCATTCATCGACTTCATCCTCGGCATACGGCTGCCCGCCATGCACGTATCGCATGACCTCGGGGTCCTCGGTGAGTTCGGTGAAAGCCGGCCGGTCGGCCGGCGTCCACGGCCGGATGTAGAGACGATCCGTCTCGAGTCGAAACATGTGTGCCCGATTGAACCGCTACTTCTTGTCTTTCTTGGGCTTCTTCGTTTCTTTCTTCCGAGCGTTGTTTCCTTTGGCCATGATGTCCTCCTAATGTTTGTTGCTGATCAAGGTTAGCGGATTTTCTGGTTTTGGGAAGTGGGGGGTATGGGGGGTGTGGGGTGTGGGAGATCGGAGCGGGGAGCAGGTGCAGGACGGTCGATGCTGCGGGACTCAGGGTAAACGGCACGGCGCCAGCGGGTAAGGAGCGCGGCTCTGAGTCCCTCGCGAATGACGCCGCCTGCCTCGATATCGAAACCGCTCCCCACGACATTGGAAAGGTTCCGTTTGCAATTGGAGACGCTCCGCTTCGAATTGGACGCGTTCCGGTTCGAAACGGAGACGTTCCGTTTGACATTGGAGATGCTCCGTTTCGAAACCGGGGTGTTCCGTTTGCAAACGGTGGCGTTCCGTTTCGAAACAGTGATGTACCGTTTGCAAAACGGCGGCGTTCCGTTTCGAAACAGAGATGTACCGTTTGCAAACGGAGACGTTCCGTTTCGAAACGGTGATGCACCGTTTGCAAACGGCGGCGTTCAGTTTCGAAACGGTGATGTACCGTTTGCAAACGGAGACCCACCGTTTGATATCCGGCAAACGCCGACAATTTTTGTCACTTCACTCCCCGACCACACGGTGGGGGACCGTCGGGTACACACTGCGTTCATCCACCCCCCACTCCCCACCCCCCACACCCACCTAAATTCATCCAATGGTTGAGTTTAAGCGGCACCGATCTCGCACTAGTAGGGGCTAGGAGGAACACCCCAAATGGCCACCAAAAAGATCCAGGCAGCGCTGTTGAGCTTGGCGCTCCTTCTGCCTGCCGGAAGCACCTTTGCTGCGACGCATCATCATCATTACTATCGTCATCAACACCATTACAGTCAGACCCGAGGAGCGGTCATCGGAGCCGTCGCCGGTGCTGCGATCGATCACCATCAGCCGCTGAAGGGCGCGCTGGTCGGAGCCGCGGTCGGCGAAGGCGTGCAGATGCTGCGGAACCACCACAAACATCACTACTAGCAGGAACCGAAATCACGTATGGTGAGGCGCGATGAAGCGCCTCGCCATCGTTCTCCTTCTTCTCGCCGCCACCGCCCTCGGCCAGAAGCCTGATCAGCACGCCGTCATCGCCGAGTTCGTCGATCTGCTGGCGATTCCCAACCTCGCTTCCGATGCGCCCAACATCGCGCGCAACGCCGCCGCGGTTCGGGCCATGTTTGAGAAACGAGGGGTGCCCACGCGACTGCTTACGCTCGAAGGCGCGCCGCCGATCGTCATCGGCGACCTTCGCGTGCCCGGCGCGACGCGCACGATCGCGTTCTACGCACACTACGACGGACAGCCGGTCGATGCCACTCAGTGGAAGAGCGCGCCGTGGACTCCCGTCATGCGCGATGCCGCAGGCAACGACATCGATTGGCGGAATGCAAAAGAGCTGAACCCTGAGTGGCGGATCTACGCGCGCTCCGCAGGCGACGACAAGACTCCGATCATCGGAATGGCGATCGCGCTCGATGCTCTGCGCGCCGCGGGCCACAAACCGGCGGTCAATCTCCGTTTCGTTTTCGAAGGCGAAGAGGAGGCAGGCTCGCCACACCTGGCCGCATACTTGGCGAAGTATCCCGACGTCCTCCGTCCCGATGCGTGGATTCTTTGCGACGGGCCGGTCCATCAGAGCCGGCGCATGCAACTCGTCTTCGGTGCGCGCGGTGTCGTCGATCTCGAGCTCACGGTCTACGGTCCGGTGAAAGGACTGCACGACGGCCACTACGGCAACTGGGTCCCGAACCCGATCGTGAGGCTCACGCACCTGATCGATTCGATGCGCGACGAGAGTGGACGCATTCTCATCGCCCATTTCTACGACGACGTCAGGCCGTCGTCCAAGGCTGAACAGGACGCGATCGCGAAGATGCCTCCTGTCGAAGCGGATCTGAAGCACGAGTTCGCAATCGCAGAGACCGAAGGGAATGGCCGCCCGCTGAACGAGCTACTGATGCTGCCCGCGCTCAACGTCCGAGGCATCCAGTCGGGACACGTCGGCGCGCAGGCGTCGAACACCATTCAGACCGAGGCGGTGACGTCGCTCGATTTCCGCCTGGTGCCCGCGGAGACGCCGGAGTCGGTGAAGGCGCTGGTCGAGCACCACCTCGAAACCCTCGGCTACACGATCGTTCGCACGACTCCGGACACGGCGACGCGCGCCGCGCACGCGAAGCTCGTCAAAGCCGTTTGGGGCTCCGGCTATCCACCCGCCCGCACGCCGCTCGATCTCCCCTTCTCGAACCAGATCGCCACGCTCATGACCACCGCCGGCCACGATCCCGTCCGCGTCCCCACCCTCGGCGGCAGCATCCCCATGTATCTCTTCCAGCAGCCCGCCAACACGCCGGTACTGATCCTCCCGATCGCCAATCACGACGACAACCAGCACGCCGCAAACGAAAACATCCGCCTGCAGAATCTGTGGGACGGGATCGATGTGTATGTGGCGTTGTTCGAGGAGCTGAAGTGACGGTACCCGGGAGTCGGGGGTCGGGGGTCGGAGATTGATTCTTTACCTCTCCGACTCCCGAACCGCGAATAGCGAATAGCGAACAGCGATCTAAACTCACCCCATGTCCAAAGCCCGTCTCGAAACCTTCACCGACGGCGTGGTCGCCATTCTCATCACGATCATGGTGCTCGAGCTCCATGTGCCGCACGGGACGGCGTGGAGCGCTCTCGGGCCGCTCATCCCCTCGCTCCTCACCTACGCGCTCAGCTTCATCTTTCTGGCCATCTACTGGAACAACCATCACCACATGTTTCACGCCGTCCACCGCGTGAACGGGCGAATCCTCTGGGCGAACATGCACCTATTGTTCTGGCTCTCGCTGGTGCCGTTCATCACCGGATGGATGGGAGAGAACAACTTCGCGTCGATTCCGCTGGCCGCGTACGGAGTCGTTCTGCTAATGGCGGCGATCGCGTACACGATCCTGCAATTCGCGATCATCGCCGACCAGGGTCCACACTCCCCGCTCCTCGCAGCGGTCGGAGCCGACGTGAAAGGGAAGATCTCGGCGGCGCTGTACGCCATCGCGATTCCGCTCTCGTTTTACGAGCGCTGGATCGCCGGCGCGATCTACGTGACCGTCGCGATGATCTGGCTCACTCCCGATCGCCGCATCGAGAAAAAAGTTGAGTCAGGCGTTCTTCCGCATGAGAAGTGAGAACCGTTTCACGCGGAGACGCGGAGGACACGGAGAGCACCATCTCCGCGTCTCCGCGTGAAACGGTTCTTGGAAACTATCCGAACGTTCCTGTGAGGCTTCCGGCCACGCCGCCATCGCTGTGGTAGAAGTCGCGCCAAGGAGCTCCACATGAAAAAAGTCATCTTCGCAGCCGCCGCAACCGCCTTGCTGGCGTTCAACGCATTTGCCGCCGACGCGCCTCAGCCGCCCGCGGAAGGAACCGCTGCCCCGAAGTTCAGCCTGCAGAGCCAGGAAGCAGCAAACGTTTCACTCGATCAGTTCAAGGGTAAGTGGGTCGTACTCTACTTCTACCCGAAAGACTTCACCTCGGGATGCACTCTCGAAGCGCACAACTTCCAGCGCGACATCGCCAAGTACGAGGCAAAGAATGCCGTCATCGTCGGCGTCAGCCTCGACGCGGTCGACTCGCACAAAAGCTTCTGCACGAAAGAGGGCCTCAGCTTCAAGCTTCTCGCCGACACCAGCCACACCGTTTCCAGCTCGTACGGCTCGGTGATGGACCACGACGGCACGTTCTACGCCGCGCGCAACACGTTCCTCATCGACCCCTCGGGCGTCATCCGCAAGGTCTATCTCAAAGTGAAACCGGCGACACACAGCGACGATGTGCTGGCCGACCTGGCCTCTCTCGAAGCGAAGAAATAGCTCACGAGACGGCGCGACCTGATAAGGTGGCAGCCGGAGGCATCATGTCAAAGATCAATGGAGACAAAGCGCGGACGGCGATCGAAAAACGGCGCCGCACGGCGCAGCGTGCAAAAGACCGGGCCAAACTGAACGAGATCAAGTCGGCCGCGGTTCACCCCGCGGCAAAGAAGAAGAACGCAAAGTAGCGAGGCGTGGGGTCAGGTCTAAAGTTGAAAGTGCGGTACCAAGTGGGGTCAGGTCTAAAGTTGAAAGTGCCGAGGTAATGTTGGGCTATGGCTACGAGCCTGCATCGGCACTTTCAACTTTAGACCTGACCCCACGCTATGACCTGACCCCCATGTCCTGCCTTCTCATCGTCGATGACGAGCCGGTGATCGGCATCGGGCTGGCCGCCGCGCTCGAATGCGACGGCCGGCGCATCGTGGTCTGCCGCGATCTGGAGTCGGCGCAGATCATTCTGGAAAACGAGCCGGTCACCGACATCCTGACCGACGTCAAGCTCTCCGGCTCGTTCCGATTCGAAGGACTCGACTTCATCACCGAGGTCATTCGGGTGTCGCCGTCGACGCGGGTGATCCTGATGACGGGTCATGCATCCGACGAGCTCGTGGCTGAGGCCGAACGGCGCGGCGCGGATGCTGTGCTGTCGAAACCGTTCGAGATCGATTCTCTCCTGCCGCTGCTGACTCCTCCCTCGGGCGCAACGCCTTCGTCGCTGACGTTGGTGCCGACACTGGATGAGGTGATCGACAGCGCACAGTTGCGGCCCGCGTTTCAACCGATCGTTTCGCTTGCTGACGGCACGACTCATGGCGTCGAGTCGCTGGCGCGGTACCGCGGCGGCGAGCCCTTCGTACGGCCCGACCTACTCTTCGCGTACGCGACGCGCAAGCATGGCGTCCCCGCGCTCGAGACGGCCTGCATCGAAGCGACGATGCGCGCGGTGCCGTCGCTGCCTCCTTCGCCGCTGATCTTCATGAACGTCCATCCGGCAGCGCTCGAAGGATTGGGCGTCGTCATGGCATTGGAATCGACGGCGCGGCAGTTCGGCGTCGATCTCTCCCGCGTCGTTCTCGAGATCACCGAGCAGCAGGAGATCAAACAAAGTTCCGCGCTCTTCGAAGCCATCGAACGCCTGCGCACCCTCGGCGTCCGCTTCGCGTTCGACGACGTCGGCGTCGCCTACTCGCACCTGCCGCTGATCGAGCGCATCCGCCCCGAGTATCTGAAGATCAGCCAACTCTTCGGCACCCGTTTCGAAGCCGACACGACTCTGACGAAGATCGTCCGCAACCTCGTGGCACTGGCCGCGGAGTTCTCGTGTGCAATCATCATTGAGGGAGTAGAGGATGCTTCGACTGCCGATGCGGCAAGGAATCTCGGCATCGCATATGGGCAGGGGTGGTTGTTCGGTCGGCCTGCGGATGCGCCGGGTTGAGTCCATCCGACAGAGCAGCACAGACAAGAGTGTCTGTGCCACATCACTCCTGGCCACTGGCAACCTCCACGCAGCAGGCTCCTCCCCTCAAGCGATGGTTATGTGGCACAGACACTCTTGTCTGTGCTGCTCATGCCATCTCACTACCTCTGCCTTCAATCCATGACCTCCACAGCCACGGGTACTCATCCGCATGTTTCACCAGGCCTGCACGAACGGGGTTGTTACACACGTACTCGTACTTAGCCAATGACCTTTCACTTTGCCTGACGACATGGTCGAAGGACTCGTCCTGCCACACGAACGACCCAGTACGTCCCAACAGCTGATTGATGCGCCGCGAGGAAACGCCCTTGATTCCCTTCATCACCTCCGCCAGCGAATACGGAACTTCGAACTTGTCCTGGAGGAGACTGAAGATCAGATGCGCGTGGTCGGGCATGATGACCGCAACGTCCATGAAGATCTTCTCTCGATGCTCGTGCAGCGCATGACGCAGCGCGAGCGTTCGTGCGCCCGGCGGCAGAATCCAGCGATTGAGCGTATTGAATGTCAGGAAGAGCGGCCGTGCGTTGACGATGTGGGGCAGATTGCGTCGATAGAAAGGCTTGAGAGCCAGAGGGCCGTCGATGTCGTTCATGAAGGCAGTTTCCCTCGGTGAAAACAGAGGCGTACCAACTTCTACCAGCGTTGGAATGCACAGACAGGAGTGTCTGTGCCACATCACTCCTACCGATTGGCTCCTCTACTCCCTGTAGCTGACTTGCACAGACAAGAGTGTCTGTGCCACACCACTCTTGGCCCCTTGCGAATCTCCTCCTGTTGCTCGAGTACTTCCACTCAAGGTCTTCCGCAATGGCAAACATTCGCCTCGAGCGGAGAGTGATGTGGCACAGACACTCTTGTCTGTGCTCTTAGAATCACTCCCTCCGAATCATCGCGTAAATAGTCGGCGTCACGACCAGCGACAGCATCAACGCGAACAGCAATCCGCCGATCACGCAGATCGCTAGGGGTTGCAGCAGCTCCGAGCCTGAGCCGAGGGCCAGGGCTAGTGGCAGCATGCCGAGCATCGCGGCGAGGGAGGTCATCAGCACGGGGCGGAAGCGGCGGCGGCCGGATCGGCGCAGCGCTGTCGTCAAGTCTTCGCCGCCGCGGAGGTGATCCTCGACGGTGTCGAGCATGAGGATGCCGTTCTTCGAGACGATGCCGACAATCATGATCAGGCCCATCATCGAGACCACGTTCAGCGTCGTGTGCGTGATCAGCAGCGCGGCCAGACTGCCTGACAGCGCGAGCACGGCGCCGCTGACGATTGCGGCGGGATGGGCGAAGGAGCGGAACTCGACGACGAGCACGAGAAAGACCAGCGCGATGGCGAGGCCGAGGGCGATGAGGAGCTCGCGGAAAGAGCTTTGCTGCTCCTGAAACAGACCGCCGTACTCGATCGTCGTGCCGGCCGGCAGGTGCAGCTCGCGACCGAGTTTCGATTGAATGTCGGCGATCGCCGAGCCGAGGTCGCGGCCCTCGAGGCGGGCAGTGACGGAGAGAGATTGGCGCAGCCCTTCGCGCTCGAGCTCCGTCTGACCGGACTCGTAGTTGATCGTCGCGATCTGATCGATGCGTACGTAACTGTTCGACGACGGCGCGCGAATCGGCAGCGCGCGCAGATCGGCGAGTTGCGGACGCGGTCCGCCGAGGAGGACGCGTACGCCGACGGTGCGCCCGTGCTCGATCACGTTCGACACGACGTCGCCGCCGAGGGCCGTCGTCATCGCTTCGTTGACATCAGCGGCGGTCACGCCGTACATCGCGGCACGTTGCGGATCGATCTGGAAAATGACGGCGGGGCCGCTGATGACGATGCCGTTGAAGACGTCGACGACGCCATCGACTTTCGTGATCGACGCGGCGATCTGCTCCGCCGTGCGCCGCAAGGCCGCCGCGTCCTCGCTGAAAACGCGGATCTCGATCGGTTGCGGAGCGCTGACCAGATCGCCGATGAGATCGGAGAGGATGCCTGGAAACTCGACGCGCAACGCGGGCTCACTCGATTCGATCTTGTGGCGGAGATCGCTGACCACATCATCGGTCGCCGCGGAATCCTTCAACTTGATGGCGAAGTCCCCTCGGTTTGATTCGGTGATCCCCGCCAGGCCGAGTTGCGCGCCCGTGCGCCGCGAGTAGCTGTCCACGCCCGGGTTCTCTTTCAGCATCCGTTCGACGTGTCCAAGCATCCGATCCATCTCATCGAGCGACGCGCCCGGAGGCCCGTTGTAATCGAGGATGAAGCCGTGCTCTTCGAACTCTGGGAGAAACTCGGAGCCGAGGCCTTTGTAGATAAAGAACGTGAGGACCGCGAGCACCGCGATGACGACGAGCACCATCGGCCGCCGCGCCAGCGCGTGCTCGAGGAGCCACTCGTACGCATTGACGAGACGCGTAAGGAACGGTCCGTGTTCATCCTCGGATTCGTGATCGTTCGCATCCGAGACCCCGCGATCGCGTTTCTTCACGTGGACGAACTGCTCCGCCAGCACCGGCGTAAACGTCAGCGCCAGGAACAACGACGTCAGCAACGCCACGCTCATCGTCAGCGCCAGCGATCGGAAGAAGACGCCGGTGACGCCGGTCAGCAGCGCGAGCGGCAGGAAGACGACGACCGGCGTGATCGTCGAGCCGATGATCGGGCCGGAGATCTCGCTGATTGCGCGATGCACCGCATCGGCGCGCGACTCGCCGCGGAGCATGTGCGTGTAGATGTTCTCGACGACGACGATGGCGTCGTCGATAACGAGTCCGATCGCCGCCGCCACGCCACCCAGCGTCATCAAATCGAAACTCAGGCCGATGATCCACATCGCCACGAAGGTCACAAGCACGGTGACCGGAATGACGAGCGTGGCCACGAGCGTCGTCCCCCAGTTGCGCAGGAAGCCGTAGAGAATGGACCGAGAGAAGGAGCCCGATG